>ERZ795055.52-NODE-52-length-162104-cov-7.261378_pt1 | contig 162104 bp, 139 predicted proteins | sample MGYA00375139_ERZ795055 | MGnify/ENA primary metagenome ERZ795055 (study PRJEB30184, sample SAMN05720283) | anaerobic digester metagenome | isolation source: active sludge of municipal wastewater-treating anaerobic digesters | place: USA | collected 2015-01-23 ... | reverse complement strand
AGGACAAGCAAAAGGCCCGCCTCCGGCGGGCCTTTTTGATATTTAATTTTGATGTGTGATACTGTCTTTCTATATCATAAAAATCCCGGGGGAAAATTTAAGAATGAATAAAGTAATTGACGGGGTATGACTGCTCTGTAGAATTATTAGCTGTAATGAAAAAACAAAACTTTAATTCTATAAAAATATTTCCTACTCTTGTTCTAGTTATTTTATTTTCCCATGCTACTAAAGTTCTGGCAGACCCTTTACAAAATAAGTCTGATGCCATGAGCAGGCTGGGTAATTCAAGTGGTGACGCCGTACTATCAGACCACGAGATACAATTTACTACACCAACCGGAGTAGCTTCAACACAATCTATAGAAATAACCCTCCCTTCTGATTTTGATGGGGACAGCGACCCACAAGGAGCACTTGACTATACAGATGTCGACTTACTTATAGACAACACACCGGATGGAATCTGTGATGGAATAGATCAAACATTAGTAGGAGCAGGTGCCGGGGCCAGTGAGTGGGATGCCGTTTTTAGCGGTACAGAAAACCGTGTACTCACTATCACTTCAGGTGGAGCTTCGGCAATTGTAGGATTAGGAGATGAAGTGTGTATTCTAATAGGAGAAAATGCAACAGGAGGGACAGCTAATTCTCAATATATAAACCCATCAGCAAGTGCTGCTTACACCATTTCTATTGTTTCTGCATCTGATTCAGGAGAAATCTCTGTCAGTATAATTGATAATGATACAGTAGTCATAACAGCAGATATTACAGAGACAATATCGTTTGCAATTGACGACTACACCGTAGGATTTGGTAACTTAACCTTATCGACTGCAAGATTTGCAACGGGAAGCGCCCCTTATGGATCAAATCCTCCCTCAGTTGCAGCTCACCACATGACCGTCGCCACTAACGGAAGCACAGGGTATGAAATAACTTATTTAGGTTCAACACTTACCAATCAAAACAACGATACAATAGCCCCTGCAACAATTGTAGGAGATGAGGACGGAACACCGGATACAGAACAATTTGCAATAGGTTTTACTACAGATGGTAACGCATCAATTGCCTCAGCATACAACCAAGTATCCCCTAACTTTAACTATAGCTTCGTCGCAAATGTAGAAACGCCATTTGCATCTGAAGCTATTCCTACAACAACAGAGACTATATCTGCATTCTACTTGGCAAATATTTCAGGAGTAACTCCTGCTGGAACATACAGCACAGCTCTTACGTATGTTGCCACAGCGAATTTTTAAAATAAATTATGATAAAAACAAAAAACTGCCCAAAATTAATATTAGTTCTCACCGTTTTCTTTTTCTCTCTATTTTATATATTTTCAGAACAACCTGCTCATGCACTTACTGTACCTACAAAGCTTGAGATAGAAGGAGATCCCGGTCAAAAACTTTTTCACGAACTGGAAATTTACAATGAGGGTGACCAGGAGGTTACTTACTATATTTCTGCCAAAAATTTTGAGGCAAGAGGAGAAACAGGTTCGCCATATTTTTTACCTGATACAAGCACAGGCTTGGCATCGTGGATATTTTCAGCTGAAAGTGTTGTCGTGGGACCAAAAGAGAGAATTAAATTTCCATATGAAATTAGGATTCCACAAGATGCTGAGGGCGGAGGTTATTTTGCATCAATATTTTTCGGCACTACACCACCAATCCTTGAGAATGATGAACAAGTTGCCCTGGGTAGCAAGACTGGAACACTTATTTTCTTAAATGTATCCGGCGATGTTCTAGAAAAAGCAGGTGTTGTCGAGTTTAAAACCAAGGGTGGAAATTTCTTCTCTTATCTTCCAATCACAATGTATTATAGATTTTCAAATGACGGAGGAAGAAAGTTAATTCCCACAGGAACAATAGACATAAAAGGTTTATTTGGTAAAAAGATAGCTACTTTAGATGCAAATAATTCAAAAGGCAATGTTTTACCAAAAAGTGTAAGAAGGTTTGAGGTAGTTTGGAGCGAGTTAAATCAAAACAATGTAATAGGAAAAAACAAGGTCGAAAGCAAGGAAACGATGGCCGGGAGTCAGGATAGCAAAATAGGGTTCTTTGAGGCAGTAAAAATGCAAAAAGAAAATTTTGTAATAGGAAGGTACAAAGCGTATCTTAACTTGAAATACGGAGATAATAAAACATCAGAAAATCAGGTTGTTTTTTGGGTTATTCCCTGGCAAATACTTACTCTTATTGTAAGTGCCTTGGTGCTTTTAGTAACGATCATCAAAACGATGATGAAGAGGTACAACAAGAAGCTCACAGAGAGGGTTAAAAAAGAAACCTTAACATCACAACGTGTGAATATTATTCCAACCGAAACAGTAACAGAAAAAGAAGAGGAAACAAAAGAGGAGCTGAAAGAAAACACAGAGGATTCTTTAGATGCGGATACAGGTGATCCGGAAGATATTAATCCTAAAGAGTAAGTATCATTATAAAGTGCAAGGACAAGCAATAGGCCCGCCTCCGGCGGGCCCTCCTTTTTAACATTCAAAATGTTTTTATCAAAATCTTTACAAAGATAGAATTTTATCAGTCGCTACAGACAGAACGATTAGAGTTAGTGGTCTTCCCTAGGAGGTCTTTGATCCAAAAATATCACTACTGCAACACCTACCGCAATTACTGCAAAGGTAAGGTAAACGATAGCCAATATGTTTAAGTTCATGATGAAATCCTTTCTAATCTTAAGGATAACCACCAGAGAAAAAATGTCAATATAGCACCACCCGATATAACAGGAACAATATCCTTAGAATTTGAAAAATTGAGTAAAGGACTTAAAATCAGAGATCCTAAAAACACCTGACCAGCGTTGTCGAATATGTTGGAGAACCTTTTGACCTGACTACGAGTAAATAAAAACATAAGAAATTAATACCACGGAGAAATATTTATAAAATAACCAGTGTTCTACTAGAAATAGAATAAAGATAAAAATACATCGCGGAGGGAGAGGGATTCGGTCACCGGTTCTCGCCTGCTGGCTCGACCGTCTACCCCGGCTCGGCGCCGTCGCGCCTGCGCCATTCGAATCCTTTTTGAAATTCTTTTAAGATACGCGGTGATTTCCAAACAGCTTTAAGTGGTTCTCACTGGCGGAGGGAGAGGGATTCGGTCACCGGTTCTCGCCTGCTGGCTCGACCGTCTACCCCGGCTCGGCGCCGTCGCGCCTGCGCCATTCGAATCCTTTTTGAAATTCTTTTAAGATACGCGGTGATTTCCAAACAGCTTTAAGTGGTTCTCACTGGCGGAGGGAGAGGGATTCGAACCCTCGATAGGATTTCTCCTATACAGTCTTTCCAGGACTGCGCACTAGTCCACTATGCGATCCCTCCAAGGCTAAATTAGATTTTACCACGATTACGGACCAAAAATGTTAAAATATCTTATGAAAATAATAATCTTTGCAGGAGGAGCAGGCACAAGAATGTGGCCACTTTCTCGAAAATCATTTCCCAAACAGTTTATAAAAATGTTTAAAGGCAAATCTACACTTGAACTTGCCATAAACAGAGTAAAAAGTTTTGGCTACGAAAATATCTTCGTCAGTACTGTAAAGGAGTATGTGACCCTTACTAAAAAATATCTACCAAAAATTCCCGCAAGAAATATCATTGGTGAACCTGCTTTAAGAAATTTGGCTCCTGCTGTAGGTTTAAATTTAATAAATTTAAGGGCAAAAGGATATAAAGGCCCCGTTGCTATTCTTTGGGCCGATCATCTAATTGAAAACGAAACACTTTTCTTAGAGACTATAAAAAAAGCTGAAGAAATATCGTTAAAAAACCCCGACAAGATAATATTTGTAGGTAAAACACCAAGATTTGCAAATAATAACTTAGGCTGGATTCATTTTGGAAAGAAAACCTCAAAAGATATTTTTGAATATAATAAATGGTTTTATAAACCACCGGTAGAAGAATGTGAAAAAATGTTTAAATCAAAAGAATGGCTTTGGAATACAGGGTATTTTTTCATGGATATTGATTTTGGATGCTATCTATATGAAAAATATCAACCTGAAATTTATAAAAAACTATTATTAATTGAGAAATCATTAGGAAAAGGTAAGGAAAAAGAAATAGTAAACAAGGTGTATCCGACAATGGAAAAAATTAGTTTTGACGATGCTATAGCCAAAAACGTGTTACCAAGTGAAGCTTTAGTTTTAAAAACAGAAATGGAATGGTCCGATCCCGGAACTTTGTATGCATTAAAAGAAGCTTTAACAGAAAATGAAAAGGACAATCTCATTATGGGAAATGTCAAAACACTGAATACAGAAGATTCCCTACTGGTAAATCATGAGAGGCAAAAACTACTAGCTACAATTGGGTTAAGGGGTGTAGCAGTTGTAAACACGAAAGATGTGGTTTTAGTAGTACCTAAAGAAAATGTTAAAGAAATATCCGATTTATTAGTGGAAATTGAAAAAGATAAAAATCTTAAAAAGTATCTTTAGACAAGGAGATGTGTTAGTAATAAAGATAATTTAGATAGATAACAAGCTGTGAAATAAAACTGTATTCATGAATCTCCCGAATCCTACAGTGTTAAAAATACGGTAAAGATCAGAAGGAGTGCAGAAATAATATAAGTAACCTGTGCCACTACAAATTCCCTTATAGATAATTTTAAATAGCTTTTATTTACTAAATAACTTATCAGAACAACAAACCCTAAACTAACCATAAGATATGATAAGACATCCAAAAGAGGCGAGGTACCATTTGGTGAAGAGGGTAGATTAGATAGGTAAAAAACTATGTCAGCGGGTCTTAAATCCCCGATTCCGGTTATCAACAAACCAACTAAGTACATAACAACGGTAACTATCCAATCTAAGAGGAATATCTTTAATATGTTTTTAAAAGACATAGCGTAACTATTTTATCATTTACTGAAAATTTTCGGAATTATATTTTCTCAGAATTCGCAATCTTTGAAAATTTTCCCAAATCCCTATCCTCATATAACTTAGGAAGCATGTCGGAAGGTTTCCATTTTCTCTTTAAAACCTCTAATTCAGAATTGAGCTGGTACTTCCCTCCTTCAAAATACTGGTCGTTACCCTCAATCCTCTCAGTACTGTGAAATATTATCTGCGCTATTCGTAAACCAACAGGTAAAGGAATTACCGAGCTGCTAAAATTTGTTATCTCCATAGTCCATCTATTTATATAACCAATATCTCCCCAACCAGCGCATTTGCATACTGCTATGCCAATTCTTCCAATTGAGCTTCTAGCCCTCATTTCCGAAGTGACTGCGCTTAAATCACCCACACCGTTTCTACCCCCAATAAATTCTATTGTATGAGCTAAAATAGTTTCATTAGGAGCAATTAAAATAACCTTATCTGATGGTTTTAAATTTTGAAAAGTGTTTATCTCAGATTTAAGCTCTTTAACGAAAACTGCTTCTTCTAGTTTTGCATACATTTTGTTCAAGGACTCCTGTGAAAAAGGGTTTAATATCTCCGTATGTTTAAGAGTTAGCTGCCTATAAAAATGACTCCCTAACCTAACATCATAACTAGCATTACCCAGGTTACTAGGACTAAAAGGGTCAATAACTATATTGCCTAATTTGTAATGATTAAGTATTTCGGGTTTTGAGAGAACACTCATAGGAGATATTATAGACTATTTGTTCTTCAGAGAAAGTAATTTTAAATTAGTATATAAAAGAAAACATTTTCTAATCTCTAACACTTTAAAACCGGTATAGGAAATTATCTAAAAGCGCGTACAGTTCTCACTGGCGGAGGGAGAGAGATTCGGTCACCGATTCTCGCCTGCTGGCTCGACCGTCGACCCCGGCTCGGCGCCGTCGCGCCTGCGCCATTCGAATCTTTTTGGAAATTCTTTTAAGATATGTAGTGATTTCCAAACAGCGACAGTGGTTCTCACTGGCGGAGGGAGAGAGATTCGAACTCTCGTGTGACTTGCGCCACGCTTGGTTTTCGAGACCAGCCCGTTATGGCCGCTTCGGTATCCCTCCGAACATAAATTTACACTGTTATTTTATCATTTATAATTCAGTCAGATGTCGAGATTTAAAAATAGCGTAATAAAGGTGGTCAGATCTGTTCCAAAAGGATATGTCGCAAGCTATGGACAAATAGCTGTGATCATTGGTTTACCAAGAGCAGCGTTGCAAGTTGGGTGGGTTTTAAGCTCTTGTGGGAATGATGGGATAACACCTTGGTGGAGAGTAGTTAATAAAGACGGTGTAATAACTATTAAAAATTCAAAATATTCTGCGAATCTTCAAAAAAAGCTTTTGGAGAAAGACGGTATCTTTGTAACTAAGGATATGAAGGTTAATATTAAAAAACATAGATTTAACCCGAGCGACAGTGTTTTGTCATACATATCCGATCAAGAAAACGGTTACATAGAAGGTTTAGAAGAAAGGTTCAAAATATAGTTTGGTGGACCGTACCGGAGTCGAACCGGTGACCCCTGCAATGCGAATGCAGTGCTCTACCAACTGAGCTAACGGCCCTTACTTAATTTTATTATAATTTTCATAACATCGCTTGCTAAAGCTCGCGTTCGAACAGGCATAGATACTTTTATTTCATTAGCTCCGGTTGTTCCAGCAGGAGCTAACGGCCCTTACTTAATTCACACTGGCGCACCCGGAGGGACTCGGTCACGCGTCTTAACATCTTGTTTCTCGCTAACGCTCGAACAATCTGTAAAGCTCGCGACCCCGCCTCGCTCACTCCGTTCGCTCCGGCATTCTCGCCCCTCCTACCAGAAAGGTGTTGTCGGACAAGCCGACACCACCTTTCTGGCGCACCCGGAGGGACTCGAACCCCCGATCTCAGCGTCCGCAACGCTGCGTTCTATCCACTGAACTACGGGTGCAACATAAAAAGACGCACGTACGTGGATATTATAACTCAAAACAAAGTCTACTCAGACTCAGTATCAGATTTAGGTGCTGATTCAGGTTCCTTTTTTAACTCAACTTCCTCATCATCAACACTAAATTTCTTCACTACCTTATCATAAGTGTCATCTAAAAAGGTTCTAGGCTCAGCATCTAAGTAGTGAAGGTATTTTTCCAAAGTTGCCTTTATTTTCTCTTTGTCTTCAAGATTAATTGAAAGATAAATTCTACCCGGAAAACCAATCACAGTATCAATAACTAAAACTTCAGAGGTTTCCCTTTTTAAAAAGAAAAATCTTCTTAATTTACCCCAATAGTACATAGAATCATCTATCATCACACCGTGATTACTAATTTCATATTTAACATTTTCAGGAGATACCTTTCTTAGAGCCTGGACAAAAAACACTAAACTTCCAACTACCAATAAAACAAAAAACTGCTGCATCACAAGCAAAAGAAAACCAACGATGATCCCTATCATAAGTAAGGATCTTGAAAATCTCTGACTGACAACCTTCCTTTCCTCAATCGTAATTTCTTTCTGCCATGAAAAGAAGATCTCTTTTACAGGGAGATTATCCTTATCGATTTCCTCGACCTTTGCAGGCCCTAAATAATCCTCACGACTTTTAAAATCCATAAATTTTGAGAAGCTTGGTATTTTCATAGTGAAATTATACAATAAAAAACATTTTGTGTGCATTTACGAAATCCGGTGATTCTAACTGGCGGAGGGTACAGGATTTGGTCACCGGTTCGCATCTGCTGATGCGACCGTCGACCCCAGCTCTGCGCCGCCACGCCTGCGCTATTCAAATCCTTTTTTGAAGTTCTTTTAAGGTCAGTGGAAATTTACAAACAGCTTCGAGCGTTTCTAATTGGCGGAGGGTACAGGATTTGAACCTGTGGACGGCAATTAACCGTCACGGCTTAGCAAGCCGCTGCATTACCACTCTGCCAACCCTCCTCAAATCCGCTATCTACAATAAAAGGCCAAGTGATACGTTGATATTATACCAGCTAAAAAATATTTTAAAGCTTTTTGCTTAGGGCAAAGCATTTTACATCTAAGGCTCCGGCATAAAATAAAACTCTTGAAGATTCTAAAAAAGTAGCCCCTGTGGTGCAGATATCATCTACAAGAACAAATTTTTTACCTAAGACCCCATAACCCTGCTTACCCACCTCAAAAGAGTTCTTAATATTTTCAAACCTTTCGTTTCTGGAAAGGCTGTGCTGAGCATGTTTATCCTTTATTCTAGTTAAAATAGAAGTATCCACCGGAATATTGAACCTTTTTGCAAAAATCTTTGAAATTATATCTGCCTGATTAAAGCCCCTTAACTTTTCTTTCTGTTTACTGACAGGAATTGGCACTACTATAAAGCCTTCAAAAGACAAACCCCACTCATACACGATATTTACACCTTCAAAAGAAAGCCTTTTTAAACACGAAAAAAGCCGGGAAGAGTATTTTGATTTTCTTATGCACTCCCTGACGTTATTTTCATAGATAAACGGGCTGATGAATTGTGAGGGAAGTAGGCTATGCGGTTTAGACTGTTTCTCCTGATCTTTTAACCGCGTTTCTTCATTTTTCTGACTGGGTTCTAGCACGTAGTGGTAAGGGTGAGTCTCTCCGTTTTTTGAGGGCCTGTCGCATACCAAACATCTTTGTTCTTTCAACAAAGTGCAGTTAGACATACAATTTTCGCAAAAAACATCCCCAAGAGCACCACAAAACACACATCTTGGAGGAAATACAGCATTAATTAGTTTTTCCATAAGTTATCCACATATGTTAATTTATTGTTATAGAAGTATAAAACCACATTTAACCTTATAGTATATATTAGTTAAAACCCTGTAGTAAATATACAACAACTTTGGGGGTATGCAAGACTGGGTACTCTATCGAGAGTAGATTTTTTATAAAAGTGCCCCCAAAGGATTATTAATGTACCTTGGGGGCTAAAAAGGATTATTTCTTCTCTTTATCACAAGAATGTTCCTTCGGCCTAAGTGTAACGGGGCTTTTAGTATGATGGCTGTAAACAACCGGAACATCGGGATGTCCGGGCACAACGTTTTCGTAGACATCTCTGGTCCTTGTCGAGTACCCACAATCAGAAGGCACTGCCTGACCACTTTCTACCGCTTTCTTAATAGCTAAGCGCATTTCTCTATTTAAATCTATCCCGTATCTATTCTTGGCTCTGTTTTTAGAGTGTGTCCTGTCAGCGTGCTGCTTCGGAGTTACTCCTGAGTGAAGTTTCTTCCTTCTTTTCTTTCTTCTTCTACCTGTTTTAACAACATAAGTGGGCACCCTTACTCCTTTCTCTTTTTGTATTAATTCACTTTAATACCACGATTTATGCGTATTTTCAATCCACAATCACGTTTAAACTTTACAAACAAAGGATTTCATAACATAATTTTCTTACACGTATGAATAACAAAGAGAAAATTGAGTTAATAGACAGAAGATACCTTGAATTTAAAATCAGGATGGCAGAACTGAAAAAACAGAGATTTGAAGCAATAATTGAGTATAGAAAGGCGATAGATGCAGAGAAAATAAGAAAAATAAGAGCGGGGGTTTATTTTTAAGAAAATATGCACAGTATTGAAAATCCTGAAGAAAATATTATACCTGGTCTTGAAAAGCAATGTATTGGAAACGGCGAGAATACAGAAATTGGAGGATTTATAAAAAAGACACTAAATAACGCAATGGGTGATGTTGAAAAAGTCTTAGGAGATCCTTATTTCCAAGAAGTATATTCAGAAGGAGATGATTACGGTGTAAGCCCTCCTACAACCCTCATATCAAACCAAGAGGTAATATTTAGAACGGCAGAGGAGCTAAAAGAAAAGTTAAAAGAGATTTCTACAGAAAAATAGAATAAGTTTATTATTCTGGCAGGGATGGCGGGAGTTGAACCCACGTTCTAATACATTTTCACACAATCTCTACAAGTTTAGTTAAAACTTAACTTAGGAAAGCAGGTGTTTAGCAAACCCTTATACTTTCTGCAGGCTTTTTCTTTGAGCTTGTGCTCTCGGCGGTTTAAGACAGCCAATCCCAAACAACCTCATCTAGGTTTTATTAGACTAAGACGGAAACTTTCCTAGAAAAATTCCCGGTGTCTGTCTTAGGCTTAACTTTAGTTAAGCGAAGACGGCAGCCATTGCTGGCTTAAATGCTTTTTGTTCGGCATTTATATTTTTGCCAAATTAAGGCTTTAGCGAACCTACTTGCAACTATGCAAAATATGCATCAGTCAAATCCAATGCATCCCCTTTTTAAAGTACCTTGGCATCAAACCAAGTATGCGGATTATAGCTAAAAAATGCCTTTAAATCAACCGACAAAGGATATAAACACCTAATAAATCTCTTGTCTAAACTGCTTTTTCTCCATTTCCATGTCTTTTTTAAGCTGTCTTTCCTTTGCAGTTTGTTTTTTTTCAAATTCTTTTTTACCTTTTACAACAGCCAACTCCAACTTTATCTTATTATTGGATAAAACCAAGGCTAAAGGAACAGCAGTTTTTCCTTTTTCGGAAAGCTCTCGATTTATTTCTTTAATTTCATTTTTATTCAATAACAGTTTTCTATCTCGGGTCTCATCTTGAGGAGAAGTTTCTTTTGATTGCTTTGAGTATCTCCCGATTTTTAAATTAGTTAAAAACACCTCGCCCTTTATCACTCTTACGTAAGAACCTTCAAAATCCACCTTACCCTCACGGATAGCCTTTACTTCATATCCTTTTAGTACAACTCCTGCATCGTACCTCTCTATTATAGAGTGGTTGAATAAAGCTTTTCTGTTTTTTGCTAATAATTTTCCCTTTAACATCTTTGTGAAAACATTTTACCACTACCGCAGTTTAATCTAACTTTGCTATAATAAAAAGGTAATTATGAAAAAATTTCTAAAGTTATTTTTTATTATCTTTTTAGTTGCGAGTGTATACAATAATACGGCCAAAGTATTAGCGGAGGATGAAGAACCGGGAGGAGAGTTTGAAAGGCTATCAGAAAAAAAACTAAATTCATACTGCCCTGAATCCGGAAATACAAACTTAGTATCAATATGTGGAACGGTTGTGCAAGCACTGGCCAGTCCCGATACCTTAAGTAACGGTTCTACCGCACCATCGGTTTCTAGGGTTCCTGTAGAGGGAGTATCTGTATACCTATACGAATGCGACAACTCTTCAAGGTCGTGCAAAAGAGACGGGTTGCTCGTACACCCGTTCTCATCAACATCAACTAACAAAGACGGGGTGTTTCACCTGTTAGGCAGAAAGCTAGAGAATACGTGGTTTCAAAGCTATAAAAACCAGTATACAAATGACTACACTAAAATAGACGAAGATGTAACAGTAACCAACCAATCTAAAAAGAGATACTTAGTTTTCAAATGCGGAGACTATTTTCAAGGAATACATATTATTCCTTCCTATATAAACCTAACCGATGTGATTCACGAAGTCAACTGTCCTAAAGAATTTCTACCCGCGGGGAGCGAAGTTTTTTCTTACGTCCCACCCCTACCTCAATTTGATTTTATTGGAGGGGTAAAACTATCTGCACAAATGGGAGTTGACCCAGAGGATGAGTATTACCCATTACAAAGCGGTTCACATGTGGATCAAAACGGTGACAATATTTTTGACGGCATTGCAACAACAATCCAAGCTCATTATGACACATATGCAAATCAAAAAAATCAAAGTGTCCAAGTCATTCTTGATGGGGCCGACCCTAGATTCACTAAACCCACAGGGGATAAAGAAAAAGCTATAGCGGGTTCCAATCTTCTTACCAAATTTGAGATCATAGATTTAAGTTATTTAGTACCAACGTTGGGAGCATGGTATTCAGAAGATTGTAAATTACAATATAAAAACGTGTTAGGGCGGAACTGGACAGGTTTATGCAATATGTCTGAAGAAGATTTGTACGAAAACCCCAAGTATTATAAAGAACACTTACTCCCGACACTCCCACCTAAACAGTCCATTCTATACTACAGACCACTAGAGATTAGGAATGAAATCTCTGCGTATTATCAGGACCACGATGATTTAGCTAAATTTCTTGCAATGATGTCTGCAAATCCAGGCGGAGGAACAAGCAAAAGAGAATGGGAAAAAAACACCCCTGAAGATCAAAAACCAACATACCCTGATTGTGAGTTGTACAAAGATGCTAACTCAACTATTAATTCAGATGGTAGTGGTAGGAACAGCCTCACTACAGGTGGAATAGCCATGGCTCTAATGGCTCCGGGGTCGCTGAAGAATCTTGAATACGAGGCAGACCCCGATACTCCAGTATGTTTAATTGCAGGAGAAGATGAGCCTGTACTTCTTAAACAAATACAAAAACCTGGGGAAGTAGTTTGTACGGACGAGATGAGACTGTGCGGTAACGGCGATTACTGGAACAACTACTTTTTAACAAATCTTGGTGTAAATAACAACTCTCTTCAATTTACTATGGCCGGTGAAAATAAGGAGGACTCTTATTCTAGAAGAAACATGGAAAACGGAGAGCTGTTAAAAACTGGCGCTGATGTTAATGAACTGCCGTTTCAAAAAGGCCAAGAGGGTAAGGGGTCCCCTTTCCTTGGAGGTCAGGGTGCTACAACTTGGCAAGATGGTCAGCAGGGAAAAAATTCCGGAGGAACAGTTATGGCTATAACCGGAATACCATCCGGAACGGAGGCTGCTGCTAAAATCGAGAACACAACAAATTTCTTAGGGCAGCCGTTTGAAAACGAGGAAGATAAAAAAGAAATTTCTAGTGGCATTCCTTATTACATATCAACGAGGCCCGTGGCTTGGGGACAGTATTCCAAGACTAACTCGCACCCGGAGTCAATCATTACTTCCGCCAGCCACGATAGCGGTATTTTGTTGAACGCCGATGGTGACAGAGTCCCGGGTACCGGATATTTAGATCCCTACGCATTTAATAGTGAGATGGAGTGTGAAAGTTGTGGCAAGGAACACTACCCCGAGGATATTTTTAATACAAGCGATAATAATAAGATCATAGGAGGCAGTAAGTGGGGAGGGTCAAGAACCCCTTTTGAAGGAATTACTGTAACCTCAGTAGCCGAGAAAAGGACCGATACTCTATCGGTCGGGCCGAGGTGGGCAGATAGGCTTGACAGTGCAATATCTATCTCTACCGGACACAGTTTTATAGACTGGGGAATGGTAAAAATGAAAGGTAGAGTTAATACAGGGGAGGGAATTTTGGACTTTTTAAAATCAATTTTTTTAAGATTTTTTAGTAACAACTCCGAAACAACGGCTAACAAAACCTTTATAGATAGACAACCAAGTGCTTTAATTAATCCAGAACCAGATAATATTGATGCTGAACATAAGGATGAGTTAGTAGCTTTCGGATTTAAAGTTAACGCAAGTAATTTTACCGAATTATTTCCAGAACCTACACAAGTATGCTCAAACCCAAAAGAAGCTGGTTGTTGGGGAGGCGACGGAGGTACAGGGTGTTACCCGTGGCACTCCTTAAACGATGAGTCTTGTAACACTTTTCAGTATGACGGTAAATATTCTAGAACATGTAGAATAGATGCGTGCAAAAGCGGCTACCTAAAATACACATTTGATTGCACCCGTGATGATGAAGGAAATCTAAACGAACCCTCAAATGTAAAGACAGAACGTAGCGACTACTTTAACTCGGGTTATAAATGCACGGACAAAATAAGAGATTTATGTATGATGACACAAAAAAAAGCGTTTCGTGATCCTGCTTTAATCCCTCCAGAGAGCCCAACGTGTGAATACGAAGGCACAGGTATAGTAGAGGACTATATTTACGACTACTGCTTAGTTGCAAGGGCCGGTCCAAACGAATGTGACGGCGACATACTACTTGATGCAGAAGTCAAAGTTAACTCCCAAACAATTTATGATCAGGATGATCTAAATTCCCCAAAATCTTATAATGCTGATGCTGTACCGGAAGCCGGACTTGATTTGTATTATGCCTTTGAGGAACCTTTTTCAGAAAAAATCACTCCGTTACCGGCAGCTTGGGTTAGTGTTTCCTCTTCATTGAGCGAAATAGAGCCGGATGTATCTTTAAGAAAAGACTTTCCCGGAATAGGCTCTGGAACAAACTTTTTGATAAGAACCCAATTTGGAGAACCTCATCCAATAAGTTCTTCGAACGAGTTGGCGCCACTTTATATACATTGTGCAAACGAAGATTTAGAGACCGAGGGTACTTGGGATGATGGGAAAGGATGTTCCTTTGAAAACGCGCATCTCCCAGCCCCGGAGATTACAACCATAGAAAAATTGGAAAATGATTTAGAAATACTAATTGAGGAGAAAGAAGATGAAGAGAAACCAACGTGTTTGTTAAATGAAAATATTCATGACTGTGAAAACCTAGTTTTAGGAACATCAGAAACGGGGCAACAATTAATTTTTTCTGATACTTTTAAATTAATATTAAATTTGGCAGGTAATAAATTTGATGTTGAACCAGCAGCTATTCTTGTGTATATGCACAAAATTGGAGCTGATAAAAAGTATTCGTATTATTGGAGCACTGAAGGTGAAGAAGATTTGAAGAAAGCATCCCTTCCTTGGTACGGTGGTTTTGATTTCTGTGATGATTTAGAGCCTGTAAAACAACCTCCATATGATTTTAAACTAACCTGGTTTTCTGAAATGTTAAAAGCAGCGGGTCTACCTGCGGGCACAACTAACTCATCAAGGGATGAGCTTGAGGATACGCTCGAGAGACAAGATACAGCAAGCAGATGTAATTTTATTGACTCTACATTTACTTTGGCTGGTTCTCTTGCAAGAACCCTTTATAGAATTGAAGGTTATGGGGATGATATAAGAAGAAAAGATATAAAATGTGATCAACAACGTTGGGATGGTTATATGAAAGAGGCGATGAAAATACAGTACTATCAACTTCAAATAACACCTGAGAAAGAGGAATTAAAAGGAGAGTTAAAAGACATAGATATATTTTCTACTAACAGCCAGGAGTATCAAGATATCTGGAATGCATGTAAATAAAATATACGGTATACAAATAACTCCTTTTCTCAGCTCTCCCGTATGTACCAATCACACTATCCTGTTTTTGTCTAAATTACTTACTACCTTTTCTTCTTACCAAAGAACATTTCATCAACCTTCTTTTCCATACCCATACCAAGACTAAATCCAAAAATAGCAATAATAAGTGGTGCTATTAAACTAATGGCTACTCCCCAACCACCTGCTTCAGAAGAACCTCCAAGTCTGTAAGCTGCGTAGACCTTCAAGGCTACCCACAACGATGCTGGGACAACAATACCCATACCAAATATCGTAATACCGTATTTTGCCATCCTTAAAAACCAGTCTTTAATTTTATCGTCGTTTCCGGGAATAGTGCCCAGAACAAACTCAAGAGGTGCCGCAACAATAGAAAAAACCATTTTAATGTAAATCATCAATACTTTTAGAGTGAGTATAATTTTTGCTATACTAAGGATTAATACTGTAAGAAGACCAATAATAAAGAAGGCCACACCACCTCTTGCCATAGCCAGTGTCTGCCACATAAGTGATAACATAAGAAACCCATTTCCATCAGGAAGATTTAATCCAATAAGATTAAAAAACATAGGCGCGGCGCCTCTATAAAGACCAAAACTGATTGAGGTTATTACAGCACCAATTGGGTAACTAAATATTATCAACATAGTACCAATCACAATTTTCGGAATAGCATACTGAACACTAACTACAGCCTGGGTGCTTATCTTTTTCCCCATTGTAATCATAATACCTGTATACAAAAGTACTAAAGACAATAACCCTAAAGCTACCTTTAGAGTCAATTCCCAAATCTCATAAACTGATTTCAAAATAGGAAGGTTTTCATACGCTTCTGTATCTGCTGCCAAGGCCTTTCCAGCAAAAGGTATTTTTTCGACACCTCGGTTCCAATAATAAGCAAAATTCACTGGAACAGGCTCTCGTAAAGCGGCGCCGTCAAGCATTGTCCCAAATCCAATCAAACTACCATTAATAGAATCTAAAGCTACAGAGCGTTCGCGTTTACCGTTTGACACATCTACTCTATATTGCTGCACAGGCCCCACATCAGAGGAAAGTGCCCCACATAATTCATCGTAAACAGCTCTTTCAGACCCATCTACGTGGCAGGTTGCGTAATCATCAGGGAGAGTACCATCATCAGGTGCTACCGAACTCATTCTTTCCTGTATGTAATCCTGACACATCATGACCTGATCAATGTCTGCACCAGTTGTGTCATTCAGGCGGTTTACTAACATACTCCTAGTTACGTTACACTCAGTTCTTTTAACATTCAAAGGACCCCATTCTTTACAGGGTTCGTAAAGTAGCTCGGCCGCACTACATCCAGGATCTGCAGCCTCTGCAAAAAATAAATGGGAACTATCTCCAAATACCTTAATAAACAAAGCGAACGATAAAAATACCAAGAAAAGTTTAAAATGTTTTTTCATATTTATCTTTAAAAAATTAACTATCCCAAATACTACTTAAATATTATAGAATAATATAATATGGCAAACAACCCTTTATATCCTGGCTACAAACCTAAGAAAGAAGGCCAAGAATCAGTAAACCCAACTTACCCGGGTTATTATGTTGGCGGGCCCGTGAGCAAAAAGAAACCCACTAAGGACTACCTGAAACCAATGGAGTACAATTTTGATGATCTTGTAGACGGTATTGATGAAATTGGAAAGGAAGTTGCCAGCACCCCAATACTTTCACCCAAATGGTACGTAGACAGAGTTGTAGATGATTGGAAAGGTCAATTAAAGGTATCTGTATCACCAAGTGGGATAAAGATTGACCCCACAGAATTGGATGATTATGCAACAGATGACCTAGCAGGTGCTACCACGTCTCTAAGTCTTAATTCCAAAGATTGGGGAATTGGTCATGAAAAGGGAATAGAACAAACAAAAGCCCAAATAAAAAAGACTTTAAATGCCTGGGTTAAAGAAGCTACAGGTATTAATAGGGACAATATTTTAGAGAGCGACTTTTCAGATATTCAAAATAAAACAAATGAGGAACTTTGGAACGTAGCCTTGGGGTATAAAGAAGGTGGGGTGAGTAAACTTCAAAAAAGGGCGGCTGATGAAATAGCACAAAGAACCGCACTTCCTTTTGAGGATGTAGCAAAAAGTGCCTACACTTACCCATCCGGGGAAAAGCTTAGCCCTCTCGATTTGAAACACAGGCAGTTCAAAGATGAGAACGGAAATATCCAGGTGGAGGAAGATACAACCTACCGAGAATTAGCTTCAAAAGTTTCAAGCTTTCAAAGAGGCAGGGATAACCCTAGAAACAGGGACAAGCTACATACTGCTTTTTTAACTAACACTTTTGATTCCATCAGGGGAGAGTTGGAAGAAGAGTTGGGAAAGGGTGGGCTTAAAATAGAAACACCAAAACAAGAGGCCACGATAAATTTATTCAATGCAAAAGTAGATACATTGAAAGAAGTAGAGAAGTTTCAAAAAAGTATTGGCGATATAGCGGATAATCTTGAAAAACAGGCAATTATAATTAAGGGTTCTTGGCGAACTCAGAGTGATAAAAAAACCGAAGTAAGCAAATTACTAAGTGGGGCTACACAACAAGATGGACTGTTCGACAGCACTTTTAATAGATTAAGTGAAATATCTGAAAAAACTAAAGGTTTAGTTAAATCTGGGGTTCCTCAACAAGAAGTTGATTTCCTCTTAAACGAGATAAGTAAGTATGAAGAAAGAATAAAAAGTGTCAGGAAAAGTGTCGTTGATGCAACGCACAACGATAGAAAGAATATAAGGAATCTTGCAAAAGAACTAAGGGGGTCAACGCCCGATAAAAACTTCACTTCCAGAACAACATTTCAAGACAGCTTAGCAGGAAATCTTAGAAAAGATCTTGAAAAAAGTATTTTGAGCAAAGACGAATACAGCATCGGCAGTGTGATAAACGATCCAAATTCAAATCTAAGAGCAAAAAAAATAGCTCCGTTAGTTTACAGAATGAGGCAAGATAGGGTTAAATTTGCGGCAAGAGAGGTATTAAATTCATTTGAAAAGGGAGGCCTTTCTCAAGTTGCTGAAACATACGTATGGAACGAGATTAAAAAGAGGATGCCTGCTACTCTAGAAAGAATAAGCTCCGGAGGTATTGTTGGGGATAGACTAAAAAGATCCAATTACTATGGATTAAAAATGGACGATATGGGAACCCCCTCAGACGAATTCTTCGAAAAAAATCCAAAAAAATTAGCCCGTTTTGAGAAAAAATTTGGTAACAGAGCTACCGTTCAGCTCGATGACAGGCTGAAGGGTCTAGTTGGAGATGGAGGAAAAGGAAAAATAGTATTAAGCGGATCCGAAGTTCAAGAACATTTAAATATTATTGGAAACCCAGTTCTTAAATCATTTAAATTTGACAAAAGTGTAGAAGACCAAGTACTTTTTGCTAGATTAATAAACAACGATAGATCTGAAGAAGCCTTAGATAAATTAGCCTTAAAAATATGGGGGGTGGGCCACAACGAGCTTAAAGACGACCAGCTGAATGAGTTAAATGAATTTTTCAAAGGTATAGAAAAAGCAAACAAATGGACATATCAAAAATCAGGCGGAAAGATTAAAGCTTTAAATTTACAAAACGCCGATCATTTTAAGATATTTAAAAACAGTCAAATAGGTATCTTGACACAGACAGCTGTTAACCAGAAAGATGCGGATAATCTTATTTTGAAAATGTTTAAGTTGGATGGGGAGTATGGGCCTAAAGAAAGAAAAGACGTAAGTATAAATAAATTGTATAAAGCCATAACAGGAAAAGATTGGAACGCACTAAGTGACAAAGAGAGATCAGAGTGGTTGCTCATGGGATCTGACATAAAAAAGTTTTCGGAATGGATGCGAACTCAAAAAACACTATTCGGCGATAAAGTAAGTGACCCTGCATTTAGATTAAAAAAATTCCTTGAATTCAAAGAGAAGGGAATTCCTGTAAATGTGGATCAAAACAACGAGGCCTTCCTTCTAATTAAAAACATCTTTGACAAAAACAATAAACTAAACGATGGTTACAAACTAACCCAAAAAAAATACCTTGGGAGATTAGAAAAAATCAACAATAAGATGCAATCTCTTCAAAAAAAGTTTGCGAAGTCAAAACTTGGTAAGTTAGTTAAATTCGTTAGTACCTGGCAAAAATTACTAGCAGAAAAAATTGTAAAACTTATATCCAAACTGATTGCCAAGCTTACCGGTGTTACTATAGCAGCGCTTACAGGACCACTCGCCGCTTTAGCCCCAATAATCCAAGCTATTCTAGAAAAAGTAATAGAAAGAGGAATCAAGTACGCACAGGCATTTATAAAGGGCGTCTTCAAAATGGATTTCAAAGATCTTGATAAAATGCTGCGTGAGGACTTTAAAAAACTTGTACAGTTAGTCGGTGTGGGTTGTGGGTGTCTGCTTATTGCATCAATCCCATTCCTACTACTCTTCTTTCTTTTAGGAACTGCAATAAATCCTATTGATGTTACTAGAGATAACTACGATGGATATACGGTAGGAATACTCCCTACATCTGGTCAACCAGACCCACGTATGTTTAGTTGCTCAACCGGTAGGGGAAGCTGCAATATAGGAAATTGCGAAAAAAACTATGGATACTGTAGTACCCCGACGGATTTCTCAGAGGGAAACGCAGGTTTTTATTATAGTCAGTGTGACCCTAGGTGGAAGGACGTGCCTCTAGGAATTGGTGCAAGCGAACCAGGAGATCAACGTACAATATGTCAGTGGGGCTGCGCCATGACTTCTATCGCTATGGTATCAAAATATTTTGGAAACACGAAGGCCGACCCCCCTTATATAAACAACATGGGAGATGGAGTTACAGATAGATTTTCTTACGAATCGATACAAAACTGGGATATTCCAGAGGTAAATAGGGAGTACCTCGCACAAGCCAGCCCCGGGGCACTAGTAAACTTTTTCAGACAGCATCCTAATGGAGAAGGTGTCGTTATACTTGAACTTAATGGAAATTGCCACCCTCAACATTGGGTTGTTATTACAGGGATGTGCGAGGGGGACTTTATAATGTACGATCCTTACTCAGGGCCAGATGTCGCTCTCTCAAATGTCTATTCAGGAGAGGCATATGGAAGGGCTCACACGTATTATGTGGACGGATATTGCGTTAGCAATGACAACGTACAAACATCTTGCGCAAACGGAAACGATCCTGCACCGGACTGTGTAAGGAGACCTGCCCCAACAGGAAACACGCTTGCAGATACAGCATTAGATATCGCCTGTGACTTACGGAAGGGATTTGGTTGTTTGTACAACAGACCTGCATTTAGCATAATGGACCCAAAATACTCACACACAGGAAATGTGATATCAAACCCCGGGGGTGGGGCAGAACTTTTTGACTTTGATCTGTGGGCACAACACGGAAACAGCAACTGGTGGGATTCCTCGCTACACAACTGCGGTCATTGCTTGTTTTGGTGTACGTGGCTCCCAGTCAAGGTTTATAATACAGTGTATCACGATAGTCGTCTTGGAGCATGGGGTTACGGAGACGGAGGTTATTTTAGCTTGTCAGCAGACTCTATGTGCGATCCAAACACATCTGAAAACCAAATGTTAAATATTAAAAAGGTTTCGGGCGGTCCGCAATCAGGAGACATACCGTGCTATCAATGGGACGAGGACGGACTTTTTGATCACGTAGGAATCGTTTATGAAAAGGTATACTTTGATGCTATGGAGGTGGGGATAAATGTCGTGGAAAGCAATAGCTACCCATTTTTATTTTACGATAAAGACCCTAGTGGCGGAACATATAGTGGCCACGGGGCCACAATAATGCATTTTATGAGAAAGGGAGGTCATTTTTGACCATGAAAAGGTACCTAAAAAACAAAAAAATACAGAGTGTGGCGGTGATCTTGTTTATTTTATTATCCGTTTATGTTTTTAGTATAATTCACAAAAAACCTGAAGTAGGGTCTCCTGAATATAAAGTGACTGAGGAAGAAAGGGGAAGTGACAAGAAACCCGACAGCGAAGTACCTATTGTTACTTCACCAACAACTCCTGCAACAGAAACAAAACCTGTAGATAGAATTGCAGATGATTTTGAAATCGCTAAGGACAGGGAGAAGATATACAGAGAATACCCCTGGTACCTTAAGCTTCCTGTGAAAACAGATGAGTATTTTATTTCGTGGATACTAGAAGAAAAATCTTTTAGAATATATTTAGCAATCAGCGAAAGCAACAGTACAAAAGAACAGAAGGATGCGTTATTAAACAGAGCTCTAGAAGCTATACAAGAACTTACGGGGAGCTCTTATAAGAGATACCCCTACTATGTTATTTATACTAGAGAGTAGGGTATATAGATAACATCAAAATAATAGAGTTTCTTTTTTTAACTGTAGAGTGGCCTCGTCGTAACTAATTTCCGGAACTGCTGCCTTTTCCAACCTCAATCAAGGATTGAATCTCAGTCTTAATATCCTCTATAAAACCTCCTGGAGACAAATCAGAGCCAGCACTCATACCTAACAAGCGTCTAATAAATAGTATAAGAAACCAAGAGAGAACTATTACAAAAAAACCAAATAACGCGTAACTCCAAGTACTCTTTGCCCCTTCTAAACCTCGCGGGTCACCTGTTGCTAAAGAAGCTTTAATTATCCCATAAGCAATCATTATAACGAGTGCTCCTGCAGACGCTTTCAAAAATATTGAAATTACATTCTTAATTGAATTGGCTAATAATTCAAGATCAAATGTTCTTGTATCTACAGCAAATGAGTAGAACGAATTAGGGGAAGTTATAAGGAACAAGAGAAATATAGTACTTAATACTATAATATACTTAACCTTTCTTTCTTTATTATTAATATTAAACATACTCATCAATAAAACTCGGAGGGCGAAATACCCAAAAGCTGCAAGAGCACCCTTCGCAACGCAAAAAGCATACCAGAAAGAAGCATTCCCGCCAAAGACCAAACTAAGGCACTCCTAGGTTTTTCGAGTTTTTTTGGATCACCCGAACTTGTAACAAACTGAATAAAAGAATATGCAAAGGTAATGAATGACACCCCAAAAGCGATGATTACAATCAAGTTAACCATCACAGGAAGAACACTTGAGATGTCATCCCACCTATCATCAGGACTTTCAGGCAACCCGTTCAAAGAATTCTTTAATATACTAAATACATCAGACATAAAAATAAACAGACCTAAAAACTAAATTTAACAATTACTTCATAAGAAAACAGGCGCCTAGTAATTTGCTACGTCATTCCACCCAATTAAGTTGAATATAACGTTCCTTAACACGAAGACAGCGAATAAACCAATGCCCCCAATTATTGCGTAAGTAACCCATTTCTGTGCCTGCTCTGCTTTTATCTTATCACCCTGAGAGGTAATAAATGAAATAAACCCCATAGCCAGGAAAATAAGAACAACTGCAGCGCCTATAATTATTATTGCGTTAACAATAACTGTAACCAGACCATCAAGTGTTGTTATACCCTCAAAAGCACCGGGCTTAATTGGTTGACCAGGTACTGCCTCAGCAAATACTTTTTGAATCAAAAAATCTTTTATCATTTTTATAAACTTAAACACCTCCTTAAATAGTAACCATTAAATTATTTAAATATCTATATCAGTAATAATCTTTATTATAATCCTTAAAATGTTAGCAGACAATAATATAAATATGGTGCCCACTACTGCCGATGTTAATTGTTCTTGAGCCTCTTTTGCCTTCTGAGGATCTCCTTGAGATGTCATTAATCGATACCCTGATAAAATTATAAAGAAAAAACCAATAACGAGACCGCCTGAGTAAAGAATCTTTGATGCAGGACCTATTATGTCTTCTAATTTTTCTATTACAGGACCTTTGTAAACTAGTTCAGGAGGAGGAGGAGGCCCGGGCTCTTCCCAAACTCCACACAAGCCAGTAGTAGAAGAACATGTTAAAGTAGGATCATTACAGGGCGTAAGAGGAGGGTCACAACAAACCAATCCTAACTCCCCACAAGAAACTGGATTTGTGCATATTCCCTTTGTACCTTGTTTGGTACACACTAAATCTCCTTCACAATAACAATCTTCATACGCCGGAGGAACGGCGTCTATAATTTGACAAGTATTTCCAGACCCACCCCAACCGTCGTAACAACACAATTCGTTTGATTCATTACAGTCTGTTTCGGGTTCGCTTCCAATATTTTTACAAACCCCACCATAACATTCCAAACCCGAATCACATTTTGTACTATTATTACAACAAAGTTGGGTTTCCGAACCACATTCCTCGCATATATGATCATCAAAATTACATACGAGAGTATCAGGTTTATTACATTTCCAAGTCCCGCTAGCACCTCCTTCATTGCAACAAGGTTGTCCAATCTCTTCTCCACACTCTATGTCCTCGGGATAACATGCCATATACAGCATACTACCGCCCGTAGCCAAATCACAATAGTTACCATCATTGCACGCACACTGAACACCAAAATTACACGTGTCTAAAGTGGCGCAACACTGCATGCTCGGGTCGTCGGGATGACAACAAGCCGAGCCAGGCTCACCCATCGGATACTCACAATTACCAGCAAAAACTTTTCCTGGTACATTTGCAAGGATTAATACGAACAGTAGTATAAAGATAAATTTTTTTAAAATAGCGCCTCTCATATAAAAATTCTACCACACACAACAACATCAGTGCTATAAGAATTTAAGGTCTTTTTCTCATTTCGTACCTCCTCCAAACACAATGTATAATAGATCCATGCTCTCTTGCCCAAAAAAACTTTCTACAAAAAATACATTGATGATTCTTGCTTCTATATTTTTTATTCTTTTTTCATTTGTCTCAACAAATCAATTTACCGCCTATGCAAAAGATGAATGTAAAGACATATCCGACAAAGAAGATCAACTTGAGTGTTATGCAAAAAAGGAGGAAGAAACAAGAAAAAAGCTTGAGTCAACAAAATCAAAAATTGACGAGACACTAAATACAATCACGCAACTATCTTCGCAACTAAGTGTAACTCAATCTCAACTAACAAGTGTTCAGAACAGTATTGACGATACGCTAAAAGCCTTAGATGAAATAAACGAAAACCTTGCAGACAGAAACGAGAAACTTTCAGATAAAATTTCTTTTAGAAACAATCTTCTAAGGAACTATTCAAAGAAAAATATTTTAAGCGAACTTGAATTATTCTTTTCAGAAAATAATTCAGGTCTAAACGGATTTCAGCTTTCATCTTTTATATACGCCTTCAACAAGGCTACAAGTGAGGAGACTTTAGCAATAATAGGTACTTTAAATTCGGAAATAAAACAATTTGAAGAAAACAAAAAAGAATCTGAAAATCTAAAGTCAGAGTTGGAAAAAGCCCAAGCTGATTTAATATCGATTAAAAATAGTTTAGCTATAAAAAAAGTTTCTGAAGAAGAAGAGAAAAAGGAGTTAGAAGAAAAAGCTGAAGGATATGAAGAAGAATTAGAAAAACTTCAAAGTAAAATATTAGCGTTGAAGTATAGTGAGGAGGGAGGTACTGTGGGTGATTATGAAGGTGCAATCAGCAAAACTCCGGACCCGCCTTTTGGGGGCAAAGCCTTTGCAGCATTTAGTTTTGGCGCTTACACTCACTACAACGGTATGAGTCAATATGGTGCTAAGGCAAGAGCCGACGAGGGGCAAGACTATAAAAAAATTATTAAGTTTTATTACGGTGAAGATGTAAAAGACAAAGGAGACGACTTCCCTGATGAAATATGTGTAGAAGGATATGGTGAAATGAGTTATCAAAAATATCTTTACGGTATTGCGGAAATGCCAAGCTCGTGGGACAGCGACGCCTTAAAAGCCCAAGCAATAGCGGCAAGATCCTATGCATACAGAAGAACAAAGGGTGGCGGATGCATTTGTACAACACAGTCGTGTCAGGTCTTTTCTAAAAGTAAATCAGATAACCCCCCGGATAGTTGGAAAAAAGCGGTAAACGATACCGAGGATATGATTATTGGCGGAGATACAGGGAAATCAGGGTATGGGTGGTATTCTTCTACAACCGGCGGGTACGTAAACATAGGAGGTTGGGATGCAAAAGACGGGTTTAAGGGATGGCAGGACGGAAAGGCATATGAAAAAAAGTCACCTTGGTTTTATAAAGCCTGGTACACAAAGAGTTATAGTGACGGAAGTACTTGTGATCACCCACACCCGTGGTTAACTGAAAAAGAGATGGCTGATATTTTAAACTCTTATGTTGTTTACACTAAAGGATCTTCAGGTGAAAAAGGTCACATAACTCCCCGCTCAGACTGCTGGGGAGGAGACCCGTACTCACTCGACGAGATGGCAGAAAAAGCCGATAAATATGGGAAAAAATATACAAGTGTCAGTGACGTAGATGTTACTGTAAGTAGCGGAGGGTATACCTCAACAGTAACATTCCAAACCAACAACGGGAGCGTGTCTTTTGATGGGCCTACACTAAAAACTGTCTTTAATTTAAGAGCGCCCGGATACTTGGCTATAAGAAGCAGACTTTATGATTTTAAATTAGAAAATTAATCCGACGATTGGCTACCAACTCACCGTGATATAATTAATACAATGAAGAGACCACAGTATCTTAATTCTCTTATAAAAAATCCGACAAACACCTCTTACGAGGGAAAGGACCATGACGAAGAAGTACTTCTTTTAATAAGAAGGAGCATTATTACTACATTTACATGGCTTGTAGGAGGAATGGTCTACTTCGTTACTCCTTTTGTAATAATCCCTATAATAAAAAGGGCTGCTTACGACGGGAATGCTTTATTTGATAATTTCTTTATCTTAAGTTTAATCTTTTTTTGGTACATGTCGTTATTTGGATATTTGTTAAGAGAGTTTTTGGACTGGTATTTTGAGGTTTTTCTTGTAACAACCAAAAAAATTATAGATATAGACAGGGGAGCTACCAACATATCGGAGACATTGTTAACAAATGTCCAGGATGTAACATCTGAAACTCCCTCCATTTTTGCCCAAATTTTTAATATTGGTAATGTAAAAATTCAAACCGCCGCCGAAACAAAAGAATTTGAATTTGGAATGGTAGACGACCCTTCCAAGGTAAGAGATTTCATTTCCGACATGGTTGCAAGAAAGGACTCAGGATCACATGGAATTAAATAGTCTTTTTAGTGAGTCAATGATGGTACAAACAGGTATTACAATAATAAAGGGTTTCATGCTAATTATATCTCTGATTTATTTAACATACGCCGTTGTTTTTTCCAGAAGAATAAAAATTATGAATCAGAACCTTAAAACCGGGTATGAAAAGAGTTTTAATCGATTGTCAAAATTCCATATTTTTCTATCCTTAGTCTCAACTATCCTTTTTATACTTTCAATTATTTATTGAGTCGAATGACAAAAAAACTATCTGCAAAAAAGCAGGAATTAAATCCGGAATTAAGTCAATTCAGTAATTCTTTTTCAAAATGTATTGATATAGAACCGGAAAACCAAGAAACACTATTAAAAAAGGGTACGGTAAACTCAGTGTTTGAGATATCGGGGAATTCCAACTTCGACACCGATTTTGTAGTAAAAGTAATAACAGATATTTTACACAATTCTTATTACAGCTCGGATAACATTTCTCCTGTTCAAACAATGGAGAAAACTATATCGGAAATTAAGGAAAAAGTACTCCAATTATCAAGCGATACTCTAATAGCCTCTTCGAATGAAATTTCATTTAATTTTGTATCCTCGATATTGTGGGGAAACGTTCTTTATATAGTCAAGGTAGGTGAGGTAGAGATTTACACAATGAAAGGTGGGGAGGTTATACCTCTGGAAATGATATCTGAAGGAAATTTTTCTTCTTTTTCAAAAATTGTAGATGAGGATGACATTTTTATATTCTGCACAAAACCTTTCGCACAAGAATACCCTCCTGAAAAATTACTTCAAACAAGCATTCCTGAAGGCACTCTAAAAGAAAATCAATCCTGTTTACTGTATAAACTTCTTTTAGATACAAAGACACCGCAAGATGCGGAGATTGACACCGGTTTAGGAGAAGCTGTTCAGAAGAGTAAACAAAGAGAATTTAACGATAATATAGCAACCTTCTTAAATAAAGTATTAGGGTTGGTCTCACCTATATTAAATAAGGTAGGTTTAATAACTAAGCCGCTATTAGAAAAAATTTCCTCGTTAATATCAAAACTAATTCCAAAAAGAAAAATGGTTTTGTTCACCAGAAAAATAGAACAAACAACAAGAGGAAAAAATAAAAAAGTACGCGCATGGATATTGTTGGGATTAATTTCATTCATCGCTGCTTTTTTGGTATTTAATATTTTCAAATCTTTTGTTTTTAAAGAAAAACCTAAACCGGAAGAGCCTGTGGAAGAAGTGCATCAAGCAGAAATAAAAGAGGAGGTTGTTGTTGAAGACAGATCAAAGGACGAAGAATACAAAATATTCAGGATAAAACCTGAGGTTTTTTACGATATTAAAATTGCAGATTCAGAAGCGGAGCCTACGGAAATACAGATTATTAATGAAAAAATAGTAGTTGTTGATAAAAATACCGGAAAAATATTCAAATCAGAGGTATCCTTACCAAACTTTTCTGTGGAACCAAATACATATATAGGTATTAGATCCTTAGGGGAGGAAGGTGGTTTAGTTACGTTTCTTGATGATGAAGGATATAAAACTTACGATATTGCTAATTCGCAATTAAAAGACACGTACGACCTGTCATCAGCAAAAATTGTTTATCCTTATTCGGGATATATTTACTCTGTATCTGATGATGTTTTAAACAGGGGCTCTGTACAAAATAATGAGTTGACACAGGTAGTTTGGGGGCAGAATCAAAACTTTAAAGATGCTGTTTCAATATCGATTGCTTACAGTGTGTATGTTCTGACAAGTCAAGGCGAGCTGGTGAACTATTCGGGAGGGGTTAAGACCGATTTCACAGTTTCAGGCTTAGATAAAACGTTCTCAAACCCGGTCAAAGTAGCTGCGGATTTGGATTTTCAAAATATTTATGTGGCCGATAGAGGCAATAATAGAGTAATCGTACTAAACGAAGACGGAGAATTATTAAAACAATATAAAAACGACGACGATTCTTTATGGCGCGACATCAGAAGCATCTCGATATCCTCTGACGAGAAATATTTGTTTGTTTTAGACACAAGCAAACTGTATAAAGTAAGTCTTGAGTAATTCCTTAACTTATTAGTTTTTTCTGTTAAAATATCAGGATGTTGACCTAAGGGCTTTTTGTAAGTAGAATACCAATGCCCTAAACGAATATATGCAAATACAAGCAAAAAAGAGAGAAATTCTCGGAAAGAAAAATAAATACATAAGAAGAGACGGAGAAATCCCTGCTGTTGTTTTTGGTAAGGGAATGGAATCGGTAAATATTACGGTTGATTACAATACTTTTGAAAAAACCTTTAAACAGGCAGGTGAAACAGACCTTTTGGACGTAGTAACAGAAAAAGAAAAATACAAGGTTCTTGTAAAAGATGTTCAATACGACCCTGTTAGTACCAGAATATCACACGCTTCTTTATATAAACCGGACCTTACAGTTAAAACAGAAGCTCAAGTCCCTGTGGAAATTGTGGGCGAAGATACAAACGAGCTTATTAAATCAGGAGTGGCTTTGGCGTTACTGTTATTACAGGAAATTACAGTGGAAGCACTGCCTGAGGATATCCCCCATCATTTTGTTATTGACGTCTCAGCAATAAACGAGATAGGGCAAGGGGTGACTGTCTCTCAGCTGGAATATGATAAAGATAAAGTTTCAATACCAAACATTGACCCGGAAGAAATGATTGTAAGAATTGACGAAATTGTAGTACAGGAAGAAGAGCCCGAAGTTACAGTAACAGAAGAAGAAGCTATAGCAGGTCTTGAAGCCACAGCAGAAAAACCTGCAGATGAGGAAGAGGAAAAAGCAGAAGAAAAAGAGTAAAGAACGGGCGCTAAAAATTTATCCAAATATTCCACTATTAAATGAACGACGATGTTCTTGATGAATCACTTCCTTCTATTTTTAAGGTCTTAAGCACTACTTACTTTTCCGGCCATGAAGAAGATATCAAAAGTTCTTCTTCGCCTTCAAATTTTGGTATGTTTTCCCAGATGGATTCGGTAACAAAAGGCATAAACGGATGTAAAAGCTTTAGACCGGTCACATAGACATATCTTAAAACGGACAGTGAAGTAATTTTCTCCTCTCCCGACAAACTCTTAACATGTTCGATATAATTATCAGCTATCTCGTGCCACATAAACTGATAAATTAAATCGGAAGCGTCTGAAAATCTAAATCTTTCCAGGTTAGCGTTGACATTACTAATAAGTTTTCTCAAACCCTCCAGCAACTCGTTGTCTACATCGCTTAAATCTTTTTTATCCTTATCAAAATAATTGAAGGAAACACTCTCTTCAAAATCCCCCATCATCATAAGCATAAATCTTGCCATATTCCAAAGTTTATTGGCAAAGTTTCTGTAAGCTATGACTTTATCTTTTGGAAATGCAAAATCTTTTCCATTTGCGGTCCCGCTTATCAAACCCATTCTTAGAGCATCTGCACCGTATTCTCCAATATAGTCTAAGGGATCAATAACATTTCCCAAGGATTTGCTCATTTTCTTACCATCCAAAGCCCTAACTAAACCGTGCAGGTAAACATCTTTAAAAGGAGGCTTGCCGGTTAGATAAATTCCAAACATAATCATTCTGGAAACCCAAAATCTGATAATTTCCCAGCCGGTCTCCATAACTGAAGTTGGATAAAAATATTTAAAATCCTCGGAGTCCGGGTACCTTAAAGTAGCTATGGGCCAGTGGCCTGAAGAAAACCAAGTATCAAAAGTGTCGGTTTCCTGAAGAAGCCTGGCTTCTTCCGGGCTGAGCCCGCCTGCGGGCTCAGCCCTGTATTTTGCATCTTTTGGCGCAATTAAATTCTGCAAACCGTTTTTAATCTCTTCAAAAGAGTATTTATTAAGTAAATCCTTTATCTTACCTGTGATTCTCTCGCCGTGTGAATCAATAAATGTAACTTGAATTTCGGGGTTTTCGTTAACATCATACCAAATAGGAATTCTTATCCCCCATACTATTTGCCTTGAAATAGGCCAATCTCTCATTTCTTCCATCCACCTTGTGTAAGTAATCTGCCTCCACTTTGGATATATTTTTACATCTCCTTTTAACACTGCGTCTAAAGCAGGCTTCTTTAACGAGTCCACTTTTATAAACCAGTTAGGAAGAACCATCGGCTCTATTTCGTGGCCTCCTTTATAACAAACAGTTATCGAGTTGGCATAATTGTTATCAATTTTTTCAATCATTCCCATTTCCTGAAGGTCCTTAACGACTTCTTCCCGAGCGACAAGAACTTCCATACCGGCGTACTTTCCGGCATTTTCATTCATCTTGCCATCAAAACCAATCACACTAACTATCGGAAGTTTATGTTTTAACCCAATCTCGTAATCATTCTTATCATGTGCAGGTGTTATTTTTAAAACTCCTGTACCAAAACTCATATCAACATACTTGTCTCCAATAACCGGAATTGAAAATTTACCCAAAGGATCTTCGTATTCAATCTCTTTTCCAATGTATTGCTTGTATCTTTCGTCATCAGGGTTTACTGCTAAAGCTACATCGCCGAACTTTGTTTCAGGCCTCGTGGTTGCCACGACTAACGGGCCGTATTTAATATAGTAAAGATTACTAATCTTATCTTTGTGCTTAATTTCAAGGTCGGCAAAAGTAGTTCCGCATTTAGGACAATAATTAACGATATAATCATCTCGGTAAATTAAACCTTCGGACAACATTTTTTGAAAAGTGGAAGTTACTGTTTTCACAACAGATTCGTCTAAAGTGTAAGTGTAGCGAGACCAATCCAATCCCGGCCCCATTCTTTTCATTTGATTTTGAATAACCCCTTTATTTTCCTCAACAAAATTCCAAATTTCTTTGTATAAAGAGTCTCTATCAAAATCGAATCGAGACTTCCCTTTTTCTTTTAAAGATTTTTCAAAAACTACCTGAGTCTCAAAACCCGCGTGGTCAGTGCCAGGAAGCCATAGAGTAGAGTAGCCAGACATTTTTTTCCAGCGAATTAAAATATCCTCAATTGCCAGCATTAAAACGTGACCGGTGTGAAGTTTTCCGTTTGCATTAGGTGGGGGAAGAACAATTGTGAAAGGCTTTTTTTCAGGCTCTATCTTACCTTTAAATACACCAGAATCTTCCCATTTTTTTTGGATTTTTGGCTCTTGAATTTTATGATCGTATTTCTTATCCATAAGAACAGGTCGATGTTATCAGAAATATAAAGATAGAACAACGTTCATTTAATTAACACCGTGTGGTTATTATTATAGAATATAAATATGTCAGAAAGTATCAAAGCTATGGGAGGAATAAACGAAATTTCATTAAATGAGTATGAAAAATTTATAAGAACATTCATTCCGGAAAATTTAACCCAGGAACAATTACCAACATACCTATCTGAAAAACGCTCGGAATTAAGGGTTAAGTATGGCATGCCTGACAGGCAGCCTGTCTTGGACGGGAAAGAAAAACTAGAAGAATATCACGAGAAGCTACTTCTCTTGGCTGGAGAAAAAGAAATTGGTGTAGCAAGTGATTTCGAGGAATACACCCAAAAACACCACCTACCGGGAGGGGCTAATGCCTGCTTTGGAGACGATACCGACTATAAAATACACGTTAAAAAAGACTTTAATCCGAACGACGTCCCTAATGTAAAGTCGCTGGAACATGAATTAGTACACGCGTTACAGTATAAAAACGAACCTGGTATGCCAATTGAGCAGAAAGAGTTTGAAGCTTATTTAGTTGCTGATGGACTTGATGACATTTTTAAAAATCCAAATCTAAGAGATATATTTTTTAGCTTGATAATATCTTCTGTGGATGGTTATAAAAAATCCGCAATATCAACAGAAAAGTGAGCATTTTAATGTGATAAAATCAATACATATGAGATATTCAAAAATTATAGGAAAGACAAAAAAAGATGCCCCTAAAGATGAAGAAAGCGTCAGCGCCCAACTCTTACTTAGAGGTGGGTTTGTTCATAAAGAAATAGCCGGTGTCTATACATACCTACCTTTAGGCTTAAGGGTTTTAAATAAAATAATACAAATAGTTAGGGAAGAAATGATAGCTATTGATGGGCAGGAAATGTCGTTAACAGCTCTTCAAAATCCGGAAGTTTGGAAGAAATCAGGGAGGTACGACGATGATGTTGTTGATATTTGGTTTAAAACAAAATTTAAAAATAATACTGAGACATGTTTAGCTATTACACACGAGGAACCATTAACTAACTTAATGATTCAACAAATAAACTCGTATAAAGACTTGCCTTTATATGCCTTCCAATTTCAAACAAAATTTAGAAATGAAGTGAGGTCAAAAGGGGGGCTATTAAGAGCTCGTGAGTTTTTAATGAAAGACCTTTATTCTTTTGATAAAACAAAAGAAGACCACGAAAAATATTACGAAAGAGCAAAGCAAGCTTACATAAAAATCTGGAAGAGACTGGGGATCGGAGATGATACTTATGTTACTTTTGCCAGTGGTGGAAGTTTCAGCAAATTCAGCCACGAGTTTCAAACTGTCTGTAAGACTGGTGAAGATACTATTTACTTAGACAAAAAGAAAAAAATTGCCGTTAATAAAGAGGTTTTTAATGACGAAGTTTTAAAAATGTTAGATATTAATAAAAACGATTTGGAAGAAGTAAAAGCAATTGAAGTAGGAAATATTTTTCCTTTGGGAACTAAATATTCAGATGCTTTAGGTTTATATTACACAGACGAAGAAGGCAAAAAAAAGCCTGTGATAATGGGAAGCTATGGAATTGGTATGGGAAGGGTGATGGCAACAATAGTAGAACTAAAACATGACGATAAGGGAATTATCTGGCCTGAAAACATTGCTCCTTACAAAGTAATGCTTATAGGTCTCAATTTGGAAGATGAAAAAGTAAAAGAAAAAGCAGAAAAACTTTATGAAAAAATAATCTCTATGGGAATAGAGGTTTTATACGATGACAGAAAAGAAGTTACCGCAGGACAAAAATTTGCCGATTGTGATCTTCTAGGGATACCATACAGAGCGGTAATCTCACAAAAAACAGAAAACAGAGTTGAGCTAAAAAAAAGAGCTGAACAAAATACTAAAGACGTATCTCCTGAGGAACTTCTTTATCTTCTAAAATAGATCCTGGTACAAACTAAACTTCAATCAATAATTCCCAATGATGGGTTTGGTTGAATATCTTCAAACTTTATTTTTTCAAAATCATATTGCTCGTTTGCGTACATAAAGTACGCTGCGCTGGCAATGTACACAGCATTGTCGGTACAAAGTCGAAGGGGCGGGGCGTAGAACTTCACGTTAACCTTCTCACACTCCCTTCCCAATGTTTCTCGTAAATGTAGGTTAGCGGACACCCCGCCCCCCATCAGCAGTGACTTCACACTAAATTTTTTAACCGCATTTAGAGTTTTTTTAGTCAAAACTTCTACAACAGCATCTTCAAACTCCCTAGCAATAACTTCGGTAGGGATTTTTTCATTTTCGATTAATCTTCGGGTAGCAGTTTTTAAACCTGAAAATGAAAAATCAAAATTATCCTGATCAATCATAGGTCTTGGTAATTTTCCTTTTATTTTATTTACCTTGCATTCTTGAGCCTTCTTAGATAGAAGGGCGCCTCCCAAGTACTGTGACAAACCTAAAAGTCTGGCAACCTTATCGTAAGCTTCCCCTACAGCATCATCCAACGTACCTCCGATATATTCAAAATCCCCGTGATTTTTTATAAGAATTAATTCCGTATGACCTCCGCTCACAAGCAACGCAACTGCAGGAAATGCAATATTTTTTGTAACCCCTTCCTCTACTAAATAATTCCCGTAGAGATGTCCAATTAAGTGATTCACAGGGATTAATGGTTTATTCAAAAACAACGCCAATGATTTGGCAGCCTCTACACCAACTACCAATGACGCTAAAAGTCCCGGACCAATGGTTACTGCCACAGCATCAATATCCGTATAACAATGCTCTATACTCTCGTATCCTTTTATCTCTTTATATTTTTCAAAACACTCCGATATTACGGGAACGATTGATTCTACCTGCTTTCTCGCTGCTACTTCGGGTACAATTCCGCCCGTTTTTTCATGAAATTCTTTTGAAGATGAAACTACACTGCAAATTTCATTTACGCCATCCTCAACGATAGCAGCAGCTGTTTCATCACAAGATGTTTCTATACCAAAAATTAACACAATGGAAATATACCAGCAAAAAACATAGGTTCAATAATTTAATATTTACTGCTGTGTACCTGTAATTGTTTCTTTACAAGTTTTTAAAGCTTGTTCTGAGGTAACCTCGCCGGATAAAACTGCGTTTACTGCTGTTTTTAAAGCTTCTACTTCAGTATTGTTACCTGATCTTCCTGCAAAAATATTACTTTTTGCAAAAGGTGCTGTATTTAAAACCGGTTTTATATATTGCGAAGAAGCACTCTGACCTGCTTGAGACGACAAATTTACCGATGAGAAAGGAGCTCCGTAAGGTCTGTATTTAGAAGCCTCATTAAATAAAGCCAACTGCTGGTCATCTTGAGAAACAAAGTTAATAAATTTCCACGCAGCTTTTGAATTAGAGCTGGATTTTGGAACAGCATACATCCAAAAACTTCCCCATGAAACAGGTTTTTCAGCAATTGCTTGAGGAACTGGAGCAACTCCGATGTTCATCCCGGGATTTGCTCTAACAATATCTAAAAGGTTCCAAGTAGGAACAAATATCATAGATACTTTACCGGCAGAGAAAGCTTTAGATGCTTCCGGAAAAGACTCGCTCCAAACACCGTCTGATTTTAAGAACAATGTGTAAAATGATAACGCGTCTTGAGCCGCTCTGCTATCTACACCCGAAGGAACCGAAACACCTGCCTGTGCAAACATTAATCCCACAATATCCGAAAAGAAATCAATATTATTTGCTGCTCCTATTGCAGCTCCTGCCCTAACGAGACCCTCCTTGTCTGTCCTAACGGTTAAAGCTAAGGCTACTCTCCTAAATTCTTCCCAAGCAGTAGGTGGAGAAACCTGGTCTATTTCGTCAAAATGATCTTTATTGTAAACCAAAACTAAACCATCATAATGAGCTGGAACAGCGTAAACCTTTCCGTCAACAACAGAAGACTCTGTGGCAACCGGATAAAACCTTTGTGAGTAATCTGCAACAGCTATAACATCCGAGGGAGCTGGTTCTAAATAATCCTTTATAAAAGGGACCCAACTATTATGAATCATTATTATGTCAGGTAAATCACCTTGTTTAATTCTGGTAAAAATACTGTCTTTATATCCGTTAGGGTTATTTATTGACCTGTCTTCATAATTTACTGTGACTAAATTCTCTTTAGTCTGATAATTCTTAATTATTACATCCATTATGTCGGGGGTTTCCCATAAACCCCACATATTTAAACTTACAGGAACTCCAGGTTTTGGTGCATTTCCAGCACCCCCACCAAAATATTTACCAATAAAAGGAATATCTGAAAGTGTACAAGCAGTTAGAAACAAAGGGATAAGCAATAATAATATGGCAGTAGTAATTTTATTTTTCATCTTCATAATTATATATACACTAAATTAAAAATCCAATACTATTGTAAACTTAAGCCGAAAATAATCCAAAATAATAAGAGGGTCTGGTGCATTGTAAAAAGATAATGGTCAAAACTACCCAGCAATACTATCTGTAGTAACGAAATTAAAAAAACATGAAAATAACTTGAATTTATAAGCCTTTTCAATGAAAAACCTATTAAACTTATAAATAGCAAAAATCCAAAAATTCCTGATTCTGAAAATATAAGAAGAAATATATTATGAACAGGTTGTAAAAATCTAAGATCTGGGGAGTCGTAATTATATTTATCGACAAACACAGTAAAATTATTAAAACCAACTCCGAATAAAAAATTATCTTTTATCGTCCTGTAGGAAGCTGATGTAAAATCTATCCTTCTTGTAATACTTCTATTTCCTTCAAAATTTATATTTAACATTTTTAAAGTGGGGAGTGAGAGGGAAAACAAAAATATTATTAAAACAAAAATAACGGCGCTTTCTTTATATTTTTTAATTTTTGTGGGATTTTTAGAAAAAATCAAATGAAATACAATTCCAAGTATAAGTGTAAACCAAGAAATGTAACTAAATGTAAATATAATAGATATAAAACCAAAAAGAAAAGAAACCAAGTAAAATTTTCTCTTCTTAATGAAACAAAATAACCATGATAGTGTAATAGCCAAATACCCTCCGAAGGCATTAGGGTGTCGAAAAAGTCCATAAACTGGTATGACGGATCTTCCAAGAATATGTTCCTTTGCTATCCCAAAAATACCAGCAGAGTAGGGTTGTTCTCCTAGTATTAGATAATTATTAAATACTGAACCTTGTTTTAAAAACTGAATTATTGCTAATAAAGATAATAAAAAAACAGAAATAGAAGTAATATCCAAAATTTTAAAATAATTATCCTCCACATTTATTTCTACTAATGTGTAAATAAAAAAAAGAAAATATATAAACATTCTCAACCAAGCATAAAAAGAGGGTACAAACCTCGTTGATACAAATATCGATATAAAAAGTGAAAAAATAAACAAAAATGAAATCTGAATTTCTTTTTTTTCAAAAAGTTCTATTTTGGTTGAAAATAATTTTTTAAATCCTCCACTAAATAACCAAAACAAAACAACTAACAATATTAATATATCCTGAACAAATATAGTTGGAACAAGATAATCTACAAGAACACCTCCTACATACGAGGAAAATATTTCAAAATGTTTTCCCAAATTGATAGGAATTAGAAAAATCAGAATAAAGAATATTTTTTTAGATAGTCCCAATAATCTTTCTTTATATTGCATTAGAAAATATTGGGCAGATTTAATATTTATATTTAATGAATTTATTATAACCTAATTTATTGATATCGTTTGAGGTTATCCCCAAGTTTAATCAATATAATATTTGTATATAAAATAAGAGGTAGTTGTAGTAGTTGGTGTGGATATGTTGAAAAGTCTTTATATGCTTGAACGGTAACGAATAACCATTTTAATAATGTGGATATTTACATTTGCTTTTAAACCAAGTTATAAAGAGTCATATTATTAAATATGTTCTATTTAAAGGATTGTTGTTTGTTGAAAAGTGCTTAAAAAATGTGGATTACTTTGTGGATAAAAGTGGTTACTTATCCACATTAGTTTTAGATTCTTTCTTTTTCCACAAATCCTTAATCGTTAAAAATTATCTGTTTTACATTCACAATATCTTGAGTAACCTTACCAGTTTCCGCGATTTCTTCCTGTATTTTGTTTACACCGTGCATTACTGTTGTATGATCTCTTCCTCCTAAAAGCTCGCCAATAGACATAAAAGGGATATCAGTAATTTCTTTCATAAGGTACATAGCTACTTGTCTTGGTAGCACTAATTCTTTATGTCTTCTTTTACCTTTAATATCCTGAATTTTTACTGAATAGTATAAACATACAGCTTTCAGTATTTCATTCACATTTACGTTTTTAACAACCTTTTCTTTTACCGTGGCTCCCAGCGCCCTTGCGGCTGTATCTACTGTCAAAACGTCTCCTGTGGCCTTTGCGTAGGTTATAACTTGTATATACGCTCCCTCTAATTCTCTAATGTTAGAATCCACTCTTTCAGCAATAAAATTTAATACCTCGTTTGGTATGTTTTCTTTTTCAGCATCTCTTTTTGATCTTAAAATTGCTACCCTTGTTTCGACATCAGGGTTTTGAATATCTGCTACTATCCCGCTGCTGAATCTTGAGGTAATTCTCTCTTCCAGGCTGTTAAAATCTTTTGGAGGACGGTCGGATGTTATTAAAATTTGTTTACCGCTCATATACAAAGCATTAAAGGTATGAAAAAACTCTTCCTGGGTTGATTCCCTTCCGATAATAAACTGCACGTCATCAATTAGAAGTACGTCTGCTTTTCTAAATTTTTCTCTGAATTGGTTTGCTGTGTATTTTCCTCTTCCTTTTCCACTCTGAATTGTTTCAATTAATTCATTGGTGAAAGCTTCTCCTGTGGTGTATACAACTCTCATCCCCGGTTTTGTTTCTATTATTTTATTTCCGACAGCTTGAATTAAGTGGGTTTTTCCAAGCCCTACTTTGGAATAAATAAAGACGGGATTGTATAGTTCTCCCGGTTTTTCAGATATTGCCGTGGCTATCGCGTAAGCAAGGTTGTTGTTTTTTCCTAATATAAAATTATCAAATGAAAATTTTGGATTGAGGTTTGATTTAATTCTTTTTTCTTCGTTTAATTTTTCTGCAGTTTTTTGTTGGGAAAAAAGCGGCCCTAACTCGTCTTTGTTTTCCTTTACTTCTTTTTCTTTTGAAACAGAGTATTTAATTTTTATGCCTTTCCCCCCGATGTTTTTTACTGAGTTATCTACCACACTTGAAAATTTAGTTTCGAGATTTTTCTTAACAAAGTTATCTTCGCAAAACACTTCTAATGTGTCATTTTCAAAAGACACCCCTGTAGTTCTTGAAACCATTGTTTTGTAAACCATAGGGGATATCTCAAGTTGTATCTGTCCGAGAACAGCCTTCCAGAACTCTTTTGGGTTGTTATTTAGCGCCTCATTCATTTAAATAATAAACACCCTTCTTTTAATGGGGGACAGCATCTGCAGTTTATATTTTGCAGTAGAAGTACAAGTTACACAAGTTATCCACAATTATCAAGCAATGTGGATTATAGGGAGTGGTTGTTAAAGACTTTGTCTTTGCTTTTTATCTTCGATAGCACCTTTTACAGATTCAGCTAAATACTCCTCGTATGTTTTATCTATATTTCCGGGGTAGGCTGTAAAATCTAATGAAAATTCTTTAACCTTGTCTCCAAAAAATGATTTTCTTGTTTTCAAATCCCATATTACAAAAACGTCTACTTTTGCTTTGTTAGCGGCGCGGACGCCGGGAATCGACCCTTCAAAAGATACCACTTTTTTAGGATTCATCTTTAATTTTTTTAGCACTTTTTTGTAAATTCTATGTAGCTCCTCTTTGGTATTTTCATTACAAACGACCACGTCAAAAATACCTTCTAATTCAATCTTTTCTGTTAGTTTATCTACAACGGGCTTTGGGTAATTTGAAACAAGCGCCGTTTTAAACCCATGATCTTCCTTTAATTCTCCAAAAAGTTGCCAGAAACCATCCGTAGTGTCGATAATAATACCTTCATTGTTAATAGTTTCTATGTAAGCATTTGTAGTTTTTTCTATTAGGTCTTTAATTTTAAACTTTCCCTTTTCTATTTCATTTGCGTACAAAATAGATTCCCAGATAGTTCTGAAAGAATACCCAGGAATACAGTAAGAAGTTGGGTCAATATAGCCAAGAAACACATCGTTCATAACCTTTTGAAAAACCTGAATTTTAATTTCATTTAGTCCTGTAATTACAGCGTCATCAAGATTAAATATGACTGCTTTTTTTCCTTCGAATAATATTTTGTACATATTTACCAATCAGTTGGAAGCCTCTTTCCTCTTACTGTTAAATAAAAGATATACACTACAGTCAGCGGACCTAAAATCCAGTTTACAGGAAACCAATACCATGCATCTATTTTTTTAGTGGCTATAAAAACTGCGTAAATAAATCCAAGGATTAAATAGATTGTTGTTATAGTTTTAAAAACCTCCATAAAATTATTCTATATTTAATTTTGGACTAATTCCACAACCCTCATTTTTGATCTGATTTTTACTCACTACTATAGTTTTCTTCAAAAAACGTTTTTAATATTAAGCAAGCCGCAAGGTGGTCGTTTGAAGCCCTTCTTTTTTTGGGTACATCCATAGATATTGCTTCCTTTAAGGCATCTTTTGATGTTCCGAATTCATTTTGAAATATTACCGGTCTTTTAGATATTGTTTTTAAATTTTTAGCAAACCTCCTTACAATTAATGATTCTTTGGTCTCTTTATTCTCGGCAGTGAGGGGGATTCCAATAATAATGTTTCCAACTTTGTTTTCGATAATTACTTTATTTATTTCAAATATTGCATCTCTGTCAGTTTTATTAGAAACAGTTTTTAAAGGCATTGTGAGCCCGTTGTATCCTAATGCTAAACCAATGTTTTTTTCTCCATAATCTATTCCGAGGAATCGGGGTAGGGCAGAGTCTTGGTTGGTTTTCATAAGGCCTCTCCCTTATACATTTTATTTAATGTCACATCTATTCTTTTGGTGTCTCTCGGAACTTTTGAAAAGAAAGGCACTACAGGGGATATGTTAAATTCATAGGACTCAATATTTTTTAAACTGTCTATATATTGCTTTGATTCTTCATTGGTTTTCCCCTTTAGGTTTTCCTTAACATCATCCTCTTTTATGTCAGGTATTATAATGGAGCTTAGTGTCACTTGGATGTCGGCTTCAGTTGAGTTAAGCACACTGCTTGCCGATTGTCCCAGTATGTTAACTGTGATTTTCTTATCTTTGTCGGGCATATAATGACCTTCGGGGATTACGTTCTTAAAATAACCGTCAATGAACTTATTTAGCTCGTTCTCGTTATAAACTAATGCCTCTCCTGTTGCTCCTTGTGTGAGCGATAATTTTTCTTTTTCTTCATCGACTTTAGCACTGAAGTTTTCTGAACTTACAGAGATTTTAACGGAACCCTCTATTAATTTTTGTGAGGTTCCCAGCTTTCCACGGATGCTTTCTTCAGCCTTTTTTATGGAGATCTCTTTTAATTGATTTGACAGCTTATCCATATCAGCCTGTGTAACTGTCTTAACTTCCTTACTGCTTCCCCCCGATATTTTTTCTTTATTTTTACCAGCTAGTTCGCTTTTCTCATAATCTTCGATTTCAAATGATTTACCTTCGTCCAGGTTGTAACCACTGCCAATATCTTTTGCTACTATTTTAACCTTAGCTTCTCCAGGGTTCATAGGACTTGCTGGATCCAGCGGGTCTTGAGGTGTACTTTCAGGTATTTCCACATCGTCCTTTAAAGTATAAGGAAGATCTTCTGATTTCCCCGTGTATTTAACAGTGTCTCCTTTTTCAAGTTCTATTTTTGAGGAAGTTTTATTATACAAGGTTATCTCCCCCTCTGCCTTTTCACCTACAGTCTTAACCCCTGTAGTATCAATTTCTGATGTCTCCTGAACGCTTGTAGTTAGTACTGAGCCTTTTAATATCATGTTCTCATTGCTTGTTTGCCCATCCGATTTTACTTTGATTGTGATGCTCCTTGTGTAAGGCTGGGCTCCTACTGTAATTACCACTTTAGCTTTTGGAGCCGTGTTTCCATAATAAACAAAGGCACCAAATATTGAGGCGATTATCAATGGTATTAGGATTATGCCCCTCTTTATCTTAATAAATCCGGGTAGTTTAAAATTTCGGAATGGGTTTTTAATTTTAGGTAATGAGAAACCTTTTTTGTTGAAATATTCAGCAGAATCAGCAAATTCTTCGGGAATAAGCTCTATATCTTTTCCGGAAAGAATGTCGATTAAAACATTTCCGTACTCGTCACTGGTTGTGAAAGTCACACTTTTTTCAATTTTATCCGCTTGTTGTTGAATTAGTCTCAAATTTAAGATGTTTTCTAATAACAATGACTCCTCAGGTATTTCCAGCTCTATATTTAGGTCTGCCGTTTCTTTTATTTTGTTTATAACGGAAAGTAAGTTATCTGTTTGCTGAAGTTGGATTTTAATCATTTATCCTCCTATTATTTCTTTATAAATTATTGACGTTGAGGCCAAATAAATCCAATCAGTAGTAAGTTCTTGATCTGTGGAGTTAATTATTTTACCGTTTTCCATAAAAGACACTTTATTAAAAACAGGGGAGTCTTTGAAAGGGACGGTTTTTGTCCAATCTGCTTCTTGCAGCGCTTCCATTACGTCTTTAATATCTACGCCACAACCTGAAACATATATTTTGGATGAAAATGTCTTTACACCTGTAAAGTCTTCAAACAAAATTTTTAATCCATCTACCCATATGTCTATTATTTCCTTTAGACAAGTCTTTATAACAGATGCTTCAGATTCGGAAAGTTTTCCCGCATTGTACATTTTAACTACGGATTCTGCGCTTTTTCTTGGAAGACCCATTTTATTTATTATCGACTCGATAAAATGATTGTATCCGATATTTAAACTTCTTGTAGAAGTTATCCCTCCTCCAAATATGGCTCCCACGTCAGTAGAATCTTCAGATATATTTATAAATACAAAATCTAGTGACTCTTCTTGTGCTGACTTTATCCATTCCACTAATGAGTACATTTGTGAACCAATGGCAACCATATCCAAATGCGCCTTTTTTATGCTGTCCTGAAGGGATTTAATATGAAAATCCGGAACGAAAGAGTTAAAAACCGCAATCTCAACGTTTTGTCCCCTCTGACCTTCTAAGACGGCTACTTTTTGCCCATCTATTTTTATATATACATCTGAAGTTGTGATAGTTTGCAGATCTAATCCCGGATCCCCTGTAGATTCTATTATCCTGTTTTTTGCTTGCGTAAAAGCAATTTCAGATACTTTTTCGTACAATGTTTTAACCTCGTCTGGTGTGATAGGCTCTGCTGTGGGCCTTTTCATTCTAAGAGTTGTGGTTATTCCTGTAGTTACGCCTCCGTCAATACCAACAATGACCTTTTTTATTTTTTCAACGGAGTCTCTATTAGCAATTTCTACCGATGTTTTTATTGCCTCTACAACTGTGTCTTGGTCTAGTATCATCCCATTCCTAACGCATCCTTCAGGCAAATCTTGACTGCCGAAGCCGGTTATTTTGAATATATCCCCATCAAGATAGAAGGAAAGGCATTTAACGTCCTTTGCGTTTATATTAAGAGTAAGGAATCTGTTTGTGTCCTCGTATGTTTTTTTAAATGACGGAAGATTTAACATTGTTATGATTATACAAATAATATTATATTAGTGCCAATTATTAAAATTATCTAAAAAGGTAGTTTTGAAAAAGGTGATTTATCTGGTGTTAGCTCGGGTAATGCGTCTTCTTCGAGTCTTTGGTTTATAAAAGCTTCTACTTCTTGGACAGGTGTCCCGTATTTTAATCTTGATAACTCTCTTATCTCTTCTGCAACCATCGGATCCTTAGGAACGGATGTTAAATCTTTCCAGTCTATAAATAAAGAGAATGGAGGAGAGGGTTGTCCTTTAACCAGTAGTCTTAAGTATGCGTTACCGACGGGAAGGTTACTTAAATCCTGTTTTGTAAAATTAGGTTCAAATTGCGTTTCTAAATATTCTGCGTCATCTATACCAACTCTAAAAGCACACGTAGTTCCCACGTTTCCAAATATGGCTGTTTTAATGTCTTCTGGAAGTTGATTAATAAATTGGTGCGCAACTGTGAGATTTAATTTATACTTTCTTGCTTCAGATAAGATAGTTGCAAAGTCGGGTGTGGCAAAATTTTGAAATTCATCCACATGAAGGAAAAAATTAGGGAAGTCCCCTTTTAATTGGTGTCTTCTTAGGGCAGAGGTTAGAATTCTTGGGACTAAAAGCAATCCAAGGAAATTTGAGTTTTCCTCACCAAGCTTTCCTTTGGCTAAATCTACCAAAAGAATCTTTTTCTGAGCCATTATTTCATCAAAATTAATTGAAGATTTTTTCTGGCCGATGATGTTTCTCATAGTGTTGTCTGTAGTAATTCGATCAAATTTTGAAACAAAATAACCCATCGTCTCGCCCTTTCTGTTTTGAGTTGTATTGGCTACTTCGTCTGTCCAGTATCTTCTTACTAAAGGATCCGTTACTTTATCGAGGAATTTTTTGGAGTATTTCTCATCAATAAACATCCTTAATACATCAATCATTGTGGCTTCAGGGTCTACCATTGCAGTAAGCATTACGTTTCTAATAGATCTTTCCAAGAGAGGTCCCATGATTCCTTGGTGGTTGGGGTCATATAGTTTGTAAAGAAGAGCAATGAAAGAATTAATTATCATGTTTTTTTCAGTCTCGTCTTTTGCTTCCAGCATATTTAATCCAAGAGGTCTTTCTCTGTCAGCAGCGTCAAAAAGTATCACATCTTCTTTTCTTTCCGGTGGTATTTTTTCCAAGAGTTCGTTTACATCTGTACCGTGAGGGTCAATTATTGCTACCCCCTCACCTCTCTTTATATCTTGTAAAGCGAGCCACATCATGAGTTGTGATTTTCCGGAACCTGTTTGACCTACTATGTACACATGTCTTGTTCTGTCTTCATCTCTAATAAATACTTTTTTCTTTATTCCTCTAAAAGTACTCCAGCCCATAAAGACACCGTCATTTTCATCCGGTAGATTCATTGGTGCTGCGGATTTTCTTGCACCCAGCCAGATTAGGTTAGGCGTAGTTATGTCTTTATTAGGAAAATGAAATATTGTTGCCATTTCTACGTTATTTAATACTGAAACATTGGATTTAATTTTTAAACCTAATATAGGGATTACCAATCTTTTAACCCCGATTCTTCTGTAAATGAAGTCTTCGACAAATTTTTTAGTATTTATGGCATTTTTTCTTACAAATCGGTTATAACTAATGTCCGTGAATTGCTCAAAAGCAGCTACAAGGTTTTGTATTTGAGATTCCGCTTGAATTTTATCTTCGGCAATAGAAATTACTCTGATTTTTATATAAAAGCCGGGGTTGTTGATTTTATTTTCTACCGCTTCTAAAAAACTGTCACTGATACTTGATTTTTTTTCGGGATTAGCGTTAGCATTTTTTATTCTATTTATAAAACTTCTTCCAGCCATTCTCCAGCTATCTGTTGCAGGTTGAATAACGTACTGAAGAGCAAGGACTTGGTTTTCTTTCATTTTGCTCATGGCATTGGTTATGGAACTCATGGTGTCGTTTTTTAAATCCTCATATTCTTTGATAGGGAAGTACTCTGGTCCTCGAAGTCTCAACTTTGCTACTTTTGTATATTTACCTCGATCCCATATCTCAGGAGGAGTAACTATTTCTATTTCTGCTGACGGGTATGCCGCGTTTATTTGCTTTTCAACAACGGTAGCTATTTCGTCAGGGGCAGCAACATAAAAAGCAATTCCTGAGTCTTTAGATACTATTTCAAAAGATATCCTGTATTGGCCAGTAAAAAAAGCACTAAAAGGTCCTTTTTTAAATCCTATTAAATTTGAAAACATATGTTCGGCAGCCTTTGTTTCTATTTCGTTGTCTTTAGGGAGAAGAACTTGAAAAAAAGTGAGTTTGAATTGATTTTTCTTTTCGTTTTTCTTTCTTAACCACGAGGCGATTTGTAGGACTATAAATGCTACTAGTGCCACCACACAGATTATAAAAACTGTAAGCGAGAGTGTTTCATTAATTGTAGTTGTATCAGTTGGGTTCATGGGCAGAAAAATTATTCATATAATTGTAGGAACTTTTTGTGTAAAGCCGTCGATAGCTCTTTTCTCTTCCTCATCTGATCGGATTGTTAGCAGAGTTGCGCCCGTACTAACAGGTTGGTTGCCTGGAATTTCTCCGGTTGGCGTCGTTGGCTTGGATTTAATAGCGTCTATCTCCGTTTGTAGGTTAGGAGTTTCTGTAATGGTTGTTATTGAAGATGTTTCCGATTCATTAAAAGGCGTAGAGGTATTTGTTGTCTCGCTATTTCCATACAGGGCTTCGTAAACAGGGCTCGGTATTATCGTGTTTTCATCACTGTTTGTGTCAAGAGGTTTAGAAACGATTTCAGCTGTTTCTTCAACATCGGCCCCATTAGGAATTACAGGAAAAATAGAACTAACAGGTGGTGTGTTGTATGTATCGGGCATACAAATATTCTAACATCTTAGAGGGGGAAATTAATAGCATTGATCAAAAATGACAATTATCTCTTTCTCGTACCTTTGAAGTATCTTTTTTTTATTAATTTTCCTTCATCCAGTATCTCGTTTGCTAAATCTTTCAGGGTGTCCTCAATAGGATCTTTGTTTTCTTGAATAAATTCCTTAACTTCAGATGCCTTTTCTTTAGCAAATTCAACATAAGGCTCTGATTTAACTTTAACCTCTTCTATTTTTTCTTTTGCCTTTTCAATAACAGGGCCTACTTTTTTTGCGGCTTCCTCATATTTTATTCTGGCTTTTTCTAACTCTTCGGATGCTTTTTCTAAAGCTTCTTTTCCTTTTTCTTCGTAATCTTTTGCTTTTTCTTTTATCTTTTTTCTTGTGCCCTCACCCTTTTCAGGTGCAAAAAGAACTCCCAAAATACCTCCAATTACTGCGCCCCAAAAAAATCCTTTTGAAAACGAACCTCCATTATTACGGCACAGATGTCTTGGATGTCCGTATCTGTAAAAATCAGAGTCTTTTCTATCAATAGTCCTCATATTCATCCTCCTCTCCTTTATCAAATAAATCCGTTACAGATCTGATTGCATTTATTCCTTTTGTAACCCCACTTAAAAGACCAACCACAGAGTTTACCGGCGACGCTATTGAAGTTGTAATGTTTCTCCCTACTTTTACTACATCTTTTGCATCAGCAACCATTTCTCTGACTTCTTTTAAAATCAAAACTAGATAAACCAAAACACCCACAACAGCAATGTAAACTAAGATGCGGGTAACGATTAATATTAATTCTAAAGTTTCCATTTTGGGCTTTCTTGCCCTTATGAACAATACGAAAACTAAGGGCAGTTAAATTTAATTAAATATAATCACTATTTATGATGTCAGTCAACCTTTGATATACTTTAAGCAATAAAAAATTTTAAAAAGGGAAAAAGTTATGGACGACAATACAAAATTTCCTTCAGGCTCGTCTTCAAGCACGTCTGATTCTAGTGATGATAAAGTTTTAGACGATGGGGGTAGTAATAATTTACCACTTGAGTTAGCTGATGAATCCGAATTGGTTGGTGATATAGAGAAAGAGAGTGTTGATATTAAAGCCCAACCTGTTATCGGGGATTCCTCGGTAGGGGACACAGTTAGTGTTGTTTCGGAAGAAGTTTATTCTACAGAAGAGATGGGTATTGATTCTATGGTTCCCGGTCCTGAAAACTCGGAAGAAATAAGATCGGACATCGATGTTTCGAAAGAAATTTTAACTGATGATGCAGACGATTCAGAGTCTTTTCTGGACGATACCGAAAATATATAGTTGATTTATTTTTTTCAGGACTTTGTGTTAAAAGACAGAACTGGAGTAGACCTAAAGTATATAAGTTCGAAAAGATAATTAAGATACGATTAAAAAGATAAAAAAGATAAAAAGAGGAGAGGGGCGCCTTCGGCGCCCCTCTCTGATTCTTTATTTCTAATCTCTTATTTTTAACTCACCGTTAAAGAAATAACGAAGACTTGAGCTAAATAATTATTCAACTATCTCACCCTCTACAGGTTCATCTTTTTTATTGTCCCCGTCTTTTCCTTTGTCCTGGTCATTGCTGCTATTCCCTGGGTTTTGATCTTGACTTCCTGGGGTTGGTCCGCCTTGTTTATACATGTGTTCCCCAATTTTCTGAAGAATACTGGAGAGTTCTTGAGTCTTTTGTTTCAAGGTTTCCACGCTGTCTGTTTGCAAGTTATCTCTAATACCTTTTACTTTTTCCTCAATGTCTTTTTTCAAGTCTTCGGGTATTTTGTCCCCTGCATCTTTTACAGATTTTTCAGCGGTGTAGCAAAGACCATCGGCTAAATTTCTCGTTTCAACTTCCTCTTTTCTCTTTTTGTCTTCATCAGCGTGAAGTTCTGATTCCTTTACCATTTTTTCAACTTCCTCTTTTGATAATCCAGTCCCACCCTGAATAGTTATTCTTTGCTCTTTATTTGTAGCCTTGTCTTTTGCCGTGACATTTAGTATTCCGTTTGCATCAATATCAAAAATAACTTCTACTTGAGGGACACCTCTTGGTGCTGGGGGAATTCCATCCAGCATAAATCTACCTAATGATTTATTGTCAGAAGCCATATTTCTTTCACCTTGAAGAACATTTATCTCTACGCTGGTTTGACTATCAGCCGCAGTAGAGAATACCTGACTCTTTTGAGTTGGTATAGTCGTATTTCTGTTTATTAAAGGTGTAGAAACTCCTCCTAATGTTTCAATTCCTAAGGTTAAAGGTGTTACATCTAAAAGTAGAACGTCTTTAACGTCTCCAGTTAAAACTCCACCTTGAATTGCTGCTCCGAGTGCTACCACTTCGTCCGGGTTGATGCTTTTATTTGGTTCTTTTCCGAAGAATTCTTTTACTACTTGGGTAACTTTAGGCATTCTGGTCATTCCACCAACCAAAACAACTTCATTAATATCACTTTTGCTCAAACCCGAATCTTTTAACGCGTTTTCCATAGGTTTTATCGTTCTTTGAATAAGGTCGTCGACTAGTTGTTCAAGTTTTGATCTGGTAAGTTTGATGTTTAAGTGTTTGGGACCCGAACTATCTGCTGTAATAAACGGTATGTTTATTTCGGTTTCCATAGTTGATGAAAGTTCAATTTTGGCTTTTTCAGCTGCGTCCTTTAACCTTTGCATTGCTTGCCTGTCTTTAGATAAATCAACACCGTTTTCTTTTTTGAACTCTTCCAAAAGCCAGTTAATTACTTTTTGATCAAAATCATCTCCACCTAAGTATGTGTCTCCATTCGTGGCTTTAACCTCAAAAACACCGTCACCAATCTCTAAAACTGAGACATCAAAAGTACCACCACCCAAATCGTAAACAACTATTTTTTCATTTGCTTTTTTATCTAAACCATAAGCTAAAGAAGAAGCTGTTGGTTCGTTGATAATTCTGTCTACCTCAAAACCTGCTATCTGTCCCGCTTCTTTTGTTGCAGTTCTTTGAGAATCGTTAAAGTATGCAGGTACTGTAATTATTGCTTTTGTAATCTTCTGTCCAACAAACGCTTCAGCGTCAGCCTTCATTTTCGCAAGTATCTTTGCTGAAATTTCCTGTGGTGTGTAGATTTTACCTTCAACTTCAACACAAGCCAACCCGTTTTTTCCTTCAACAATTTCATAAGGGTAGTCGCCTTTGATTCTTTGAACCTCTGGGTCATCAAACCTTCTACCCATTAATCTTTTTATTGAAAAGATTGTATTTTTTGGGTTTACTACTTGTTGTCTTTTTGCTGGGATTCCGACAATGTTCTGGTCGGGCACCACGATTGATGGGGTAGTGTTAGCACCTTCGGCGTTTGGTATTACCTTAGCACTTCCGCCCTCCATCACTGCCATACAACTATTTGTAGTTCCTAAGTCTATTCCTAATATTTTTGACATTTTTATTCCTCCTATTTATTGTTGACCTACCGCCACTTTGGCTGGTCTTAACAAAAAACCATTTAATAAATAACCTTTTTGAATTACTTTTAAAACTTTATTTTTTTCTCCTGGTTGTACTTCTATTGCTTCCATAAAATTGTGATCAAAGTCTTTTCCTTCTGCCTCTATTTCTTCGATGCCTATATTTTTTAAAACTTTCTGCAAATCTTTTAGAGTTAAACGCAAACCTTCGTCTTTTGAATGCTCTTGTATTTTTTCTAAATTATCAAAGAATGGTAAAAAGCTTTCCAAAATTTGTATTTTTACTAGCGTTAAGAAATTCTCCTTTTCTTCTGTAGTTCTTTTTTCTAAGTTGTTGTAATCAGCGAGAGCTCTTTTCCAACTATTATCCAGACTTTCAACTTTATCTTGAAGTTCTTTTATCTGTTTTTCATAATTTTCTTGTGTTTTTTTCGAAGGGATACCCCCTTCCTTTTTATCTTCTTTCATAGTGATTTTAGGCAGTGAGGCAAAAATTACCAGGATCCGCCAAGTTCCTCCAAAATTTTCTTAGTATATTTAATCATCGGAATTATCTTTGAATAGTTTATTCTTGAAGGTCCAAGTATTGCTATATTTCCTGTTTTTTCGCCGATTCTGTAAGGTGCAAAAATTAGTGTACTTTTTTCTAGTTTTTCTACTGGTATTTCGTCGCCGATTAGGGTGTAGGTTTCTTGTCCGGGCATTACACTTTGAAAAATTCTGTTTAAGGTATCAAAATCATCAAGTATTTTTAAGGTTGCTTTGGCGATGTCTATATCCCAATACTCTTTGTGTTCAAGAACGTTTGAAGCTCCGGAGTAGGTTACAAAACCGTTATCTGTGGTTGCAATGGATAAACAATCAGTAGCATCTGCTAAAGCTAATGTAGTTTCTCGTAGTAATTTCTCTACCTCAAATCTATTTGACCAAAGCCTTTGTTTTAATGCTACTTCTTGTAAAACAGGTAATTCCTCCTCTTGCATTAAGTCTTGGATGTAAAGTTTGTAAGCCATTTTAGTTGGCACTCTGCCTGATGAGGTGTGAAGCATTTCAAGAAAACCCATGTCAATTAATTTTGCCATTTCGTTTCTGACGGTAGCGGGGGAGCACCTTAAATTATGGCTTTTTACTATCTCTACCGAGCCTACAGGCTCCGCAGTGTTTATATAGTCATCTATAATTGCTTGTAATAATTCTATTTGTCTTTCGGTCAACATATTATCAATAATATAGCACGAGTGCTAAATGTGTCAAGAGGGATTTTGGTTTGTCAATTAATATAGGGTGTGGTAGTATCTTTTTCAAACTATAAAGTAGAAGGAGACTACTATGGCCGAAGCACTTAATAAGAAGGTCTTATCTTGTTTTGTTAAAACCGTATCCGTGTGTATCCAACGCGTCTATCGCGATTCAGTGTGTATCCAGCAGACCTATAACAATATCTTACATAGAGCCATGTATCAAGTAAGTCTGCGAACAAAAAGGCAAAGGTACAAACTTGCCTTAGTTATGGCCAATTTTATATTCGCATGCACTTATTTTGATGACTTGGAAAGGAGATTAGTCACTAATCTTTGTTTTTTTTACGTCAACCTATATTGTAGTACGTCCGATCCTGTCGAAATTGAACAGAAATTAGAGGAAAAGATACTATTTTTGTTATCAAAAAAAGACAGTTAAAGTATATAGGGTTGTCTTCAAATTCCTTTGAAAGCAGCCCTATTTTGTTAATATCTGCTTAAAAGCCTCTTGGGGTATATCAACTTTCCTAACTCTTTTCATTATCAAGAGAGTTGGTTTTGGTTTGTGTTCTTATATAGGATATAGTAGAATCCTTTCCAAATCTAACAAAAAAGGAGAAGAAAATGGAAAGGGCTTCTAAGTATTGTAATAACGTGAATTACGCACAAGTACTGCCGAGCATAATCCAAGATTCATTTGTTATGGATCTTCGCTCATCGTTGCTGTCTGGTACCCGGGAAGGGCCAACTGCTAAAAAGATAACCGGAAAGAGGAGACGCAAGGTCCTTGAGCTTATGTCGTTGCGAGTGTGCTCTTATTTATTGTGCCACCCTGAATTCAAAAGAGATCTTTTGTCTGCGGAGAAAGCAAAAGAACTTTGTTTTATTTTTGTTGAAGCTTTTTTTAATACACTTGATATAGTAAATGCAAGGGAGGTGGTGGAGGGCGAAGCGACGAAAATGTCAAACCTTGTAGACATCGTGTTTTGATTGACAACAAACTAAAGGAGAAGGAAATGAATAAAGACGCTTTAATTAAGTTGATGTTTAAAACGTTCTCGAGAATGGTTGAAAGGACATTCCTTTTAGTTCAGGGTAGTTGGGAAAAAGAAATTCCAGACTTGCGTTCTCGAATGGAGGTTGGTGATGAAGCAAAGTTTTGGGTTAGCATGGCAATGACGGATAATATTGTTGTCACGTTTTGTGAGAAACCGTGTGAGCAGGAGCGTGCCTTTATTATGGATGCCTGTTTTTTGTATTTAGAATCACTGTTTACCCAACACGATCCTTCAGCTCGTTTAAAAGCAGTCGAAGACTTTTGTCTGTCAAGATATGTAGACTGCAAATCCGTTTAGTATTTAAATGACATTTTTGGTTAAGAGAAAATAAAGGAGATTGGATACGATGAAAATAAATGTCGATAATTGCTTCGCTATTGCAGGAGTTTTAGCCAATACGATAAAAAGAGCCTACGAGGCTATATCGACTCAATGGCGTTTACCTTATGATATGGAAACTCCTGAGAGGCAATATAGGATAGCAGTTGAAATGGTGAGGGAGATCTATTCCTCCGAATACGAGAAAATAGAGCCTTTTTACCGTGGTTACGACGACAGTGAGGCAAACTTAATATACAAATTGTCTCTCTGGTTCGTTAAATATCTATCTAAGATAGAAAAAATAGATAGAAATAGTAAAGAATCAATCACGGGAGCTACTACTGAGCTTAAGTTGTATATATTAACCTTAATGGGAAAGGAGTTGAAGTAGTATCGGGGCTGCCGACAGTATTTATGTTGGCAGCCCTATTTCGTCAAAATCTGTCTAAAAGCCTCCTGAGGTATATCAACTTTTCCAATTCTTTTCATTCTGGCCTTTCCTTTTTTCTGAATATCCAAAAGTTTATCTTTTCTTTCTCTATGGCCTCCGGACATTTTAGCTAAAACATCTTTTCTCATTGCCGGAATATCTTCTCTTGCTAAAATTTTTCCGCCAACTGCTGCTTGTAAAGAAACTGCAAACTGCTGTCTTGGAATTATATCTTTTAGCTTTTTTAACAAATTTCTACCAATTTCTGGAGCTTTATTTTTAAGAACAATATTAGTCAGAGGATCAACAATTTCTCCATGAACGAGTACATTTAATTTAACTGCCATAACAGGTTTGTAATCCAGAAAATCATAATCTAAGCTTGCGAATCCTGATGAAACACTTTTTAAATCATCAAAAAAATTATAGACAAGTTCAGCCAAAGGAAGCTCATATTCAAAAAACACGTTGTTTTCATTAGGGTACTCCATTTTTTTTAAAACCGCTCTTCTATCTGTACACAATTTAATTACTTGGCCCGAATAAACGGCAGGGCAAATTATTCTGCACAAAATCCAAGGTTCTTGAATCTCTTTCAGACTTGTTACATCGGGTAAATCCGCCGGAGAGGTTATAAAAAAAACCTCATTTCTCGTATTAGTAATTTTGTATCTAACAGCCGGTGTAGTTGAAATTAAACTTAGATTGTATTCTCGTTCGAGTCTTTCCTGCACTATCTCCGCATGTAAAAGACCTAAAAATCCGCATCTAAACCCAAATCCGAGCGCTGTATTGTTTTCCGGCTCATAAGTAAGAGACGAGTCAGATAAAGATAACTTTTCCAAAGCTTCTCTTAAATGTGTAGATTTTGAATTATCTATCGGGTAAATTGAAACAAAAACAAAAGGTTTGATTTCCTTGTATCCCGGAAGTGGTAACGGTTTCTCACCTTCCCAGCCTACGGTGTCCCCGACTTTTACCGTATGAATATCTTTTAGTCCTGTCGCAATATAACCGACTTCACCTGTCATCAAAGTATCTGTTCTAACTCTTTTTATTTTTGTATACCCTGCTTCTTCGGGTGAGGCTGTAGCCCCTGTAGCCATAAATTTTATTTTTTTGTTTTTTTCAATTTTAAAATTACCGTCCACTACCTTTACATTAGCCACTACTCCTAAATACTCATCATAAGAAGAATCAAAGACTAGCGCCCTTGTAGGGCTATCTTTTTTTCCGGTTGGGGAGGGAACTACCTCAACGATTTTTTCTAAAAGTTCCTCCACACCTTCGCCGTTTTTTCCTGATACACACAATATTTCATTATCTTCAAAACCGAATGTTTGGCACATATCTTTTTTAATTTTTTCAATATCTCCTGTATCTAAATCTATTTTATTAATGACCGGAATAATTTTTAAATTCGAGTCTGTTGCTTTATAAAAATTAGAAACAGTTTGAGCTTGAATCCCTTGGGTTTTATCGACTAAAAGAATGGCGCCCTCACAGGCTTCCAGTGATCTTGAAACCTCGTATGAAAAATCAACATGGCCCGGGGTATCGATAAGATTTAATTGGTACCCTTGGTATTCCATTCTTATGGATTTAAGTTTAATGGTAATTCCTTTTTCTCTTTCCAAATCCATTGAGTCCAAAGTTTGTTCAATTATGTTTCTTTTGTCTAAAGTATGGGTAATTTCTAATAGCCTGTCTGCCAAGGTAGATTTACCATGGTCTATGTGGGCTACTATGCAAAAATTTCGGATTTTCTCTTGAAACATAGGTTGATTATACAGTTTCTTGTTCAGTTGTCGCTAAATCTACGGCCTCTGCCTTAATATCGCCTTTTGATAATCTTAATTTTCTTAGTAATTTATAAAAAAGCTGAATTTCCTCAACTTTTAATAAGTGTGTAATTAAAAGATACGTTGCCATGCCCACGATTCCAGCCAATCCTGTAAGAGCTATAAGATTAATTGTTCTGGTAGTGTCCAACACGTATTTATCCAAAAGTTTCATTGGTATATAAAGCATTATTCCCATTAAACCTGTTGCAAAAGAAATTTTAGTAAATGGGACAATGAGTTTTTTCTTATCCAGACCACCTGTTTTTTTATTAAGAAAATATATTAGAAGGAGGAGATCTAGCATAGATGTCCCCGCATAAGATAAAGCAATAGACCACACCCCGAGCTTCAGTGTGCTAACAAAGTAAACAGATACAAAAATGTTAATAATTGCTGTTAAAATGTTTACTTTAACCGGGGTTGAGGTGTCCTTAAGCGCATAAAAAGCTCTGGTAGTTAAATAGCCGGCACTCTGGGAAAATATTGAAATACTAAAGAAAGCTAGTGTCTGTGCAGTTCTTATAGTTGCTTCCCATGGAAAATTTCCTACCCCGTAAACCAGTCTTATTGCAGGAACTCTAAGTACTAAAAGGATAGCACTCAACGGCATTACCAAATAAATTGTTTGGTGCAAAGAAGTTAAAAATGTTTCTTTAAATTTCTCTCTTTCTTCGGGAGCGGATTGAGAGGATAGAGTAGGTAAGCTGGCCGCACCCATAGATATTCCAAATAAATTTACAGGAAGTGTTTGAAGCTGATCGGCAAATTTTAAAAATATTACGGAAGGTGCTGAAACTAATATTGCTAAACTGTTGTTTATTGTTTGTACTAAATTAACTATTAAAACACTGGCTATTCTTGGAGGTACGAGCGAGAACGTTTTTTTGAAGTTTTTGTCCGCTAGATCTATACGAGAAAACAATCTAAATCCTGATTTTTTTAACAACGGGATTTGGATTATAAAATGCATTATTGAGCCCATTGCTACCCCTATTGCAGGTCCGTAAATCCCCAATTTGCTGGATAAAAAAACTGTTCCGGCGATCATTCCAATGTTGTAAAAAATGGGAGCTATAGCTGGGATTATAAAATATTTAAATGATTGCAGAACGCTTGTAGACAGGCTTCCTGCAACCAGAAATATCTGTGAAGCCAGCATTATCCGCATAAGATTTGAACCGAGTTTGATGTCTTCGTCTGAAAATTTACCGACAGATAGAAGCTTAATTATATTTGGTGAGAAGGCAAACATAATTACCCCAACAGTGATGAAAAATATAAAAGTAGTTCCGATAATTGACGAAGCTACCTTAAAGGCTTCTTCTTTATCTTTTTTTAAAAGGCCTGTGAATATGGGAATAAATACCGTTGATACGGCACCCACAATTAAGATTGAATATATAAGATTCGGTATTTTATCCGCAGTGTAAAAGATAGTTAATTCTTTTGAAACCCCAAAGTAACTTGCCAACAACCTTGTTTTTACAAGACCCAGAACGGCGCTCACACCACTTGCTACGCCTAATATTACAGCAGCCGAAAGAATTGTATTTTGGGTTTTAAATAAAAACCCGTTTAAGTTTTTGTTTTTAAAATTTAATAACATTCATTTACAGGAAATGTGCTTTTTACTTTCCTACAGTTATGATATTATACAACCCTGATATGGCAAATACTAAGTCAGCAAAAAAGAATATAAGATCTTCGGCTAATAAAAAGTCCCATAACGATATGTGGGAGCATAGAATTAAAACAGCGAAGAAATCCTTATCCAGAGCTATCTTATCAAAAGAGGATAAGAAATTGGTTTCAGATAAAATGATTGTTCTACAGAAATCACTCGACAAAGCTGTCAAAGAAAAAACTATTCATAAAAACAAGGCAAATAGGGTAAAATCTACATATGCTAGAAAAATTGCTGCCCTCGATCTTCAAAAAGAAGATAAGGTCGAATCTAAACCAAGAAAATCAACAAAGAAATCTAAGTAACGATAACAAGGAAAGTGTTTCCTTAGATTCCAACTTTAATCTAATTTCTAAATCACAGAAGTTATATATTGCCCCTAAATTTGCGTCCGAATTTATACTCATAATTAGAAAATTCATTGTCGGTATAAGTGTGATTTTTGGTGTTCTATTAATCCTTAATTTTACCCTTTCTTTCATGATTCAATATCAAAAAGGGTGGCAGAGTAAATTGGTAGAGGAAATACAAACCTATTCAGATATTGAAGAAAAAGCAAAGAGAATTAGTGATAAAACAGTTATGTATAAAAAGTTTTTATCAAGTAGGTTTTTAATATCTGACAAGGTAGATTACGTGATTGATAACATAGGTTCCGAAATTGAGCTTAGTAACCTTGATATTAGCCAGCAAGGTTTTTCCATATCTATATCAGGAAAAGACGCTATAGATTTTACAAATCTTATTGTTAGGTATTTGGAAGATGGTTTGGTCTCAGAGATTGTTATTAATTCAGCAAGTTTAGATAAGTCGGAGAATATATATAAGGTTATGTTAAGAGGTAACTTTAAATAATGAAAAAAATAGATGAATTTTTAAATTTAATAAGGAGAATTCTTTCAAACGAATCCATCTCTATTAAAATTTATATTGTATGGGGTTTAATAACGTTATTAATGTTTGGCTTCATGGGATTTTTACCAGTATCAAAAATTTTCTTATCAAACGTAGCCCTTCTGGATGATTTATATAAAAACAATCTTAACTTAGAAAAGAAAATTGATGAGTTAAAGGTGGCAAAAGAAAAAGTAGAATTAGTTGGAGAGGACATCAATATTTTAGATAAGTTTCTTCCCGATGAGTTTCAAGCTCAGAATTACTTAGTGGACATGTCTATAATATTTGGTCAGTCAGGGTATTCTCTTGATTCGATTAGTTTTACAAATAAAGATGCTAACGAGGTTAATATGAGTCTCCGTATATCAGGAAAAGGAAATTTAAAGGATTTGGTATCTAAGTTAGAGGAATCAAAAAAATTAAACGAGATTCAAAGCATTAGATACAGCGTGGGTAGCAGAGAAGATAGTTTGAATATGACTATCAAGTCTTTTATTATGGAGAATAAATGAAATTATTTTTTACTACACTTGGAATATTTATTACAGTATTACTTGTCTGGTTAGTTATTGGTATGAAAAAAATTGACAGAAACACCTTTCTTCCTTCAGCAGTACTTGACAAAGCTGTACCTTTGAATGCTATCATTGATATAGAATTTATTAATAATTTGAAAAATCCTGCCAATGGATCAAAATAATAACGCATACAGCATAAAAACACAGTCAACAAAAGGTTTAAGCACTTTTGTCCTCACGCTTTCAATTTCGCTTATTGTTTTCAGTGCAATTTATTATTTTATGACAACAAAGGCATCTACTTCCGAATACGACGCTTTTAATGTTAGTGTTATTGACGAAAAAAAGTCAGAAGAATCCTCTTCAAAACCAGTTACTCAGAAAAATTCGGATGAGGATAGTTCTGTTTTCGGAAAGTTAGCAAGTGCCTCTCCAGATTCTAATTCCGGACAGGTTTTAGCAGGAACCGATGTTATAGAGACCGAAGTACAGGCCGAAGTTCCTCAGACTACTCAAAGCAATCTTGAGACAGGTGTAACAAGCATCACATTTGGTTTAGTATCAGCTCTCGCTTTGTTCGTATCGGGAATGGTTTTTATACACAAGGGTCCGAGAAAAGCTGCTTTAAGTATTTTTGAAAAAAATATTACTGGAAGAATTTAATCCGAATTTAATTTTCCTGAACAGCTCTTATAATTAATCTATTTGTTTTAGTCCCTGCAGGCCAGCATGTCATTAAACTTACTGTGGGTTGATTGAGATACATAGGTTTCCAGTTTTCCAAGGGATCTACTTCTTTAGGTGAAAGAACCACTTTATCCTCAACTTTGTAGTTAATTTTTCTTTGATTGTATTCTATTGTAAATCTATCACCGGTTTCTAAATTCCCGAGAGTTGAGAAAATTGTTTTGTAATTTTTAGGATTAAAAAACCAAGGCAATACCGAGTGTCCATAAATAAAAGAATCTCCAACCTCACCGGGTAGCGCAGAACCTTTGTAATGGCCTATGAAATCATCGGGGCTCGGTCCGTCAAACTCGCTCTTAACGAGGGCATTTTCAATTTTTAATTTTGGAATAGTGATATAGAAATATTCAGGAATCGAGCTGTTTTCTTTGTAAAAATTATTCTCCTCAATTTCCTCAAAATTGAAGTCTTTAAATCCTGTGGCTAGACCTAATACAGTGTTCTCCATAGGTTTAACAACGGTGTCTTGGGTTTTAAAAAATACCAGCGGGAGCACTACTTGAGTACCTAAAACTATAAACCCCAGCGCCATCAGTAATCCCGGAAGCACCCTGGTTCTGAAAAAGAACGCCGGATTTACCGAATTAAATATCGGATCAAAAGACTCATCCTTTATGTAAATTTTTTTATTACTTGACCTTGTCATATTTATGAATTTAATACAGTTTCAATAATCATGGGGATTAACATATCCTCATCTATTTCACTTAATTTAGACTTCATATCAATTTTTCTGAATTTTTCATAAATATCTACCAATTGTTCCAATGTAAAATTCTTAGATTGGGTTTGTGCCTTTCCTTTAACGAAAGGGTGTAGTTTTTTATATGAGGGAGATTCAGTTTTAGCTTGAGCTGTGGTTCTTAGTCCGTAGTACATCATAGATAGTATTTCGTATGGCGATACCTGATCTTTGATTAGTTTTGATAGCTCCTGATATGCTCTCTCCCTTTGCTTATGAAATACCGCGTCCACAAAATTAAAAATATTACTTTGAGGTTGGACCTCATTTAAATTTAATCTGGCCTTCATTTTCTCTGCATTTTTTATAAAGACATTTGTTTTTGGAAGAGGCTTTCCGGACAAAACTACTATTGTAGTAGATTCTGGTATTTTAATTATTTTTTCCAGATATGGTTCTAAGTTGGTTCTTGCAGCGTTAGTTATATCAAGCACAATAAAAGGCGGATTTCCAAAAAGATCGTTGGAACAACCTTTCTCATATAAATTTTCAGGAGTTATTTCTGATATTTCAATTTCAATTCTGGATTGCGCCCCAATCTTTTTCTGTTGGTTCTGTATTAATATTCTTGATTTTGAAATATCTTCTCCGTGAACTATGTATACCATGGGTTTATTTTAACTAAAAAAATCGGATTTACCTATACGATTTAATGGAGATTATTTGTTTCCGAATAGATATTTTTGTACGTAGGCATGTATTTGTGAATAATCCCCAGCTTGAGGTATGAGAACCCAAGCCCCTCCGTATAGAGTAGAGTCGTTAGGATGATAAAGTAGTCCACCCTCGTTTCCATCAGCGCTGTCGTCAATGACTATCTGAATCACTTTATCAAAATCTAATTTTTGTGAAAGTTGAAAAAAGCTTTGAAGGTCACCTAGTTTGATATCTGTTTCAACATTGTTGGCATACTGGTCATAGAGCTCCTTTAGTTTTGAAAAATTAACTAAAGTTTCCAGCGACAACCCCTTATTTTTAACTGCCATAATAACATTTTGCTGTCTCTTGGATCTTGCAAAGTCGGAACTTTCCCCGTTGTTGCCGTGTCTAGATCGTGCGTATTTAAGAGCAGTTTTCCCATCCATTTTTTGTAAACCTTGTTCAAATTTAAGAGTTTCATATCTGCAAGGAAATGTATTTAATGCCACGGCTTCTTTATCAAGTTCTTTTTCTTCGGCTTCTTTAAATATTTTATCTGTTTCTTCTTGAGTTTTCCCACACAAATCCCCTTCCTTTCCTTCTATTGGGTACGCATAATCCGTGAAAGATGTTTCAACATTGATATCTATTCCTCCTAAGATGTTTATTATATTTTCAAAAATATCAAACGTGACTATTACATGGTAGTGCATAGGTATTCCCAGAACTACCTCCAGCTGATTCCTTAGTTCTTGAATTCCTGCGTTTGAGTAAACCTCGTTAATTTTGGAGGAGTATTTGTATCCGTTTTCCATGTTGTAGTTGCTGATCCAAAGATCTCGAGGCAGAGATATTAAAACAACATCGTTATCGGTATTTCCGATAGAAGCTATCAGTATTGTATCCGTAAGTGTGTTTCTTCCGCTTTCATTTCCGAAATTTCTTTTATCTGATCCTAGAATTAATATGTTTGTTCTACCGTCAGTTTCCTTTATATCTATTTTGGTGGAACCCCCAACTATGGAAACAGGGGAAAAGGCTTTTTTCACGGTATCTTTGAAGACAAGGAAAATTCCTGAAATGATTGCCAGTGCGATAAAAAATACAAATACTTTAGACAAACCCCTACCTTTTCTTCTTGCAGCCATTTTATTCTGTTTTGACATATCTGTGTATTTCATTTTGATTTAGAATTCTTAAGAAGTTATTCTACCACCATTTTTCATAAGAGATCTCTAATCTTGGACGAAGTATCTTATAATTGTGGCAAAAATTTCCGGATCCAAACTTGCATTACCAACTAAAACCCCATCTAACTCACTAATTCTTGATATTGCTGCGACGTTTCGTTCATTTACCGAACCCCCGTATATTAATTTTGCCTCTGGAGGCACTATTTTTCTTATTTCTTTAGCGATAGCGGAAATTTTTGCAGGGTCCTCCGATCTATATACCCCGTTTATCGAAATATTTTGAGGATCTTCCCAAGCCATTACACACCCGTCTTTATAAAGTCTTAATAAGTCAGAAGGATTAACAAAACATACTATCGGGGTAATTTTTTCCATCAAACACAAGTCTCTTTTTCTTGCAACAACCTCAACGGGTTCTTTTCTTTCGCTGTGCCCAATAATAGCGTATTTACTAAATACTTTTATTTGAAAAGCACCGTTTTCTCCGGTGAAAGCACCTCTTTCAAAAGGGGATACATCTTGAGCGCACGATTCAACCCCCATCTTCTGAGATATTTCAGTGACTGCAGGAATGTACACCAGTGAAGGGGAAAGAAGTATTTTGGGCCATCTTTCTTCGATTATTCTTCTTTTTTTCCAGTCTTTTTTAATATTTTGATATTTTTTACTGAAAGGTCCGACCCAATTTGATAGGTCTTTAGAATCCATGTTTAGTTTCCAATTTGCTATTACGTATTTCATTTAGATATGTTTCTAATTGTCTCCTCAATCAACCCTGGGAGGTTTTCAATGTCTTCGTGGGTGTATTCATAACCCAAGGTATTTAAACATGAGAAAACAATCCCAATGTCTGTATATATTTTATCTGCAAATTGGCAAGCTACAAGACTGTTCAACAAAACGTTCCCTCCTATTTCTCCGACTTTTGATTTACCACATCCCACAGGACATCCTGAACAAGACGGGTAATCAGCCGGGTCAACTCTTAAATCAAGTTTTCTATCAAGAATTTCTAGATATAGTTTCTTATAATCATCAAAATTTTTTGGGCTAAAGATTTCGGTCCCTGTTATTGTAATTCCTTTAATATTTTTTTCTTTTAAAATTGTTTCTAGGTAATATTCCGGAGTAGTGAAGTATTGATCGCACAATAGTTTATCCCCTTCAAAATAAATCCCGGATCTTTTACCCGGAAGCCCTAATGACTGGGGTTCTGTATCTTTGTTTTTAAAATTAACTACCGAGTTCTGTATATCAAGAATTGTTTCTTCTTTAGAAACACCAAATAGAACCACTGAATCTATTCCAGCAAACTTTATTCTGGTAGAAAGGCTGCCCCCGATGTAAATATCTTCAACAGCGCTATCTTTTTCTAACACTATGGACGTTTTTGAAGTATAAGGAAAAAAACCATTCAAAGGACCTACCGAGAAAATTAAGGGGTTTTTGTCTTTATATATCTCCAGAAACTTTAATCCCAACCCGGTTCCTCCGAAGTATTTATTAAGGTCTATAAAGCTTTTAACATCCGCTTCCTGTTTTTCCAAGTCTATTGAAAGCACTTTTTTAACTGATATGTCAATCATTTTTCGTATCTTCCTCAACCTCAAAAACTTTCTTAGGGCATATTAACTCAATCTTTTCAATATCTAAGATATTAATCCTCGGATCTATTTCTAATTCAAACCCTAAAGCTTGGGTTTCGGGATTTTTTTTCCTGAACACTCTGATTAAAGAATCCTCGAGACCAACCTTTTTCAGCTGTCTCTGAGCTTCAAAAATACACAATTCACACCCGTTGCACCTATTTATATATGTTGGTTTTATTATTTTTGTCATTTACTCTTAGTTCCTATTTTAATACTTCAATTCCAGGTAACGTTCCTTCAGCCAAAAACTGAAGCATTGCACCACCGCCGGTAGATACAAAACTAAATTTGTCCATTAATCCCAGTTTGTTTATTGCTGCAACAGTATCCCCGCCCCCGACGACAGAGTAGACCCCGTCCTTTTGAGTGACCTCCGCAATTTTTTCAGCAATTTCCTTGGTTCCTTGGATGAACTGATCGTCTTCATACATCCCTAAAGGTCCGGCCCACAAGATTGTTCGTGATTTTTCGATTGCCCAGATGAATTTTTGTCTGGTATTTTCATTAATATCTTTAGATTCAACGTCTTTATTGTCAGCTAATAACATATTATGAGTAATTTCTTTACTCCAGTTGGCAGATAATATTGAGCTAAGCATAATGAAGTCGGCTTTATCAAAAAATTTCTCAATCACAGGCATTTTACTTTCAAGTTTTATTCCCCCGATAATAAGAGCAAGTGGTTTTTCGGGGTTTTCCATTACTTTTGTTAAAGCTTCCACTTCCTTTTGTAAATTAAATCCTGCAAAAGAAGGCAAGAACGCTGTTATACCAACAATAGAAGCATGTTTTCTATGACAGGTCGCAAAGCTCTCATTGACAAAAATTTCTGCTTTTGAGGCTAATTCTTTTGAAAATTCTTCGCTATTTTCTTCTTCTCCTGGATTGAATCTTAAATTCTCAAGAATTTCATAAGCTCCTTCTCCTAAATTTTCATTAAAATAGGGAACTAATTGCTGGGTACTTAAATTTAGATCTACTTTTCCATCTGGTTTTCCCATATGGCCTGCAATTACTGGTATACCGCCTTTTTCAATGATATATTTTAGTGTAGGTAGGGAAGAGTCTAGTCTAAAAGCTTCTTTTACAACCCCATTTTCTACTGGGACGTCCAGATCACATCTCACAAATACTCTAGTACCTTTGTTTATAGGGGCATCGATTAGTAATTTCATATGATTATTTTAGCATTAAATAAAGACTGTGACGGGTTGGGTTACAGCATCATTAAAGCCATCTCAACGAGTCTGCAACTGTATCCCCATTCATTGTCATACCAAGCAAAAACCTTTATTAGATTTCCATCTATGACTTTAGTCATAGATAGATCCACAATAGCGGAATAAGGATCTCCAATAATGTCTGACGATACTAGCGGTTCAAACGTTGCTCTTACAACCCCCTTGTATTTTTCTTCTTTTACAGCTTCCAGAAATGCTTTATTTATATCTTCTTCGGTAACATTTTTATCAATTAGGGCTGTGATGTCAACAATAGAACCAGTCATCACAGGAACTCTTAATGAAGTTCCGTCAAATTTTCCTTTAAGCTGGGGTAAGACCTCACCTGTAGCATCTGCAGCACCTGTAGTGGTTGGGATAATGTTATATCCCGAAGCTCTGGCTCTTCTCATATCAACTTTTTCACCCGAAGGAGAACTATCTGCAACATTTTGATTATTTGTGATGGCGTGAATAGTGCTCATTCCCGCTTTCAATATTTTAAAATTGGAATCAAGAATTGCTAAGACAGGGGAGATGCAGTTTGTGGTGCAGGAAGCATTTGAGATAGCGTTTTGTCCCAAGTATTGTGAATCATTGACTCCTTTCATAAAGGTTTGAATAGTTCCGCCTTTAACCGGAGCCGATATGATTACATTTTTAGCACCAGCTTTGATGTGAGCTAGCGAAGTATCGTCTTTAACGAACCTTCCGGTACATTCAAGAACAACATCAACATCTAAATCTTTCCAAGGAAGTTTTTCAGGTTCTTTTTCTGCTGTGACTAGGGATTTTTTTCCTTCAACCACGATATAGTTTTCGGTTCCTTTGGTATCAAAAAAACTTTTTTCACCAGTGTTGTCTTCTAAATTAATTCTTTTTCCATCTATCTCAACCCAAATTTCTTTATCATAAACACCGTAAATAGTGTCGTGTTTTAATAAATGGGCTAAGACCAGTGGGTTTGTAAGGTCGTTTATTGCAACAATATCCAGACCTTTATCAAAAGCAATTTTAAAGGAGGATCTTCCTATCCTTCCAAAACCGTTTATAGCTATTCGGGCAGTTTTATTTTCCATATACTTTAATAATACTACTTTAAATGCGAATCAATCCAGCTTTTTAGCATTTCTTTAGGCATTGCGCCTACTTTTCTGTCTATTTCTTTATCATCTTGTACAAGGACAAATGTAGGTATACTCATTACTCCAAAATTTGCAGCGGTACTGCTGTCTGACTCTACGTCAATTTTTTGAAATTCAACCTTGCCTGCGTATTCAGGTTTCATCTCTTCAAATACAGGTGCCATCATTTTGCACGGACCGCACCAATCTGCATAAAAATCTAATAATTTAATCATTTTTATTCTCCTAAGATTAAAATTTTATTAAGTCAAAAATCTTACGCTATATGATAACATAACTTTTGTTTATTAATTATGCAAGACTTGCCTGATAAAAAGTTAAAACTTCTTCCGGTTTCTTTAATTATTGCACTGGTGTTTGGTGTTGGAGTTTTTGCTTTTAGAAAGCTTTTTACAAGAGAGATCGTTATAAAAGAGGATTTGTCTGAAAAAAAGTATTACACAAGCTTGTTGAGGAGTGAAAACTTGGGGAGCGAGTGGGAGCCGGGGGAGATGTTGGAGGTTAACCTGGAAGATCAGCCTGAAATTTCTGCGGAGAGCGGTTTGGTAGTTGATATTAATTCGGGAAAGATTGTTTTTGAAAAGAATTCCAAGGAGAAAATGAAAATTGCCAGTTTAGTGAAAATTATGACTGCGGTGGTGGCTTTAGAGCATAAAAATTTAGATGAAAGGATTGTTGTTTCGAAAAAATCAGCGGGGGTAGGTGAAAATACGATGGGAATTTCTGAAGGTGAGGTTTATACGTTGGAGGAGCTTTTATATGGATTAATGTTGAATTCCGGAAATGATTCTGCTTACGCAATTTCAGAAGGTGTTGCAGGTAATGCAGAGGATTTTGTTGACTGGATGAATATAAAAGCTAAGGAGTTAGGTTTAAATGATACAGAGTTTTTTTGTCCTAGCGGACTTAGCGATGAAACTTACAGTACCGCGGTTGATTTGGTTAAGCTTTCAAGATATGCATTGCAAAATGAAGATTTTAGAAGGATTGTTGGAACTGTTGATTTTGAATTGCCTTATTCGGAGAGGCATAAATATTTGTATTTAGAAAATCAGACGAATTTGTTAACAACTTATCCCGGTGTGGGTGGTATTAAAACTGGATACACTGAAGAGGCGGGGTACTGCCTGGTTACTTATGCAAAAAATGAAGGAGTTGAGTTGATTGGGGTGGTTTTAAACTCCGTAAACAGAAAATTTGATATGTTAAATCTGCTAAACTTCGGGTTTGGGGTTTACGGGATAGAGGTTGAGAGTGGGTATGAGCTGTGAGGTACTGCTGATTTCTGAAAATGATATAATACGGTCATGGAGAACAATGGAAAAAACAACAATATACTGCCTTTGGTAGTAATTTTTTTAGTTATTGCAGGTTTGATTGGAGGAGCTTATTGGTTTGGTAAGAGTAGTATTATGCAAAATTCCCAAACAGGTCAAATGACCGATGTAAAAGAATCAACTGAACCAGAAAACAAATCCTTACAGGAACCTGAAAAATCGACTACAGAGCCTTCTGAAAATGTTGAATTAGAGGGAGAGACAGGGGCGGGAGAAACAGAAGACAAGCCTACAGAAGAAGGACCCGCGGTTGAAGAGGATTCCGACGAATCAGTAATCGAATCTCTAAAAATTCTTTTTGCGCAAAAATATGAAAAAAGAATCGAAGACATTACAGTTACCATCTCCAAAAGAGAAGGAAACTATCTTACCGGGGGTGTTAAATTCACTGCTGGTGGAGAAGGTGGTTACGTTTTAGCAGCAAAAGTTAACGGAGCTTGGAAAATTGTTTTTGATGGAAACGGAAGTTGGACTTGCAGTGCCGTAGATGTTGTTGATTTTCCTTCTACACTTGCACCCGAATGCTGGGATGAAGACACCATGGCCGTTGTTGATAGAACAGCTAATTAGTTTATCCTAGTTTTTTATTAGATATTCTTGATTTTATAGTTGCAAATGCTCGCAGTGTTTGTATTAATAAAAAAGGCCTAGTCTTTTGTTATAAAAACTAAGCCTTCATCTGCAGTATGTTGGGTAAGTATCCCCAAACCAAAGTAAGAAACATACTTACCTGTATTTCCACCCAAAACTTTCCCTACAATTATCAAGAGTACGCCCTGTATCGAGTGGTGGAAGTGATATTTCCCAAAATGGGTGGCTCTCCTTCCAGTTTTTGGAAAACAGTTATAAGCAGCAACTTCTAGCTTTCCAAAAATAAAACCAGTGAAGAAACAAATTAAATTTTTCACACTACCTCCTTTTTCTAATATGTTTATCGTCTATCTTACTAGAAATGTTTCTATTATCAAGTATTATCAATTTTTCCCACTATTTTTTACACTTAATTTCATACTTGCCATCTGTTATCATAACTCCGTGCCAACAAACTCTGAATTATTTACGGGATTAAATCCCCAACAAATTGATGCTGTTAAGCATTTAGACGGCCCCGCACTCGTTGTGGCTGGACCAGGAAGTGGTAAAACCCGTGTTTTAACTCACCGAGTTGCAAATTTAATTCAAAACCACGAGGTTTCTGAAACAAACATTCTCTGCGTTACTTTTACAAACAAAGCAGCCGATGAAATTAAACAAAGAGTAGGGGCAATTCTTTCTGATTCATCAGGAATATCAAAATTACCATGGAGCGGAACATTTCATTCAATTTGCTCAAAGATTTTAAGAAAAGATGGATATAACATTGGTATACCGCCATCATTTGTTATTTATGACACCGAAGATTCAGCCTCCGTTATTAAAATTATCTTAAAAGATTTTGGAATTGATGCAAAAAGATTTCATCCAAGAGGTGTTTTGGAAACCATCTCAAGTGCAAAATCAGAATTAATCACCCCATCTGATTACGAGAGTTACGCTCAAGGTTACTACCAGCGTACTGTATCAAAAATTTACCCGGAATATCAAAAAAGGTTACAAAATAGCAACGCTCTGGACTTCGATGATCTGCTATATTTTACTGTAAAGTTGCTCGATACAGATAAAAAAACATTAAAAAAATATCAAGAGCAGTTCAAATACATATTGGTCGACGAATATCAGGACACAAACAAAGCCCAATATGTTTTAACCCGTCAATTATCAGATTTGCATCAAAATCTCTTTGTGGTCGGGGATATGTCTCAGGCCATTTATAGCTTTCGTGGTGCTGATTTTCGTAATATTTTAAATTTTCAAAAAGACTATCCCGAGGCCTCTATCTACAATTTAGAGCAAAATTACCGGTCCACGCAGGTTATCTTAGATGCCGCAAAAAACATGATTAAAAAAAATTCTACTCATATTCCTTTGGATCTTTGGACGGACAAAGAGGGTGGTGACAAGATAGTAGTCTTTTCGGGAAGCACCGGAAACGAGGAAACTGCCTTTGTAATTGATGAAATTTCAAACCAGATGAAGTTAGGAAAGACATTTGTGGATATGGCTGTTTTATACCGTACTAACGCCCAATCCCGAGCTATTGAGGAGGCTTTAATCAAAAACAGTATTCCCTATAGAGTGTTTGGTGGGGTGCGTTTCTATTCCAGAAAAGAAATAAAAGACATCGTCTCATATTTAAGAGTGATTCAGAATCCAAAAGATTCGGTCTCGTGGTCAAGAATTATCAACGTTCCAACTCGTGGCATGGGCCAAAAGTCAGCTGATAAATTAAAAAATGCAGATTGGGATCTTGATGAAATCGAAAAAGTTTCAAAAATTCCAATAAAAAGATGGATTTCAAAAAAAGATGACATGTCTACATTAGAATTAATGGAAGAGGTTCTAAAAGATACCGGTTATATTAAATGGCTTGATGATGGCACAGAAGAAGCTTTAAGTAGAATTGAAAACATTAAAGAGTTAAAAACAGTCGCCTCACAGTTTGTAAATTTAAGTGAGTTTTTAGAAAATGTTTCTTTGATTGAAGATACGGGAAAAGCCAGTGAAAAAAACAATGTTGATTGTGTGACTTTATTAACAGCGCATGCTTCAAAAGGTTTAGAGTTTCCAATTGTTTTTATTATCGGAATGGAAGAAGGTTTATTTCCCCACTCAAATTCTTTGGGTGAGCAAGAAGAGCTTGAAGAGGAGAGAAGGCTTTGCTACGTTGCTATAACTAGAGCAAAAGAGAAGGTGTATATGACAAACGCTCGTTCTAGGATGTATTTTGGAAATATTCAGGCTAATCTTCCTAGTAGGTTTTTATCGGAAATCCCACAGGAGTTATTGGATTTTAGAGGATTAGGAATAAAAAATTATTTTCCCAGGAGCAACAAAAACGACGATTTTCTTGATGACCTCGAATTCAATAGAGGTAATTTCAAATGGGACTAGTTTTTTAATGTAAAATTAATGTATGTTTAAACCTCACAAAGAGCTTGGGCAGAATTTTCTTACGGATAAAAGTGTGGCTAAAGATATGGTGGAAGCTCTTGATATTCAAAATGGCGACGAAATAGTTGAAATTGGTCCCGGCCACGGTGTTGTTACAGAATTTTTAGTCGAAAAAATAAAGTATTTGAATGTAAAAATCCATGCAGTAGAGTTGGATGTAAGACTTTACCAGGAACTTAAAAATTTTTATTCAGGGAATGAAAAGATAGAGATAATAAAAGAAAATATTTTGGATTGGCTTCCAACATTCTCAACGGACAGAGAAATAAAAATAATAGGGTCTGTTCCTTACTACATAACATCTCCAATAATTCATAAAATAATAAAAATGCCTGCGGTTCCTCAAGTGGTAGTTTTGTTAGTACAAAAAGAAGTAGCTGAAAAGATAAAAAGTAAGGCACCGGATTCTTCTTACATGTCCTCGTTTGTTCAAACTTTTTTTGATGTTAAGTATTTAGGAAAAGTTCCCAGTAAAAAATTTAATCCTGAACCCAAGGTTGATGGCGGAATTATTAAAATGGTCAAGAAAGAAGATGCAAATCTCGACCCCGTTTTTATTAGGAAATACGAGGGTTTTTTACACAAGGCTTACTCCAATCCAAGAAAAATGCTAAACAAAGTATTCAGGAAAGAGGAGCTTGAGAATGGTAATATTAATCCAACACTCCGTGCGCAAAATTTAGATGCTGAAGAGTGGTTGAGTTTTTATAAAAAAATAAATGAAATTTAGTATTTGCATTCCAACTTTAAACGAGGAAAAGTACATAGGCGGGATATTAAATTGTCTAGAAAAACAGACATTTAAGGATTTTGAAGTTACTGTTGTAGACGGAAATTCACAGGACAGAACAAAAGAAGAGGTTTTGAAGTTTTCTAGTAAGTATCCACTTCAATTTTTGAAATCACCTCAAAGGGGAGTGTCGTTTCAGAGAAATTACGCAGAAAAAAAGTCTTCCGGAGATTATGTAATATTTTTTGATGCTGATGTAATGATAGAGAGCGATTTTTTGGAAAAAATAAGCAACCATTTAGAAAAAGGTGATATTGATGTTTTAACTACTTGGAATAAGCCAATATCCGATAAACCAATAGATGAATTTATCTACTTATTTGTAAATATTTTTATGCTGGAGCTTATTAAAAAGAAAAATCCCGGAGCTGTTGGCGTTTTTATATGTGTTAAAAAAAGCTCGTTTGAAAAAATCGGAGGTTTTAGAGAAAAAGTTAATTTTGGAGAGGACTTTGATCTTGCAAAGAGGCTTCATGATAGTGGTTTTACATACGCTTTATTGAAAAAACCAAAAGTACACGTATCCGTGAGACGTTTTGATAAAGAGGGAAGATTGAACATGATAATAAAAAATCTTAGAGCGGCTACATATTATCTAACGAACAACAACAACTACATCGACAAGATTCAGGGTAAGTTTAAGCACGAGTTCGGTAAATTTTAATTGGAAATTTTTTAAATAACCTTAAAGTCTGTTTTCCTAAATTCTCTAAAATGTAGATTAGATCGAAGCCCGCCAAATTTTTAAATTTTTGAACGGGCTTTTTTTTCGGCCCGATTTTCATCAAAGCCTGTACTCTTTGATCCCGCCCTTATAGGACGATATTAAATTGTATTCATAAAATATCCTATATTGGCCTTGGAGTCAATGATATACTGGGTTTATGAAAAGACACATTCTTCAATCCAAGCTTTGGGAGAAGTTTAAAAACGACTATGGAACTCCGGCAGTTCGGGTTGGAAAAATTCTTTATACAAAACATAAAATTCCTTTTACTAACAATTATTATGGATATTGCCCCAGAGTTAACCCTTTTGATATTGATTTTGAAGAATTAAAAAAATCGTTAAATGAAAATAATTGTGTAGCTGTTCATTTTGATGTCCCCAATGTTACTAAAGACGACCCCGAAGCTGAAAAAGCAGAGCAAATACTTAAAGAGAAATGTGTTTTATCTCAGAGAGATGAATTTGCCAAAGGAAATTTTTTAATGAGTCTTAAAAAAAGCGAAGAGGAACTTTTAGCCAATATGCATAAAAAACACCGATACAACATAGGATTGGCTCAAAGAAAAGGCGTTACGGTGAGAGAAACTACTGCTGACGAAGATTTTCAAATTTTTTATGATCTTTATTTTGAGACTACCCAAAGACAGAAATTTTTTGGTAGGTCCAAAACATATTTGAACGGTGTTTGGAAGACATTTAAAAGTGCAAATTCCGCACATTTGCTGATTGCCGAATATGAAGGGAAGCCCTTGTCCTCTTGGATGTTGTTGGTTCAAGATGGAGTGCTTTACTATCCTTACGGTGGTTCAACTGAAAAAGATAAAGATGTGCAATCAAACTGTCTTTTGGGGTGGGAAGCTATTAAATTTGGAAAAAAGCTGGGGTGTGATTTGTTTGATATGTGGGGTGCTGCCGAAGATATGAGTAATAAAAGTGACCCTTACTACGGATTTTCTTTATTCAAAGAGAAGTTTGGAGCAACCCATGTTAGTTATATTAAATCTTATGATTATGTTATAAACGAACCCTTATACAAAATGTTTTTGGTGGCAAATAATTTGAGATGGAAGTTTTTGAGTATACTAAAATGAAGCCCGAATTGGATATTCGACAGAGTGATAAATGGGCAAAATATCTTGGAAGAATGGGGTGGGAAAGTCATCGTACATCGAGTGGTATTAATATTTATTTTCATAGAACTTTTCTTGGAACAATTATTAAAATTCAAAAACCTCTGTCGGTTAGTAAAAAAGATATTAAAGAAATTGAGGATTTTTGTGTAAAATTAAAGCCTCTTTTTATTAAAATAGAGCCTTTTATAGGTCAGGAGATTGCGGTTTTGGAGGAGTGCGGTTATGTAAAAAGTGAGGTGGCATTAACACCCCCCTCAACTATTTATATTGATCTTACAAAATCAGAAAACGAGCTTTGGGAAAGCATTTCTCACAGTGGAAAATATTCAATAAAAAGAGCCCAAAGAGAAGGTACTGTGACGAGATTCTATCAAAATCCTATTAAAGATAAGATGGGTGCCTATTTTGAGATGGTCCAAGTTACAGGAAAAAGAAAACATTTCTATGTTCAACCAATGGTTGATTTCGAAGAAAAAGTGAAGATATTTGGAAAAGAATGCCACCTCGTTTTGTCCTATGATACCGAAGGAAAACTACTAAGCGGAAAATTTTATTTATGCCATAGGGATATGGTTTTATACTCGACCGGTGGCACCTCTGAAAAGGGATTAAAAACCAAGGCCGGGTACGAGCTCCTGTGGAAATCTATTTTATATTTTAAAGGTCTTGGATATAAGGTTTTGGATCTTGAGGGTAGGGATGACCCACGTTTTAAAGATGCTACCAAAAATTGGGGAGGTTTCAGTCATTTTAAAGAAAAATTCGGTGGGGAAAATATTGAGTTTCCTCACCCATACATTAAATACTTTAATCCTGTATTGAAGTTTTTTTCCAAGTTTATGAAATTACCGCTGTAGAGGGTTGAGTCCTCTCCCTTACTCCTTCTTTGCGAAGGGGCATATCTCTTTAAAGTCGCAGTACATACAATCGCGTCCGGGATTAGGTTCAAAATTTTCCTCATTTATGTTTTTAATCACGTCTTTGATGATTTCCCTTTGAGCGTCAACCTGTTTCTGAGTTCTTTTTGTGGAAATTTTATTGCCCGTATTTAAAAAATAGAGACTCAAGACATCCGGATTTATTTTCAAAGCCTCTGTTGCCCCCATAGTGTAAATAGTCATCTGTACGTTGTCATCAACATCTTTTTGGGATTTTTCCTTCCCTGTTTTGTAGTCAATTATTTCTACGGTGCCATCAGGAAGTTTATCTATCCTGTCTATTGTTCCTTTCAGCTTAGTTCCATCAATACTAAGTACAAATTTTTTCTCTAAGCCCAAGTGTTTAGCATCTAAACCCTTGTTTTTTTCATAATAATCCTTAAGAATGTTTTTACCTTCTTCAAAAGAATTTTTTCTATCTTTTTCATTTTCATAACCCAACGGATTCCAGTTTTTTTCAAATATTTTATAAAAATCTTCGAGCGAAGGTTTGTTTCCAGACATTATTTTTGAGTGAAATTCATTTAGTGTTTTATGAAAAGTATCTCCGAAATTTAAAGAGCGACTGGGTGGGGTGGGGATGTTTAAAACATACGAATATTTGTATCTTAAAGGGCATATTAGATAGTTGTCTATTTGAGAGTAGCTGATGTGATCTAATTTATTTCCTTTTAATTCTGATATTTTTCTAATCTTTGGTGTGAAGGATTTTTTGACTTCGCTGGGGAAGGGTAGTTTGGCTAACTCTTCGGTTGTAAAGTCTTTCAATTCAATGCCGGTTTCATTCAAAAAGCCACAAGGTATAGTATCTCTTTTACCGCCGTAGTTTTTACCTAATGTCAGGTAAAGATATTTTTTTGCCCTTGTCATACCAACATAAAAAAGCCTTCTTTCTTCTTGGATATGCTCGTCCCCAGTTGGCAAGGTTTCTTTTATAAGATCGTCTGGAATTTTTAAGGTATCGCCTCTGTTTTTTGTTGGAAATCTCCCTGAAACCAGATTTACCATAAAAACTACTGGAAATTCCAGTCCTTTTGCTGAATGCACTGTCATCAGATTTACAGTATCAATATCTTCTATTTCAGCTTGGGCAGGGTTTTCACCTGCTTCAATTATCATGTCAAAATAGTCTACCAAATCTACTATTGTAGGCATTTCTTTTGTCTGGTCGTGCCAATCAACTTCAAATTTCTGAATTCTTTTAAGAAAAAGATTTAAATTTTTAATGCAAAGTTCATTTTCCTGGGTTTCTTCTTCTAAAAATATACCAAGGTAATTTATTGTATTTACAAGGTTGAAAGCCATTTCAGTAGGAGTTTGTTTGGTGATGTTTTTTTGAAATTCTTCCACAATTTTTACGAGATTTTGAACGTTTTCGTTTTTTGATTCTTTTACTTGTTCCCAAAGTTCTACTTTTTTAAATCTTGATTGAGAGAGAAGGTTTGAAATTTCTTCGTAGGGTATTTCCAAACTGTCTACATTTAGTACTCGAAACAGGCTTATTCCTTCTTTTGTATCAATTATTATTTTTAAAAAAGCCAGGATGTCGCGGACTTCGTCTCGGTCGTAAAGACCTCTGTTTCCAACCAGTTGGTAAGGAATCCCGTATTTTCTCAGCGAAAGCATGAACGGGTCTAAGTGGTTATTGGCTCTGGCTAGAATAGCAATATCTTTAAAAGTGTATTGAGGTTCTTTTGCCAGTATTTCGATGATTTCCGAGACCACTAAGTTAACTTCATCTTCCAGGGTTTCAGCTCGAATTATTTCCGGATTAAGTTTTGAATTAAGTCTGATTTTGGGGCTTTTCACAGAAGAGGTTGTTTTAGTGCCTTTGGAATTTTTCTCTTTCCTCTCGATTGAAACCATACTGACAAGCTCTTTCGAAATCCCGAGTTTTGACTCTAACGTGTCGGGGTTGTTGTTTTGAATTAGTTTGTAGGCTGGGTCCAATATTTCCTGGGTCGATCTGTAATTTTTTATTAGTGTCACTGTTTCTGCTTTTTTGTAATCTTCCATAAATTGAAGTATGTTTGATATTGCCGCCCCTCTGAATTTATAGATTGATTGTGAATCGTCACCCACCACCAGCAAACTTCTTTGATTAGATTTTTCTTTTAGATCCTTTGTATTTTTCTTTTGATCTTCCTTTGTGGGGTAGAGTAATTTTATTAATTCGTACTGTGCATAATTGGTGTCTTGAAACTCATCCACCAAAATATGTTTAAATTGTTTTTGGTATTCAGATAATATATTGGGTCTGGCTTTAAATAGTTTTATCACCCACATTATTAAATTGCCAAAATCCAAGCCCGAGTTTTGTATTTTTAACCGCTCGTATTCATTGTAAATATATGACAACTCATCGTATTTTAATTTTTCCTCATCACTTTCGTGTTTCATTTGCTTAACAAAGGTTTCAAAGTCCTTATTAGAAATATTTTCGTCTTGAAGTTTAGAGATAAAAGTTAAAATATCTGAAATAAATTTAGTTGGATTTCCCAAAGGTCTGAAATATTTCAAATCCATTTCAAAAATATTTTTACGCAATAAAAGCCACTGATCTGAATCGGGAAGTGTTTTATAAGAGGGGTCCAACCCAATTTCAATTCCTTTTTCTTTCAAAACTCTTTCTGCAAAAGCATGAAAAGTATAAATCCAAGGCTCTTCGTATCCTAAAGGCATAATATCTCCGACACGTTCCACCATTTCATGCGAAGCCTTTTCAGTAAACGTCAGGGCCAGTATTTCCTGAGGATCAACATTTTTATCTTGAATTAGGTGTTTTATTCTTTCAGTGATTACTCTGGTTTTTCCTGTACCTGCGCCCGCTACAACTAACATTGGCCCCGATTCGTGATTTACTGCTTCAAGTTGATTTTTGTTTAATTCGGTCTTTAGCTTTTTTTCATTTAGTTTCTTTTGAGATTTAGGTGTTTTGTTTTTTGGTGTTTTAGGTTTTGCTTTTGTTTTTGATTTAGACATCTTGGGTATATTTTACATTAAAAAATATATAAAAAGGGTGGTTTGTCATAATACTATTGACTGTGAAAAATATACCCAATACAATTTATATCAATGTCCGTCATAAATAAAAACTTGCTAAAAAAATTTGAGTGTAGTTTTTTTAAATTATCTTTAGTTTTTCTCTTCTTCATTTTTATATTTGGATATTCTCCTATTTCCAAAAAAGCTTATGCATATGACATATATTACATAGAGGATCTGTATAACATAAGATACGATTTGGCAGGTAACCATGTTTTGATGAATGATTTGGATTTTAACAGCGATACCAGTTATAGCGATCCTAATAATAAGATTTCGTATACTGCTGGGGAGGGCTGGGATCCTATTCAAGGCTTTCAGGGAACATTTGATGGAAGTGGTTATACAATTTCAAATCTATTCATAAGTGACTCATCTTCTTCTATTGGCGTCGGTTTATTTGGAGATATTTCTGTAAGTTCTTCAGTTCTTGATGTTGGTTTATCTAATACTTATATCTCAGCGATTAATTCCAATAAGGTTGGTGGTCTGATTGGTAATAATGATGGTAGGGTAGTCAATTGCTATTCAACTGGAAGTGTTGTCGGAGCTCTATGGGTAGGTGGTTTGGTTGGAGAGAACGATGTTAACGGTGTAGTAACATATTCTTATTCTTCTGCTGTTGTAGATGGGTCGGACGATACAGGAGGTCTGGTTGGTTACAATCGTGGGGATATTACAAACTCCTATTCAACAGGAATTGTCACCGGAAACGGCGAGACGGGTGGTTTGGTAGGTTTTTCTGACAATGTTGGGCACATAAGTAAAACCTACTCAACAGGTCAAGTATTATATTTTCCGTCTGGAACTGGAAGTGGGGGGAGTGGTGGTTTAGTTGGATTATACGAAGGTATGTTAGCATTATCGGATTCATTTTGGGATACGGAAACATCCGGTATGGCCACATCTGACGGAGGTATCGGAAAAACAACTTTGGAGATGCAGTCCGTTGTAACTTTTACCAACTGGGATATTGTAGATATATCAAGTTTCGACCCTTATAATCCTAATGATTGGTATATAGACGAGGGTGTAGATTACCCAAGATTGTTTTGGGAATCTGCTGATTACCCACCCCTACCACCCGAAGTAGATTACACCATAGACTCAATAGAAGATTTAGATAATATTAGATACGATCTTGCAGGTGATTACGTTTTAACTAGAGACTTGGATTTTAACAGTGATGCTAGTTACAGTGACCCAGCTAATAAGATTTCATACACTACTGGAGAGGGTTGGGACCCTGTTGGAATCTTTGGCGCTGGTTCTTGGTTTTCTGGAAATTTTGATGGAGATGGCTATATAATATCTAACTTGTACATAAATAATACTACCGACGAGGATGTTGGTTTATTTGGTGTAGCATATTATTCCAATATATCTAACATAGGAATCGTTAACGCAAACATTACCTCAACCTCATATGCAGGTATCTTGGTTTCGTATTACATCGGTACTGGAATAATTGAGGATTCATATTCAACAGGCTCAGTAACCGGCTCTTATGAAATTGGGGGGCTGGTTTCATATAACCTTGGATCTATAAATAATTCTTACTCCACAGCTAATGTTACTGGGCACAGTGGTCTGGGTGGCTTAGTAGGATATAACGAGGGGTCAATAAATAACTCTTACTCAAGGGGTTCCTTAAGTGGTCACGACTCATATGGAGGTTTGGTTGGGGAAAACAATGGGTCAATAACTAACTCGTATTCAACAGGGGTGATAGAAAGCCCAGAAAATACTGGAGGTTTGGTTGGAATTAACGGAGATGCAGTAGGTACTGTAACAGACTCTTTCTGGGATACAGAGACTTCTGGCATAGATGTGTCTGATGGTGGTACAGGAAAAACCACAGTCGAGATGATGTCGTTATTAACCTTTGACATATCGGCTCCTGATGAAAACCCATCACCTTGGGACATTGTAAAAATTGAAAATTTTGATGAAGAAGACCCTAACATCTGGTATTTGGATGAAGGAAACGATTATCCAAGATTATTTTGGGAATTTGAAGGCTACAATCCCCCTGATGATGAGCATAACGAACCATCAGGTAGGCCTGTATTTCATCCTGACAAAAGATGTCATTGGGATAAACCGAAAAGTCCTAATTGGATTAAATTAGAACCTATGGTTAAAGATGGAGTATCAGGAATGAATTTAACGTGGGTACAGTACGATGCAGATAAAATTAACATTAAAATCGATGACGGAACAGGTAAGTATCCTTGGAAAATTGAAAAAACATCAAACGATGGGCATGAGTTTTTACCAAATGTATCTTCTTGGCAAAACATTATGATAGAACCAATTAACCACTGCAAGGAAGGAGAATATTCTCTTGCTGTAAGTCAACTTACATACCCTTATGGTTGGTATGGTCAAAGTGATAACAAAGTTGCTTTAGCTACTAATACCCTTGGTTATTCAACAAAATCTTCTGTATTGGGAACCTCTACTGAATCGGAAGAAACTCCATCAGAAGAAAACCCAATGGTACCTGAAACAGGTAGTAATGATATTTTGTACCTGACTACATCACTCTCAATAATTGGTTTTTCAATCTACTTTGTTTTAAATGAAAAATCCAGAAGATTTGCATTAAGAGATTTTGAGAAAAGAGTATCAAGAGGTCTTTAAAATTAATAACTCACTGAGCAAAAATTCAGTTTTTGTACTATAATCTTCCAACAATAAAAAAGGAGAGAGAATGTTACTGACAATTGTTGCTGAAAGCAATTCTGTTCAAATTATTAAACTAGTCGGCTTAATTATTGGTTTCTTACTAATTATAGTATTGGCTAATCTTTCACCACGTAAGGATATCGAGGATGGTGAGAAAAGTGAGAACAGCGTTGCATCTGACGATACTGATTCCAAGTAGTACCAAAAGGGACTTTTAAGAAATTGAAGGTCCCTTTCTTTTTTAATCTATATTTAAAGAAGGGAAACATATCAAAAATTCATAGAATCTATAGAATCTAGAAAACTACTCTAAAAGCTCGGGTTGTTCTTCTTTTCCTGTTTTTTCAATAGCTTGGGCCTTATCAATTCTTCCGTAAAGCCTGGCAAACCTGCTTTTAACACCGTCCATTGATTTGTAAGAGTTTGAAATGTGTCTTTCTAAAACGTTTAAATCTTCATTAAATTTTCCTGCTTCAACTTTTATTCCTGCAAGAGCTTTTAAAATCTCTCCGGTGTGTTTTTGAAGTTCGTGTTGTTGGTAGGCTACCAGCAAAACTTTTAAAAAGTATGAAAGAGTGTTGGGAGAGGCCAGTATGACATTTTTGGCTTTTGAGTAATCTTCAATTTCAGGAGTATTTACAATAAGTTCGTAATAAACATTTTCGGAAGGGACATACATTATTGCCTGGTCGGTAGTTTTTTCCTCAGGAAGGATGTACTTTCCCGATATCTCGTCTATTCTTTTTTTAACGTCTGATACGAAGGTTTTTTTAAATTTATCTCTTTCTGTTTGCATTTCTGCCGTTATCATAGCTTTAAAATTTTCCATCGGGAATTTTGAGTCTATTGGGATGATTCCTTTATCTGTAAAGACTACGGCATCACAAACACTTCCGTCTTTAAATTTATATTGTGTTTTGAAAAGATCCTTGGGAAGAAAGTTTTCAAGTATTTCATATAAAAATTGTTCACCGAGGCCACCTCTTAGCTTAGGGGATTTTAAAATGTTGCTTAAGTCTTTCATGTCAGTTCCAAATTCCTGAATTCCACCAAGTTGTTTTTGAACTTCCCTTATGACGTCGCTTGATTTTTCAAGTCTTTCGGAAATGAATTTTGTTTGTTGGCTAAGTGTTTCTCTTTGATTTTTCATTTGTTCTTCTAGGGATGAACGTTGATCTTTTAGCTGTCTTTCCATTACCTCGGTGTTTTTTTCAACTGTACCTTTCATGTCTTTTAACCACTCCAGAAGTATTGTATCTTCTGATTTTCCAGAACTTTTGAATTGTTTTGAGAGGTAAAATCCCAGTAGAATAACGGATCCGATCATTATTATGGCGAGCAGGGTTATTGTTTGTATATCCATAGTTTCTATTTTACCAGAGTGTTAAAATCAATCTATGATTAAGTTGGTGAAGTTTTCTATTTTTCTTAACGTTGTTTTGTGGGTTTTGTGGTTTGTTCTTTTGTTTTTTTGGATTTCACCTGATACGTATATGGAGATTTTTCTGTTCTTGGGGGTTTTGTTTTTATGTTTGGGTTTAAGTTTTTCATTTCCTTTTTATTTTTTTTATAAAAAAAAGTATCCGAAGTTTACAGATTTAAAGCAGTTGTTTAGAAGGGCGATGAAGTGGGGGGTTTTTATTAGTTTTGGAATAGTGATAGTAGCTTTTTTAAGAGCTTTTCATATTGATACTTTGCTGAACATCGGGTTGGTGGGTATTTTTTATATTGCTATTTTTGTACATTTGAGGGGGAGGAAGTAATCCAATTTATCATTTTGCCCAACTCTGTACAGTGCTTAAGCCCTCTGTTAAAATCTTCTTGTGAAAAAGAAAATTCTTATTACAACCGCAATAGATTATGTGAACGACGTAATTCATATAGGTCACGCTTATCAAAAAATTTTAGCTGACTGTGTTTCCCGTTTTGAAAGAGAAAGAAGAGGAAAAGAAAATGTTTTTTTTGTAACAGGAACAGATGAACACGGTCAAAAAGTTTTTCATGTGGCCAAAGAAAAGGGTGTAGATACAAAGACTTTTGTAGATGAAATCTCCAAAAAAGATCAAGAACAACAGGACTCTTTGCAAATCTCATACGACAGATTCATCAGAACAACCGATGAAGACCATAAAAAAGTAGCTTCCGAATTTTTTAAAAAAGTTTATGACGCTGGCTATATTTACAAAGGCACTTACAAAGGCCTTTACTGTGAAGGTTGTGAAGCCTACAAGACAGGAAAAGACTTAATTGATGGTAAATGTCCGTTACATCAAAACAATGAAATTCAAATTGTTGAAGATGAGAACTACTTTTTTAAATTTTCTTCTTTCAAAGATTTTTTAAAAGAATTATTTGAAAAAAATACTGATTTTGTGTTGCCAAATCAACGTTACAAAGAAATGTACGCTTTTATTGATACCATTGAGGACATTCCTGTTACAAGAAGAAAAGAGAAGCTTCCGTGGGGAATTGAGTGCCCGGTAGATGAAAATCACGTTTTATGGGTTTGGTTTGACGCACTAGTTAACTATTTAACATTTGGTTTGCAGGTTGGTTCTTGGGATTCTGATACCGAAATAGTGCATTTTATTGGAAAGGATATTGCAAGAATGCACGCGCTTCTATGGCCTTGTATGTTGAAATCTGCTGGATACGAGTTGTCTTCCCATATATATGACCACGGATTTTTAAGTTTAAATGGTAAAAAAATTAGTAAAAGTTTGGGAAATGTAGTTGCACCTAAGGACTTAGTAGAGAAGTACGGTGTTGATCCTGTTAGATATTATTTTTTGAGATACGGACCAATAGTCGAAGATTCAGATTTTTCGGAAGATAATTTTAAGACCGTTTATAATGCAGATCTTGCAAATGGATTAGGAAATACAGTAGCGAGACTGGAAAAATTAGCAGAAAAATCTGGTATTTCTTTTGCTTTTGAAACTGAAGATAGTAATGTTTTGAGTACAGAGTTGTCTCAATATTTTGATGTGTATAGAGTTGACATTGCTCTGCAATATATCTGGTCAAAAATTTCTGATTTAGATAAAAAAATTAACGAGGAAGAACCTTGGGGGATAAAAGATAACGAAAAATTAAAAGAAGTTTTGCAGTTCGAGATAGAAGATTTAATTTTGATTGCTAAATTGTGTAAACCCTTTATGCCCGATACATCAGAAAAGATTCTAAATATCTTTAAACAAAAGAAAATTACTTCGATCGGAGGGTTATTTCCGAGAATTTAGGCGCTGGATTATCGGGTAGGGTCGAGCCGCCGGTGGTCTTAAGCCAGCTCCAAAACAAGCTCAACAAAACCGCCAAAAACTATGAAAAAATTACTAATCATTGACACATTTAATTTTTTACACCGAGCTTACCACGCGATTCCCAGCACTTTCCGTGGTCCCGATGGTCAGCCTACTAACGCCATTTATGGCTTCACATCAATGATTATCAATGTCTTGGAGCAAATAAAACCTGATTACATGGTGGCGGCACTAGACGGGCAAGAGCCTACATTTAGAGTCGGCGAATTTACCTCTTACAAGGCTCACCGAAAACCGATGGAAGAAGATTTACAAGTTCAGATTCCAAAAGTTTTAGACATTCTCGATGCCTTTGAAATTAAAAAAATATTGGTTGAAGGCTACGAAGCTGACGATGTTGTTGGCACAGTAGCAACAAAATTAAAGGGCAAGGTAGATATTGTCATAGTTAGCAATGACCGTGATTTGTGGCAGCTTGCAGGTAATGGAAATATCATTATGGTTCCAGGAAAAAAAGGTGAGATTGAGTGGATGGGTGAAAAAGAAGTTGATACTCGACTTGGTTTTCCGGCCGAGCATGTGGCTGATTATAAAGGATTAAGAGGCGATCCCAGTGATAATATTCCCGGAGTTTACGGTGTTGGTGAGGTGACAGCCACAAAATTACTTCAAAAATATGGAACTTTAGAGGAAATTTATAAAAATATTGAGACTGTTGAGCCTGAATCTTTAAAAACTAAATTAATTGAAAGTTATGAGCAGGCATTAATGAGCAAAAAACTTGCCCAAATTATTCTGGATGTTCCTTTTCAACTTGATTTGGAAGATTGCAAATATAACAGTTTAAATAAAATAAAAGTAAAAGAAATATTAGAAAAATATAATTTTAAATCTTTGTTACGTAGAATGGGTTTTGAGGTAGAAGGTGACAGCTTAAAGAGTAGAGAACAGAAAACCCCCGATAACCAACTAACTCTTCTGTAGAATTTGGGCTCTACCCTCATATTTTCAGCCTTTCGCGCCCCGTCCAAAATAAAATCCCGCTCAAGTTTTATAAGCGGGATCTTTTATTTCTCACATCTTCCATTAATTTAATCAATCCCTCTTTTTCGATGAAGATTACATTTTTAATGGTAAAAATAGAAAGACCTAACTGACACCCCTCATCTTTTTTATTATTCTTTTTATCTATGTTCCAAGATACTGCATACCACTTTTGGCTTTTGATTACTTCCCATTCCTCCTCAGACGCCTTTATATCGTGAAAAGAATCGCAGGAATATACTAAAGCTTCACAATCTCTTAAGATTTTAATTAAACTTGATTCTTCGAGATTCCTCTCTTTTAACTCATCTAAGTAAACAATGTTTAACATAGTTCCGGAATGTTTTGTTAAGTATGTCCAATTTAGGTAATTTATTAAACTCTTGGTGATACAGGGGTTACAGTCATGCCAAATCACTATCGTTTTTTTCACTATTTCTTCTTCCATCTCTTCCTCCTGTTTTATTTTTGATTATCATTCCACATATAAGAAAAAAATTCAATGTATAATTGCCGCATGGATAAATTTGAATACGCAAAAGAGGTGGCAAGAAAACTACAAAAATCCCACCCAGAGCCAAAAACCGAGTTAGTTCATTCTGATGAATACCAACTTGCAGTTGCTGTGATGCTTTCCGCTCAAACTACTGATAAAAAAGTAAACCAAGTTACGCCCGAACTTTTTAAAAAATACCCGGACTGGGAATCACTGGCAAATGCAGATATAGGTGAGGTAGGCAAGCTAATTAATCAGGTGAATTTTTATAAAGGAAAAGCAGAGAGGTTAGTAAAAGCAGGTCAGGTTGTTGTCGCTGAATTTGGAGGGAAACTCCCAAAAAATATTGAGGAGCTTACGAAGATACCCGGTATTGCAAGGAAAAGTGCCAACGTTATCACTCAAGAGTTGTGGGGAATAGCCGAAGGAATTGTGGTAGATACGCACGTATCGAGGGTGTCAAATCGCCTCGGACTTACAAAAGAAACCGATCCTAAAAAAATCGAAAGAGATTTGATGAAAATCATACCCAAAAATTATTGGAGAAACTTTTCTGGTTCAGCAGTATTGCACGGTCGTTATGTTTGTATAGCAAGAAAACCAAAATGTCAGGATTGTGTTTTAAATGATATTTGTCCAAGTGCTTTTAAATAGCTTTCATTCCTACTTATAATCTCCTACTTACATAGGAAGGGGCCTTGTATCTTTTATTCAAATTTTGTAAAAAATTTATTAGGTGTTATAACGATTTTTAGGATAGATACTAAAGTTGGGGAGTGGTAATAGCTGTGGGTTCTGTTGTTGATTTTAAATCTTCTGTAGCCGGAGTTTCCGTTTTAGGTTTTGGTTCTGGCATAACACTTGGTAAAGGTTTAGCCTCTATAGACCCCCAATCTCCGGACTCAGTCTCTTCGTAAGTCCAAATACCTATCTCCGTCATTTTAAATTTAAAGCTTTCATTTGGTTTTATGCTTAGTGATTCCTCGAACTCTTTGTAATAGGGTTTAATTTGCTTTAAATATATGATTTTATCAGTTTTATTAGTCCAATTTACATTTTGACCAACCCTGATTCTTGTAACTCTTGGAACAAAACCTTCTTCAGTGTAGTCAACTTGTAACACACCGAATATCTCATCCATATTGACCTCCTGTTTAGCAGGCTCCTCCTTTTTTTCGCTCTCTTCATCTGTTCCTTCAAATTCATTTTTACCCAAATCTTCATAGGCCACTTTATAAAATTCTTTATCAGCCTCGTCTATTTCGGTGTATTCGGTTTCTTTTTTAGGCATAAGGATAGAAGACACAATTATGATAGAGAAGATAACAAACATTACGATTCCGATTATGAATATTGGCTTATTTCTTTCAAAAAACGCTCCTATTTTCATATTAAGATTATACAATTTTATTAATACACTAGTAGATTACATTATTTCGTTCGTGATTTTTTCCATTTCTTTTTTGTTGAATATTCCCGTTCCTGCGCTTTCCTTTGTTATTTCCCCAAATGAGTTTATCGATCCCCAGCCTAAAGCTTCCTTCAATGGTTTTTTATGAAAAATTGCTGAAATAAATCCCGAAGAAAAAGCATCACCAGCCCCTGTTTTGTCTTTTACTTCCCGGCCGTCTGTGTAAGCACTAACTTTAACAAGATTTTCACCGTCAAAACCGCTGGCTCCGTTTTTACCGTCTGTGATTACTGTTAACTTAGGGCCGAGTTTTTGTAAATCTATATGCATCTTGGGCAATGGTTTCTCCCCAACGAGCCTTACAGCCTCATCCAGATTTAAAATCAAAATATTAGTAACCTCTAAAAATTCCTTGATTGAGTTATATCCCGCTTTCATTTGTTGTGTTCCAGGATTAAAAATTATCCCAATATCTCTGTTTTTTTCAATGTAATCTATAAGTTCCATTTGGAATTTCTCAAAACCCTCACCGATTGATGTGTAGTAGAGGAATGTTGGTTTTTCCCAATCTCTTACTTTGTAATTTCTGGGTGCATGATATGAAAAAATTGTTCTTTCGTAATTGTGTACAACTATTGAATTTACGTTTGTTACTTCCCCTTTATTTTTAATACAAAATTCTGTATTGATACCCAGTTTATTGAGTTCATCTACTATCAGGTTACCATTAGCATCGTCCCCGATTTCAGTATAAACTGCGGTTTTTAAACCCATTCTGTTGCATCCTGTGGCTACATTTACATTGTTACCTCCTACGGCAGAGTAAAATCTGTCTACGGGTATCTTACTGCCATGTAAAAAGCATATCTGCTGTTTGTCAGATCCTGACATGTTTACCTCATCGGCATTTGAAACATGCATTGTTACGTCTATACACGAGTCTCCAATTGTTAAAATATCCATTTATTTTTTACCTTTATCTTTTAAAAAATTTATTACCTTTTCTTCTATATGATGGGAACTCAATCCATATTTGTTTAATAAATCTTTGTAATCTCCCGACTCTCCAAATGTGTCACCAACCCCAATTCTTAAAAGCGGGGAGGGTAGCTTTTCAGACAAAAGTTCGGAAACAGCGCTACCTAAGCCGCCTATTACTTGATGTTCTTCAACGGTTACACATCTCCCCGTCTTTTTTACAGATTCCAATATCTTGTACTCATCCAGTGGTTTTATAGTAGGAGAGGCTATTAGCTCTGCGTTTATCTTATATTTTGCTTTAAGGTTTTTTACTGCTTCGAGTGCTTGATAAGTAATTCCTCCGCAGGAAATAACTGTAACACTGTCTCCTTCTACTAACGTGTCCGCTTTTCCTATTTTAAAAGGGGTTTCCTTGGTAGTGATATTGGGGAGTTCGGCTTTAGAGAATCTTAGATAAACAGGCCCCGTGTGTTTTGATATTTCCAGAACTGCCTTTTTTGTTTGCTCGTAATCTATTGGATTTATAACTGTCATATTCGGGATAACTCTCATTATTGCAATGTCTTCCAGGGGTTCTGCGGAGGCTCCGTCAGGTCCATTTGAAAATCCTTCGTGAGATCCGCATATTTTTACATTTGCGTTTGCCATACAAATAGAGAGTCTTATTTGGTCCCAAGCTCTCGATGTCAGGAATATAGCGTGAGTGACAACAAATGGTATTTTTCCTTCCATAGCAAGTCCCGAGGCTATAGAGCACATATTCTGCTCGGCAATTCCTGTTTGTATAAATCTCTCCGGATATTTTTGAGAAAAGGTCTTTAACTTTACTGATTCTGAAAGATCAGCTGACATAGCCACAATCGATTTATTTTTATCTGCTAATTCACTCAACGCATCACCAAAACCATCTCTGGGAGATTTTTTCTCTTCGCCTAAAAAAACATCTTGATTTAGTTTTAATCTTAAATTAAGCATAGGGCAGTCATATTTATTTTATTCTGTAGATTCCGTCTTGGAGTTTGATTCTGTGCTTTCATCCGTATTCTCGTTATCACTTTCACTGTCTTCACACTCTATAACTTTTGTGACTTTCTCAAAATCTACTTTTGCATCTGTTTTAGAAAGCATTACTAAATCCACTGCAATATTCTTATCTATTTCCATCTTACAATCATCTTCAGGGTTAACTTCCTCAAATTCAATTAATATCTTATCTTTTACTTTATCCTCATAAACCTTTCTTATCTTAATCTTATGTCCAGTTTCCTCATTCGTTTCAGTTGACACCGCAACGACAACATTTTTTTCAAAATCAACCTTTTCTTTTACCGTCAATATACCTGTCTCATCGATAAGATTTAGAAACTCAGCTAACTCCTGTTCGCTGGTTATTACTTTTCTTGTTTTTTCTATTTGTTTATCGGTGTAAATTACGGTAGGGAAACCCTCTAATCTTTGGATTGTGGGGTTCTTTCTTAGACTGGGTAGTTTAATTTCGTCTTTTAATAAAAAATATCCCGCACCGAAAATTAATCCAACAAGTACTAGTAACGGTAATAAGCTAACTCTTAAAAATGCATCTTGTTTATTTTTTTTCATAAAAAAACCTTTCTAATTTCTAAATAATTGAACTTAATTTTTCTTTAGCCTCTTCGGCCTCTTTTTTATTTGGTACTTTTCCGTGCCACTGATATTTATTTTCCATAAAATCTACGCCTTCTCCGGGTATTGTGTTAGCTATTATAGCAGTTGGACGATGATTTATCGATTCCGCTACTTTACAGGCGCTTATTATTTCTTCAATATTATTCCCGTTAATTTCTAAAACATACCAATTGAAACTCTCCAACTTATCCCTAAGGTTTTCAAGCGGCATTATATCCTCGGTATTTCCATCGCTTTGAATATAGTTCCTGTCAATTATCCATGTTAAATTATCAAGTTTTTTATTCGGGGCAAACATAGCGGATTCCCAGATTTGACCTTCATTAAGCTCACCGTCGCCGGTCATACAGTATACTCTGTAAGAAGCTTTATTCATTTTTCCAGCTAAAGCTATACCGATGGCTTGGGAGAGTCCCTGACCTAAAGATCCACTGGTGTTTTCAATTCCAGGTAGCGAGTTAATTTTTGGGTGTCCTTGTAATTTTGAATTTATTTTTCTTAATTTCCACAACTCCGTTTTTGGAAAGTAACCTCTCTCAGATAGAGTAGCATACCAAATAGGGCAGATATGTCCGTTTGATAGTATAAACCTATCCCGGTCTTTTTTATTAGGGTTGGAGGGATCGATTTTTAAAATATGAAAATAAAGAGTTGAAAATATTTCCGCAGTTCCCAGAGACCCTGCGGTATGCCCTGTTTTTGCTTCTGTTAACATATCTATTACAATTTGACGAAGCTTGTTTGATATTTTACGCAGCTCTTCAGGATTTTTCTTTATACTGGTGGGCATTGGTAATAGTATATCACGGGTATGTTGAGGATATTAGTATTTTTAGATGTTTTTATGCTTTTCCTGTTTTGACTTTTTGTCTTATGTATTGTATTATCACTAACTGGTTAACTTGGACAGAAAAGAGCCCAGAAGAATCAAATGCCCAAATGCTCGTCTTTTGCCTCCTTTCTCGGGACGGGCGCTCTCTCCTTTCTAGATCTATAGGGCTTTTTCTTTCATATTAGCCGTAGTTGGAGTTTGGTTGCTTATCTCGTGTAGTGTGATCTTAGGAATATATCTACACGCAAGTAACCAAGCTCCATCTTTTTTATTATTTCTTATGTTTATTAAGGGTTAGTTTAGAAATTTTTCTAATTTAATGAATTAGTGTTTTTTCAATAGACTTTATGTAATCCAGAACTTCCTGTGGGGTAGTGCAGATTTTTAAAATGTCTGTCTCACCGCCTCTAACTGTCATATTCTCATCAATTGATTTTAAAATTCCTTCCCAGTGATTTCCAAAAAGTATTATTGGTTTGTTGTTGGGCTCGTGTATATAAGAGTTTTCCCAAGACATGCCGAACTCACTTAACGTTCCAATACTTCCTCTGAAAATTACATGAATATCTGAAGTCTGAAGCATTACTTTTGTTCTGTCGAAATAGTCGAGTGTTTTTACCTCGAGGTCAAACTTGTTCTTCGGGTCTGTTCCTTCAAAATGTCTTTTGGGTTTATTAGGGTGATAAGTTACTGCCAAAACTCCGGCTCCGCCTTCGTGGGCTCCTTCTGTGGAAGCTCTCATAACACCGGGACCACCTCCGTTTACTATTCCGTATCCGTTTTCAGCTAAAATTTTTGCAGTCGCTTTTGCTTGTATGTAAGGTTCGTCCTCTTCGTTCCAAGCGGCGCCGCCTAAAATACAAACCATCAAAGGTCTTTTAACTTTTTCTTCTTTATTCTCCATGGGCCGTTTTCCTTTCTTCCTCAAATAAATTTGAAAATTCAATAAACTTTTGTTTTGGATTTTCAGTATTAAATATTGACGAACCGATGACTACTTTGTCAACCCCTGTTTTTACCACCGAAATAAAATTATCACGGCATACACCGCCATCTAACAGGGTTTCTACTCCGGGGAATTTATTTTTAAAATCTATTATCTTGTCCATTACTTCAGGTAAAAACTCATTTCCTTGTTTTCCCGGGTTTACTCCCATAAATTGTATAACGTCTGTTTTGTCTAAAAATGGTATTAGTAGAGAAGTGTCTTGATCTGTATTGATGGATATTCCTGTTTTATAACCTGAATTTTTAGCGAGTTTGATAAATTCCATAATTTTATTTTTATCTTCTGTCAGTTGAGTAATAAATGTGCTTACATTGCTTATTTTACCTTTACTAAAAATAAAAGATCCATTTAATTTTTTAATATATTTTTTAGGATCATCAACCATAAGGTGAATTATGATTTCTATATCCGTCTTAATGTTTTTAAGTTTATTTAAATCGGTAAATGTTTTTTCTTTTATTAATGTGTTATCCAGTACGTCTATCTGTATTGTTTTGGCAACATCTTTAACAAGATCCACTTTATTGATTATATTTTTTAAATCTTTTTCTAATATTGCAGGTATGATCATATTTCTTCTAATTCTGCTATTTTCTGAATTCTTCTAATGTGTCTATCCTCACCAGAAAAATTGGTTGAAAGCCATGTATGCAGAATCTCAAGAGCCTCCTCTTTAGTTATGTAATCTGCTGGCAAAACCAATACATTTGTCCCGTCGTCGTTTCTTGATGAGGCTGCGTGTTTTGGATTCCAAGAGAGAGCTGCTCTAATCCCATCAAGTTTGTTAGCCGCGATGCTTATACCCACACCGTTCGCACATATAAGTACTCCCATATTTTCAAAATCCTCTTGAATTTTTTCTGCTACAAGTTTTGCAAAATCAGGATAATCATCTTCAGGGTCTGAATCTTTTGGTCCCAAATCAACAATTCCAAGTCCTACAGATACTAAAGATTCAACGAGATATTTTTTTAATTCAAGACCTCTGTGGTCAGAAGATATATAAATCATTTTTTATTGCCTTTGTTTGTAAATATAAATGTTAAAGAAAGGATTATTAAAAGTATAGATATAGTTTGAGCTACATTCAAGGTAAGACTTGGTGATAAATGTGTTGTCCACGGATCTATTCTTAGAAATTCGAGTGAGAATCTTATGACAGAATATCCAAGTAGATATACTGACATAAAAAACCCGCTTTTTAGCTTATTGTGTTTTCTTTTGTATGTTCTATACAAAAAAATAAAAAGAATTAAATTAAGAATTGATTCGTAAATAAAAAGCGGGTGGAATTTTTCATTATTAAAAAACATTAACGGTCGATTTTCCGGATTAATATAAATTCCCCAGGGTAGAGTAGTAGGTTTCCCGAATATCTCGTTATTAAAAAAATTTCCCCATCTTCCTGTAGCTTGTCCCAAAGGCGTCACCACCGATATTATATCCAGCCACGGGAGTATTTTTTTACCTTTTACTTTAAGATAAATTACACCTCCGCCTATTCCTCCTAAAACAGCTCCAAAGATACCCAAACCACCATTCCAGAGAAATAGTATTTCCACAGGATTTTTTATGTAAAAATCAAGATAGTCTAAAACGTGGTATAACCTGGCTCCTATAATACCAAAGATAATTGCCCATAAAGACAGCCCCCACAGAGTATCTTCATCTTTTTTTTCAATAATTCCTTCCGCAGTTTTAATAGATATAAAAATTGCGATGGATATAAGTATTCCGTAAGGGTTTATCACTATACGAAGTAGAGGGCTATGGCTAAAACTATAATTAAACCTACAATGAAAAAGATAACCCCCTCTTTTTTAGGAGTTCCCTTTATAGCCCAAAACCAATCCTTCGTCCTATCCTCGAAAAGTGCTTCTGTAAGTTTGTAAATAGAGTTAGCGAATACAGACATTACAAACGCTTTTATAAAGTATGAAGTATTTGTATATGAAGTAAATACAACGAGAAAGATCAGGACAAACTGAAATATTATACTATTCAAAGATTTGTCTTTTACTTCGTCCTTATGTTCATTAATAAAGGAAATTAAATCACCAAAATCTTTATTCTTTATATAGGCAAATACAGTCTTAGCATATTCAGTGTTGGGTTCAAATATATATGGGTAAAGTATAAATTCTATGTCTAAAAGAAAAGTTCCCAGCAACACACCTACAAAAACCTGTGCAATATCAAGTGGTTTTCTCGCTATACTCATCGCTAAAATTGTTATTCCTAAGGTGATTGAAACTAGCAGGGGGATTTTGTAATAGGTTAATATTTTTTTAATCATTGTTTTAATAATACTTACTTATTGTTCCGACTTCAATCAATTTTTTGGCGATGATTTGTCAGCTTCTTTTTCTGTTTTACCTACTTTTGTTTTAGATTCAGCCACTTTTTCTACCTTGGAATTTTCTGCATTCTCCTTTTGTTTTTCTTTGCGCTCTTTTTTAAGTTGCCCGACTTTCCACATAAATAATCTTCCTTTGGTAGTGGCATTTCTCGAACTTAGGACCGAATCTTTTGCTTCTTCTAAGAGACTTCGATCTTCGGTTTTTGCTAACTTGATGTATAAAGCCCTGTGTTTTTTATCTCCTAAATCTTCTGATAGTTTATTTCCATAGGCTTGAAATTCATGGGAACATCTGTAATCCCTGCTCATTTTTTTGCTATTTATTATGTCAGAGATTGTCTTCATCGCCATTTATATTTTTCCTTTGATTTTTATACATTTTTTCTATCTCAGAAACGTTTGTTGTATCTTCAGGATTTTTGTCGTCTCTGAATTTTATCAATCTTGGAAATCTTAATGCGTAGCCTGCAGTATGAGTGGGAGATACACTAATTTCATCGGCGCCGATCTCAATAACCATTTTTGGAGAAACAAAAACATCGGGGGTAAATATTTTATCCATCTCCACATTTTTAGGCTTGTTCTTCACTTGAATTTGATCACATTTTTTCTTTAAATATTTAAGATCCTCCTCTGTAAGCCCGGTTCCGATCTTTGATACTGTTTTATAAACTTCTTTTTCTTTATCGTAAACACCCACAAGCAACCCACCGATTCCGAATTTTGATCTCACACCCCTTCCGTTATAGTAGCCTAAAATGACACAATCAACGGTATCCGAGAGCAGTTTTTCATCCGCTTTTTTATACTTTATCCAGGAATAAGATCTTGCTCCGGCTTGGTAGGGATCGCCCGGCGTTTTTACTACTATGCCTTCCAGACCTTTTTCTTTGGCCATTTCAAAATACTCTTCCAACTTTTCAAACTCGTCCGTTTCAAGATATTCGTCGGTTTGAATAACGTCTCCCGGTCCGATAATACTATCCAAAAGTTTTCTTCTCTCATGAAGGGGTTTTTCAATCACAGACTCTCCGTTTAAATATAAAATATCAAAAACAAAGTATTTAAACGGAATATTTTTAGCAGTTTCTTTAATGTTGTATTTTCTCTTTCTTTGCATAGTTTCCTGGAAGGGGAGGAACTCTCCAGTTGCTTTGTTGTATCCAATTCCTTCGCCATCTAAAATAACCGAGTTGGCTTTTATCTGCTTTACTGCAGCTTCCACTATATCAGGATATTGGTGCGTAGTTTCCTCAAGATTTCTGGTAAAGGTTCTGACAAGGGAGGTTGCTTTTTCATCTCCAAATAAATTGGATTGGCCTGTTTTATCATTCATATGTTTTTTCTGATAAAAACCCTTTTTAGCAAAATGAAGCTGAACTCTTGTTCCGTCGAACTTGAATTCTGCCCACACCTTGTTAATTCTTTCCATAATTTCCCCTATCCCACTCACCCTTTGGGCTTTTTGCGATAGTATCGGGACTCCAATTTCCATATTTATTGTTTTTATACCCTTAATACCTTCGTCCTTGATTTTTTTAGCTATTAAACCTATGTCGGGGTGAATATTGTATTTAGCTTCAATTTCTTTTGTCAAAGATTTATTTCCAAGATAGTTGGCAAGAGCTGCAATTATTGTTAGTTCGGTAAATCCAAGCCTCATTGTTCCTAAAATTATTCTTGTGATGTGTTTGGCTGACAGAGGGTCAGTTTCTTTCAAAAGTGTTGATATTTTTGTTATTTTACTGTCTTGTGATCCAGTCCCTTCAATCAGGGCAATCTCTAAAAGTTTGGAATGAACTTCTGATATAGAAAAATCGCTGAATTTTTTATCGTTTTTCTTAAATTCAAATATTACATTTCCTAAGTCTCCTGTTTTTCTATACACATCCTGAATTTCTTCAGCCGATATCCTTTTCTGGGGAGTAGAGAAGGTCTGTTCTATAACTTTTAACATCATTTTTTCGGCAATGTTGAATTTTATTTCTTCAAAAGGAGCTTCTACATATCCTGATGCCAAGTATATTGCTTTATCTATCTCATCCACTGAAAGTTTTTTTATCAATTCAGTTAGGATATCCGTCATTTCTAAGCGTTTGGAGGTATCTTCGAGTCTTTGCATGTAGATTGAAAAATCACTGAATTTCATAGGGCTATTATAGTATATATTTTGGATTATTATCTTTTTAAAAAGGTATTCCTTTAGCGGGATTTATTTCAATTCGTACCTTGAAGACTTAGTGCTTCCGAGCTTTTGTATTATGTCCATATCAACCAACACTTTCAAATCTCTAAGTATAGTATCCTCCGAAATATCAGGGAAGAGCGTGGAGAAATCTTTGTTTTGAAGTACTCCGTAATCTTGGAGATACTCAATTATTCGTTCTTGGCGGGGACTTACTCTTGTTCTTCCGGTAGCTTTTGCAATCTTTGTGTCCTTGGCTAATAATTTTACGTTTTGTGAAACGGTTGAAACTTCGGAGGCGAGTCCTTCTGTAAAATATTCTATCCAGGTTGTTAAATCAGAATCTTCCGTATCCATGGTATCTATTTCATTTTTATATCTTGCTCTGGTGTTTTTATAATAATTTTCCAATGATATTAAATCTTTAAATCCATATCCGGAAGTTTTGAGACTGATGTAAGTTATCAGATTAGAAACTATTTCATTCATTTCTTCGAACGGCTGAATGTTTTCAAGACAGGCTTTCATAATACCCGCTGTAACTACTCTGTGTGTTTCTCTTGCATCCATGCTGTTATACCAGTCAAAAAGACTGACTATTTGAGCTAATATTTCTTCCGGGTCGACCTTGCCTGGAATTTTTGTACTTCTGTAAGAACCCTGCTTTACTTTCGGGATCAAACTTTCGGTTAATATTTTGTGAATGTATTTTATATCTACTTCTTCGAGCTCTTTGTTTCCAGATATATCGTTTGAAAGAAAGGTTGCTTTTATTATGTTTAGAGCTTCTTGGTTTACTGATTTATTTAAATCATCAACCGCAGCCTTTATTTTTTGTTGATCTGTTACTATCCCTTGGAGGTACAAAGATCCATGAACGATTTTAACTATTGCCTCTTTTTTTAGTTGTGATTCCCAAGATGGGAGTATAGTGGTGTTTTCAATTAAAGCCTTGCCATATTCAATAATGGCGATGTTGTTTAGTGTTTTAGAGGTTATTGAATATTCAGGCAGGTACATATGATTAATTCTCGCATATTTCCCGCAAAATGAAAATAAGGTTGCGTGTTGCTGGTATAATGTTTTTAAAACTAGATAGAAAGAAGAGGAGATTATGGATAAAGAACGTTTTGAAGAGTATGGTTTTGTATCGTATGGTTGGAAAAATCGTGTTTTTATTGTTCGTATTGAGATCCCTTTATCAGAAGTAAGAGGTTTTGAAAAAAACTTTTTAAAGGGAAGGGTAACTTTACAGGCAGGTGGAAAGGTTATTGGCAAGGCATGTTTGAAACCCTTGCGTTTATCGCTTGTGTATTCAGAGATGTCTGAGCGGGACTGTTTGGAACTTGTGCAATATGTGGTCAATCATTCAATAGTGATTTACGAGGCTTGTATTGATGTCTCTCCAGAAGAATGTGTCAAAACTGATACAACTTTTAAAGTAAAAATCGGCAATCTGATAATCGGCCCAACCCCTGTCGGTGTTCCTGTAACCCTGCCTTAACAAGAACAGACCCCCGTGATTTGAAAAATGATCGGGGGTTGTCTTTTTATAGCTTAATTACTTCAAGCTCTCTATCTTGTAAAAAGTTGGGGGTGGAGGTGCTTGTTAATATTGTTTGATTGTTTTCTATACAGTTTGTTACGGCTTCCTGGTGTTTTCCATCAAGTTCTGAAAAAATATCATCCAGAAGAAGTACAGGTTTATCGCCTTTCTTTTTTTCAATAAATTCCATCTCTGCAATTTTTAGTGATAGTACACAGCTTCTTTGTTCTCCTCTGGAACCAAAATTTGAAATATCGTGCCCATCAAACAGTATTTCAAAATCATCTCTGTGAGGACCTAATAATGTTGTCATAGCGGCTATTTCACGACTTTTATATTCATTAAGTCTTTCTTCGCTAATCTCATTTTTTCTGTAATTTATCTTGAGGTCAGTTTTTTTATTGTTTAGATCTTTGCCGTATTTTGAAACAATTGGTCCGATATCTTCAAACATTTTTAATCTTTTTTCCTGAATAGCTTTGCCATGATTTAAAATTTGATCAGTGTAAAAACCAATTTCATTTTGCCCTCCGAAACCCTTATTTATATTTTCCAATAATTTATTTCTCTGTCTAATTGCCTGTAAATAATTATTCAAACTTCTTTTATATTCCAAATCAATCTGAGAAAGAATATTATCGACGTATTTCCTTCTTTCAGAAGGAGAACCTGTTATAAGCTGGATATCGCTGGGGGAGAAGAGTACAGAATTGAAAACTCCTGTGAAGTATTGAATGCTTTTTACAACTTTATTTATTTTGGCTTTTTTAGTTGAAGCATTATCAAATTTTTCACTTTTTATGATCTGTAATTCCATCTCTAAATCGTCTTCTTTTGTTTGGATATTAGCCCTAACTGTGCAGAAATCCTTATCGTATTGTATAAGGTCTCTATCATATTTTGATGTTCTTAGTCTACCTACAGAAAGTATATAAATAGATTCTAAAATGGTAGATTTTCCCGAGCCGTTATCGCCGGTTATCATAGTTGTATTATCGTCAAAATTTATTTTAAGATCTTGATGATTTCTGAAATTTATTAAAGCTAAGTTTTTTATTTTCATCTCTATTTATTTTTTTGCCGTCTTTAATGGCTGACAAGTAGGGCAGTAGTAAGTTCCCCTTCCGTTAATTTTTTCAAATGCGGTTTTTGAGTTACAAACCGGACAAGTATTTTTTCCGTAAATTCGAAAAAAGTTTTGTTGATTTCCACTGTTCCCAAAAATATCTACATACATTTTATCTGCCAGAGTAGACCCTCTGTGTTTAATTCCCTCCTTTAAAATTAAGCGAGAATTTTTTAATATATCTGCACCCTGTTTTAGGGTCAAATCTTGGGTAGGAGTTTTGGGATTTACTTCCGATAGGAAGAGTGTGTCGGTAGCATAAATGTTTCCAAGCCCTGAGATTATTTTTTGATCTAAAAGTACGTTCTTGATTGTAGATTTTTTGCTTTTTAATAACTTTAAAAATTCTTCAGGAGAGATTTCTTGTCTTAAAACATCTATCCCATATTTATTTTTTAAAAGTTTGAGTTCTTCTTTGTTAATTATCCTAACTTTACCAAATTGACGCATATCACAAAACTTTAAATACATAGTTTTCTTATTTTTGGATATTTCAAATACAATTTTTACCCATTTATCATTTTCATCCTTATTTTCACGTAATAATATTCTTCCGGTCATTGCTAAATGAAACACTAAAAACTCATTTTCAGATATTTCAATGACGATATTTTTGGCAATTCTTTGGGAGTCTATTATTTTCTTACCCTTTAGTTTATGAAGTTTCTTTTTTTGATCTTCAGGAATCCTGTAGTAATCTGTAATATGAATATTTTTAATTTCGAAGCCAACTATATTATTCTTTAGATCCTGTGAAATTGTATGTACCTCCGGTAGTTCAGGCATTTTTTTTATGCTCTTCCCATTTTTCTCTGACAAAGTTTTCAAACTCTGATTTGAATCTCTCTTTGGAAAATTTTTGAGCGTGTTCTGTAATTTTTAAATGGTCAAAATTCTTGTTTTTAATCATTTTATCGAATTCAATTAGTTTTTCAGCCAATATTTTCGGGTCATCTCCTTCAAAAAACAGGCCTGTCTCGCCTTCAATTATTGTTTCTAGATGCCCACCAGACTTGTGAGCTAAAACAGGCTTACCGTGTGCCATAGCTTCTACGGGAACAATCCCAAAATCTTCATCGGAAACTGGATTAATTAAACCCATACATCCTTCTAGTAACCTATTTTTTTCCTCATCAGAAGCCCTTCCCTTGAAAACAACATTATCTCCGGAAATTGATTTTAAATATTCTTCCTCTAAACCTGATCCTACGATAATTAATTTGTACTTCACTTCATTGAAGGCTTTTATTAAAAGGTCAAAATTTTTATATTTTGATAATCTTCCTACTGCAAGAAAATAGGGAGTATCTGCTTTTTTTAAACCATCGTCTTTTTGAAAACTAGTTTCCACTGGCGGATATATTATTTTTGCATCTCTTCCATAAAATTTCTGGATTCTCTTTCTAGTGTTTTCAGAGTTTGTGACAAGATAATCGGGTCTTTGAGCAGCCACATAATCCCAAAGTCTAATAAAATTTACTAAATAACTATAAAAAGGTTTGAATAACGGTTTCTGCCATTTTGTAGTTTCTTGCGAGTATTTATATAAAAATCTTGGGGGAGTGTGAATATAGGTGACGTGCATTTGTTCTGGTTTTGTTAAGATTCCTTTATTCCACGTAGTTCCGCTTGAAACAATAATATCGTAATCTCTGAAATCAAAGTTTTCAAATATTGTTGGCATCCTAAATAAGAAAAAAAGTTTTTCGGTGATACCACTTAATAACCCCTTGGGGTAAATTATTTCCCTCTCGGTGATACTTTTAGGCATGTTTTTAGGATCGTATTTTGCGGTGAATATTGGAGCATCTGGAAATATTTCCGAAATAGCTTCAAGTGTTTTTTCAGCACCTCCGAATTGAGTTAAAAATTCGTGGGCTATTGCAATCTTAGGTTCTTTCATATTCGTATTATAACGTATTTATTTCAAATATTTTTACATAACCCAAATTTTGTTAAGAATATATATGAAAACTATTGACACACCGTTTAAATTATGGGTTCATTTAGATATGAGTAAGAGGTCCATATTTCCAGCGATTTTAATATTTGTTGTTTTTATGGTTGTACCTGTGATTTTTTGGATTATTTCTACTAAAAAAAATTCTGAAGACGTAAAAGGAGCCAAGACTGGTATCAGTGGGGCAGTAATAAAGATTATTTCAAAAAACGGTTCTTGGGATATGTACAAATATCTTTGCAAAGATTCTACAGAGTGTTTGGAATCAGTCTCTTCAGGCAAGATGGTAGAAAAAACGAGCGGGGGAGGGGTTGAAGATCAGTTTGTAAATTTAGGTTACTCTTCCGATTGGGCTAATTATGAATTTTTAAAAATATATGTGGAGCCCGGGTGGGGCTCTATTGAGAGGTTTTTCTCGGCTTCAAAATCTAATGGTTTTGATGAAGTGGTTTTTCGAAACATCGAAAATAATGGTAAGAACTATCAGGTTGTTTTGATTCCGACCGACATACTTGAACAGACAACTTTAGAGATCATTTCTTTTTCTGATAATTAATAAATAGTCGTTTTAATTTTTCAGCTTATAATTTAAAATATATTTTATGCAAGTCATTGCCCGCAATTCCAAACTTTGGGAGTATATGTCCTCAGAGATAAGGGATTTAATAGAGGATGGAGAAATAATTTTAAATTTTGTTTTTGAGAACAAAGACAAAGCTGATATATCAGATTATTCTTTTATAGTTTTTCCTTTTGCAAAAGCTTATGAGGGTTTTTTAAAAAAATTTCTTTGGGATATAGGTCTTATAACAGAGGACGATTATTATGGCGATGAAATCAGAATAGGGAGGCTTTTAAACCCGAATTATGAAGATAATACGAGTGTTTACGGAAAGGTTTGCGGTCAGACAAAGGGTGGTAAACAGATTGCACAAAAGCTTTGGGATGCTTGGAAGAGAGGTAGAAACACTGTTTTTCATTATTTTCCTCATAATTTTAAAAAATTGGAGTACAACGAAGCTTTAGATATTATCAATGATGTTATAAACGCAATGTCCCAGGTTATTTCAGTTTGCTTGGATAAGAAAACGCGCTGATTATTGAACTTTAATTTTCAATTTACTCGGTTTGGAAAATAGCCCCGCTAACTCTAATTTTTCCGGTTATTTTGTTAGAAAGATTTACATAAATTACTTGTTCGTGTTCTTCTTCCATCAATCCATCGGAACCCTGCGATTTATATATTAAGATATTGATACCTTCAGTGTTAATGTAAAAAGGCGCTTCATATAGTTGCCAGCTATCTCCGTTATCCAAAGAATAGAATGTGCTAATATTTTGTGGATTTTCCTGGTTCTCTATAAAAAATTCTACAAGCGGAGGTTCTGTAAACCAGATATCGTTTTGACTTCCGGATATTATAATTCCAGTAGAAACAGGCGCTGAATTTTCTTTTTCTCCAAATACAGCAAACCAGCTAAGGTGGTTCACTGTAGCACTAATTTTATTCAACTGATCATTGAACGAACTTGGAACTTTTTCCCAAACATTTGATACTTCGTTATAAAAGTAAAGACTTATGGAGTTAAGGTTTACACCAGTAAGATTTTCAGGATCTACAAATATCTCTATAAAAACCGGATTTATGAAATTAGTTATGTTTTCCCCTGTTTGATCAAAAGATTTTAAAATAAATGAGGTGTTGTTGATGTACTTTAGAATTTGACCGAAAGTGTTTTTACTTGGTTGTACGTAACTTATCATTTTTGTAGTGAAAAGATATATCGGGTTTTCAAAAATAGCGTGTTTATTTTCTAAAACTATTTCGTTCGGATTACTATCGGGAGACATCGTTCTGATTTCGTTTCCGTTCATATAATTCCAAAGATACTGACTCTGCGTTCCCAGGTGTGATCCTAAAGCATCTTCCCAAGAATAATTTTCCCACGGGTCGTTCTTTTGCGTACACTGCCAACCGAATGGGTCTGTCCTACCTGTGGGAAAATCATCGTTAAAATTGCCATCCCCATCACTATCTTTAGTAACCTCAAAGTGCAGGTGCGGTCCCGTAGTTCTTCCGGTTAACCCGACCTTTCCAATTATGTCACCCGCGTTTACCCAAACAGGTCCTTCTTTAGTTAAAATATTATCTTCTTGTAAATGCATGTATGTTGTTAGAAAACCGTTTAGGTGGTTTATTTTTATTGAATTTCCACAATCTTTGCAGTAATAATACGAAGCGTAACCTGAAGAAGAAGCAATAACAGGGGTTCCAAAATCTAAACCAAAATCATAACCACTGTGTGAACTATAATAAATTTCAGGTTCGGCACTTCTTAAGCCAAGAAAATTCAAAGTTGTACTGGTTTCATTTTCTGGTTCTGGATGATAAGTGTATCCAAGTAAAGGGTAGGAGTGATCAAAGAACGAATTAATCTTATCAACTAGTTCATTTTCATTTTTATAATTCCACGGAGTATTTAAAAAGGAGTTAAACACTAAACCAGTTCTGGGAATTTCTGTTTTAAAAACTCCCATATTAGATATAGATGAAAATAGTATTGGGGGTTCTGCGTATATAGTTGCCAAGCTAAACACTTTGTTTATAGTAGAAGAGTTTAGCCCTGCGTTTTCCCATGAAAGACCTTCGTTTGTTGATACAAATACTGAATATTTTTGTACTTCCTCATCATATCTTCCGGCGTAGTATTTATTTTCAAATTTAATCATTTTATCTACGGAATAGTTGCCAAACCCAAGTACTTTTTCCCAAGTTACTCCGGTATCTCTGGAAATATAAAGACCCTTCGTTCCTGATGATCCTGCAAATATCGTATTTCCGTCTATTAAAAAGGAAGAAATTCCTAAGTTATATAAAGCAGATATTTCTTCCCACGTGTTCCCGTGGTCAGTTGTTTTGTAGACTTTAGATAGGGTTGCTGCCAAGGTAATATTTTCTGCACTTTGAATCTCATAAACTTTTAAGCTGGTACCGCTTCCTTCAAAAATTTTATTCCATGTTTGGCCTTCGTCCATAGAGGTATAGATTCCGTAATGCTCCGTTCCTAAATAAATGGTATTGCTATCCCTATCTATTTTTGTAGGACTTGGTGACAGCCATAAATTTTCCCAGGTCTCTCCCATATTGTCTGAATAAAAAATACCGTGAGTATTACTGACAGTGTAATAAGTTGTAGCGTATATGACCCCATTAAAAAACTTTAGATCGGTTACACCGCGGTCTTCTAGACCGATAAATTCCCAACTGTCACCGATATCTCTTGAAATAAAGATCCCGTTTAGCGGGGAAGATCCTCCTACCGTTCCTTGAAAAAACTCTCCTGCCAGAATTCCTTCTGGGGTAGTTTCCAACACTCTTATATATTTAGAATCTAATGTCTGAACTTTTTCCCATATTTCTGCTACAACCTGTTGGGTCGTTAGTTTTAACATCAATATAATTGTTGCTAATAAGAAAATAATTTTTACCGGAGAAATGTGTTTTTTTAAAATTTTTATCATTTAAATATCCTCATCTTATTTACAGTTTGTTTGAATCCGGTTCAACCAAGTAATGTCTATTAAAAATAGAAAATTGGGATAATTAAAATAAAATAGTAGAATAGCGGTTGATGAACAATCTTATAGATAAGATAAAAAAGAATAATCTCGACTTAGATGAATCCGAAATATATGGTCTTTTATGTATTTTAAAAAATAAATCAGGTCTTTCAAATAATGATTTAATAACTTATACCGGATTACCCAAGGAAACAGTAAAAAAATTTAAACAAAGTATATCTGAGATATTGTCCGATGTAGAAGGAGATAGTGTTGTTCTAAGCAAACAGGGTGCCCAATTGCTTAATGAACAAGACATAAAATGTCATATTTGGTCGCTTGCAGATAAATATATTTTTTCAGACGAAGATAAAAAATATATCGAACAAATAAAACTTTTAAAAAGTAAGTACAGTTCTAAACCTAAACGTGATTACGACCAATTTTTAGCAACTCCTGAATCTACTTTTATGAAATCAAAAGTGTTGATAGAGAAGGGTCTTGTAAAACAAAAATCAATCGCTTTTATCGGTGACGATGATTTAAATTCTGTTTCTTTGGCCGTTATTGATAAAAGTTACAAAAATATTGTGGTTTATGAAATAGACGATGAGATTATTAGTAATATTAAAAATGCCTGCGAAGATTTAAATATAAGTAATCTAACAGTAGAGAAGTATGACGCCAGAAAAAATATACCTAACAGATATTTTGGAAAGTTTGATACTGTAGTTTTTGACCCGCCTTATACCAAAAGTGGTGTTACATTGTTTTTGCAAAGAGCAACAGAACTTTTAGGAAATATCAGAGATTTTGATAGAAAATATGTAGTAATGTATTACGGAAACAGTTTTAAATCTCCTGAGAAAAATCTAAAAGTTCAGGAGGTTATAGGCAGATTTGGATTTTCTATTGAGGATAGAATAGAGAAGTTTGCACGATATTCGGGTGCTGAGTCCATTGGTAACGCCAGTTCTCTGTATGTTTTAAAAGCTAATAAATTTACACGGGGGCTGGGGGGTGTTCCTGAAAATATTTATACATATGAAAAAACACTAGATGAAAAATTTCCTTTCGTTGATCATGTAGTTATTAAAGTTTATGACGTTAAAAAGGAAATTACACTTTCGAAAAAAAGAATGTTAGATACAGTTGAGAATATTTGTAAGACACATCGATTAAAAGTAGTCGATAAAAAAACAACCGACTTCAGGGGAGGGGGAATGACAATAAGTTTCATTTTGGCAAGTTCAAACCTAACGGTACATACGTGGCCTGAATTAAATGCAGTACATATAGATTTAATTACTTGTTCTCCTATATTTAATAAAGATGTTTTATATACTACGATCTCAGAGCTTTTTGAGACAAAAAAAGTGGAGTGTTTTTATATAGAGTAGGGTGTATTTGACATTTGGATTGACTATTGCTATTTATTTAACACTGAAGTAAAATTCAACTCTTGAACTTTGAAAATTTTCCTTATGAGTTTTTAAAAGTCCATTTTTATAAATGGCAAGAGGTTTTTATAACCTCTGCGACACAAACCGGATTAAAAAAATGTGAGAATCTTTTACGAGATTTAAAAGGCGGAAAGAACGGATGCTGCTAAACGTCCACTAACGCATTTGTGGAAGTTTTCCAGCAGAAAGCTTTTATTAAGAATTTGATCCTGGTTCAGGGTGAATGCTAGCGGCGTGCTTAAGGTATGCAAGTCAAACCCGCGTAAGCGGGTGGCGAACGGCTGAGTAATACGTAGGAATCTACCTCTAAGTAAGGCATAACCCATCGAAAGATGGGATAATTCCTTATGTGATGGCAACATCAAAGATTTATCGCTTAGAGATGAGCCTGCGGCCTATCAGGTAGTTGGTTGGGTAAAGGCCTACCAAGCCTATGACGGGTAGCTGGTATAAGTGTATGACCAGCCAGAGGGGCACTGAGATACGGGCCTCACCCCTACGGGGGGCAGCAATCGGGAATTTTGCGCAATGGGCGAAAGCCTGACGCAGCGACGCCGCGTGAAGGATTAAGGCCTTCGGGTTGTAAACTTCGTTGTAAGCACCGGCTAACTACGTGCCAGCAGCCGCGGTAATACGTAGGGTGCAAGCATTACCCGGTCTTATTGGGCGTAAAGAGTTCTGTAGGCGGTTGAATAAGTTGGAAGTTAAATATCTCGGCTCAACCGAGACAAGGCTTTCAATACTATTTGACTTGGAGGTAACTAGGGGGTAGCGGAACGCATGGTGTAGCAGTGAAATGCGTTGATATCATGCGGAACACCAAGGGGGAAGCCAGCTATCTGGGGTTATCCTGACGCTGAGAGACGAAAGCGTGGGGAGCGAAACGGATTAGATACCCGTGTAGTCCACGCTGTAAACCATGCCTGCTAGATGCTCCGCTTTTGTGGGGTGTCGAAGCTAACGCGTTAAGCAGGCCGCCTGGGAAGTACGATCGCAAGATTAAAACTCAAAGGAATTGGCGGGGACCCGCACAAGCGGTGGAGCATGCTCTTTAATTGGCTGATAACCCAAGAACCTTACCAGGGCTTGACATGCATAAAGTAGTGAACCGAAAGGGGAACGACCGGTATCCAGTCCGGAATTTGCACAGGTGTTGCATGGCTGTCGTCAGTTCGTACCGTGAGGCGTACCCTTAAGTGGGTTAACGAACGCAACCCCTACTGTTAGTTGTATCACTCTAACGGAACTGCCTCGGCAACGAGGAGGAAGGTGGGGATGACGTCAAGTCAGTATTGCTCTTACGCTCTGGGCTAGAAGCATGCTACAATGGGGGCGACAACGCGACGCGAAGAGGCAACTCGGAGCAAATCGCTAAACGCTCTCTCAGTTCGGATTGGAGTCTGCAATTCGACTCCATGAAGTTGGAATCGCTAGTAATCGGCGGTCAGCTACACGCCGGTGAATACGTTCTCGGGTCTTGCACACACTGCCCGTCACGTCAGCAAAGCTGGGGCCACCCGAAGTCTCATTATGTATGGGCTCACGGTGGAATCAGTGATGAGGATGAAGTCGAAACAAGGTAGCCGTAGGGGAATCTGCGGCTGGATCACCTCCTTTCTAAGGGAGAAAAAATTCGTTTTTTCTTTCCAATTTGGCTGAATTTCCAATACCCTTAAAAGTATTGGTATAGTCTAAAGGAGAAAAATAAGTGTTTATGATCTTTAATGTCTTGTCTCAAATTTACTTTGGGAAAGCTTATTGAAATATGAAACACTCTTACTAAGTAAATAACTCTATGATTAGTAAGTAACATAAACGCTGTTTCTCACAAACAGCTGAGTAGGTTAGAGAGTGAGCCTAAACTCTCAAACGAGGCTGCTGTTCTTTTCGCCTTGTAGATCTTGTAAAAATCAAGGAGCCCCTCCGCTTTAGCGGAGGGGCTCCTTGCGTATTCTTCAGTAATTCTTCACCTTTTATCTTTCTTGGAATTTTGTGATTTTCCCAACATTTTTTAAATCTAGTCATTATCAGCTTTATTTTTGATATTATTAACCCGTGAAAGAAGTAATTTTATTCGACGTCGATCGTACATTAATAGACACAACAAAGTTCAAAGAGAAAATTAAATTAAAAATTTCGCAGTTAGTGAATATTTCTTTGGAAGATTTTTTAAAAATAGAGCAAGGTTACGTTAAAAAGGGGGAGGGATTTACTGATTTTATTCCACAAGAATACATTAAATTTCTAAGCAATAAGTTTGGTTTTGACAAATCAAAAATTTCGAAAGCTTTCTTTGATGACGATAATTTTAAAGATATTTTGTATGAAGATGTTTTAGATTGTTTAAAATCCCTTAGTAAGGACTATATTTTGGGAATTTTTTCAGAAAGTTTTAAGGATTTTCAAATGTTAAAGCTTCATAATACCGGGCTTTTACCGTATTTTAATCAGGATTTGGTTTTTATTTTTAAAAGAAAACTAACAGATGATTCTTTGAAAATTCTTCCTGAAAATTGTTTTATCGTTGATGACAACCTCCCAGTTATAAATGCTCTTAAACAAGTTGGTAAATACAAACCTATTTGGGTGGATAGAAAGGGAAGTGACGCTGGCTTTGATGTCACCTCTATTCAAGATTTAAATAATATTTATAAGGTTTTAAATGACTTATCTATATTCTAAAAACCGATTGACTTGCAAATAGACTTATAGTATAATGTACACAATAAGCTTTCGGCGAGGAAAGTAATCACCCCAACCAACCACAATTAAGAGCTATAAGCCCGGGTTGGTACTTAAAAAGAAAAGGAGAAAAAAATGGGTATAACCCAGATTTTCATCATTGTTTTAGCTGTAGCACTTGTTGCTACAGCCTCTGTAGCGATTGCCAAAAGCAGGGAGATAAGAGAGGTTGCTGCCGTTGAAATGACGCTGGGGATTCTTCCAAAACAAATGCGGGAGTTGATAAAAACTGCTGAAAAAAACAGGACCGTCGACGCCCCCGCTCGTTTTTTAGGAGATTCCTTGCAGCAATATTTTGCTGTAGCTGGTGTTCTCAACAGGCGGAAGGCAATCGATAATTTACGCCGGTTGGTAAGCAAGATGGAGGGTACCAGCAGTGTTGTTTCTTTGGACATAAGGGTAAGTGAAAATCCCCTTAGTGTTTACCCAGGATTTGATCTTATGCTTCAAATGAAAAACGCTATTAGTACTAAAAAAATAAATTTCGGAGCACGTAAAAACGAAATCGGTACAAAGAGGTACACCTACAGGGATTAGGAATAGGTAGTTAAATTTAATCGGTATTTATAGACTCGCCACTATAGGTACCGATTTTTTTTGCGTACTAAATTACGGTAATTAACAACTTTAATCTTATTCATATTAATTTACTGGGGAAATGATTAAGAATCAGTATATTTCTTTATGGTGGGTGATCCAGGAATCGAACCTGGGACCTCTTCCTTATCAGAGAAGCGCTCTAACCGACTGAGCTAATCACCCATCTTGATACTACCTTATCTTATTTAGTGTCTTTCGCTAACGCTCACATCATACAGTTCTAATTTCTTTTATAAAGATTAGCACCGGTTGTCACTTCGTTCCAACAGGAGCTAATCACCCATTTTACATCTAACTAATTTTCTTCTATCCCAATTTATTATCCTTGGTTTTACTCTTGAAGGGTCGAATTGCGTTAAACCAAAAACAATTGAGCAAATTTTAACACAGGGTCATTTTTCAGTCTATCTTCATTTTCTCGATAATTATTTTGTATTTGTTGTAAAATTAAAAAACATGACTAAACAAAAACCAATCGTAGTTACAATTGGAGGAGGAACAGGGAGCTTTGTAGCACTTTCTGGGTTAAAATATTATGATATTGACCTAAACGCAATTGTTGCTATGACAGATTCCGGAGGATCAACGGGTAAATTACGTGATCAATTAGGAGTACTTCCACCCGGTGATCTTCGACAAGCACTAATTGCACTTTCAGAAGCTTCCGAAATTTGGAGAAAATTATTCACTTACAGATTTGAGACTGGAGATTTGAAAGGTCATAATTTCGGAAACATTTTTTTATCCGCTATTGAAAAAATTACTGATTCAAATCAAGAAGCCATAGATCGAGCGGCAGATGTTCTTCAAACTTGTGGCAGAGTTATTCCAATTACTTTTGATAATTGTACTTTATGTGCAAAGTATGAGGATGGTACTGTTTTTGAAGGAGAGGCTAACATTGATGAGGAAACAAAAAGTGGTGTGAGAATAGAAAAACTTTATTTAAAGCCTTCTGCTGATATAAATCTTGAAGCCAAGAGGGTTTTAGAAAGGGCGAATTCCATAGTCCTAGGCCCCGGAGATTTATACACCAGCATTCTTCCAAATTTAATAGTATCTGGGGTGCCTGACATTTTCCACTATGCAAAAGCAAAAAAGATATTAGTAGTGAACTTGATGACTAAAGTAGGACAGACAGAGGGTTTCAAAGTTAGTGATTTTATAAATGAAATAGAAAAATACTTAGGTGAGGGTTCAATTAATTATGCTGTAGTTAATTCACAAAAACCTTCGAAACAGTTGATAAAAATTTATAAAGATGTAGATAAAGCTGATATTGTTGAAGATGATTTAGGAGGAACTTACAGAAGAGCTAAGATTATAAGGGCTGATTTGTTGAGTGATTCAGCGTTCGAAAAATCCCCATCCGACGTGTTAAAAAGGAGTTTAATAAGACACGATCCTGATAAATTAGCCAAGGTTATTCACCGTTTAGTTACATCATAGTGAGTTTTTTAATAATATTTTTTATTGTTTTCAAATTGCTATTGACTTACTGTCTTTTTTTGTAGTAATATCTACCACACGGAATGGAAATGCTATCTTACCCCAAGAGGAAGCTCTAGATTTCAATATTAAAGTTTAATAAAAAGTGAAGAAGACGTGTATTGCGTTTGTTTTTGCAACGAAAGAATTTGAAAGATTTGGATATTTTTTATTGAAAATTAATTGGATCTTAGCACGGGCCGTTAGCTCCTGTTGATACGTAGTATCAACCGCTCCTAACTCATTAAAGTATATAGATTAGATTTTAATGAGCCTTGGCGAATGAGTGGTTGTAAATAAAACGATTATCAGACGGAGAAGTTAGGAGAGTTGGTAGAGCACTTAGACGTTTACGTCGCAGTGCTAGTAAATACAATAATTGAAAACAAAATAAGTAGCGATTCAGTAAATGATCCGGGCCGTTAGCTCCTGTTGGAGCGAAGCGACAACCGGAGCTAATGCATTAAAAGATACTAAGTAACTTTTAAAGTGAGCTTTAGCGAACGGAGATTTTGAAAATAAATTGGCACCGTGGCTTGGGCCGTTAGCTCAGTTGGTAGAGCACTTAGAGATTGCCGAAGGCAAGCTCGCAGTGCAAGAAGATAGAACATTTAAAAATTTAAAACAGGACTGAAGCAGATAAGTTGGGCCGTTAGCTCAGTTGGTAGAGCACTACATTTGCAATGTAGGGGTCAGCGGTTCGAATCCGCTACGGTCCACCAAATAGATTTAGTACTTACTTGGTTGGATGAGAATGGATGCTACGCATGTTTCCTTTGGGAAAGGCGCAGTCGCGACGGCGACGAGGCGGGGTCAACTGACGCATCAGCAGATGCGAACAGGTGACCGAATCCGCTACGGTCCACCAAGTAAAAACGCGGTTGTTAGCAATAGAAAACATTTTTTGCTAAGAAACCTGGTTGATAGGAAATTATCGATCAGATTTTTAAGCAAAAGCTTAAAGGTTCTTTGAAAACTGAACAGAAAGTCTTTCTTCTACTATTTTTAAAAATGGTAGAAAAACAATAGTTCAATTTCTTTAGATTGATTTAAGTTATTAATGCATGTGGTGGATGCCTTGGGTATTCGTGCCGATAAAGGAAGTGCAAGACTGCTTTAAGCCTCGAGGAGCTGTCAAGAAGCGTTATCACTCGGGGATTTCCGAATGGGGAAACCCGACCACGTTTAAACGTAGGTCACTCATTACTCAAAGCCTTGTTTACAAGGTCATAGGTGATGCAGAGGGAACTCGGCGAACTGAAACAACTTAGTAGCCGGAGGAAAAAAGACAATGTTGTTATTTCCCTAGTAGCGGCGAGCGAAAGGGAAGGAGCCCAAACCCAAATTGTTTTTAGATCGAGTGGTTTGATTTATCAAGCTATCTTGATCTCTAAACAAAATAAATGGGGGTATGGAAAATCCACATCCGCCTCGGGCGGAAAAGAGTCACAAATTGTTCTTGTAGAAAAAGTCGCCTGGAAAGGCGCGCCATAGAGAGTAACAGCCTCGTATTTTAAACAAAAACAACTCTTTGGGTTTATCCTGAGTAGCACGGGACACGTGTAATCCTGTGTGAATATTGCAGGCCCACCTGCTAAGGCTAAATACACGAATACACCGATAGCGCATAGTACCGTGAGGGAAAGGTGAAAAGAACCCCTGATAGGGGAGTGAAATAGAGCCTGAAACCGCATGCAGACAAGCTTGTAAAGCCCACTTTTGTGGGTGATACAGTGCTTATTGAAGAATGATCCAGCGAGTTAATGATGCAAGCAAGCTTAATCTGTGAAAGCAGAGAAGGCGTAGGGAAACCAAGTCTTAATAGGGCGAATAGTTTGTATCATTAGACCCGAAGCCAAGTGAGCTAACCATGACCAGGGTGAAGCCCGTCGAAAGACGGATGGAGGCCCGAACCGGGGCGCGAGGAAAAGCGCTCGGATGAGTTGTGGTTAGTGGTGAAACGCCTAACAAACTTGGCGATAGCTGGTTCTCCCCGAAACATATATAGGTATGACCTTTGCATTTAAAGATCGACGAGGTAGAGATACTGAAAGGGGATGGGGGGCGCAAGCCTACCCACTCCTACCAAACTCCGAATGCGTCGATTGTGTGCAGGGAGTCAGTGATGCGGGGCAATCTCGTGTCACAAAAGGGCAACAACCCAGACCATCGGTTAAGGTCCCTAATTTTTACTAAGTGGGCAAGGAAGTGAGATCGTTAAGACAGCTAGGAGGTTGGCTCAGAAGCAGCCATCCTTTAAAGAAAGCGTAACAGCTCACTAGTTAAACGATTTTGCGCCGACGATTTAACGGGGCTTAAGTAAAAAACCGAAACCGTGGCTTTTCCGTACTTGTACGGGAAGGGGTAGGGGAGCTTTGATACAGCTGTGAAGCTTCGTCGTGAGGCGGGGTGGAGCGGTATCAAGTGAGTATGCTGGAATGAGTAACGAGATCCATGTGAAAACCATGGACGCCGAAAATCTAAGGTTTCCTCCGCCATGCCAGTCAGTGGAGGGTTAGTCGATCCTAAGGTAAGGCTGAAAAGCGTAGCCGATGGATAGCAGGTTAATATTCCTGCACTATTGTAAGTTCGTTATACCAATGGGGTGACGAAGTATGACAGATCGGGCCCGATAAGGATTTGGGTCCCAAAAGCAAAGTAGTTCATATAGGTAAATCCGTATGAGCGTTTTGACCTAAGCTTAGGGAAAGTCCGTCGCAAGACGGGTGATTCGATTGGTTCAAATTTCCAGGAAAAACCTCTAGGAAGAACTTGCAGTATTCGTACCGCAAACCGACACAGGTAGATTGGTAGAGTATACCAAGGCGAGCGAGAGAATGATGGTTGAGGAACTAAGCAAACTACATCCATAACTTAGGGAAAAGGATGCCCTCCTTTGAGCAATCTTTGGAGGGGGCACAGAAATGGCTCGGGCGGCTGTTTAACAAAAACACAGGTCTCTGCTAAACCAGCAATGGAATGTATAGGGACCGACGCGTGCCCAGTGCCCGTAGGTCAAGGTTGGGGGTGACTTGCAATTTATTGCAACGAGCTTCTGATTTAAGCCCGGGTGAACGGCAGCAGTAACTATAACTGTAGTAGTAGGGCAGTTGAGGTTACTCTTGTGTGTTAGAACATAAGTATTCAGTAACCCTTTTGATAATAGTTATCAAAAGATAAATTTGGCCATATGCTGGGACGTTCGTCCACACTCTGGCTATCAGAGATGTGGTGTATTATCTATTTTAAATAGATAAAAGAATCTTGGACTACTAATAATATTCAGTTAATTTTTGAATATGTTTAGTAAAAATGTCTCAAGTGCGAATAATCAGCAGGAAAGAGTTCCAAAGGATGTTGAGAATCTGAAGTATTATCTAGCAGGTTTCGTTGATGGCGAAGGTTGTTTTAGTGTAACTATTTGCAAAAATAAGTACACTGCACTTCGCTGGAAAATGGATCCATTATTTCAGGTTTATCAGCATAAAGATAATTCGAGAATTCTCTATATATTTAAAGATGTTTTCAACTGTGGATACGTAAGTAAAAAAGGAGGGAACCCCTCTTGTTACGTTTACTGCGTGGACAGAATATCTGATATTTTAGATTGTGTTATACCTTTCTTTAACAGATATCAGTTGGTTGGTGAAAAGTACAATAACTTTTTGTTATTTAAACAAATTGTTAACGGTATATCACTTAAAGAACATCTTACGAAAGAGGGATTTGTTAGATTAGCCAAGACGGCTTTTCAAATGAATCGTAATGGAAAATATAGGAAAAATTACTTGAATATAATTATTAAATCTTTGGAACAATCCCCAGAGACTAAAAGCCAGACTCACCTCAAGGTGAGATGATATAGTCCGATCTCTGTGGCGACACAGAGGATCTTCAAATATTAATATTCGAAGTGATAACGTAATGTCTATGGTAGCGTAATCCCTTGCCGGGTAAGTTCCGGCCCGCACGAAACGCGTAACGATCTGAGCGCTCTCTTAACCATTAACTCGGTGAAATTGAACTACCGGTGAAGATGCCGGTTACTCATTGTTGGACAGAGAGACCCCGTGGAGCTTTACTGTAGCTTGGTATTGGCAATCGGTTTTAGTTGTGTAGTGTAGGAGGGAGTTTTCCCTTTAAACGGAAAGCGTCAATGAAACACCTCTCTTCTAATGTCGAGAGCCTCACTACCCGGTCTTATCGACCGGGGGGACAATGCCTGGCGGGCAGTTTATCTGGGGCGGATTCCTGCTAAAAGGTAACGCAGGAGCTCAAAGGTTCCCTTAACGCCGATGGAAATGGCGTTGTAAGTGCAAAGATATATGGGAGCTTGACTGCAAGACTTACAAGTCGAGCAGATACGAAAGTAGGACTTAGTGATCTTCCGAGCGCCTAGTGGTAGGCCCGGAACTTATCGGATAAAAGCTACCCCGGGGATAACAGGCTGATCTTGCCCGAGCGTCCATAGCGGCGGCAAGGTTTGGCACCTCGATGTCGTCTCGTCATATCCTGGAGCTGGAGCAGGTTCCAAGGGTCCGGCTGTTCGCCGGTTAAAATGGCGCGTTAGATGGGTTCAGAACGTTGTGAGACAGTTCGGTCCATTTCCACAATGAGTGTGGGATCTTGAGAGGACTCATTCCTAGTACGAGAGGACCGGAATGACATAACCTCTGGTGTACCAGTTGTTCCGCCAGGAGCATTGCTGGGTAGCTATGTTGTGATTTGATAAATGCTGAAAGCATCTAAGTATGAAGCAAACCTCAAAATTAGGATCTATTCCGCTTTACGCGGTGCACAACTCCTGGGAGAATACCAGGTTGATAGGCTGTAGGTGTAAGTACAGTAATGTATTCAGCCGAGCAGTACTAATGTTTGTGAGCTTAAATTTATCTTATATAAAGATAATTGAACTTTATGACTTTTTGTTCAGTTTTTGGAGAATCTTTTTTGTTTAAATAGTAAAAAAGATTTGAAAAAATTTGAAAATTTATTTTCTGCGGCAAGGTTTGAATTGACGCAGAAATGAGGAAGCTCTGGTCTTTAGACTAGAGAACCTCATATTGTGAGCAGCGTCCCGGTGATGATTGCGGTGGGGCTACACCTCTTTCCATTCCGAACAGAGAAGTTAAAACCACCAGCGCCGAAAATACTTGAAGAAATTTCTGGGAAGATAGGTCGTCGCCGGGATATTGTTCATAATATTGTCTTTCGTGGTTTATCCAAGTTTATACTGTTAACTTGCTTGTATTGTAACTCGACTCCCTAGACCTTGCCTATAGCGCTGTCGCACTATAGTCAGGTCCAATGGTCGTCGCCGGGATATTGTTCATAATATTATCTTTCGTGGTTTATCCAAGTTTATTTTTCTAACTTGCATCAGTGGTTTCTCGACTCCCTGCGCTTGAGCTATAGCATTACATGCTATAGCATCAATCTAAATGGTCGTCGCCGGGACATTGCTTACAATATCTACTTTTTTATATTTTACCCCCAGATATTTTTCCCTTGTCTTCTCCCCATCCTTTAGATATAATCCCACTGTCCTTAAATGGACGGAAAGGGGGTTTTTATATCGTCTTGGAAATAACGGCATAAAGCCGTCTCTTTTTCTTTAAAGATGATAAAAACCTAGAATGACGAAAGCTAAAAAAATTCAAAAAAAAGAATCTGCAATGTCAAAATATTTAACTGACAAAGATTTGCAGGTTAAGCAGTTACGTGTAGGGGATATGATTGAGGGAGTAGTGGTGAGTGCTAGTCACAAGGAGATTCTTGTTGATGTAGGTGCTAAATCAGAGGGAATAATAACAGGCTTGGAGCTATCCGAAGCCGATAAGTCATATAAATCGGTTCAACCCGGAGACAAGATATCAGCAAAAATTTCACAAATTGAAAACGCACAAGGATACATAGTACTTTCACTTAAAAAAGCCGAGAAAGATAAAAAATGGCAGGATGCGGAAGAAGCTTTTGAAGGTGGTTTTGTTATAGACGCTGTTGTTTTGGAATACAATAAAGGAGGCCTTCTTTGCGACAGTTTAGGTTTAAGAGGCTTTATTCCACTTTCACATTTAGATAGAGTTCATTTTGCTAACGATGTTGCAAAATTCGCAGCTGGTAGTGAAGCTGAATTAAAAGAATCATTAAAAATTCTTTCAGGAAAAACTTTAAGAGTAAAAGTAATAGAGCTCGATAAAGAAAAGAATAGATTTGTCTTGTCTGAAAAAGATGCTTTAACAACTTACAGCGAAGAGTCAAGAAAGAAAAGATTATCAGAAATTGAGATTGGTAGTTCCGTTGAAGGTATTGTTACAGGAATCATGCCTTTTGGGGTTTTCGTTGATCTTGACGGGGTAGAAGGACTTGTTCATATTAGTGAGATAGCTTGGGAAAAAGTTAATCACCCTTCAAATTATTTTAAAGTTGGACAAAAGATTAAAGTAATGGTTTTAGGAATTGATGAGGCTTCTAATAAACTTGCATTAAGTGTTAAAAAACTTATACCTAATCCCTGGGAAACAGTTGAAGAGAAATATCCCGTAGGTACAAAGGTAAAAGGGGTTGTTAGCAAAATAGTACCATTTGGTGCTTTTGTGACCTTAGAAAAGGGTTTAGACGGTTTAATTCATATTTCGGAGGCAGAGTCTCCTCTTGAAGAGGGTGACAAGGTTTCAGCAACTGTTATTCAAGTTGACGGAGCCAATCAGAAACTTGCATTAAGCACAAGAGATCAATCCAACATTGATAAAAAAGATGATAAAAAGAAGAAAGAAAAAGAGATAGTTGATGATGTCGAAGATTTTAATGAAGATGACTTGGATGAATCAAAAGAGGATTCCAAAAAGAAGATCTCAAAGAAAAAGAAATAATTAAACTATTTTTTACCTTCTGTCTGATAAGATATATTTATGTCTAAATTCAAGACTGTATATACCTGTAAAAATTGCGGATATACCTCACATCAGTGGGTAGGCCAGTGTCCGGAATGTAACGAATGGAATTCATTTGTTGAAGATGTCATAAGTTCCAAAGGTTCAAACATGAGTTCTTCTACCAGGAGTAATTATGAAAAACCTGTAAAACTATCTTCCGTATCCTCTGAACCTCCTAAAAGAATTTCTTCGGGAATAGGTGAGTTTGATAGGGTTTTAGGAGGGGGATTTGTACCCGGCCAAGTGGTGCTTTTGGCGGGCGAGCCCGGTATCGGAAAAAGTACAATCCTTACCGAGATTGCAAAAAATCTTAAAAACACCGATGTTTTATATGTATGTGGCGAAGAAAGTGCAGAACAAATTAAACTACGCACCACCAGAATGGGTTACAACGCTGATAATCTTTTAGTAATTTCCGAATCAAGTGCCGAAGCCATTTCAGATAGTATTGAAAAAACTGAAAACATCGGGCTTGTGATAGTAGATTCAATTCAAACCTTGTTTTCAGAAGAACTTTTAGGTTCTCCGGGATCCCTTGTACAAGTGAGAGGTTGCTCTCAAATACTGACAAATAGTGCCAAAAAGGCTGGAATTCCTATGGTATTGGTCGGTCATGTTACAAAGGAGGGGGTTGTAGCCGGGCCTAAGGTTTTAGAACACATCGTTGATACCATTTTATATTTAGAAGGAGATTCACAGCATCTTTTTAGAATATTAAGAACCAGCAAAAATAGATTTGGAGCTGTTTCAGAAGTGGGGATTTTTGAGATGGAGGAGAGTGGTATAAAAGAAGTAAAAAATCCTTCGGAACTTTTTTTAAAACAAAGATTACCTAATGCTTCTGGTTCCTGTGTAACCGTAGTTATGGAGGGTTACCGACCTCTTTTATTTGAAATTCAAGCTTTGACAGTACCTACAAATTTCGGTTACCCGAGAAGAACTTCCAGCGGCTTTAGCAATACCAGACTTCAAGTTTTGATTGCTATTTTGGAAAAACGTGCAGGTTTGAATTTAAGTAACCACGATGTTTATGTAAACGTTGCGGGAGGTTTTAAAGTCTCTGAATACGCAGTCGATTTAGCTGTCTGCTTAGCGATAGCATCTTCCTTAAAAGATAAACCAATCAAGGATGGCGTAGTAGCTTTTGGAGAGTGCGGACTTAACGGTGAGATAAGAAAAGTATCTCATCAGGAAAAAAGATCGGGTGAGGCAAAAAAGCTGGGGTATGGGGAAGTCGTTAGTTCAGATAATACCAAGAATATTTTTGAAGCGATAAAAAAATCTCTTGCAGAATAAAGGTACTCTAAATTTGCTATAAATTTTCCATAATTTTTTTATAAAACCTTTGTTACTTTTTATTTTTTTAAAATTGTAAAATCCCTCGAACCGTTTTTTAATTTTCACTTCATAAATAATTGGTAATTTAGACTTTTTTAACTTAATATTTAAGTGGTGGGAAATAAATCAGAAGAAAAGCAAAAACTTGTAGTTAAAAAACCTTCTTTGAGGGAAACTAAATTATTAACCCGAATAATATATGCAGTAATATTTTTCGGTCTTGGGTTTTTATTATCGAGAAATTTATTTTTTGAAGATCTGCCTTTAATTGGTTATCACATAGCACTGGAGGTATTGACTGGAGCAGCTTTGGCGGCATTTGGTTTTTTCATTTTTCCCTTAGTTTTAATGTATGTTAAATATTGGATAGAGGCCCTTGTGGTGGCTGCGGTTTCAAAAATCGTAACTGATTTTTGGGATCAACAGTCAAAAAGAATTCAACAAGCCAGAAGAGAGAAGCAGAGATTAAAAGCAGACGAAAAAAGTATTAGAGAGAAACAGGAATTGGACAACGCTATTTTACTGGATACATCGGTTTTAATTGACGGGAGGGTTTTGGATGTAGTTAAAGCGGGTTTTTTGGATAGGCCTTTTATTGTTACTCAAAATGTTATGAACGAGCTTCAAAATTTAGCGGATAACAAGAATAAAGTAAAAAGAAGTAGAGGTAGGATGGGGCTGGATGTGGTAAAAGAGTTGAAAAAAAGGACAAACGTTATTGTTCCTGATATTAAAACAAAGGATAAGGATGTTGACTCAACTTTAATTGAGTACGCAAAAGAGAAGAAGATAAAGCTAATGACAATGGATTTTAATTTAAATAAAGTGGCGAAGGTGTCGGGAATTACAGTTTTAAATTTAAATGAGTTGATTAATGCTTTAAAAACTGTGCTTTTACCTGGTGAGAGGTTTGGTGTAAAAATTGTTCAAGAGGGAAAGGAAAAAAAGCAGGGGATCGGGTATTTAAATGATGGGACTATGGTTATTGTTGAAGACGGAATTGAAAAGGTCGGACAGGATATAGAGGCTGTAGTTATAAAGGTAATTCAATCATCGGCGGGGAAAATTGTGTTTAGTGAGGTTGCAAAGAACGGGAATTAAAAAAACATTCCACAAGAAGCGACATATAAAGCGCTGGCCGCAGAATGTTTTTAGAAGCGTGATTCCGTCAAAGACGGAATGAGATCATGCCCCCGAGCAGGCGAAGCATGAAAGCTTACTTGAAATATAATTTATACCAACGAAATTTTTTAACAAGCGACGAGCGTTGAGAAATCATCCTTGAAAAATCATCACAGCAGAGAAAATTCATTTCCATTCTAATGTGCATTGTTAATTCATATGTATTTACATATATACGTATATATGGTAAATTATAAATATTAGTTATCCTATAAGGTATTTATTTGTTGTGGATAACTTAAAAATTTGTGGAGAACTTATATGAAAAACCCTAAAGAGAAGGTAAAAACCACTATCATGATAGAGAAGACTTTAAAAAAATTTGCCCAGGTTTATGCAGTTCAAAATGATATGACTTTGGGAGAAGTTATAGAAGAGGCTTTGAGAGATTGTTTGAATAAATGATCTAAAAAATTAGCAGTTGGATATAAAAAAAGAAGATAGAAACGAAGAAGGCCTCCTTACGGAGGCCTTCTTATCTAGCTGTACCTTGGTTAGCAGACGTCGATGTTATTATTCTATTACGCATTGTATTGTTGGTCAATAGGTTTTCTTGGTGGAGCGGACGGGGATTGAACCCGCAAAGCTAGAGTCTCGACGTCTGCTCGCCTACCAAGGCCCGCCCCATCAAGAATATTTATATTCTTTGTGTTTGATTTTCGTAAGTTAGGATTATCTATTCAGAGTAGATAATTATAATGAGGGGAGAGTTCTATCTAAGTCTAATTTCCAGTTTTGAATCTAAAGCTTGAGCTACCTTTTGCATAAAAGCTAATGAAGGATTATAGTTTCCGGATTCAAATCTTGATAGGGCGCTTTGTTTTGTACCCATTCTACTTGCAAGTTCTTCCTGACTAATATTTTTCTCAATTCTTTTATCTATTATTGATCTAATAAGATCAAATTTGGGACCGAGGCTGTCGTACTCCTTTTTTACTTCAGGGTCGCTCAATAATTCTTTTTTAATTTCATTAAAATCTCTAAACTTCATATTTTACTTATATAACATATATGTTATATGTCAAGGTGTTTTGGTTTATTTAATCATTTCTTTTTTGCTTATAAATATTTGTTTGGATTATTTTTGTAACAGATAAGGTCAGAAATTAGGTAAGGAGATAAATTTTGTAAAGGCGAAACGAAGAAGGCCTCCATACGGAGGCCTTCTTGTCTAGCTTTACCTTGGTAAGCAGATGTTGACTCTTACATTCTATTACTTGTTGTAATATTCGTCAATAGAGTTTCTTGGTGGAGCGGACGGGAATCGAACCCGCAAAGCTAGATTGTCAACATCTGCTCGCCTACCAAGGCCCGCCCCATCAAGATTATTTATATTCTTGAAATATGATTTCTTAAAGTGATCGGTGTCTATTTAGAGTAGAATGTGTTGAAATTTATATATTTTTTTACCTAATCTTTATCTCTAGTTTGGCATCTAAAGCCTTGGCAATCTTTTTTAAAGTTTTTATTGAAGGGTTTGCATTCATACTTTCTATTCTTGAGATTACAGCTTGAGTGCTGTTTATCTGTTTAGCCAGATCCCTTTGAGATATATTCTTTTCAATTCTTTTTCCAATCATTCCTTCTGCTATTGATGATTCAATTTCTATTTCATCCCAGGCTTTTTTGAATGCCGGATTTTTTAATTGTTCTTTTAAATGTTTTTCAAATGGGTATCCGTAATTTTTTTTCATTTTAATAATATATCTTTTAAGATATCAATTGTCAAATTGATTTTTTTATTTCTTTTAGAATATTTATTTAACTTAAAATCAACATTAACAAACATCTTCAGCCCTATAGTGTTGACAAAGTTGAAAAAATAGTATAAAATTCTTTCATTACAGAGTTGGAGAGAGACTATGTCTGTACTATTCTTTTAGTTTTTCCTCCTACCCGTGTAAATGGTTCTTGCTCTTATTTTTTTAAATGAGAGTAAAAACTAGCTTTTTAGCAATAGCTAAAAAGAAGAGTACTTTGACAATATGTGCGGAAACATTCTCCTTTATTTTAGTTCTCGTGCACCTTTTTGATTATATTTAAAAAAATGTAGTTAGAAAGGTGTGCGGGAACATACCTGTCTTTTCCACGTCTGTGACGTGGTTCTTCTCAAGCTTCGGCTTGGAGGAAGTCATATTTAGATCTTTACCAAAATAAATAAAATAATGGAGGATTAAATGGCTACACAAGCCGATGTAGTAAAAAATCTCAAGCGTCAGCTTGAGGATGCTGAGGAGCAGCTTCGCTTGGAACGGCAAGCTGAGGACAAGGCAGAAACAGAGAGACGAAAAAATGAGGCAATCGCTGCAAAGAAAAAAGTGATCGATTTAAACGCGAGGATTGAGAAAATTAAGATCGAACTGGGATCTTTGCAGGAAGGCAAGCCTTCACAAGAGGGACCTCAGAGGAGGGTCTTTACACCTTCTACGCCCGTATCGCCAACCCCTGCCCCCAAGCAGGAAAAAGATCAAAAAGAACCCAAGCCGCTTATTAAGCGTTTTTGGGACTCCATCTAGAACGCCAAGGAGGGCGAAATGGAAACAGTTTGGAAAGTAGTAAAGTCTGTATTGATTGTTTTGGGGTTGTTTACCCTGGTATGTTGGGCTTTTGGTTGGAACGCCACACCTTGGCTTCCTCGAGAAAAGGAAGTAATCAAGGAAGTTAAGGTTCCTGTCGAAATTCCGGTCGAAAAAATCGTCGAAAAGACGGTTGAAGTTCCGGCGGAGTGCCCTGTTTGTCAGGAATGCACGGATTCAGTTGCTGGAGAAACTCCGGAAGTTCCCGACACTGTGAATCATTTCTATAATCTGGACACCTTCTACATTGATGGTGATCCGTTTGTAGAGGGGTATAAGGTTCAAGGCGCCGAAATGAAATACACCTGTCAGTACGACTATGGTGTTTTCATCACAATGGATCCCGGCGTTGTCAACGGTCAATCGACCGGGGATCTTGGTGCTGTGTTTTTTGTTGCCTGTAACAAGGGTGATGTTGTAACTTTAAGCACACCCTACTGGTCCACCTCAGCTCTTCACCAACAGATTCATTTGGTGGAGTTCACTCAGGAAATCAGCGAAAAACAAGCGGCTGAGTTCTTGAAAGTCCTGAAGATTGATGAAGGAAAAGAAATTGCTTTCTTCATTGATTCCGAGGGAAAAATTACAAAATATTAGTTCCCGCACATAACGTTGTCTGACTGGCCCTGCATTGTATGTTATTTTTATCGAAATTTGATAATTATAAACAGCAATTGCAGGGCCTTTCTTTTTGCCTAAAAACTAATAAATAAGTTATTATTTAAATAATGAAGATAAAAAATCTTTTTTTTCAAAAAATACTACCCGATAAATGGGACAAATTCCTGTTTTTTTTAATAATTTTCCATATTCTATTATTCTCAATATTTCACATTTTAAATAAAAACTACCAAACATGGGATAGCGCCGGGCATATAGGTTTAAGCTATCGTATGGCTGAGGAAATGGAGAACTTCGCATCCGGAATTGAAGGAACGTCTATAAAGTCCATTCTGAGGATTTCAAACTATTACCCTCCTTTTGTTCAAACCATCGGAGCACTTACATCTCTTACATTTGGATACAAATCTACGTTCCTTTTAATAGAAACTCTGATATTTTTCATACTTTCAATAATTTTCACTTACAAACTGACCTTTCTTTTTACAAAAGATAAAAAAACCTCTTTTCTGACAGCAACAATTTATTCACTATTTCCTCAAATAGTAGATCAGTCTCATTATTTTCATTTAGATATTCCTCTAACAGCGCTTGTCCTGATAGCAATATATTATTTGGTTCTATCAGACAACTTTAAAAACCTTTGGAAAACTATTCTTTTTTTCGTATTCTTTTCATTTATTCAACTTACAAAATGGACAGGTTTTATATTCTTGGTTGTTCCCGTTGTTATAGTCTTATATAAGGCTTTTATCAGTAAAGACACCTCAAGTGATAGTGTAAGTAAAATAAAAATTATTCGAAACATAATTATCGGCTCGATAGTTTTTTTAATTCTTGTAGTTCCTTGGTATTACGTAAACTGGAATGAGCTAATGGCACAGGTAAAGATATTCTCCGGCGGAGAATCTGACGATCCTACAAATTTATGGCAAAGCATTCTTTATTATCCTTCTAATGCCATATCCCATCAGATAATGTTTCTCCCTTTCGTTCTCATTTTTATTTCGGTAATCTACCAGCTAAAAAATGATTGGAAAAAAGGACTTGTTATAGTTTTTAATATTTTAATTCCTTGGTTATTTTTTGTTTTTGTAAGTAACAAAAATTTAAGATACACACTTCCGCTGACCCCGTTATTTGCATATTTAATTGCAGACGTTTTGTTACTTTTAGAAAACCACAAGGGTTTTAAATTAAAATGGTTAAAAGGATTTACTGTGATTTACCTTTTTGTTGCTTCTGTATTTTTATCTTTCTTTAGTTTAGAAGCTCAAAACCCCTTGTTTAAACCGATTAGCATATTTTTTACCGGCCCGAGGTACAAAGCTTGGTATTATTACGGTACTTCTTTTTATTCCTATAAACCCTACAAATATCCTGTCGACGAAGTTTTAACCTTTATTCACAATGATGCCGGTGAGAAAGAAAAAGCTCTGGGGGTTGCCGTTATTGTTGATTCAGAACAGATGTCTGCGTCCATGTTAGAGATGGTAAGAATAGAGCTGGGTTATAAAAATATGTATATGCCGGTTCCTTATTTTCAGTTCGAATTATTTGATTCTGTGGATAGAATCGAAGCCTTTTTCAACGAAACAAATACCGATTATGTAATAACATCTTCGTACTTGGGTCCGGAGGGTTTGAGAAATTACTCTGTTTTAAAACAAGTTAATGAATATTTACAGCAAGGCAACAGCATGTTTGAAAAAATTAAGGACTTTGAAATATATAAAGATTCCGATAATTCTGTTTTTATTAAAAAACCTGACGAAATTGTCTCTGTTTATAGAAGAAAATCGTCTTCAATGAAGAAAGAAGAATCGACTGAAGGTTGCAAAGTCGGAGCAGGAATAGATGACGGAATTGAAACAATAAAATTATCACCAAACCACACCTACGTTTTCTTTACCGGACATTTTGCAATTCAAGATAAGATTTGGAGGGATTACGAAAAGGGTGTTATGTATGTTGTACAGATAGAAAACACCGTACATGAAAGTTCTTTAGATGTTCACAATTTACCAAAATCCGGATCTTCTTATTGCAGTATTTTAGGCTTAAATCAAGATTTCTCAAAAGATATAGAGGAAATATTGACCGGAGAGGACAAGTGCGGTAAGGGTGTGAGGTGTCACAAGGTTGTCTTGGTAAAATGGTCGGTAGGGGAAGATAGCGTCGATTTAAAGGAATATACTTCCGATTCTATCAATTAACTTAATTGTTGCATTTTTCCTATATTGTCGTATTTATTCGTGCACATTATTGACCTATAGTTGATTTTAAAGTAGTTTGGAAGTATAATTCCATTTAGATCTATTGAAAAATACAAAAAGAAGATAGGAGAAAGAAATGAAAAAGAAATTTGTCTTAGTAGTTTTTCTTTTGGTAGTAGTTTCTGTTCCGGGAGTAGCTAGTGTCTTTGCGGGTAGCTATTACCCCTATGTAGAGAATGACTGCGACCATCGAGTTTGGGTAGATTTTCCGGGACCGTCGGGTCAGTACAGCGTCTGGATGACTTCGGATCCTGCCATCTTAGTTACGGAAAATACTTCCCATGTCTTGGAGAACAAGTCTTTCATCGTTTCTAAGACAAAGTTTGCTCTTTCAGGTGTTCCGATTTTTAACACCTGGAGTTGTTATTACTCAGGATTATTTTACCCTCCTCAGGGTAGGGTAGACGAAATTTTGAGTGATTATGAAGAGCCGTTTGACTGCGTTTTCGTTCATTCAGACGGAGCTCTCACCACCTTTCAACCGACAGAAGGCACTTGCGATATAAGGTTCTATCCCGAACCTGAAGTTACTTACCTACCTTTGGTAATGAAGTAACGTGCACCCGGCAATGTTTTTTAAAGACAAAGCCGGGAATTTTTTTATTCTTTTTTCATTGCCAATAATCAACTTAAAACTTATACTTAAAACGTGCTGAAGAAAATTTTACGAGTGAAAGTATCGTCAGTCATATTTCCAATCATTTTGGTTTTTATATCCCTGTTTATTTGTTATAAAAACTACACACCGGGGACATATTTAACCGGCTGGGACACACTCCATCCTGAATTTGATTATGGTATATATTGGAAAAGAATAATTTCCGGAGCATGGCAATCCCATCAAGGTTTAGGTTCTCCCGCTTCGCAGGCGCATGCCTCAGAAATTCCAAGAGTTTTGATTATTTGGTTATTAGATGTATTTTTTGCCAAAAACACTATTAGGTACCTTTTTGCTTTTTTAATGCTGATTTTAGGACCTCTCGGCGTTTATTTTTTCCTAAAAAGAATTATTTTTAAAAATGTTAACGATGCTGCTTCTAATATCGGATCTTTTCTGGGTGGTCTTTTTTATCTTTTAAATTTAGGCACCTTACAACACTTTAATGTCCCTCTTGAGATGTTTTTAGTACAGTATGCTTTTTTGGGATGGGCATTTATGTTTTTAACCCGTTTTTACCAAAGCGGAAACAGGAAAGATTTGATTTGGTTTTCTGTTATTACCTTTTTAGGGGCACCTCAAGCTCATACCCCCACACTGTTTTACGTTTACGTAATGTTTTTGTTTATTTATCTTTTCATAATGATTCTCCCAGATTTGTTGGCTAATAAAGAGAATAGAATCACTAAGAAAAATTCACTGAAAAGGGGACTGCTGATATTTGGTTTAACTTTATTAATAAATTCATTTTGGTTATTTCCTAATTTGTACTACGGAGTTGTCAAGGGCGGGGAAGTACCGCTTTCAAAAATTCATCATCTATTTTCAGAAGAGGCTTTTTTAGTCAACAAAAAATACGGGAATATAAAAGATATTTCCATTCTTAAAAACTTTCTTTTCGATTGGGGAGTCTACACAAACGATGATTCGTACGGAAGTTTATTGAAGCCTTGGATTGTGCACTTAAAAGCACCCTTAGTTTCGGTAATAGGTTATTTTGTAGCGGGCTTGATTTTTTTCGGAGCTGTTTTTTCAATAATAAAAAGAAAAAAAGAATTATTTCCGTGGATTATTATTGGATTTGTAAGTATATTTTTTATTTTAAACGTAAATCCTCCTTTTGGATTTTTATTTGTATTTTTTCAGGAAAATATACCGTTATTTAAAGAGTTGTTTAGATTTCCATTTACTAAGTTTTCAATATTTTTAATTTACGTATATGCGTTGTTCCTTGGTTATGCTTCCTCTTTAATTATCAAATTTCTCGGCCGTTTTTTTAAGAAATTGTCAGGTGCGCTTGTTTTCATCGTAATTTCTTTTTGCATTATTTATTTCTCCCTTCCTGCTTTTGAGGGTAATTTAATTAATCCGGCAATGAGAGTAAAAATACCTGACAGGTATTTTGAAATGTTTGAATATTTCGATAAGGATGATAGATACGGTAGGGTTTTACATCTTCCGATGCATTCTTTTTGGGGATGGGTTACGTATTCCTGGGACGGTCGTGTGGGTTATCAGGGTGCGGGTTTTCTGTGGTTTGGTATTAAACAGCCCTTGATAGACAGAGAATTTGACCGTTGGAACATAGCTAATGAACAGCCATATAGGGAAATTTCAACAGCAATATATTCTCAGGATGAAAAGTTACTTGAAGAGTATTTGGAAAAATACAAGGTAAGGTGGCTGCTCCTTGATAAAAGTGTTTTAGCCCCCGGTATGGATAAAAAAGTGTTGTTTCACAATGAAATAGAAGAAATGCTTTCGAAAATGAATTCCATATCTTTGGCTAGGGATTTCGGAGACGGTTTGAAAGTATATGAGTATCATCCCGGAGGAGTTTTTGAAATGAAAGAATCCACCCAGGATACACACTATGTGTCAGGTAATTCTTTGTTTAAAGAATATTATGACCCAATCTATATGGAGTACGGCGATTATATTTCCGGAGACAGTCCCTCCCACCAATTCGTCGGTTTCAATTCGGTAAATGAAAATATCGATTCAAATTTAATATATTCGGATGAAAAAGCGGTTCATTTCAAGTTACCCTACGGAGATAATATTATAGACAGTTCGGGCTCACTGTCTTTATCTTTGTTTTTAAAAAAGTACCCTGATAACAACACTTACATTGAAATAAAATTTAACGATATAGTTTTAAATAAAGTACCTTTAACGATTGAAGACGGGGTAGAGTATTTTATAAAATTTAACGAAGATTATTATAGTATTAACAACCTAAATACTTCCGGATACATCGGAAATTCGATAGTTTCTTTGAATGATTTGTCACAAATTATAGTTTATAAAAAGGGCGAGGAAGTAAAGATTGATAATATTTTGTACTCAAATCTGGAAAACTGCGATGTTTCCGGTTATGGTTCTTATGCGTCTTATTCCTTATCAAGATTAGAATCAGGTTTTAAGATTTCCGGAAAAAACACAATTGCTTGTGTTACGTCTCCCATCTCGAAATTTATAAAAAGTGGTTACAGAGGTCCGGTTTTAACAACATTTACGACGGATAGGAAGCTGAACTACCAGGATTTTTGCATGCTGGACAATAAATCAGGTCTTTGCGTTAACAAATTAGTGGGCAATAAATATTTTGTTTCGGAATTATCAAAAAATATTGATGATTATGACTTGCGATTTTTTGCAGACGCGAGAAACAAAGAGTCAGAGCAGAGTAGACAATACGCTGACGTAAGCGTATTTATGATGAACGAATTGGCTAAGGGTTCGATAAGTTACGATAATGTAAATATTAATGTAAAAGGATACTTGTCCTTTGATAAAAAAGATTATTTAACGGTGGAGCCCTCAGAAATAGAGGGCAACAGAAAAGTTTGTCAGTTGGGACATAATTTAGAAGATTCTAATTTTGTGAATACAGGAAGCGGGGTTCTTTTTAATTCAACAGAGGGTTCTTTATGTGATTCTTACGCTCTTCCTTTGGCATCTCATAAAAACGGGTATGTTCTTGAGGTAAGGGCGGCTTATATAAGCGGGGTGCCGCTAAGAATTTGTCTGACGAATGAGTATTCCAAACGTTGCGATATTGAAGTGTCACTGCCTAAAAATACTGATGTCGGAACATACTTTTATCTAATCCCGCCGTACGGAGACGGTGTCGGATACACGATAAACGTATCAAATTATGTTTTTGGCGATACAATGAGTAAAAATGAGTTGAAGTATTTAAGTTTAATACCTATTCCGTACAAATATTTAAAAAGTATAACTGTGTCAAAGCCTGAATTTAATCCTTTCAATCTATACATTTTGAATGAAGCTTATGATCCCGGTTGGGTGGCGTTGTGTGGGGTAGGTAAGTGTGATGCTGAGCATGTCAAAGTAAATAATTGGGCTAATGGGTGGGTGTTTGAGAAGAGTGTTCCGAATCACGTAAAAGTAATATTTTGGCCGCAGTACCTTGAGTATTTAGGATTTATATTGTTAGTCTTTTCATTTGTTATTTCTTTTAGATACAAGGAAAAACCCTTATCAGAAACACCGTCGGACACCCCGTCGGACACCCCAAAAACTGTATAATCCCATAGTGTTGACAAACTTAATAAAAAAGGTTATAATTCTCTCACTAAGTTTGGTAAAGGCCAAATTTATAGTTTTTCTTTTAGAGTACTAAGTTCCCTGCCATACTGCTAAATAACATAATATTTCGTGTTGTATATGTTGTGTTTTTTTTGTCAGTAGGTAATAAAACAAAATGAAAAAAAATAAAATTAAATTAATAGGTTCGTTAATAACCTTGGGTCTTTTTGTGTTCTTATCTACTGGAACCGTTTATGCCGGTCAGTATGGAGAAGAGGAATACAACTTAAGGTTTAAAATCACCAAGGAGGTAAGAATCCAAGGTGACACAGAATGGAAAGATAAAGTTACTGATGTGAGAGAAGGAGAGGTAGTTGAGTTTAGAATCAAAGTAAGAAATAAAAGCGACGATCCCGCTGATGCTACGGATGATATGAAGATGGAAGATTTCTTACCCGAAGAGATGTACAAGGTTGGGGGAAACGGTTTAACTGAAGAGTGGGATAATTTCGATCCTAAAGATGAAAAAGTATTCATCATACAAGCTAAAGTAGGTTCTGATGAATATGACAGTGACGTAAGATTTGAGAAGTGTGTAGTTAACAAAGCAGAATTAAGATGGGACGGCGAGTTCCAAGGTTCGGATACTGCAACAGTTTGTTACGGTAATATTGAGCCTACCGAACTTCCTAAGACCGGAGCTTTCTCAACAATGGGGTTGTCCGGATTGGTACTTTTAGTGTCAGGTTTAGTATCTAAAAAGTACTTGAAAAAATAACTTGAAAATTAAGTATGAGATTTAATATCCCGTTCGTTAGTTCGGAGTATTATTTGCCTTGCCGCTTTTGGGCGGAGGGCAGAATGGTTGGGTTTGGCTTGTCCTTACGCGACCATTCTGTCTCCCGCCCAATTGTTTTATATGTTAGAAATAGATAGATCAGCTCATTTTAAAAATTTACTTATATTGACCGTATTTTTGGTTGTTGTGTTGTTTATTTTGTACTTTACTCCCACACCAAAATTATTAAATATTTTTTCATATCCTTCTTTACTATTTGAAAAATTTTTTAAAAAAAACAATGAAAATAGTCAAATAACTCAGGAGGTGTTGTCAGCACAAGAAGTTTCCGTGTTTTCCGAAATATCTAAACCTGTTTACGGAGTACCAAAAAAAGTTAGTATAGAGTCTCTTGGGATTTCTGCTAATGTAATACCGGTGGGAGTAGATGCATCGGGCCGTTTAGAAACTCCTAAAAAATGGGATGAGGTAGGTTGGTATTCCAAAGGTTCCAAACCTTCCGAAAAGGGGAATTTATTATTGAACGCACACTATGATGATAATTATGGTAATCCTGCGGTATTTTGGAAGTTGAAAAATATAAAAGTAGGTGATAAAGTATCCGTACTTGACAGCTACGGAAGGGTCTATGACTATAAGGTAACAAATATTTTTTACATTGGTATTGACGACTCGGACAGAACCAGAGTTTTTGAACCTTACAAAGAAGACACAGCTGTGATGACAATGATAACTTGCGGAGGAGTGTGGTCTGGTACAGCCGGTACTTATGATAAAAGGCTGGTGGTAAATGCAGAACTTATTCAGTAATAGTTTCCTGCCAAACGAGAATATAAATATCTCGTTTAACTTGGAAACCGGTGAATGAGTCTTGAAGTTGGGAGGTAGCTCGGGGCAGTGGCTATCTCCCATCTTTAGGAAAAACTTGATGAATTTCAATTTTTAGTTTATTATTCTATTTACAAGGTTAGGTACTTCCAAGTTCATTTGCAAAAAGAAACCTTCCAAAAAATATGAAAAATTCTCACGTTTTCAAAGTATAAACTTATGACGTTAAGGTTTTGCTGCCTGTGACGTTAAATTAAAAATATGCCAATAAAAAAGAAAAAAGAAGAATCTCAAGAGGTCGAAAAGAAAGTTAAAAATTTATCTAAAAAAGAAAAAGTTGAAGAGAAACCTGAAATCCAAGGAACTCAGACCGACGATTTATCTTCTCCCGTTGATGAGATAGTTGAGGATATATCCGTTGAGGAAGAATTCGTTCCTGAAATTTCTGAAAGTAAAGACGAAGATGCTGCTGTTAAAAGAGATAGTTATAGGCAGCCTGTTCAACACTCCGGATATGGAGGCTATAACTATAATGGCAATACAATAAAAATTTCCGGTATTTTGGAGATTCTTACTGATTACGGAGTTATCAGACAAAATCAAGTAAAGGAAAACGGAGACGATCTTCCAAAAGATGTTTACATAAGCAACTCTCAAATTAAAAGATTTGGATTGAGAATGGGGGATACCATAACAGGTCTGGCAAGGCCTCCTAAGGAGAATGAAAGGTATTTGTCTTTATTGAAAATTGAAACCGTAGCAGGTGAAGATCCGGAAAAAGCAAAGAAAAGACCATATTTTTCAAAACTTACACCTATATTTCCTAATGAATGGTTGAAATTAGAAACCACGCAGGATGTAATTTCCACAAGATTAATTGATTTAATTTCTCCTATAGGTAAGGGTCAGAGAGCTATGATAGTTGCTCCTCCCAAAGCCGGTAAAACATTTTTACTTTTAGATATTGCCAACGGTATAACTACAAACTATCCTGATATCACTCTATTAGTGGCTTTGATAGGTGAAAGACCTGAGGAGGTTACACATTTTGCAAGAAGTATCAAGGGCGAGGTTTTTGCAAGTAATTTTGATGAAAAAGCAGAGGAACAAACCAGGATATCGGAGCTTTGTCTTGAAAAAGCTAAAAGATTAGCCGAAGTAGGGAAGGATGTAGTTATATTAATGGACTCAATTACCAGACTTGCCAGAGCCTACAATATGGTAGCGCCTCCTTCCGGAAGAACTCTTACCGGAGGTTTTGATCCGGCTGCCCTCTATCCTGCGAAGCACTTTTTTGGTGCTGCAAGAAATTTGGAAAATAGCGGTAGTTTAACAATAGTCGCTACAGCTCTTGTTGATACGGGTTCCAGAATGGATGATGTTATTTTTGAAGAATTTAAAGGAACAGGAAATATGGAGCTTAGGTTGGATAGATCTTTATCGGAAAGAAGGATATTCCCGGCAATCGATATAGTTTCCAGCGGAACCAGACACGAGGAAGATCTTTTAGGTAAGGAAATGTTGGATAAAATATACAGACTGAGAACCTATGTGTCGTTACCCAATATTGATAAAGACGCTACACCTTTGGTCATAGATCAATTAAAAAAGACTAAGAACAACGAGGAATTCCTCGACACCCTGAATAGAGGCGGGGCATAAAGTTATTAATTCAGAACATTTCCTGTATCTTGCAGATTAGTATCTTGTAGATTGGAAAACCAAAACTTCCCTTGTAACTTGTGTGTAATTTATGGATTTGCTACCTGTGTGTTTTGCTGGTAGAATTCACGGAACCTAAGCAAAAGATATGATTTTTGCATATAATTAATACAATGGCTTTTACAATCAAACGCCCTTCTTCGAGAAGATTTTTCCAACTTAGTTTTGAAGGATTCAGACCTTCGGGGCGGAACAAAATTGAACAGTACCTTAGGCTATGGTTGGATTTTTTCCGGTCTCTTGGACTGTACTTTCTTAAAAAAATATATCTATTAGGCCTATTACTCATTAACATAGTTAAATTCATAATCCATGTTCCTTCTCAGTTGAAGCTTTTTTTGACTAAAAAAATGATATGGTCGAGGGGTAAGTTGGGTAGAACCATAGCTACGTGGTTGATAATGGGCTTCTCATTTTTAGTATTTTCCTTAGGGGAAATATTTAATAGTTCCCCTCTTGTAGTTAACAAATCTGTTAGCGCGGATTATTTAAAAAGTACAAGTGACATTATTCCCAAAAAAGAAGTAGCTTTGACTTCTTTGTCGGAAGAGAGAAAAAGAGACCAACCCGTCGCCTATACAATTCAACAGGGAGATACTCTTTATTCCATAGGAAATCAATTCAAAGTATCTATAGACGCTATAAAATACACTAACGGACTTTCTGATTCGGCTGTTCTGAGCGTTGGGAAGGAAATAATTATCCCCCCGGCTTCAGGTTTGATTCATAAAGTTGAGTCAGGAGATACGCTTAATTCTATAGCCAATGAATACGATGTTCCTGCACAGGCTATTGCGGATTTTAATTACATTTTAGATACCGGAAAGCTTGCTGTAGGAACAGAACTTGTTATTCCCGGAGGAAAAATACCTGTTGTTGTTCCTGTAATGCCAATTTATGTATCACAGCCTTCCCAAGGCGCTGTGTCAGGTGCTTCTCCCAATAAAGGTTTCTGCGTATGGCCTACGACCGTTTGGAATATTACACAGTATTATTCCTGGTATCATAACGGAGTTGATATCGCGAGTGGGAGACAGTCGGCAATGCCGCCGATTCTAGCTTGTGATTCCGGCACTGTTACTAAATCCGGCTGGGATCCTTTTGGTTTAGGTTTAAATATAATAATAGACCACGGAGATGGGTATCAAACGGTTTACGGTCATTTAAGCAGATTAGATGTAAGCTACGGTGAAAAAGTAGGCAGAGGTGAGCAAATAGGGATAATGGGCAGTACGGGAAGATCGACAGGTCCGCACGTACATTTTATGGTTAAATACAACGGAGCAGCTCAAAACCCACTTGATTACACACAATAACATATTTTGTCACTAAAGATTGTATAGTAATTTTTATATATTTGTGTTAATAATTTTCACATGGTCGATTTAGTAGAAATAAAAGTAAAAGCAGGAAAAGGAGGGGACGGAAAGGTCTCTTTTAGAAGAGAGAAATTTATTCCCAAAGGAGGACCTGACGGTGGAGATGGGGGTAAGGGCGGAGATGTCATATTGGTAGCCGATAACAATATGTCTACATTGGTAGACTTTAAATCAAAAAGAGTATTCGAAGCAGAGGATGGGCAACAGGGCGGATCCAAAAATATGTCCGGAAAATCCGGAAGCAATCTTTATATAAAATTACCTGTAGGTACCTTGGTTTATGAAATGCGGGAAGAGTTTACAGAAAACGATGACGCAGGTAAAAATGGTAAAAATGAAGGTAGTTTTGATGATAGTAGACAAGTCCTTGTTTGTGATTTGGTCACGCCCGGTCAGGAATATGTTATTGCAAGAGGAGGTATCGGCGGAAAAGGAAACATCAATTTTAAAGGCTCTAAAAACAGATCTCCTTTACAATACACAAAAGGTACCAAAGGTGAAGAAAAAATTTTAAAATTAGAGATAAAGCTGATAGCTGATGTCGGACTTGTAGGAGCTCCAAACGCGGGTAAAAGCACTCTGTTAAATAAACTGACAAATGCTAATGCCAGGGTGGCAAACTATCCGTTTACTACAATCTCTCCCAACCTTGGTATTTTAAGAATTGAAAAAGATAAGGATATTGTTTTGGCAGATATCCCAGGGTTAATTGAGGGAGCTTCAGACGGCAAAGGCTTAGGCGATGATTTTTTAAGACATGTGGAAAGAACCCGAATTCTGATACATTTGATAGATCCGTTGACCGGAGGTTACGAAAATCTTGTTGAAAATTCTTTCGCTGACTACCTGATGATTCGGGAGGAGTTAAGTAAATACGGTAAAAAACTAGATTCCAAGAAATCTTTGATTTGTATAAATAAAATTGATGTAACTGAGGTTAGAGATGCTTTTGAAAATATAAAGAAAAGGTTTGAAAAAGAGGGTTTAGAGGTATTTGGAATCTCTGCCGTAACGGGCGAGGGTCTTGATACTTTAATTAAAAAGGTTATCTATACACTTGATAAGACGCCTAAAGACAATATTTTTGAACCCGAAAAAGTAGTGAAGAGATACAATATTGAAAATCTACCTAACAGAAGAGTTGTTTTTGATAAAGATAGGGTAGTCACAATGGATAAGAAGCTTTAAGGGTTGTATAATCTTGTTTTAAGTGCTTTTAAGTGAGGCTTATCCGAGCTTTGAGATTTTAAAATAAAGGATTAAGTTGCAAGGGCCGTTAGCTTCTTTTGGAGCGAAGCGACAAGCGGAGCTAATGCACTTGAAGAAAATAAGTAACTTCTAAAGTGAGCGTTAGCGAGTGAGAATACTTGAAAATAAATTGGTATTTGGCAGGGGCCGTTAGCTTCTTTTGGAGCGAAGCGACAAGCGGAGCTAATGCACTTGAAGAAAATAAGTAACTTCTAAAGTGAGCGTTAGCGAGTGAGAATACTTGAAAATAAATTGGTATTTGGCAGGGGCCGTTAGCTTAGTTGGCAGAGCGCTTCCATGGCATGGAAGAGGTCACCGGTTCGAATCCGGTACGGTCCACCATATTGAATATTGTCATAGTTTCATGCCACTCGTGTTGTTGGACGACACAAAGGAACTCCCTTGAAATTCGTTGACCTTTTGGTTTTTTCGTATAACATAATAACAGAACAAGTACACGCATATTGTATCGCAATCCTTACATTTTAATAACATATCCAACGAATAATTATGACAACAATTGGAAAAAATGTAAAAAAATTACGGCAGGAAAAGGGCATTTCACAAGACAAGCTCTCGAAATTGGCGGATATTTCGCTAAATACTGTTGTTAAAATTGAGCTTGACCAAAGCCCAAACCCTACCCTTGAAACGATCCAAAAGCTCGCCAAAGCTCTTGGCGTTTCACTTGATGATTTAGTCAACAAATAAAATTATGCAAAAAGAGGCCAAAGCCAGAATTAAAATCAATGAGTTGCTTCAAAACGCCGGTTGGAGGTTTTTTGACGATAAAACCGGAAAAGCCAACATTATTTTGGAAAATAATGCCAAAATTACCAAGCAGACCATAGATGAATTTGGCAATGATTTTGAAAAAACTAAAAAGGGGTTTATCGATTTTTTATTACTTGATGACAAAGGATTTCCGTTTGTAGTTTTAGAAGCAAAATCGGAAGATAAAGATCCGCTTGATGGTAAAGAGCAGGCCCGCCGTTATGCTCAATCGCAAAACACTCGCTTTATTATACTTTCAAACGGCAACCTTCATTATTTTTGGGATTTGGAAAGAGGCAACCCCACAGTTATTACGGTTTTCCCTACTTTTGAATCCTTAAAGCATTTAGAAACTTTCAAACCGAGCTTTTCCACACTTTCAGAGGAAAAAGTTGAAAGCGATTATATTGTTCAAACACAAAATCCAAACTATCAAAAAGATCCTCGTTGGATTGATGAAACGCAAAGAGCAGATTTTATCAAAGACCAGGATTTGAAATTTTTACGCCCTTATCAGCTTGCTGCAATTTACGCCTTGCAGAGTTCGGCCAAGAAAGGAAATGACCGCTATCTTTTTGAAATGGCGACCGGAACGGGCAAGACCCTTGTTTCCGCGGGCGTGATCAAACTTTTCTTACGCACAGGCAACGCTAAAAGAATTTTGTTTTTGGTTGATCGATTGGAGCTGGAAGACCAAGCGCATAAAAATTTCAAGAAAATCCTGCATAACGATTTTACCAGTGTAATTTATAAAGAAAACAAAGATGATTGGCGAAAAGCAGAAATTGTCGTTTCCACTGTTCAGAGTTTATCTTTTGATAACAAATACAAAAAACTTTTTTCACCGACTGATTTTGACTTAATAATTTCCGATGAAGCCCACCGCTCAATCGGCGGGAATAGCCGCGCTGTTTTTGAATATTTTGTTGGCTACAAACTAGGACTTACCGCAACGCCTAAAGATTATCTCAAAAATATTGACCCGCAAAAAATCAGTGAAAAAGACCCGCGAGCGTGGGAACGCCGCCAGCTTTTGGACACCTACACGACTTTTGGCTGTCCTTCCGGTGAGCCGACTTTCCGATATAGTTTGCTTGACGGAGTAAAAGATGGCTACCTTGTTAACCCGATCGTTGCGGACGCAAGAACGGAAATTACCACTGAACTTTTGTCTGAAAAAGGCTATTCCCTGATGGTTGAAAGCGAGGAAGGCACGGAAGAAGAACAGACCTTTTTTCAGAAAGATTTCGAGCGAAAGTTTTTCTCGGAAAAAACAAATCAGATTTTCTGCAAAACATTTTTGGAAAACGCGCTTAAAGATCCAATCAGCGGTGAAATCGGTAAAAGTATTGTCTTCTGTGTTAGTCAAAAACACGCTTCAAAAATCACCCAAACATTAAATCAACTTGCCGACCAACTTTGGCCTGAAAAATACAACTCCGATTTTGCCGTGCAAGTAACCTCAAATATTCCCGATGCTCAGCAATTCACTATAAATTATTCAAATAATAATCTAAATGGACAAACAAAATGGTTGCCAGGATACAAATCCAGCAAAACCAGAGTTTGCGTAACTGTCGGCATGATGACGACCGGTTATGATTGCCAAGATATTTTGAATCTTTGCTTAATGCGTCCAATTTTTTCGCCAACCGATTTTATCCAAATCAAAGGGCGAGGAACGAGAAAATATACTTTCAGCTATAAAGATACCGACAACGAGCAAATAAAAGCCGAAAAAGACACTTTCAAACTTTTTGATTTCTTTGCCAACTGCGAATACTTTGAGGAGAAATATAATTACGACCAAGTTTTGAAATTGCCGATTAAAGTCGGCACTGGCCCCGATGGAGGCGGGGACGGCCCGATTGATATTGACGAAGTGAGCGTTTTTAATCCCGATCCGCTTAAAACCTTTTCGGAAAAAGCCGTCGGTCTTGCCGGTATGAAAGTTGACTGGAAATTCTTTGAAAAGTTTGAGCATGTCGTCAAAAATGATCCTGTCGTTAAACAAAAATACGAGCAGGGTGATATTAAAGGAGCGGAAGAATATGTTAAAACTGAAATCTTTGAAAAGCCCGAGGATTATTTCAATATGGAGAAACTGCGAAAGGCCATTAAAGCTGACCGCAGAATTACGCTTAAAGAATTTATTGAAAAAATCTTTGGTGGCATAACAAAATTCAAATCCAAGGACGAACTTTTAGAAGAGGAATTTGAGAAATTTGTCGCCATTTACAAGCCCGATAATAAATTCGCCCTGCTTATCAAAAATTATCTCAAAGCGTACATTACTGATCCAGAAATTCGCGATATTGTAGAAACCAAAGAATACAGCCGTTTTGCCACCAATCCAAAAGTTACGATGAAAGATTTTCGTGATTTGAACGGTTGGCGCGAAGTTGTGCCAGAATATGTCAAAGATTATGTTTCTATTAACGCTTTTATGTAGGAAAAAATATGCTTACTCAAGAAACAAAACGAAAAATTGACTCCGCACGCCAAATTTTAGTTGGTAAGGTGCCGGACCCAAAAGAGCAGGTTGAGCAAATCACTACTGCACTGATTTATAAGTTTATGGACGATATGGATAAAGAAGCGCAAGAACTTGGTGGTAAAGCGAGTTTTTTTACCAATGGCTATCAAAAATACGCATGGACAAAACTAATGGACGCTAAACTTGGTGGGCACGAGCGGCTTGATTTATACCTTGAAGCAATTACTTCTTTATCCCGCAATCCGCATATTCCTCAGCTTTTTCGAGACATTTTTAAAGACGCTTTTTTGCCATATCGTGACCCCGAAACTTTGAATATGTTTTTGAAAGAAATAAATGGTTTTACCTATGAGCACAGCGAGGATTTGGGCGACGCTTTTGAATATCTGCTTTCCATTATGGGAAGCCAAGGCGATGCGGGAATGTTTAGAACTCCTCGCCATATTATTGATTTTATAGTGGCGGCAGTTGACCCGAAGAAAGGCGAAACGATTTGTGATCCCGCTTGCGGTACGGCTGGATTTTTGATTTCCGCTTTTAAGTACATTCTCAAAGAAAATAAAGAAAAATCTTTGACGCCGGACGAGCGAAAAAATTTAATGGACCATTTTGTCGGCTACGATATTTCACCCGATATGGTGCGGCTTTCAAAAGTCAACTTATATCTGCATGGTTTTCCCAGCCCGACCATTTTTGAATACGACACGCTTTCCAGCGAGGAAAAGTGGGACGAAAATTTTGATGTAATGCTTGCCAATCCGCCGTTTATGTCGCCAACAGGCGGAATAAGACCACACAAACGATTTTCCGTGCAAGCCAACCGCTCCGAAGTTTTGTTTGTTGATTATATTTTGGAACACTTACGGCCGAATGGCCGGGCCGGCATTATCGTGCCGGAAGGCATAATTTTTAAATCAGAGGGTGCATATAAAACGCTTCGTAAAATGCTGATTGAAGACGGGCTTTTGGCGGTTGTTTCCTTGCCCGCTGGAGTTTTTAATCCTTACGCCGGGGTGAAGACCAGTATTTTGCTTTTTGACAACGGGCTTGCCAAAAAAACAAAAGAAATTCTTTTTTTAAAAATTCAAAATGATGGTTATAGCCTCGGCGCGCAAAGGCGGGAGATTGATAAAAACGACTTGCCTTTGGCTTTGGAAATTATTAAAAAATATCGAGCGGCGTTAAAAGATAGTCAAAAATTTGAATTGAACGCGGAACAGGCAATAATCGCTCATCTTGTTGCCAAGGACAAAATTGCCGAAAGCGGCGATTACAATCTTTCAGGCGACAGATACATAGAGGTGGTTAATTTTGTCAATCAAAAATGGCCGGTGGTGGAATTGGGAGAGTTGTGTGATTTCTTGAATGGACTTTGGAAAGGTAAAAAACCGCCATACGAAAAAGTAAATGTGATCAGAAACACAAACTTTACAAAAGATGGCAAATTAGACTTGAATAATGTTGCTCAACTTGATGTTGAAAAGAAACAATTCGAAAAACGATCTTTACTAAAGGGCGATATTATTTTGGAAAAATCTGGCGGTGGCCCAACGCAACCAGTCGGAAGAGTTATACTATTTAATTTGGATAGCGGTAAATATTCATTTAGTAATTTTACTTCGGTTGTAAGGATAAAAAATAGAGCAAAATTATCTCCCGAATTTTTGTGGGCATATTTGAATAATCTTTATAGAAAAGGTTATACGGAAAGGTTACAAAAACAAACAAGTGGAATAAGAAATTTAGATTTTAATGCTTATAAAAAAATCGGAATCCCGCTTCCGCCGATTGAAATCCAAAAAGAAATCGTTGAGCAAATTGAAGTCAAGCAAAAAGCAATTGAGGCCGCCAAAGCTGTGATTGATAGTTTAGAAAAAGAGAGACGCTATTTTGGCCAAGAGCTTAGAAAAATAAAAGATGTTAAGTGGGTGGAATTAGGCGAGGTTGCAGAAGTTACCGCCGGTCAATCACCAGAAGGAAAATATTATAACAAGGTTGGCGAAGGGACACCGTTTTATCAAGGCAAAACCGAATTTACAGAAAAATATCTTGGAAAAGCGAGAATATGGACAACAAAAACAACAAAAATTGCAGAACAAAACGATATTTTAATATCTGTAAGGGCTCCGGTTGGTCCAGTTAATATAGCAACGGAAAAAATTTGTATTGGTCGGGGCTTGGCTTCAATACAAGCGGGTAAAATTAATCAAATGTTTTTGTTTCATTTCCTGAAATCAATTGAGCTCGAAATTAAGGGTGGTGGCGGAGCAGTGTTTGATTCAATCAGTAAAAAACAAATAGAGGAACTGAAAATTCCACTCCCACCGCTTGAAATCCAAAAACAGCTTGTCGCGGAAATGGAAGAGCAGGAAAAAATCATTGAAGCGAACAAAAAACTTGTCGGCATAATGGAGCAAAAAATCAGCGAAGTTTTAAATCAAATATAAAACGCTATGCCATCCGAAATAAAACATATTTTACTTAAAAAGACCTTGGATGATATTGCTGCTTCTGCACCAGAAGAATTACAAATTTATCATCCAGCTGAAGACAATGAAGATGCACAAATACACAAATATTCACGGGCACAAATTCACCTTTTTCTTCGAGTGTGGTTTGGTTTATTGGATTTTAGTGTTGTTGAAAATCAAATAACGGACGGAACAAATGATGGCGGACTTGATGCTTATCATATAGACAAAGATAAGAAAGTAATCTACTTTATCCAATCAAAGTATAAAATCACTTCGGAGGGCTATTTGAACCATGATGTTGATTGGCGCGAATTTTTCAAAATGGAACTTGATCGTATTGTGCAGGGTGAAGTCTGTTCAATATCTGGCGATAAATACAATGGAAAAGTTGGAGCATTTCAAACCGAAATAAAAAAAATACCTGATATAGCACGTTGGAATTATAAATTAGTATATTTAGGAAATGTTCCTTCTGGGATCACTAAGAAAAACTTGCTAAGTATTAGCGGTAGAGTATGCCAAGATGCAGAAGTCTTGCATGGAAACGATTTCTATAATCAAGTTTTGATTCCTTATCTCAGACAGGACTTTTACAACAAGGAAGATTTTTCTTTTGAGATATCTATAAACCAAGATAGAGCCGCAAATCGCATTCGATATTCGGTTGATCTGGCTAATAATCAATCGGCAGAAGTACAGTTATTCTTCGTGCCAACAATTGAAATTGCGAGACTGATGTCGCAATATAGAAATTCTATTTTGCGTTATAATCCACGTTGTTATGTCGGTATACAAAATAAGGGAGTAAACGCAGACATTAGAAATTCCGTGTTAAATACTGAGTATAATGAATTTTCGCTTCTTAACAATGGCATCACAATTGTTTGTAAAGAAGTGAGTTACAATGATAATACTGCACGGCGAGGTCAGGCATCAATTATTGTCTCTAATCCGCAAATAGTGAACGGTGGTCAGACCGCATTTACTCTTGCACATCTTTATGAAAACGACGACGATCGCTTAATCTTTAAAGATAAAGAGGTGCTCACTAAATTCATTAGAATTGAAGGAGACCAAGATGAAATGATAGAAAAAATATCTAGGGCGACCAATAGCCAAAATCCTATAGAACCGCGCGACAAGGTGGCTAATGATACTGTTCTAGTGAACTTACAGAGTAAATTATTCGACAAATATGGAATTCTTTTTGAAAGAAAACGAGGAGAATTTTACGATTCAATGCAAAATGGATTGGTGGATAAACAAACTATTTTAGATAGTGCTGTGCTTATGCGTCTTCTACTTGTATATCGTGGTTCTATTGCGCTAGCGCGAAGTGCCGGAGAAGCCACTTTATTCAAAGGTTATGATTTAAGTAAAGTAGACATTGAAGATTTATACAAATTAATTTGTATATTCAAATCTGTTAAATCTTGTGAAAGTAATAATGCTAAGGATCAACACATACGCTATAAAATGGATCAATGGGGAAACGGCTTAAGATATGGTCAATGGGCTGTTATTTATGCCGTATTTCAGTTAGCAAGTAAGGTTGATGATTTACCTGATACGATCGAGATGATTGCTTCTAAGTGGAAAGACTTTGAAATTACGGTTGCGAATCTTGAGCACAATCGGGACTATATGAACGATGGTTTTGATTATGCTAATTATTACAAAGGAAAAACTATTAAACAGGATCTTGATTCATATTTAACTCAATTACAATCATAACCCCCCCATCTGTCGCCTAATTTGATATCCCTCCGTTGTCCAAAAAAATCGCTGGGGGCTTTCCAGCAGACTGGTAGTAATGCTGAGTGGGGAAGTGTTTCTTTCAAAAATTCGTAATTTATTTTCAAGAAGAGGCCGCCTGAAAGGCGGCCTCTTTTTTGATTCTTCTTTTCTATCCTTTTGATTCTTTTTCGAATCTTTAGCTTTTTATTTTTAACCTCGATGTTACTGTTGTGGAGCAGGTTGTTGAACTTGCGGCAACGGTTGCTGTACTTGAGGTGTCGGTTGTTGTTCAGTCGGTTGTTGTGGTAAAACTTCCGGACCCAACTCAGGTTGAGGTTCCGTTACATTTGTAAGAGGTTCCTGTTGCTGTTGAACCGGTGTGATTCCGGTTAATTCTTCAACAGTCGGTTTTTCCCCTTGCTCCTGTGTACCCTTTATGGAATCAGCCAATCTTTGAATCTCCTGTTCGACAATATTCCTGTCCGCAGAATCCTCAGGAAGCAACAATTTTGTTATTTCAAGCTCACTTTTAGCCTGTTCCAACTCTCCTAAAGCTATTAATGACAGTGCGAAGTTATATCTTGCATTAGCGTAATCCTGTTTCAGCGTTATAGCTTGTCTGAATTGATTTGCAGCTGACAGATAGTCTCCTGCTGCAAAGTACACGCCTCCTAAATTAAGTCTCAGCTGAGGGTTAACAGGATCTAACTGTATTGCTGTGTTGTAAGCACTTATGGACCACTCAAGAGCGTTTTGAGCCACATTTATAAGGTTTTGATATATCTGCGCTCTGGTTGTCCAGTTGGAGACATTTAAAGGACCTACTTGTTCCGTGGCAATTTTTGAGTTTTGCAGTGCCTGTGAAATTAAAGCCTGAATGTCCTGTCTATCCTTGTCGGTTAATTCCTGAGGGTCTTTTGAAGCAAGAGCTATAGCTATTGTCATATTTATCTTGGAGAAGGCATCGTAGTAGCTATCTCTTCCTGAGTTATATTTTAATGCGGATATTTGATATTGATATGCTTTAGCCAGATCGTTTGAAGCTATTGCATTCAATGAATTTCTCATATAGTACTCACCGGCGTATGTTTTGAATCCTGCATATCCCAGATAACCTGCTATCAAAAATGCCGGGATAGCCAGTAGAAGCTTTGTATAAGAACCGCTTATTACTGTTTGATCTTCGGGTGAGGATATCGAAGCTAAGCCTGTTACTTCAAGTGAAACCGGTTTAACTATCTTTAAATTTCCCGGGTTAGCTGACAAATGAGCTCCTACCAACATACTTAAAAATGAAAACATTAAGAATACGCTCAAAATTGTTGCGTGATTTAGAGCAAAAGATATAACAACCATCGCTAACAATATACTCGATATCTCAATGTATCCCGAATCATCTCTTACCTCCTTGGATTTTTTAGCAAAGGAAAGAATACCGATAAAAAGTAATACGCCCACTAAGGCTCCTAATATGCCTGTTGTGGATAGTAAGTTGAAAAGCTCGTTGTATGGTTTATCAAAAGTATTACTCCAGTAAGTTGTTGTGTTCATAGACAGTGGTTTAAATCTGGAGAAGTTTAAATGGAAAGTGCTCGGACCTGTTCCGACAAAGGGATAGTCTCTTATGGTCGAAGTAACTACAGCCCAGCTTTCCTTCATAGGTAGAGTTATTTCTCCTATATAGTCATTGCTGACAAGAATTTTTCTTGTACCCGGTATTAATACTAAAGCTAATATGGGTGCAATTATTCCAATAGTATTTATTATTAAGGAGCTTTTGTTTTTGGAAATGCCTGATTTGTTGGTTGAGAATACAATTAATCCCAATCCAATTGCTGAAAGCACCCATCCTAGAACTGTTCCCGTAATAGCTATGAAGAATAAATTAATTGCTGTGGCGGCCATTAAAATAACTTTAGATAAAGTGTTTTTCTCTCTTAAAGAAAGGTAGATTGATGCCACAAAGGATAGGGCTGCAATCAAAACAGCGTCCTTAATAGATCCCGTAAGTGAAAAATTTTGGAATCTGACGAAAGGCGACGAGCTAATAAATATTTTGTAGTAGCTTAGAGTTGATACCAAAGATGATATTGTTGCTGAACCTATTAGCAGATATGTAGAAATCTTTATCAGCTTGGAATCTTTGAACGCAGGAGTGCTTAAATAATAGTATATAAGCATAACAACGAAAGCTCCCAAACCAAGCCATCTTCCTTGTTGTCCGTAAATACTATCCGTTTTGCTTATTGAAAATATTGTAGATAATATTAAAACAGCGAGAAAAGCTATCAACCACTTATCAACGGGTGATTGAATTATCTCAAGTTTTTCACCCTTAATAGTTTTTAAGCCCCATAAAATAAGTAAAATAATAGTTGATACAACTATAAGGGCTAGCTTATTAAAGGAGTAAAACTCCGAGCTAAACGGAAGAAAGAAAATTGGTAATAGAAACAGAGTAATTATCGGTACTATTTTCGATATCTTTTCCAATATCGATGTTTTTAAACTAAATTGATTCATGCAATAAGTTTAAGCGCACTCTAAATAGTTTGTCAAGGGGTTAAAAATGTAAGTTCTCGTGACGGGAATACGGCTGGAGTATATTATAACGACAGCCACCAGTTAAATTCCACATTGGAAGAAACCGGCGCGTCAAGTTCTACTAAAAATCCGTTTTGCTGATCAATTTTTGATACCCAGTATCTTGTAGCGGGGGAGTAATTTTGTGTAAAAGTAACGTACACTTTTGAGTTGGGCTTGAGATCTCTAAAAGATATAAAAATTTTGTTCTGATTTTTGGGTACAAAAGATGTTCCACTTGCGTATATTTGTTCATTTGAATAGATGTCCTGAGATACTACTTGTTTAGATTTTCCCAGGTTTATTACACCCATTTCATTTATAAATATTAGAAATAAAAGCAAAAGAGTAGCATAAGTAACGATTTGCTTTTTAATATCAGGCGACTTTAATAAATTGATAAAACCCTCTTTCTTTGTTTTATTCTCAAGTTTTTTAGCAATTTCCTCATTAGTTAATCCTTGGGACTTGAAATTTTCTATGGTTATTAGGGTTTGTAAGGAAGATTTAGGATAGTGGCCTTTTATATCTCCGTTTTTGTCTACCTTTCTTATCATGTGGGGAAGCCAGCCTATTTTGGTGTAATATCTTAGTCTATTGTAAGGATCTCCGGTTCCAAAATTAACCCCCTTTGCTTTAGCCTGTTTTATTAATTTGTCTATACTTATAAAATCGTCCATTAGATAAAACTTGGGGCAGAAGGAAACAGTGTTATTTGAAGTCATTATATCAGAACAAAGTTGTATGTAAAATATTTTTTGATTTGATAAGAAAAACGCAATAATCCATTAGTAATAGATTATTCTTTGTTGAAGTTGTGGTTATTTTTAATATATTTGGATAATGGCGGGGGCGGTTAATTATACTGATACAGCGTATCCAAAAATGTTACTTCAAATACCGAGCCCGCCAAAAAAACTATATTTCAAAGGCAACTATAGTGAAAAAATCTTTGAAAACTCTCTTGCGGTAGTCGGGAGCAGGAAGATGAGCCCTTACGGAGAAAGGGCGCTGGAAAAAATATTCTCAACCTTGTCTCCAGAAATTACTATTGTGTCTGGATTTATGCACGGGGTAGATGCGGAAGCTCATAGAAAGGCTTTAAAATTTGGTTTAAATACCATTGCAGTGATGCCTTGCGGTGTGGATCTCGTACACCCCGGAGATCAAAAAAATCTTTATGAAGAAATAGTTTCTAAGGGATTGGTTATCTCTGAATATGACGGGTATTTTGAACCGAAGGTATGGACTTATCCCAGAAGAAACAGAGTAGTAGCAGGTTTAAGTAGAGCTGTTTTAGTAATTGAGGCAGCTCTGAATAGCGGGTCTTTAATAACAGCTCGTATGGCGCATTCATTTGGCAGGGAGGTGTTTGTTGTACCGGGAAGTATATTTAGCGATCTTAACTCAGGTAAAGTTCAAATTAGTAATGAGTTTGCTAAAACCATCGATTCAGGTTCTTACATAAACAAATACTTTAACTTAAATTGCACCGGAAATATGTTAAAGGAAAATAAAATGGACGGGAATGAGATTTTAAATTATCTAAAAAGCACCCCTATGACAATTGATGACTTGAAAAAACAATTTCCGGAGAAAGATATTTCTCAAATATCTGCCGAAATAACCTTGTTGACTATGAATAATCTCGTTGTTGAAAGAGAGGGAATTTTCTATGCTGGTTAAAGTAAAATCTATCGCTAATAGAGGTATGCAAACTTTCGGAGTAGATGTAGAGGTAAATATATCGAACAGAGGAATTCCCGGTTTAGAGATAGTTGGTTTGGCAGACAAGTCGGTAGCAGAGAGTAGAGATAGAGTCAAAACCGCTTTTCAAAATTCGGGTCTTCAATTTCCGAACAAAAAAATTACTATTAATTTAGCGCCGGCCGATCTTAATAAGGAAGGTTCTTTTTACGACCTTCCCATTGCAGCAGGTTTAATATGTGTTTTATTGGAAGTGCCGGTCCCGGAGAACTCCTTGTTTTTCGGAGAATTGTCTTTTGACGGAAGTCTTAGACACACCAAAGGTTCATTCCTTCTTTCGCTTTACGCAAAAGAAAATAATTGTAATACTGTTTTTGTTCCTTCTTCTTGTGCCAAAGAAGCAGCCTCAATTGGGGGTTTGTCTGTTTACGGTGTAAAAAATTTAAGTTCACTCATAGATCATTTACTAGGTAAAAAACCAATTCAGGAATATAACGGGTCGGTTTTAAACGACGGAGAAAATATTGATCGGGAAGTTAGTGAATATAATTATGTGGTTGGTCAGGAACAAGCTAAACGAGCCTTGCAAATATGCGCCGCTGGCGGCCACAATTTAATAATGATAGGGCCTCCCGGTTCGGGTAAAACAATGATTGCAAAATCCATTAATTCAATTATTCCTGATTTAAGCGACGAAGAGTCCATAGAAGTAACAAAAATATATTCATTGGTTGGGAAAATACCACCCAACTTCGGGTTGCTAAAAAAGCGTCCGTTTAGAAGTCCGCACCACACGATTTCTTATGCAGGGATGGTAGGCGGGGGGAATAATCCTGTACCGGGAGAAATAACACTGGCTCACAGAGGTGTTCTGTTTATGGATGAGTTCAGCGAATTCTCAAGACAAGTTATTGAATCCTTAAGACAACCTTTAGAAAACGGAAAAATAACCGTATCGAGAAGCAGATTTTCAGTGGAATTTCCTTCCAGGTTTATACTTATAGCTTCAAGCAACCCCTGCCCATGTGGTTTTTACGGAGACCCTAACCATCAATGCACCTGCACTGAAAATAAGATTAAAAATTATCGTGCGAAACTTTCAGGACCAATATTAGACAGAATCGATATCCATATAAATGTACTACCGGTTGAGAAAAAATTACTAATAAAAGACAGTTCTTTAGGTTTAGACGAAACCTTGGATTTTATAAAAAATAAAGTTGCAAATACCAGACTTATTCAACAAAAAAGGTTCAAAGATGAAAAAATATTTACTAATTCAGAAATCGCAAATTCTCAAATAGATAAATTTTGTAGTTTCGGCGAAGGGGCTAAAAGATTGTTAGAACAAGCAATAGACGCTTACTGTCTTTCAGCAAGAGCTTATTTTAAAATAATCCGAGTTGCTAGAACTATTGCGGATTTAGATGAAAAAAGTGACATTGAAATTAATCATATAGCGGAGGCTGTACAATATCGATCTAAGTTTTTTTTGTAGCTAAAACATAGGACTTGAAAAACAACAACAAGTGTTGTATAGTCGGGCCATGAGGTTGGAAAAACTTTCAAAAGCACTGTCCGACAAAAATAGGTTACAAATTTTAGAGTTCCTAAGCGACGGGCAGAGAAACGTTAGTGATGTTGCTGACAGACTTAATGTTGAGGAAAATCTTGCTTCTCATCATTTGAGAGTCTTGGCGTCACTGGGTTTTTTGAAAAACGACAAAAAGGGAAGAGAAGTCTACTACATGTTAAACGAGGCAAAAATAGTAGCTCTTTTAAGGGATCTGAGAAGAAATTCCAGATTCAAGAGCATACTTCAGGAATCTTTAAGAGATTAAGATACCTATAAAATAATTTATATTTCCCAATAATTTGGTTTGTGTTTGTTTTATGGGAGTGTGGGGAAATATTTCAAAAGGTATCAATTGCGTTTTATTTGCGGTATATAATTAGTATTAATATTCACTATTTAATTTTATAAATAAATAATAATAATAAATAAGGCCTTAACAATATCAAGGCGTAAAAACTGCGGTAATAGTGCGTTAAATAATTAAAATAAATCAAATCATCCATCTATTTAAAGACTAAGAAACCAACAAATGTAATAAACTCTATTAATAATAGAGAGAGGTGTATAAACAAACTCCTTTCATAATGATTATATTCAGTGGTGGGACTTAAATATTTTGAAAATTTTTCCAATATTGTTAAAAGTAATTTAATTATTTGCTTTTTATTTTCATCTGTAATAGGCGGATTGGTGGTTTATTTATCTTTGCAGAAAAGAATACAGTCAAATGTTGTTGTTGAAGTATCTGCAGACAATACCGATAAATCCTCTGATAATGAAGAATCAGAGGATACTAATTTATATATAGATGTTTCAGGAGCTGTCATTAAACCGGGAGTTTACGAAGTAAAGCAAGGTACAAGAGTTGGGGAATTGATAGCTACTGCTGGAGGAGCTTCCGATGATGCATCATCAATGTGGGTTTCCAGAAATTTAAATTTATCAAAAAAATTAGAGGACTCTACAAAAATTTATATCCCTTTCTCGTGGGAATTTTATTTTCCCGAGGAGTACAAAATATCAAAACTAGTAAATGAAAATTACTCTGCTGATACTGATTTTGACCAAGATGACAGCAATAAAAATGACAGTGATGACGATAATTCTGCTGATGAAACAGATATATCCGATGGGGGAGCTGGGGATACTTCGGATTCTGGGGGTCTTGAAGATGACGGGAAAATTAATGTAAATAAAGCAACATCTTCTGAGCTGGACACACTCCCGGGCATTGGTCCAGCCTACGCAGAAAAAATAATTTCTAACAGACCATATAAAGATATAGCGGAATTTGAATCCAAGTCAGGTTTGTATAAATCAACAATTGAAAACATTAAAGAACTTATTACTTTTTAGTAATCTCAAATGTTTAAGATTTTAAAATATTACCTCCCCTTACTTTTAATTATTATTGTGGCTTGTCTAAGAGTCTATTTTAACTGTATGGGTTCTGTAAAAGATGCTTGTTTGGAAAAAAGAGAATCAATATTTTCAGACAAGAGCAAATTTCCCGGAAAGCAGATCTCAAAATTTAGAGAAAGGTCAATTAACATATCCAGAAAATATCTTCCAAGTCCTCACAGCGAGCTTTTAATAGGTATGGTAATAGGAGCTGATGAGCTGGAAAAAATACCTGCTTTTAAAGAAGCCTTAAAAACAACAGGTACTATTCATGTTGTTGTAGTATCGGGATTTAACGTTAGTTTAGTTGCCAGTTTAATCATGAGTGTTTTAGGATCAAAATATAAAATGCGTAATCTTCTGATCTCTCAATTGTTTACTTTTTCATATTCAGTAATGACGGGTCTTGAACCCCCAGTTATAAGAGCTTGGATAATGGGTGGTGTTGTATCTCTGGTGAAGTACTATGGCAGGGATATCAACGGATTTACTGCTCTTTTATTTACAGCTTTAGTTATGATTATTATTTGGCCATATTTTTTATTAAGTGTGAGTTTTCAGTTAAGTTTTTTAGCAACTTTAGGTTTAATAGTTTTTGGAAACGGTATTGTAGAAGGGCTTCGAAAATTATTTAAAACCGAAGCCTTTTTCATTGAAGATCTGGGAACAACAATTTCAGCTCAGGTTTTTGTACTCCCTATAGTTTCGTATTATTTTGGAAGAGTTAGCATAATAAGTTTTTTAGTTAATCCTTTGGTTCTTTGGACTGTACCCATTGCCACCGTAATAGGTACATTTTTTATGTTTGTTGCCGGTTTATCAAGTGTTGTAGCAAAAATAATGAGTATTGTAATGTATCCCTTTTTAAATATTTTCACTGTTGTCGTAAATTACTTTTCACGTTTTAGCTTTTCAAGTATTAATTTTGTATTAGGCATAGTGCCCGTGATTATCTATTACTTTTTGGTAATTCTTTTAATTTTTTTTATAAATAAAAAAAGGAGAAAAAGTGAAGAGAAGTGATGTAATTCTTGTAGTTTTAGTCTATCTTTTATTTTCTTTTAGAGGTGTTGCTTCGGCGGGAGATGGATACTTAAACCTAGAAATTTTAGATGTCGGACAAGGTGATTCTATTTTAATAACAACTCCGAACGGTAAGCGAGTTCTAGTTGATGGGGGAGACAATTACGAATCTGATTACGAAATATCAAAAAGAATACCTTTTTATTCTTGTTATATAGATATTCTTATCCTAACTCACCCACATTACGATCACATTGTTGGTTTAAATAGAATTATGCAGAGGTGCAAAATCGGTACCATAATGTTTAACGACGTCTCCTTCGACTCTAGGGACTTTAGGTTATTTAAGGAACTTTCATCTAATTTTAATATAAAAAATATGTACGCTGGGGATATTTTTGAAATTGATGAAGTTAATTTTATTTTTTTATGGCCTTATAAGAAATTTCTGCAAAATAGAATTCCCGATTTAAACGATATGTCCTTTGTATTTCTGGTGGATTACGGAAAATTTGAAGCTTTGTTAACCGGAGATGCTACCGAGAAAGTTTTAGGTCGGTTGTCTTTTAATAAAATAAATGAGTTAACAGATAGCAGTTTGGATGTTTTGAAGGTGCCCCATCACGGATCCAAGTACAGTTTACATAAGTATTTCTATTCTGGGATAGACCCCAAAATGTGTGTAATATCTGTAGGTAAAGATAATAAGTTTAGCCACCCCTATCCCGGGCTTGTAGAGTATCTCAACGAGATTGGATGTAACGTTTTAAGAACCGATGAGTCCGGAGATGTTTTAATAAGAGTTAGGTGACGTCCTCGCTGGGTAGAGCGCTGGTAAATATCGGGTTATTTTTTTTCGGAGTATTTTACAGAAGGGATTTTGAATTTTATTCGTGATAATATAGAAAAACAGGGGTTTATTATGGATTACGTCTCCTCTACTTTAAATGAAAATATAAAAAAATCTATCAAAAATATTTATGATTTGGATGTTGATAGTGTTCCTCTGGAGCATCCGGAAAATGAAAAATTCGGGGACTACTCAACCAGTGTAAGCTTAGTAATTTCTAAAAAACTTAAAAAAATTCCATTAGACATCGCCAAAGAAATATCAAAAGATTTAAATCACAAAGATATTTATTTTGAAAACAATTACGGAAAGTATCCTCTTTTTTCATCTATCGAGGCTGTTTCTCCGGGATTTATAAATTTTAAATTTTCAGACCTGTTTTTAAAAAATCAAATTACTGAAGTACTGGATAAAGGGGATTCCTTTGGGTCTAATATTAGCGGTGAAGGGAAGATAATTATTATTGAATTTTCTGCCCCTAACCCTAACAAGCCGCTTCACATAGGTCATTCCAGAAATAATTTTTTGGGAAGCTCTCTTTCGGAATTATTTTTATTTAGTGGTTACAACGTAATAAGAATGAACTACATGAACGATTGGGGTACCCACATTTGTAAATCTATGTTGATGTACAAAAAATACGGTGAAGGTAAAGAACCTGATAAAAAACCTGATCATTTTGTTGGCGATTTTTATAGGATGTATGAAGTTGAACATGAAAAAGATCCACAGGGTTTGGACACAGAGCTTTCTGATATGTTTAAAAAAATGGAGAGTAGAGATAAAGAAACATTAAATCTTTGGAAAAAAATAACAGGTTGGGCTTACGAGGGTTGGAAATCTACTTACGAAAATGAAAATGTTGTTTTTGATAGGCTTGAATATCAAAGTAATTACACCAGAGCGGGGAAGGAGATAATTGATTTGGCGTTAAAAGAAGGCGTGGCTATTAAAGATTCGACTGGGGCGGTGGTAGCAAAGTTGGAAGAATATGGAATTCCAGATAAAGTTCTTTTAAGAAGTGATGGTACTCCCATTTACATTACACAAGATATCCAAATGGCTAAGGAAAATTTTGAAAAATATAACTACGAGAAAAGGATATACGTAGTAGATAAACGTCAGACCGATTATTTTAAACAGCTTTTTAAGTTCCTTGAATTGTTAGGATTCAAGTGGGCACACAGACTTTTTCATTTGGCCTACGGATGGGTTTCTTTGCCGGAGGGGGCAATGTCTTCTAGGGCGGGCACAGTAGTTGGGGCGGATGAAGTTTTTGATAAGATTTTAAATTTGGAAAAAGAAGAGATTGAAAATAGCATGAAGCAAATTACTAACCTTGAGGATACGAGCAGGAAAATTGCCTTAGGAGCCTATAGATACGGCATGTTAAAGATGGATTCAAAACAGGATATAGTTTTTGATGTAAATAATATTACGAAATTCGAAGGGAACACGGGGCCGTACATAATGTACACATACGCCAGGGCAATGTCGATTATTGAAAAAGCCGGATTCGATGCGAGCGAGGTCTCTTACAAGGCCGAGGATTTTGAGGCAGTGGTTCTTTCGGACAGGGAAGTTTCATTGCTTAGAGATATTTATAAATTTCCCGAGATTATTATGTCATGTGTTGACAATATGACCCCCCATATTTTGGCAAATTATTTATACGATTATTGTCAAAAATTTAATTCTTTTTATGGTGAGGTCCCGGTTTTAAATGCAGAAAAAAACACCAGGGATTTTAGATTATTTTTAGTATTGGGTGCATCGAAAATTATAAAAAACGGGTTAAAACTTTTAGGGATTAAAGCAGTAGAAAAGATGTGAAAAAACAGTATGCCTAAAAAAAGAACCAAAAAATATTCAACAAGAAGAAAGCCCTATAGGTATTCTAATACGAGTAGAGCAGACTACCGTAAATATTCAAGTAAGAAACCTGTAATTTTAAAATTTATCAATTCTATTTTGGCAGTAGTTGTAATAAGCGCACTTTTATTGTCCATTATTATATTAATATCAAAAATATCAAGTACTGATAATATAATAAAAAGTGATAAAATGAGTAAATTATTTACTTTATTTACTAAGAAAAGCGAGAATTTCAAAAATGAGGGCAATGAGGACGATGCCTGGGGTGAGGTTGGACAGCAAATTACACTTAATAAGAATTTGTTATTTAAAATTTGTGTAATTTCAGATATCCACGAAGACCTGGAGAATTTAGAAAGAGCAGGTGAAAAAATTAAATCTTCCGGTTGCTCCAAACTTTTCATAATCGGGGATATTACTAATTATGGTGACGTGGAGTCCTTGGAAAAAATAAGAGAAAAACTTAATGATATTGGTGTTGAGTACTACGCCATACCGGGTGATCACGATATTGCAGACAGTTTAAACAGCGATAATTTTAATAAGGTTTTCGGTATAAATTATCATATTATGGAATATAAGGATGTAGGATTTATGCTTATTGATAACAGCCCTAATTTTACAGAGATTTCTAAGACCCAGATGGCTTGGATTAAAAAGAATATCGGAAACGTTGATTTTGTGGTACTTTCACAGCCCCTGTTTACAGAGGGTTTAAACCCTCCTTTTGATATCACTTACATGGGGAGTATGCTAAGTAGCCCCCAAGACTATAACATGAAAGAAAAACAGCAATCGGTTAGGGAGCAGGGGAAGGAATTGCTTGATTTGATAAGAAAAAACGGCCGAATTAAGGGGGTTTTTGCGGGAGAACACCACAGGTCAAGTAAAATTGAAGATTCGGAGAGGGAGGGTCTGTTTCATTACGTGGTTGGGGCGATTACCGGTACAGTCAAAGACCTTCCTCAGAGTGCAATTCAAACCTCAAGATTTAGCGTTTTATCGATATATGAGGGTGGGGAATACTCTGTGGAAGATATTCTTATAGATTGAGTTTCTATTTTTTGGTATAACATTACACATATGAAAAAAGATTTAAAAGAAAAAACATTACTGGTTTTAAAACCTGATGCAGTAAAAAGAGGCCTTGTTGGAGATATAGTTCAGAGAGTCGAAAAAATGGGTTTTAGCATAGTGGCGGGAAAAATAATGGTTCCCAGCGAGGATCTTGGTATTAAACACTATCCTGATACCGATGATTGGAAAAAAAATGTCGGTGCTAGAACTATAGAAGATTGTGAGAAATACGGCATAGATTTGATGGAAAATATGGGAACGGAAGATCCTATTGAGATTGGAAATTTAGTTAAAAAGTGGAATGTTGATTACTTATGCTCGGGACCTGTATTTGCATTTGTTTTAGAGGGCTACAATGCCGTAGAAAGGCTTAGAAGCTTAGTTGGTAGTACAGTTCCTACAAAAGCTGCTCCAGGTACTATAAGGGGTGATTTTTCGCTTGATTCTGCTATTTTGGCTAATATGAACGGAAGGGCTATTTCTAATTTAGTACATGCCTCGGGAACCGTTGAAGAAGCTGAATATGAGATAAATCTTTGGTTTAAACCCGAAGAATTGGTCAAATATTAATACAAAATATTTTCATAATGTATAATTCTTGTATTCCTTGTGTATGGAGGGGTCGCATAGTGGCCTAGTGCGGCGGTCTTGAAAACCGCTATTCTCGCAAGAGAATCGAGAGTTCGAATCTCTCCCCCTCCGCCAGGAAATGTCGGAAGTGCCTTTATGTACTTCCGACATTTTCTTACGAAGTAGGAGATTCAGAACTGCGAGTAGCGAGTTTACGAGCGTTAAACGAGCAAGTGCGGTATATTCAAGCAAAATAGCCGTAGGCTATGCTTGAATTGAGGAACACAAAGTGTTCCGGTATCTCTCCCCCTCCGCCAGTGGAAAAGCGAAAAGTGTCTTTAGATACTTTTCGCTTTTTCATTAGTGTTGGGGAGATGAGAATGGCGCAGGCGCGACGGCGCCGAGCCGGGGTCGACGGGCTCGCCAGTAGGCGAGAACCGGTGACCGAATCTCTCCCCCTCCGCCAGTAGGGGTTCCAGATATTTTTTTCATACAAAATAAAGACATTTTGGTGTAGTTTTTCTTAAAATATATATATATATAAAATTGATGATTGGTCACGAACTTCAATTTTTTAAAACTTTAGTATGTTTCTTATCTTCCTACCTCTTAAATTTTTAGTTAAAAATAATTGAAAATAAACTTAAGAATTTACTTAAAAATATTCAAAAATAATAATATCCTATATTAATAATTTCTAAAATTATTTACAGAAAAATTTATAAGTGTAATGGGGTTGTCATATTGACACAGCGCTAAATAATACACATAATTATTATGTGAAAAACCTGCTTAGATTTCTGTCCAAATTTATAATTTTCATTATAATCTTGGTTGTATTGTTAATTCTTTTTTGTAAACTATTTCCTTTTCAAAAAACATGTAAATTTATAAATTTAAAAGGGTATCTCGGGGTAAATAAAGGAGAGGAAAATTATCTGATAGACAACGGCGAGGTAACCTATTTAAACCAGTTAAAGTTGTTTGAGTCGTTAGAAAAAGGTAAGGATTTCATAGTAATAAAAGCTCCTTCGGACATGTCAAAATCTATGACAATTACACTTCCATCTGAAGATGGTAAGTCAGACTATGTCTTAACATGGCAAGAAGGTAATATTATGCAGTGGAAAGATATATCATCAATATCTGGTATTTCAGAAGCAATCCAGGTTATCACCAACTCTCCAGAAAGTAATAGTTTTATTAACAACTGTCCTGCAGACGATTGTTCACAAGATGACATATTAAATAAAACAGATCAAAATTACCCGCTTTCGCTTGAATACGGTGGGTTAGGTTCGGAATTGACACCACCTTTAAAAGATAAAATTCTTTTTTATGATGTAAGTGAGGGGAGAATAAAATGGCTAACTCCGGGTGACAATTTAGAAATCGATGATAGAGAACTGGACGCAGATTTTTCAAGTAGTACTTCACCAGTGTCTGAGGTATATACAGGTGAGATATACACAGCAGGAAATGGATTGTCAGTTTCAGGGTCAGAAGTACAACTTGGTGGAACCTTAGAACATAATACAACTGTATCCCAGAGTAATTACAATTTGATATTCAATCTAACAGGAACAGGTGATTTTGACATTCAGAATTCGGGTGTTTCGGTATTAAGAATTGATGATTCTGGTGCTGTTGCTATTGGGGTTAGCGATCCTACATCAGTCTTAGATATCAAAGGTTCAACACAAGGTTCTTCTTCATTAAGAATAAGGTCTGGCACAGCTCCTTTAACCCCCTATTCAGGAGACATTTATTCTGATGGAACAAACATATATTTTTGGAATGGTTCTTCCTGGGATGATTTAACTGAAGTTGGATCTTCGGAAGAGTCTTTACCTGTCGGTAATGAGGGGCAATTTTTATATAATAACAGCGGTACATGGGAAGCTTTTAATGGGATGTTTTGGGATGACGGTTCAAGTTATTTAGGTCTTGGAACAACAGATCCCCAATATACTTTGGACGTTAACGGGACCGCAAGATTTGATTCCCTTAGAACCGATGAAGTTTATTTATCAGGAACACAAGTTACAGCAGACGCCGATGAGCTTAATATTCTGGACGGCGCTTTAATTTCTACTAGTGAGTTGAATGTTCTTAACGGAGTAAATCCTACACTTACCTCATCTGAACTTAATATTTTAGATGGCGCTTTGATTTCCACAAGTGAACTTAATCTTCTGGTTGGAAGATCTGGAACTTTAATTGATACCAACAATGTTTCCTCTTATGCCGTCACCCCATCTACAATTGGAAATTACGCAGTAACTTCTGTACTTGCAGGATCTGGATTATCTCAAACTTCATCGGGACCGGGGCAGATAACTTTAGATATCGGTGCTGGTGATGGTATATATCTTGATGCTGATTCATTGTCTTTACAAATTGCTACATCTGGTAGTTTTTCATCCACATCTTCTTTTTCAGGTTTGGAACTTAATTCTTCGGGTTTAAGTTTATTAGGTGGTTGTTCTGATGATGAGGTTTTAGCTTGGGATACAGATACTGAAAGTTGGATGTGTTCGTCTAAATTAGCTTTGGGAGGAGTGACCGGTTCTGGATCGGGTGTAAGTACTGCAGGTCAGGTTGCTATATGGAACGGCGGGTCGACAATCAAGGGTTCTGATGATTTATGGTTTGAAAGTTCTTCAGGCAGATTAGGTATTGGCACAACAAGCCCTGATTACGATCTTCATGTAGTTGGTTCAATTTTCGCATCAGATTATTTTTCAAGTTTAGGAAATGCCGGAGTTACCTCAAATATTTCTGGTATGGTTTTTGAAAATGGTTTATACATTTCAGGAACGATATCCGGATTTTTAACACCATCTGATATTGGAGTAGCGGGGGGAGTCCAGGGCTATAACGCAGAAACTTCCTTTTTAGGTCAAACTATAGAATTATCTTCATCGGAAATTACCGGAATTCTTCCTGTTGGTTTTGGTGGAACTGGAGCGGGTTCTTTTTCTGAAAATGCTCTTATTTTTGGTTCAGGAACAGGTCCGTTGGGATCTGTTGCAGTAGGACAAGATGGACAAATACTTTTGGGCGTCACAGGAAGCGGGCCGGTTTTTGGTACATTAAGTGGAGATGCCACGGTTTCGAATTCAGGAGTTTTAACACTCTTGTCAACGAGTGTGGTTGCAGGTTCTTACGGCTCTTCAATTTATATTCCGCAAATTACTGTTGATGAAAAAGGAAGACTCACAAATGTTACCGAAATAGATATTACCTCATCGCTTTTACCGGCAGGGGTTGAAGGTCAGATGATATACAATAACTCAGGTACTTGGGTTGCATTTGATGGTTTGTATTGGGATGATGGTTCATTATCCCTTGGAGTTGGAACAACAAATCCGGGATCGACACTTGATGTTAATGGAGATATAACATCAACAAGCATATTTACACAAACCTTTTATCTATCAGGAACAGAAGTTGTAGCTTTAGCTTCAGAATTAAACGTACTTAATGGAATTTTGGCATCAACCAGCGAATTAAATTTACTAGCTGGTGCGACAATTTCAACGAGTGAGTTAAATGTACTTAGTGGGATACTGGCTTCAACATCTGAACTTAATGTTTTAAATGGAATTCTTTCATCTACCAGTGAGTTAAATGTGTTAAATGGAATTTTGGCCTCTACAAGTGAACTTAATCTTCTCGCCGGAAGAACAGGTACTTTGATAGATTCAGCAAATATTGGTACTTACGCTGTAACCTCATCTAATGCTTCGAATTATGTAATAACTTCGATAACCGCGGGGAGTGGTTTATCAATATCATCAACGGGCCCCGGAGCAGTAAACTTAAATGTGGGGGCTGGAAATGGAATATCAGTGTTAGACGATTCCATATCTTTAAGTTTGGTGACTTCAGGTTCATCTGCATCAAAGTCATCTGCATCAGGTCTTGAGTTAAGTTCCCAAGGTTTATCATTAATTCAAGGGTGTACTAATGACGAGGTGCTTTCCTGGGATAGCACAAACGGATGGTGGGAGTGTTCTTCAAAGCTTGGTGGTGGTGCTGTTGCAGTTGATGGGTCACCTTTAGATAATCAACTTGCAGTTTGGTCAGGTGGTGGTACCTCAATAAAAGATAGTAGTCTTTGGTTTGTTTCAGGAAAACTTGGAATTGGAACATCAAACCCACTATACAACCTTCATATTGCAGGTTCTTTGATGGCACTTGATCTTTTTGCATATGATGGAACACCAGGTTTATCAACTACCATTTCAGGCTTAACATTTAAAAACGGTCTATACACATCTGGAACAATATCAGGTTTTCTAACACCATCAGATATAGGAGTAGTAGGTGGAGTACAAGGATACAATGCAGATACAACAATCTTAGGTCAAACAATTGAGCTTGGTTCTTCTGAGGTGACAGGTACATTAACTGTTTCACATGGAGGTACAGGTACAACAAGTTTAACAAATTACGGTCTTGTTGTAGGGTCAGGTACAAATCCATTAAGAACAATATCTCTTGGAACAGATGGACAAATACTTCTTGGGGTTTCAGGATCAGATCCTTCATTTGGAACACTTACTGGAGATGCAGCCATCTCAAATACAGGTGTACTTACCCTTGCATCAACAAGTGTAGTTTCAGGAACATATGGAACTTCCACCTTAATACCTCAAATAACAGTAGATGAAAAAGGAAGATTAACCCAAGTGACAGAAATTGACATACAATCATCTCTTCTACCTGAAGGTTTGGAAGGTCAGATGATATACAACAACTCAGGTACATGGGTAGCATTTGATTCTATGTATTGGGATGATGGATCACTTTCTTTAGGTATTGGAACAACAAATCCTCAAAGCACTTTAGATGTTAACGGCGACATCACATCAACAAGTATATTTACTGTAAACTTTTATCTATCAGGAACAGAGGTTACTGCTCTTGCAAGTGAGCTAAATGTACTTTCAGGAATCTTAGCATCCACAAGTGAGCTAAACGTTCTAAATGGAATACTTGCTTCAACTTCTGAGCTTAACGTTCTAAATGGAATCTTGGCCTCAACGAGTGAACTTAATTTACTTGCCGGAAGAACGGGCACACTTCTTGACTCAAGTAATATAGGAACATATGCAGTCACTCCATCAAATGCTTCTTCGTATATAATAACATCAATTACAGCCGGGAGCGGTCTTTCCATTTCATCAACAGGTCCAGGAGATGTGACTCTTGATATTGGAGCAGGGGATGGTATATCAGTACTTGATGATACGATAACTTTAAGTCTTTCATCATCAGGTACAGGTGTATCAACAGCATCGGCTTCAGGTTTAGAGCTAACATCAAATGGTTTAAGACTCCTTGGAGGATGTTCTGATGATCAGGTTTTAGCATGGGATTCATCTCTTGAGCAGTGGCAATGCATGGCACCTACATCAATAGGTATAGTTTCAGGTTCAGGTGTAGAGGGTCAGATATCATTTTTTACAGGTGCAAATACACAATCAGGTTCAAACGAACTGTTCTGGGATATTGCAACTTCAAGACTTGGAATTGGTCTTACCAATCCACAGTATGATCTTGATGTATTGGGTGCAATTCAAGGGTCAAGTATATTAACAAATAATTTATTCATTTCAGGTACACAAGTAACATCAAGTGCAGTTGAGCTTAATTTACTTGATGGAATATCGGGTAGTTTAATATCAACGGGTAATATATCATCAAATGCAGTCACATCAATAACTGCTGGAACTGGGATATCATTGTCTGGAACTGGTCCAGGAAATGTAATAGTATCGCTTTCTAATTCCGGAGTAACAGCAGGGACATATGGCTCGCAAAATATAATACCAACATTTTCAGTTGATATTAAGGGAAGAATAATAGCTGCCTCATCTGTTGTTGTTACTGAATCAGATCCTATCTGGGCTGCATCAGCGCCTTCATACTTTAATCTAAGTGCAAGTAATCCAGTAGTATCAGGAAGACCTGCATTTAACGGAGGAACATCCGGGTCCACATCTCCATTTACTGTTGATTCAACTACTCAGGTTAATAACCTAAACGCAGAGTTTCTTGGAGGAAAAGGTTTAAATAATCTTCCATATGTAGCAAGTGTTATCTCTTCAGGCAGCGGCATATCTGCTATACCATCAGGTACGGCTGCATACACCATAACTTTATCTTTAGAAAATTCAGGTGTAGTTGCAGGGACTTATGGAACATCAAGTCTCATACCTCAAATAGTAGTTGATAGTAAGGGGAGAATAATATCTGCATCAAATATTGCATCAAACTTCCAAACTTCAAGTGAATATCTTTCTCAAATTGCATCAATTAACCCAAGTGACGGAACATTTATCATAGGAAGCAGTGGTTCCTGGGTATCACAAACCCCATCTCAAGTTTTATCCTTAATAGGCGCTCAAGCTTTGCTTAACGGAACAGGATTTGTAAAAGTATCCGGAACTGAAGTTACATATGACAATTCTACCTACCTCACAACAGATATATATACAGGGGATATTGAATCAGTTGTGGCAGGATCAGGTCTTTCAGGTGGGGGAACAACAGGAGATGTAACTTTAAATATAGGTTCGGGAAATGGCATCACAGTTTTAGATGATTCCATAACTTTAAGTTTAACAACATCCGGATCAACTCCAAGCTCAACTCAATCAAATTCAGGTTTAGAACTCTCGTCCCAGGGGTTATCTCTTCTTCGAGGTTGTGCAAATGATGAAGTACTGTCTTGGGATTCTTCCGCTCAAGTGTGGAAATGTGCTGCTAAACTTGGAGGTGGTGCCATAACAGGTGCAGGATCTACAGGTCAGGTAGCATACTTTAATGGTGGTGCTTCCATCACAGGTTCAAATAACTTCTGGTTTGATGGAACATCTCTTGGTATTGGAACATCAAGTCCTGATTATGATTTGGAAGTTGCAGGTTCTTTAATGGCACTTGATCTTTTTGCATATGATGGAACACCAGGTTTATCAACTACTGTATCAGGCTTAACATTTAAAAACGGTCTATACACATCTGGAACAATATCAGGTTTTCTAACCGCAGAATCCTATCTTGGTACAGTAACCTCAATCACATCAGGTTCAGGAATGGATTTTTCAACAATAACTGGAACTGGTTCAATAACCTTAGGTACACCATCTTCAATATCAACCTCAAGTACAAATGAAGTAACAGGATCAACTCACACTCATGAGATAACATCATATGCATTAACTGATACATCTGATATAACATTTAGCGGATCTCCTGAAATCCTAGGAACTGGCAGCGCTTCAGCCTCACTTGCAACAATACCGGGTCTTGTTTCAGGAACATATGGTTCATCAACAACCATTCCTGTAATAACAGTGGATAGCAAGGGAAGAGTGATAGTTGCAGGAACTATTGCAGGAGCCTTTCTAACAGGTTCTGATATAGGAGTAAGCGTTCAAGGATACAATGTCAATACAACTATTCTTGGATCAGATATATCACTAACATCTGAGGTTTCAGGAATACTTCCTCTTGCAAATGGTGGAACTGGTTCAAATCTAGTTGATCCTAATGCAGATAGAATAATGTTTTGGGATGATAGCGGATCTGCTGTAACATGGCTTAGTGTTGGAGCAGGTCTTCAAATATCAGGTACTGCAATTTCAAGCACAATAACAGATACAAATACAACCTACACTGCAGGAAATGGTTTATCGCTTTCAGGAACAGAAGTTCAACTTGGTGGAACTTTATCTAAATCAACATCCGTATTGGCAGGAAACTTTGATATGATCTTTAACTTAGATGGGACAGGGGACTTTAGGATACAAGACGCAGGTACTGATGTGTTTTTTGTAAAAGATGATGGAAATATTGGTATTGGAATAACAAATCCAACAGATAAACTTCATGTTGTCGGAAACATTTTGGCAACATCAGGCTTTCATGTTGGAGTAGATGGTGATGGCACATTAATAGATGATGCATCAAACGGCTCATCTTCAACAACACTATACATAGGTAATGAATCAATACTTGCCTCAGGAGACATTGGAGTAACAGTACAAGGATACGATGCAAATACCACTAAACTTGGATCTTCAATTGATCTTCCATCTGAGGTTACAGGAACCTTAACTGTTCCATATGGTGGTACAGGTTCAACTACACTTACCTCAAACGGAGTACTAATAGGAGCAGGCACTGGTCCTGTAACAACCAAAACAGGTGTAGGAGGACAGATATTTGTAATAAACTCATCATCTATTCCAACATTTGTATCAATGTCAGGTGATGCAACAATATCATCAACTGGTGCACTGACTCTTGCAAACTCCGGAGTAACATCTGGAACATATGGTTCAGCAACTCTAATTCCAATACTTCAAATAGATTCCAAGGGAAGAGTGATAGTTGCAGGAACTATTGCAGGAGCCTTTCTAACAGGTTCT
>ERZ795055.48-NODE-48-length-169278-cov-6.796192_pt1 | contig 169278 bp, 153 predicted proteins | sample MGYA00375139_ERZ795055 | MGnify/ENA primary metagenome ERZ795055 (study PRJEB30184, sample SAMN05720283) | anaerobic digester metagenome | isolation source: active sludge of municipal wastewater-treating anaerobic digesters | place: USA | collected 2015-01-23 ... | reverse complement strand
AAAGAAGCCGCTTCATCTTGTCCGGTCCAAGCCATATCAATAGAATAGAAACCTCCTCTTTATATTCGTTACTTTTCAATATACAATAGCCGTATGGTACCCGCACAACATAAAGAACAACGAGTAGGGGTATTTGTGGATGTACAAAATATGTACTATTCCGCAAAGAATCTCTACGGAGCAAAAGTAGATTTTGGAAAAATTCTTGCTACCGGAGTAGCAGGAAGAAGATTAGTTAGAGCTTTTTCATACGTAATAAAGGCAGATGTTGGAGCTGAAAAAGATTTCTTTGAGGCTTTGCAAAAAATCGGCTACGAAGTTAAGGAAAAAGACCTTCAAGTATTTTTAGGCGGTTCAAAAAAGGGAGATTGGGATGTTGGTCTTTGTATGGATGTTGTTAGAATGGTTCCGAAAATGGATGCGATGGTTTTGGTTTCCGGTGATGGTGATTACACCGAGCTTTTGGAGTACGCTCGAAGTCAAGGTGTGAGAACCGAAGTTATAGCTTTTGGAAAAACATGTTCCAGCAAACTTCTTAATGAAGCGGATTTCACGGTTGATATGGATAAGTTTCCTGAAAAATTTTTGATCGGTAAATTATCTAAACCGAAAATTCCGTTCATTAAGGACAATAAAAAGAATGAATCCGTTGAAAAAAGTGACTAATCTCTCTCTTCCGAATATTTTCAAAAATATTAACATTGGGAAAATCAGACCTTATGTATATTCTTTTTACATAATTTTGATTGTCTCCATTTTCTATAATTTGTATTACGGAAGAAGAATTATCCCGGGTGTTTCTGTTGCCGGGATTAATGTAGGTGGTATGACTTTTGATAAGGCGGAAGAGTCTTTGCTGGAAAAAGAGAGCCAAGTTTCAAAAAACCTTTCATTTAAAAAAGGCTCTACCGTGTTTCTCATTAGGGGAGATGAGATAGAGCTTGAGTACGATTGGGAAAGTTCTGTTGTTTCTGCTTTTGAAATCGGCAGATCGGGGAATTTTTTGATTGATACTAAAGATAAAATACTAGGTTTATTCAAAAATATAAATATCCCGGCTTCTTATACTTACGACGAGGATTCATTGGGAATAAAAATCTCCGTCGTTAAAAATGAAATTAATGTAGAGCCGAAAAATTCCACTTTCGTTAAAACTGACGGTAAATTAAGTACCTCCGAATCTTCCGAGGGATTAAAGATATTGGAGGAGGATTTTTATGAAAATATAATTAATTCTTTCGATAGGATGGAATTTTCTGATTTTGATATTCCTGTGGAAGTAGTAGAGCCGGAAATTAAAAAATCAGAAGCTGATAATTTTTTAAGTATTGTTGAGGGGTTAGTTTTGAAGAATTTGGAAATTAATTTTGGTGATAAAAAGTGGATATTAGACTCCGATAGGATTTTAGCTCTCATTGAAATATATAAAGACGAGAAGGATGCTAAGGCAAAACTGAGGCTCAATAATAGCGAATTAAAAAAATTATCCGGAGATTTAGCTTTAGAAGTAAATCAATCTCCCAGGGGTAAGGTTGTATCGACCGACGGTGATAAAGTGACCGAATTTAAAATTATTTCAGAAGGTAAGGAATTAGATGAAAATAAATTTAAAAATGATTTGCACTCTTCAATTTTCAACAACAGAGAGAAAGTTACCTTAACGGTAAATATAGTAAACGATTCTAACGATAAAAATAAATACGGAATTGTAGCTTTAATTGGCGAAGGAACCTCTCATTACGCAGGGTCGATTAAAAGTAGAGTTCACAATTTAACTTTAGCGGCGGAAAATACCAGCGGGGTTCTTGTTCCTCCGGGGGCTATATATTCTATGAACGACTCGGTTGGTCCGATTGATTTCCAACACGGATTTCAATCTGCTTACATAATTAAAGGGGGCAGGACTGTTCTTGGGGAGGGCGGGGGAGTGTGTCAAACTTCTACCACTTTATTCAGAGCTGTTTTAAACTCCGGTCTTCCGGTAATCTCAAGATATCCCCATGCCTATAGAGTAGGTTATTACGAGCAAGATTTACCCGTAGGTTTTGATGCAGCTGTTTTTCAACCATCGTGGGATTTTAAATTTAAAAACGATACCGAGGCATATATTTTAGTACAGTCTTATGCAAACATAGAAGAGAACAGTTTAACATTCAAACTTTATGGAACTCCCGATGGGAGAAAAGTAGAAATATCGGATCCAGTGGTTTCAGGGCAAACACCCCCTCCCGAACCTGTTTATGAGGATGATCCGACGTTGCCAAAAGGTGTGGTCCAACAAGTCGACTACGCTGTATGGGGCGCAACATCTACCTTTACAAGAACCGTAAAAAAGGGAGATGAGGTTTTATATAACGACACCTTTACCAGTAAATATCAGCCATGGAGAGCTGTTTATAAAGTGGGTACAAAAGAGTAGTTTTAATCCTTAACCGATTCCAAACTTACAACTGTTCCGTCGCTTTGTTCAGTTGTTAATACTATGTTGACTGTTTCGGTATCCTTTCTAAAAGAAATCATGGCGGTCCCACCAGATGACTTTTCATTTATATTATTCCAATTTTTTTGTGTATAGAATTTTTTATAAAACTCTAAAACTTCGCTTAGATTTTTTTGAGTTGTAAATGTAGTCTGCGTGGTATTTAATGTTTTATTTGTACCAATTTTCACAGCATCCGAAGGATAAGGGAAGTCATCGGTATTTATATTTCTAAGTCCTTTCACTTCCGCAACCTTTTTTAATGCCTTTGGCTGATATCTTGAAAAGTATAAGTAGGTCAGTGAAAATAACCCTATTAATAGTAGAAAGTTTAAGATTAGTATCGCAGGTTTTTTTATCATTACTGTCATTATACTTTTTTGAGACTATTTTCACAAAATATGTTTGGTTAAATCTTTTGTTTTTGGTAAAATGTTGGTTGTTGTGGCCCCATCGTCTAACGGCCAGGACGGCGGATTCTCATTCCGTAAATCGGAGTTCGATTCTCCGTGGGGTCACCAACGAAAGTTGATAAAAGCAGTCTTATTCTTATCCTCTTTAAAATTATAATCTCGCATAATATAATCTAAAGCACTACATAGTTGTTTGTATTTGCAGAATTACCGTTGCTATGCCAAAGATAAAGATAAAAAATGAGGAGATATTTGAAACACTTATCGGTGAAATTGAGAATTTTCCGAAGTATACATCTCAGATAATCAATTTGGCCAATCAAAACGCACAAGGTACCAGACCTTCTACAGTGGGCCAAATGTCTGATCTTATCCAGGAGTTTGAAGGGAAAAAATACGAGGATTGGGCCGATTGGTATAAGGATAAAATGCCGACAGCAATTGATAACGCTACCGATAAAATACTCGACATGATTCATAAGATGAGGGATGCTTTTGAACAAATAGACAGGGTTTTGGTAAGAAGATGGGTATGTGATTTATTACTGAAAAAGACATTTGTAGGTTTACGTTTTCAAGAGGGTATTTTAGAGAAAATCGCGGAATTGAAAGGTGTGGATTATAGGTTAGCTAAGCCTGAGGAAGAGGCTGTAGGAATCGATGGTTTTATAGGAAATACTGCCGTCTCGATTAAGCCTGAAACATATGAAATCATGAACGCGCTTAATGAAAATATCGATGTGCATATTATTTATTACGTAAAACATAAAGATGGTATAACTGTGGAGTATGATTTATAACTTCTATTTAGGATGAAATAGTAAAAATTTCCATTCTAAGCTATTGGGAGTAACTTACTTCTAAATCTGTTTCGTTTTTTTTCACAATATCCACTACCTTGTTTATTGAAGCTTCGACCTCTTGTCTCGTCATTACAGGAAGATCTAATTTGTTGTTGTAATACTTCAAGTTTCCTTTTTCTTTCTTTCTTTTTCTTATAAAATCGAGATGCTTAGCAATTCTTTGTTCGTTATATTCATTTATGAAATCTCTTGAGTTTTCTAATCTAGTTTTTATTTTTCCATCAAAATTGGGATCTATTTCATATCCCACACTGTTTCTCTCAGATGCTATTGCTGCAAGAGTTGTTGTGGCAGTTCCTAAATATGGATCTAAAATAACATCTCCTTTGACCGAAAACATGCAAATAAGACGGTATGGAAGTTCAAAAGGAAAAGCTGCGCTTCTTTCTCTTAATTTGGTATCCTCGAGTTTTTGATTTGTACCTTTAAGGTTTTCCCATATATCTGAGAACCAAATATTTCTTTCTTCCCAAAAAAATGAACTATTTTTGCGATTGAGCTTCTCAGTGTGACTTCCAAATTCTCTCTTTGATCCTTTTCTAAAAATAAGTATGTGTTCGTGTTCTAATGTCACATAAGCTCCTGGTGGTAACGTTCCTGATCCCATAAATTTATTTGGAGCATTAGTTTGTTTTCTCCAAAGTATTTCCGGTAGTAGTTGAAAACCAATTTTTGAACAACTTTCGATTACCCTTGAATGGTTAGAATACAAAGAAAAATTGCCATTCATAGTTCTTACTGCGTCACCAATATTTATGCAGGTTATACCCCCCGGTTTTAACACTCTGAATAATTCTTTCCATACTTTATCTAACTCCTTGTGCATTAACTCAAACGATTTTTTATCGTCATTTTCCTCCAATGCTTCTTCAATTACCTTATTGTCTTCGCTAAACATATTGTCCCACATTTTAATCATCGGGTATGGAGGTGAAGTTACTACTAAATCTATCGACTCGTTACTTATCTCCTTCATATCTCTGGAATCTTTATAAATTATTTTGTGGAATGTTTTCATATTGAATTTATATTACTAATATATTATTTTTCTGAATTGTACTACATTCCTCAGTTTCGATGCATAGTTATATATAGTATTCGCAATAAGAATATCAAGTAAAAACCAGGATTAAAATACTATTAAAATGCTTCTTATTAAAAGAATCGGAACGATTCTAAAATACCTGTAATTACAATTTCAAAGCTTTCTCCTGAGGCATTCTTGGTTGAGATTACAAGAAAAGTATCGTAACGTTTCTCATTTGATACGTCAATGTATATAAGATCGTTTCCTCTCCACGAGTATCCCTTTAACATTTTTGCATCTCTATCCCCGACTTTTATGTCTCTGACCTCCGGTTTTGGAGGCTCTCCTCTTGTTACTATAAAATCATCGGCTAACAGAGTCTTTTGTTGTTCTACATAATCGTAAAAACCTACTTTTGATCTCTCCTCTACATAAAAACTTATGGCATCAAGGTTATTTTCATCTATATAAGTATTTGAATCCCCTATTGTAAAAATTTTGTATGCTTTGTCAGATACCGGTCCCGAAGCACTACAGCACTCTTTACTTAAATGTCTTGGAAAATCAAAAGAGAATCCTAATGTATCGTTTTGATATGTATCTACCGGACCCGGATCTACATATTCTTCATAGAATTTTATAGAATCTATTATATTTTCTGTCTCAGCTTTGTAAGCTTGTCTGAAACCTAAATCTCCCTTGAAAATTTGGGAAAACTCGTAGTTTAATCCGTTTTTAACTACATACGTGACTTTAAAATCAGAACCGCAGTTTTTTACCTCGAAAGATCTTCCTTCAACGCCGTCAATGTAACTAACTTCCGTTTCCGTTAGAATTGCTGCTTTTGGACAGGAAGCAATGAAAGACTCCTTTTTAACCAAAGCTATCTCATCAATTTTTCTCAATACTGTTGGAAAAACGGACACTCTGAGGATGTATCCCTCCGAAAGTTCCTCTACACTTAGATTTTTATTTGGATTATTTTTATCATAGATGATTTCAATTTTAGTTGATTTATCTGTTTCCTCGGTATTTTCAAAAAGAGATGTTCTATACAATCTATCTAAAGAAAGTTTTAATCCGTCGTTGCTATATTCGACAATACTTTCAGGATCTATTACTTCGGGTTTATCCTCCGGAACTGGTGTTTCAGTTTCTTCTATTATTGTTGGTTTTGTCTTAATAAAATTTTCTCTGTAAAATTTAATAATCGGGTTTCCAAATATTGATAAAAATACCGAAATGATAAATGTGTAGAAAACTATATGAAATCTAATTTTTAACTTCCTTATAGTCTCTTTAGCTTCTTCAATATTCACCGCGGAAGGTGGGGCTGTTCCCTCAGGAGATTTTAAATATTCCTGGTTAGTATTTTCTAGTACAACCTCTTCCTTTTTTTCAATTGTCACAGTTTTTATTTCTTCTTCAGGTTTTTGTTTTTTACTAAAAAAATTCAAGGGCATAGATAAATAATACCATGTTAATTAAATAGATTAGAAGCTGGTCACAGGTTATTTTTAAGTGAAGATTAAAGACCGAGAAGTTCTGAATTATTTTGCATCGCTTTTAAAGTTATTTCAACAAATTTTTCCGGTGAAACATTCACTTTTTCCTCGCATTGAAGTATTTGTTCTCTTTCAACAGCTTTTGCAAATTCTTTTTGTTTGAATTTTTTAAAAATGGTTTCCACCGATACCTCGGATAATTTTTTATTCGGCATTACAAGAGCAACAGCTACGATAAATCCTGTTAGTTCATCGCAACATTCCAAAGTCCATTCCAAAAGAGTTTGAGGTTCTCTTATTTGAGCTTCTTTGTGGTTGTGACTTTTCAAGGCGTTTAGCAACTCTTCCGAGATATCATAATTTTCTAACCAGCTCAAAAGTTCAAATACGTGTCTGTCAGGAGCGTTTGTTGTTTTTTCCCAATCAGCATCGTGTAGAGTACCAACTATTTCCCATTGTTCTTTAGTAAGACTTCCTGTTTCTCTATTTTCAGATTTGTAAAAATCAAAAAATTCTGACAAAGTTTTTCCGACAGCATAACAGTGTTTACGCAAGTTTTTATTTTGCATATTTTCATGAAGAAGTTCTAATGCAGATTGTAGTGTTAGTTCTTTCATTTTAAATTTTTCTATGTCTAGTTTGGAACTGAGTCCGAATTTCTATAACCCGTAGATTTCTTTATTTATCTCGTCCACTTCGTGCCTAAGTTGTGTAAAAGGTACACCCTCCCTTGCTGTGACATCTTCTAAAAACCAAAACACTCTTTCGGAATGGCCGTACCCGCAAGTTGGGGGCATTCCGTATTCAAGCATTTCCACAAAATCAACGTCCATAAACTGTGCTTCAGCATCACCTTCGTCTCTTTTTCCCTGCTGTTCTTTGAATCTTTCAAATTGATCTATCGGATCGTTGAGTTCTGAGAAACCATTTCCCAGCTCACTGCCTGCTATTATGGGATGAAATCTCAAAGTAAGTTTAGGATTTTCAGGATTTTCTTTTGCAAGAGGAGATAGCATTTTTGGTTCATTTACAATCATCATCGGGCCTGCAATTTTTTTTCTCGCTTCTTTCCACAGATGATCTATTCCTCTTTCAACTGTTAATTTTTTTGGAAGTTCTGCATTGTTATCTTTTAGAGCTTTTGTTATTTCTTCTAAGTTTGTATTAAAAACATCTATGTTGTAAGTTTTTTTAATTAGATCTGAATAATCAACAATTTCCCATTCTTTTGATAAATCTACATCAAACCCTCTTATTTTAAATTGCTGTGTCCCGTAAACTTTATCGGCTACATATCTAAAAAGATCTATCACAAATTTCATTCCTTGCTCGTGGTTTGCATAAGCCCAATAAAATTCCATCGCAATGTGTTCAGGAAGGTGCTCGTCTGATAAACCTTCATTTCTAAATCTTGGTCCTATTTCATATACTTTTTCATAACCTCCTCCGATTAGTCTTTTTAAATAAAGTTCTTGGGAAATTCTTAAATAAAAATCCTGATCCAAAGCATCCATATGGGTAACAAAAGGATTAGCATCAGCCCCTCCCGGAGTGTTTTCCAAAACCGGAATATTCATTTCTAAAAACCCTTTTTCTTTGAAAAATTCTCTGTGGGCTTCCCAGAATTTTGCCCTTCTAACAAATCTTTGGTAAACATCCTCGTTTATGTTCGTGTCTATATATCTTTTTCGAAGTCTGGATTCTTTATCTTTAAATCCGGTGTGAGAGTCTGGAAGAGGTCTTAGTGATTTTGTTAAAATTCTTAATTTTTCTACTTCTACAGAAATCTGTCCCGTTTTGGTTTTTGTAACTTTTCCGTATCCTTCAATAAAATCACCGGTGTCCAAAAGATTGATATCTTCAAATTTTAATTCTCCGTTTTTATAATCTTGTTTTTGGAAATTATCTTGTTTTAAATAAAGCTGAATTTTACCCGAAGCGTCTTTTAGGTCAATAAAGCATAAAACATTATGCGACCTTATTGAAAATACCCTTCCTGCAACAACTACCTCTTTACCTTCAAGTTCCGAAAAGTTTTCGGTTATCTCATTATTTAAATGTGTTCTGTGGGATTGTGCGGGGTATGGATTAACGCCCAATTCTTTTAACTTGTTTAATTTTTCAATTCTTATATCTCTGTATTCTTTGAGAGTTGCCATTGCCTAATTTAAGCACATATTGGCATTAATATTCAATCTTTAATATTGTGTAAATGAGTTTTCCGACAGGAGCTTCAAATTCTACTTTTTCGCCAACTCTTTTACCAAGAAGTGCTGATCCTAAAGGAGACTCATCTGATATCTTTTTTGCCATAGGATCTGCTTCAGGTCCTCCTACGATGTAAAAAGTATCTTCAGAACTTTCCATGTGAACAGTAACTCTACAACCAACACCTACCTCATCATCCATTCTTATTTCTGAAATTTTTGCGTTTTTAACAATTTCCTCTAATTCTGCAATTCTACCTTCAACATAGGATTGTTCTTGTTTAGCTGCATCATATTCAGAGTTTTCAGATATATCTCCAGCTTCCCTTGCATCCTGGATTCTTTTTGCTACTTCAGGTCTTTTATTCTCAATTAGCTCTCTGAGCTCTTCTTTAATTTTATTTAGACCTTCCGGTGTTAGTAATAAGCTATTATCTTTTTGATTCATATTATTTATGTTCGTGTCTGAACACCAAATACGTAAGCACTTTCTCTCTAGGTATTGGGTGACCAGAAACTAAAAGTTCCCCTAAATAATTTGGGGGACCTCATGCGAACGGAGATATTTTTACCATATGTTGAACTGACTGTCAAACTAAATTGGAATTAAAATAAATGTTATAGGTTTGTGACATTATACAAACAGTGTTGCTTTTTATTTCTCTAATATATGTTAAAAATAGAATCAGGGGTGATGTTTGTATTTGACATTTATTTCAAATAAATGTACAAGTAAAACTATCCCAGCCCAATTGCTGGGTGTTTTTAGTTATGTCCGAAAAAATAAATGTAAAAAATTTAATAGAGGTTATTTAAACTCCGCACTTGTCCTGCGGATTTTTTTATAAATTTCTTATGAAAATTCTTAGAAAAATAAAAAGCCACGCTAAGAAAATTTTCGCGTATTTATCTCTTTTCTCGATGTTTGCAAACACACTTGCTCCGTTTGCTGCTATTCTACCGGCGTATGTATACGCAGAGGATACAGGTGCGCCTGTTGATGAAATTGTTGTTGAAAACAAAGAGGAAAGTGCGCCTGAAGAGGCTGATGCGGAAGACGCAGCAGATGGACAAGATCTGGCTGTTGAGGAAGAAGATAAAAATAATGTGGCTGAAGAAAATGAAAACGCAATTGAAAATCCTGTTGAGGAAATAGAAGACCCCGAAGCTCCCGATATATTAGAAGATGGGGTCATGGATTATAATCCTTTGAATGATATTGAGGAAGTTATTGAAGTTGATGAGATACCAACTCCTGTTGAGGAACCTATCATCGAAGAGCCAATTGTGGAAGAACCTGTTATTGAGGAACCTATTGTTGAAGAATCGGTGGTAGAAGAGCCGGTTGTAATAGCCGAAGATAGCGCCCCTTCTGAAAATATTGAACCTGAAGCTCCGGTTGTTGAGGAGCCTGTTGAAGAAGTTAAAGAGTATGAATATTTGGAAGATGGGGTTGAGATTAAAGATAGTGTAGATGAGGATTGGGATGTTGAAGATGAAAAGGCAGAAACAGTAGATAATGTAAAACTTGGGGTTAAGTATATTTTTCCGTTGGATGAAGAAGTTACGTTAACGTTTACTCGTTTACCAAAAGATGAGGAATTAAGGTCTCATTTAAAAATTGAAAGAGTCAAAGTTGAAGATCTTGATCTTCCCGATGATTTTGTAACGGATGCAGAGTATGCATTTGACATCACAACTGATATGGAAGACGGAGATTTCGAATTTGACTTAACGCTTCCCAAACCCGAGGGTTCGGAAGCCGAAGTTTCTTATATTGAAAAGTCTATCGACGAAGCCAAAGAAGAACTTAAAAATGAAGATATTAAAAAAGTGGAAGAAGATAAATTAGAACAAGATGAAGAGGATGATAATGTTAAGGTCAAGGACTTAGATCATTTTACTATATACATAATTACTTACAGCGACCCATCTTTTTCTGTTGAAGAAAATACATACGCTAGAGGGGAGACTGTATACGCTAAAGCTGGGGATTTAAGTATCTCTAAATTTTATAAAATTAGGTTGAATCCAGATGGTCATAGAGATGAAGCAGTTTATTCTCCCTGTTTTGACCCTGCATCCAGTAGTGACGTTTTAACATTTAGCTACTTAATACCAGGAACTGCTAGACTTGGTGATTGGGAAGCTGTACTAAGAGTACACGATAATTCTGGATGTACGGATAACGATGATAGGGTTGTAACTGACTATTTCACCGTTACTACCGCTCCTCCAGCTTCCAACCCCCCATTGCCTATCGAAGCATGTGGTTTAGATATAGCTTTGGTGCTAGATGTTTCAGGAAGTATAAACGCTACTGAACTTGCACAAATGAAATCTGCATTTGTAGCTTTTGTAGATGCATTATCAGGAACTCCTACTCAATTTTCAGTTATTAAATTTGATACAACAGCTAACATTTTACAAACATTTACTTCTGATTATACTGCTGTAAAAGCTGCTATAAATTCAGCAAGTGGTGGTGGGTATACAAACTGGGAAGACGGTTTAGAAAAAGCTTGGTCAACATATGATCCAAGAAAAGATAAACCCAATCTGATGATATTTTCCTCAGATGGTAATCCTAACAGAGTGGGTGCTGGAAGCAGTGCTTCTGAATCAGATGCTGTTGCTACAGCTACAGTTGTTGCAAACACAATAAAAACAGCTGGAACTAGAATCTTAGCTCTTGGTATAGGGAGTGATTTAGATGAAAATAATATGATTGCTATATCAGGTACAAATGTAGATACTGGAAATATATTGACTTCAGATGTAATCACTTCAGATTTTGCTGATTTAGCAAAAGATTTAGGAGAACTAGCCAATAAAACCTGCGGTGGAACAATCACAGTTAAAAAATATATTGATACGACTGATACCCCTGGAGGATCCGGTTGGGAATACGCTGTATCAGGAACAACAAGCAAAAACTTAACTACAGGTACTGATGGTACTGATAACACAGGAAAAATACCTGCAGGAACCTACTCCATTGTTGAAACAAATATGCTTACTGGATATTCCTTTGGTTCCGCCATTTGTAAAGACCAAAGTGGTGCGACCGTTGGATCTAGTATTACCGATGGTTGGGGAAGTATAGCTCTTGACGATGAAGATATTATTTCTTGTGAGTTTATAAATACAACTAACCCATTAACAGGAACTATAGTTGTTCATAAATCTGTAGTAGGTCCACACGATGAAGATATATATGATACACAAACATACAGTGTTAAATTAGATGACGGAACCCCACAAACTATAGGAAATGATGGAGAAGTAACATTTAATGATGTTGTAGCTGGAGAACATACAATAATTGAAACATCATTGCCAACAGGATCTGAATTGATTTCTATTACTCCCGATAGTGATTCCGGTACAACCGGTGCTCAAGTTACATTAGCTGCAGAAGAAACCTTGCATGTTAATGTAACTAACAGAAAAAATTTACCATCAATATATGGACATAAATATAATGATGTAAATGCAAACGGTGTTTACGATTTAGGAACAGATCAACCATTAAGTGGTTGGACAATATTTATTGACGCTAATGAAAATGGAGATTTAGATTCAGGAGAATTATCTACAACTACAAATGCACAAGGTGAATACTCGTTCTTAGATTTATCTTCAGGTTTAAATGTTGTTTGTGAAGAAGTCGAAACAGGTTGGACACAAAGTTATCCTACTGATAATAATGGTTGTCACAGGGTTACTTTAGGTGTACTTGGGGCCGGTAATGCTGTAGCTGAAGACGTTGATTTCTTAAATTACGAAACCCCTTCATTAACCGTAATCAAAGAGGTTATAAATGACCATGGTGGTACAGCAACAATTGGTGATTTCGAAATTAAAATTGGAAATGATTTGATTAACTTTGGTGCGGGAGTTGTTAATGGAAGTACAACAACTTATACATCCACACCATCCGTATTGCCGGGTATCTCTTATACTCTTAGTGAGAAAGATGTAACTGGGTACATAGAAGGTAATTGGGGTTGTAAAAATGCTACTGGTGCAGTAGTTGCTCATAATCCATTAATTTTATCTCCAGGACAAGATATTACTTGCACTATTGTAAATAATGATCAATCAGGTTCAATAATTGTCAAAAAAGATGTTGTTCCAAACGATTCCACTGTTTGGGATTTTGAGATAACAACAAATATGTCTGGAGCCGGTGGTCCCTATCCTATTAACAATCTTTCAGATGGTTCTACCTACGGTGTACATAGCTTAATGGCAGGTCTGTATACCATTACGGAGACAGCAGATTCTAACTATACAACAACGATATCTTGTGATGATGGTACAACAGCAGCAGGAAATTCAATCAATGTAGACGTTGGTTTAGGAGAAGAACTAGAGTGCATATTTACCAATACTATTAAACAAGGAAAGATTATAGTAGAAAAACAAGTCCTGCCTAATGGTCATGGTCAGACCTTTAATTTTACCGGTGAAGTAAATGGGATGATTGGTGATGAAGGCACACTAGAAAAAGATGTAAATCCTGGAACGTATACAGTTTCAGAATCACCGTTTTCCACATCAGGTCATCAATTGAAGAGTATAGTTTGTGATGATGGCCAGTCAACTAACCCAAGTACTGGTAATATTCAAACTGGAGTTGCAACATTTAATGTAGAACCTGGTGAGACAGTTAGATGTGTGTTTACAAATGAGATGTTTGGTTCAATTACAGTTCATAAATACCACGATTTAAATCAGGATAAAGATCAAGATGCCGATGAGCCCTATCTACAAGATTGGGAGATGAGTTTATATAGTGGAAATGATTGTATAGAAGGCAACTACATGAGTAAGCAGAATACTGATTCTGACGGAAATGCAGTATTTTACTCAATCGTTCCTGGTCAGAGTTATTCGATTAAGGAAACTTTAGAAGATGGTTGGACAAATGTCACTGATATTTGTCAAAACTTCACAGTAACTCCCGGAGAGGCAAAACAAATTGATTTTGGGAATATTCAATACGGTAAGATATCAGGGTACAAATACAATGATTTAGATGGAAACGGGGTATGGGACGATGGAGAACCTGGATTGAATAATTGGACTATAAATGCAAGTACTTTACAAGGTAGCACTTCAACTACCACTGATGTAAATGGTTATTATGAATTTGAATTGTTACCAGAAACTTATAGGGTTACCGAGGATAATAAAACTGGGTGGGTTCAAACTGAACCTCTTAACCAAGATTCTAACAGTTGTGTTTTAAACCTTGGCGCAGGCGACCAAGAGCAGTGTAATTTTGGTAATCAAGCTGAGTACGCTTCTATATCAGTCTCAAAAATAGATGACTCCGACCCGGTTTCTTTAGGGGATATTATTACCTACACTATTAATTGGAGTTTATCTAGCAATGTTCCAGTTAATGATGTAAAAATTAGTGAGCTATTTGTTACATCTCCAACATCGGAATTGATAGATGATTTATGGGTGAGTACAAATAATCCTTTTTGGTCCTACGATAGTCCTTATTACTATACTTATGATCTCGGTGATTTCCCTGCGGGTGAACATTCAGGTTCTTTGGAAATAAAATTGAAAGTAGTTGACACCAAACCATCGGGAGTTAATTTACCCAATAACATCGAAAATTTTATTGACATAGTAGGTACTAAATCTACAGGTGGTCAGATAAATAATTCCTATACCGAAAGAACACAGGTTAGGGCACCCGTAACAATAAAAGCAACAAAAATTGTCTGCGACAGTGAAAAGGATTTACCTGATTGGGGCGAAGGAGAGCCAGTCAATATAGATGAAAATACTGCATCTAATTGGTTATCATCTCATCCTGATTGCTATCTAGAACAAGATTGGAAATTCCAGTGGGGGGATGATGAAGATGCAAATCCCAGCGACACTTACCTTGGAGAAGCTACCGGCTGGACTACTTTCGGTCCTACTGATGCCAGTGGACAGGCTATAGCCATAATAAATAATTTTGGTGATACCGTACATATCAAAGTTAGAGAAGCTTTACAGGAAGGGTATATCCCGTTTACCTATATTACAAACGGGAGTACAAATAATGATTCTGTTTCTGCTGAGATTTATTGCCACACAGACGTTTTAAACTACGATAATGATGACAGGATCAATAATCCCCAATACGGTGAAACCTATTATTGTGTAGCTTGGAATGCTCTGAAAAAAGGAGATTTAGAAGTTACAAAGACCGTTGATTGGACAGGTATAACGCCTGATTCAAACCAAACATTTGAGATTTGTATACAAGGACCTTCTTATCCGCAAGGAGATTGTAAGATATCAGACTACGATGGGGAGAAATTGGTTTGGGATAATTTATTGTTAGGAGATTATACGATTGTTGAAACAGACCCCGGATTTATGTGGTCAATTACCGGGTCAGGATCTCAGGTCAATGTAGGATTTGGGACAACCGCTACCCACACAGTAGGTAACTCGTATGTTCCTTACTGCGGAGATGGAGTTAAAAATCAGGAAACAGAGCAATGCGACGGTTTGGATGGTATAACCGAAGATTTAAATTTCTGTACTCCGACCTGTAAGCTAATACCTATATACGACGGTGGTCATTCTTGTGCTCCCGGTACAACACCGGTAAAAGTTGGAGAATACACAGTTGATTCTACTGACTCAGATGGAATTACATTTGGAGTAAACTCCGGTCAGGAATATCTATTCAAAGTATTAGGCACTTACAATTATGATATAAATAATTCAGGAAAATATGCAGATGGGGCTTATGGAACAAGCAATAATTGGATAACGACTAGAGACGATATAGGTATTTGGGGAACAAATATGGGTGTGATATCTCTTCTAGGAGATTTAGGTGGTGGTATAGGTGTAATTGAGTGGGATGATGATGAGACTTTCAATTCTTCTCATATTTATCAAAAAGTTTACACTCCCGATGCAGACAATATTCAGTTCTTGATAAGCGATTGGTATGATGGGTGGTACAGCAATTCTTGCGATAGCCAAAGTTGCATGCGTGATAATTCAGGCAATCTGAAATTGGAAGTTTACGAATGCCAAGAATTTGGTTCAATCCAAGGTAGAAAATACTACGACGTGAACGGTAACGGTGACTTTGATCAGTCGGAGAAAGATGAAGCCGGAGATCCGAACAGACTAGATAATTGGACAATAGAGATTTATGACGATAGTTGGAATTTAGTGGATTCAATGCTTACCGGTGACGATAACACATCTGCCGGTAATGTTCTCAAGGGGCAGTATAGATTTGTGAATGTAATTCCCGGAACCTACTATGTTTGTGAAGTCTTGCCGAATGGTTGGTATCAAACCGAACCTGCTTCAGGGGAAGAACATGAAGGTGCTTACTGTCACATGGTAACTGTTAACCCTGGAGATGCGGTAACCGAGATTCAATTCGGTAACTATCAGGGTTCTGATGTAACCGTATGTAAGCTTGATGCGGAAAAGAACTATTTACCTGGTTGGAAAGTTATTTTAAGGAGTACGGGTCTCTTAGAAAATGTTGTTGTAAATCCTGATGGAGGAACATACAGCAGTTCTGATCTAGTGGAAGGTGATTACGCCTTAATTTCCTACGGGACCTATGAATATAGAGGAAGTACCGGATTATTAACAGATCCGGCATATTCTGAAAGGTTGGCCTCTGACGGTTATACCGGACCATACTTCCCATGGATTAATGTAATGGATCTTGGTACACCAGGTGCTTTGGGAATCATGATAAATGGTAGTCCTACAAACTGGGGAGATTACCTAAGTGCTGACCACAGGTATGCCTTGGGTTTCCTATACCATGAGGGGGCATTTAATTTCAGTGTTGATGACAATGTCTATGGTGATAACGTGGGCAGCATGAATGTTGATATTTACAATGGTTATGTCGGAGTTACCGAGGAAGACGGATGCTACACATTTGAAAATGTTCCTTTCGGAACATACAGACTGGACGAGATCATGCTCGATGGTTGGAGGAATGTCAGCGGTTTGGATGAGGTGACAATAGACGAATCTATTGAAAGCTTTGAGATCATAAATGAACTTGAAACTTACGATATCCATGGGTACAAATGGAGCGACCTAAATGGAGATGGAGTATATGATTCCGAAGAACCTTTATTATCCGGTTGGAGAGTCTTTATAGATGAGAACGACAACAACATTTGGGATGGTGAAGAGCAATTTATGTTTACCGATGACACCGTAGAACATTACGGTTGGTACTGGTTTGAAGATCTATTACCCGGTCAATATAAGATTTGCGAAGAATTACCCGTTGATTGGGTTCAGACCTATCCGGGTACTATAGACAGTTCTCAGTGTCATGTTGTAGATCTACCTGAAGGGGCAAGCAGTGAGTGGACATTAAATATGGTTGAGGGACCTGAATATAATTTTGGTAATCTTCAAAAAGGTGAAATTAAGGTCTACAAGTTTAATGACCTTGATGGTGACGGCGAGTGGGATGACGGAGAGCCGCTCTTGCCAAATTGGGAAATAAATATTTCTAAGGTTGATGATGGAAATTACAGTCAAATGACCGGTACTGAAGGAAGTACTGTATTTAGTTTACTTCCTGACTCATATATTTTAGGTGAAACTATACAGGATGGTTGGGAACAAACCGGAATATATTGTGACGATATGGGTGACGGAGTGTTGATAACCGGACCGCAAGAAGCGTATGGACATCACGGTCAGTGTAAGGGTTGGAACGGTTGTGGAAATGCCGAAACATGTGCCTTATGGGCATGTGAGGTTAATGGTTATAGCAATTTAGTTTCCTATGGAGAATCAAAGCCTTGTACAGAATTCGAGGCCCTCGGGGGAAAGTGCCATCTTTTCTGGAACAGAGGTAATGTGCAGTGGAATTGGAGCCAATCCTATGGGGGAGGTTGTCCGGTTATGGGAGTAACGGATATTTACTGTTCCAACGGTTATGGCATAGTTCAACGAATAGCCGATCTCAATTTAGCTCAGGATGTTTATCATGACGAAGTTTATAACCTAAGAGTAAATCCCGGTGATGTTAGATCCTGCTACATCGGTAACGTTGAAAATTCGGAACTACGTATAAGCGAAACGAATGATAGTTGGCCAAACACATTAGAAATCGGAGATACATTCACATACACTATAGAAGTTAGAGCAGTAGGGGGCCCTGTAAATGATGTGGTTATGATTAACTTACCTCCTCAGGGTTTTGAACCTGTGCCGATTACGTTTAGCGCAGTTTCTACTGATGCGGGGCATGTAATCGACACTTCCGGAGTTGTTTATGCTTCTCCGGGAACTTGGGATTTAGGTAATTTGGATGAAGACGAGGTAGTAACCATAACTTACGAAGCAAAAGTTACGGAAGATGTTGATTCCGGTATTTACCCTGATGTTTCTTTTGCTCAAGGAGAAGGAATGGGCGGTACTGGACTTCTTGCTCTATCCGAAGAATCAGGTTTCCCTATCAACGATGGGGTGGTGGATGAAAACTTTGTGGGAACACAAGTAAAAATAGCAGTGGAACTTGAACTGAACGATGAAGTAGACGTAAAAGAAGAGGAAGAAGGCGAAGTTCTTGGAGCTTCGACCGAACTCCCAGCCACGGGTGCGAGTACATTCTGGGTCAACCTTGTGTTAGTGCTAGGTTCAATAGGTGGTTTACTACTGCTCATCGGAGGTTTAGGAACAATGAAAAAAGCCAAAAAACTATTTATGATTCTATTTGCTATAGCGGGTTTATCTTATGTTTTAAATGTCAAAGCTAATGCATTCTCACTTCCTCAACCCGTTGTTAGAATCAGTGAGCCAAAATCACCTGTGGGTGAAAATTTTAATGTTACCTTTGTAGTGTTGAGTACAGATTCAGGCCAATCAATGACTGCAAAATGTATGGCAATAAACCCGGGTTCGTCCACTCCTTACCAATTTGGGTCCGATATAAATGTTACTCCGGGAGGAAGTTCTTACAACTGTGAAGTGGGTGAATCGGTCCTTGATGATAGCGGTACATATAAATTTTATGTCTTAGTTGATCCTGATAGTGCTGATGATGTGAAATCAGACACAGTGGAAGTTTATTACGATGGCATCGGTCCAGATAAACCAAAATACATTGAAAAAGAAAAGGTAAATGACTGTGTAAATAAAATAACCTTAAAGACAGCTGATGACGGAGAAACTTCTTCAGTCAGAGTTTATGCCGATGACGATAAAGAAATAGACATAGATGACTCGCACAAAATAGAAACTGAGTCCATTGGACCAAATGAAAAATTTGATTTCGAACACATAGTCAGCGGTGATAGTTGCGATAAGACTTGGTACTATGCTGTTGTGGCATTTGACGATGCGGGAAATGCTTCCAAACCAAGGTCCGAAGTTATAACTACAACTACAACAACTACCGAAGAAGAGGAAGAAGAAACAGGAGCAATCCCGGTGGAAGGTGGTACCGGCCTTACAGAAGGTGAGGTTGCAGGAGAAGGCGCAACAGGGCCTGAAGGAACCGAAGATGAGGGGTTAGAAGTTACTCTTGGTGAAGGCGAAGAAGGTTCTGTTTTAGGAGAAGAAACAGGTGGTGAAGAGTCCGGTAAAGGATTATTTAAATCACCTTGGTTCTGGATTGCGGCAGCAGGTTTAGGTATAGTAATCATCAGTGCGACAAAGAAGAAAAAAGCTTAAAAGCCAAAACATATACAAGAAAATGACACGGCTAGGGCTACTTTTAGTAGCCCTAGCCTTCCTCGGTGGGTTAGTTATCTTTTTCCCTGTAATCAAGAAAGAAATCTCTTTTAGGCTTAATAAACCCAATGAAAATACCCCCGTAGCAAGCTCTGAGCTTGATTCTATGAGGTTTTTTGGCCAGGATGATGTGATTATCGCTAAAGATCCTCTTTTTAGCATAATAATCCCTAAAATTGCTGCTAATTCAAAGGTAATTGCGGATGTAGATCCAAATGACTCAAAAGTTTACCAAGTAGCACTAACCAAAGGTGTGGCTCACGCTAAGGGCACGTCTTATCCGGGAGAATTCGGAAATTCCTTTTATTTCGCACACTCATCCGACAATTTTTATAACGCAAATAGATACAACTCTGTTTTTTATCTTTTAAACAAAATGGAAACAGGGGACTTTTTTTACCTTGTTTATGAAAACTGGGTTTATAAATACATTGTTACTGAGGTCTCTGTGGTAAAACCTGATGACATTAAATATATGGAAAACGATACCAATAAAAAAACAGCAACTCTTATGACCTGTTGGCCGGCCGGAACTACAATTAGCAGGTTAGTGGTCGTAGGTAATTTAGCTGAAAAATAATTTTTCAATAAAATTTAAACGGTAGTAAAAAATTGTACAATCCTGTAAAATTTCTATATGCCTAAAATAACTAACATAACCCCCGGCTTTGATATAGATGACCTTTCTGCCGGAAATATAGAAGAAGTCTCTAAAACAAAATCCGAGTTTGAAAAAAACATAATAAACAAAGATTCATCATCAAAAAATTCCAAAACTAAAGCTCGATATTTCACTTCAAAAAACTCAAACCATAAACTCAAAAAAATACTTCTAATTCTTTTGGCAGTTATTTCAATACTTTTTTCATTGTGGATTGTGTTAGTTAAAACAGGAAAGATAGGCAAAAAAGAACTTAACCCTTTATCCGACAAAAACCTTATGGACAACGTTGTTAAAGTAACAGCTGATCTAACAGGTGTTCAGTATCCGGAAACAGAGGCAGGTTCTTGGGTAAATGAAAGACCTTTTGGTGTAATGATAAATAACCATATTGATGCAAGACCTCAGTCCGGGCTTGTGTACGCTGATTTAGTTTATGAGATAGTTGCAGAAGGTGGTATAACAAGGTTTTTGGCGTTTTTCCATACTATAACACCTGAAAAAATCGGCCCTGTCAGGAGCACCAGAGAATATTATTTAGTTTTAGTAAAGGAATTAAGCGACGCTATGATTATGCATATTGGGTATTCACCCCAGGCTTTACTGGCCATAGATACGTGGCCGGTTAGAAGTCTTTTCAGAGGTGGTTGTGAATCTTATCCCGGATGTACCTGGAGAGATAATCCAAGAAATGTGGCTTACGAGCACACTGCTTATGTAAACGGAGTAAAACTAAGAGAATTAGGTTTGAAGCTGGGGTGGGAAGGTAAGGGAGATATAAGAATGTATACATTTAAGGATAATTCTGAAAAATATTCTACGAGTTCATCAGCTTCCAAAATTTCAATAGATTTCTGGAATAAAGGTGATTATTCCAGTGTTTTTGAATACAATCCTCAAAACAATACTTACCTAAAATTTACAGGCTACGATTCTGCCGACAACCCAATTCCTCATAAAGATCAGGAAACCGGTGAGCAAGTTGAAGTAAAAAACCTAATTATTCAATTCGCCACTGAAAACTCAATAGTCGGAGATGACAAAGGAAGGCTTGATTATCAGTTGGTTGGTAGCGGTAAAGCCCTTGTTTTTATTGACGGTAAGGTTGTAGATGCTACTTGGAGCAAGGCTTCCAGAGATGAAAGAACCTTATTTTATGATACTAACGGTCAGGAAATTGAATTTAACAGAGGTAAGTTTTGGATAGCGATTGTTCCCGATAGAAATGTAGAGCAGGTGGTCTATAACTAAAAAATACCTGTGAAAACGGTCGTAAAAATGTATAATGTATCTAAGTTATAGGTTTATAAATAATCTGCCCGGAATTAAAATATGCTGAATAAAATATTGGTATCAGAAGTCAGAGTGAACATACTTAAACTTCTTCTTTTAAATCCTAACAGGGCATTTCACATTAGAGCTATTGTGAGACAGGTTGGAGCAGAAATAAACGCAGTCAGAAGAGAGCTGGACAACCTTTTTGAAATTAATCTCGTAAATAGAAGACAAAGTTCAAATAAGATTTTTTATCAAATTGAGACAAGCCATCCGTTTTTTTCGGATTTATTGTCTTTGGTGGCTAAGGAAGAGGGAGTAGGTGCGGCTATAGTTAAAAATGAAAAAAGAATTGGAATGATAGATTACGCGGTTTTATCTTTGGCTTTCTTAAGAGGGAGAAAATCTACGGCTTTGGATGTGGATCTTTTTATAGTGGGAGATGTCGATTTAGAAGTTATTAAAAATGTCGTGAAAGAAGAGGAAGGCAAGATGAATAAAGAAATTAACTATTCGGTTATGAATATGGAAGAATTTATGAGCAGAAAAAGAACTAACGACCCCTTTATTTACAGAGTAATGACTCAAAGTAGAACTATGTTAATTGGAGATGATGAGAAATTTTGTGCAGTAGTGTAAAATTTCTAATGTTTAAACATGTCGGGGAAACAAACTTTCAAATTAGTATTAATAGCGTTAATTTTTTCAATTTCTGTTCTTATTGTTTTGCCTGAAATCCCGGTTGTTGTCGATTCAGATTACCTTATTCTTAACTCAAGTATCGGAGGCATGCAGGTAAAAATTCCGTGGTCAAAAGATGGCAAGGTGCTTGATTTGAAAGAGTTTAAAAAAGGATCGGGTATTGGTGAAAGTAAAAAATTATCATTCGAGTTAAAAAACAAAGATTTAGAAAATAATCCAGAAGTTATCTCAAGGTTGCTTTCTGTTACTCAAAAAAGGCTAAATCTCTCCAGGATATCTGATTATAAAGTAAGTCAAGAAAGTGAGGATAAGATTTCAATTACTATTCCTACTTTTGAAGACAGCGACAGGATTAACAGTATAGTGACCGGAAGCGGAAAAATAATTTTTAGAACAGTTAAAAATCCTCAAGACTGGAGTAAAGATAAATTTCAGAATTTTTATTTAGAATCTGACAGGTGGCAAGATACAGACATAAATGAAAACGATGTTCAAGGTTTTGTTAATGTAATGGATCAGACGGGTGTTTATAAAATGCAAATAGTTTTTACAGATATCGGAAGACAGAAGTTTTATGATTTGGCTGGTAAAAATATTGGATTACCAATAGCTGTTTACGTGAGTAATTTTGACTATCCTTTTCTAATGCCCATGATTGGTGAAAATATCCTTGATAACAAGAACTTGGACCCGGCGGTTAATAATACTTACCCTCAATACATTATCGACGATTATAACCTACAAATAAAAAATCCTTTACCCGAAGGTATATCTGCAGTTGAAACAACGCAAGTTCCTCCTGTGATGGGTTCAAATTTTATTGAAAAATATGCGAAGGCCTTTTTTATAAGTATTCTGCTCATCTCTGCTTATTTTCTATTAAAATTTAATGTTAGAGGATTGGTGTTTTCTTACTCTCTACTGCTCTCTGTTTTAATTTACCTAGCAATTTCAAAATTATTCTCAATACCAGTAGGTACCCAAATGTTCCTATCCCTAATTCTCGTTATGGGAATTATGACTTATATCGGAGACGCGATTCATACAAAAATTAATAAAGATTTAATCTCTGGGGTTCCTTTTGAAATATCTTTTAATCAAGTTTTAGTTAAAGATAAAAGTGCAATTTCATATCCCTCAATTCTTATTTTAGCTGTATCTCTGATTTTATATTTCATTTCATCGGGGTTTTCCAGAACCTTCTATTTTTCAACCTTTGCCGGGATGCTGGTAGTAGTATTATTTTATTCATTTTTATTTCCCACTCTCTTGTGGGCATTTAAAGGTGGTGAAAGACCTAAAGAAAAATGAATTTCTTAGCAATATTTTTATCTAAATATTCAGCATATATAATGGTAATAATCCTTTCTTCAATAGGTCTGGTATTTTTCTTGTCGGTAATGAAAAAAGATAATCTCAAGAACGATTCGAAAGAAGTTACAATCTACTTTTTAATAAATCAGCTATCCACTGTTGCTATTTATTTAATCGCCAAGGCACTTTTAAGTGTTTTTCATATTTATCCCGGAGAAGATACAGACATTATCTTGTTTATATTCCTGAATTTCTTATGCATCTACATTGAGACGGTAGCATTTTATAAATTAAATGAAAGGGTAAGTTATTCAAGTAAAAATAAAGATGCCGGCTCGAGAGATTATCAAAAAGAGATATCCACATCGGTTAGAGATTTTTGTTTGTTGTTAGTTTTAATCTTAGTCCCACTGTATGTTTTCGGAAACGGCAGTTTGAATAGTTTTATTTTATTTGCGTTTTTGGATATTTTGGTAGTGTTTTTTACTCACACGGTACTTTTACCATTGGTGCTTAAAAAGTATTTAAAACTCTCAAAATAAATATCCATTTTCTTAGTTTTTATTATATAAATTATGTATACATGGAAAATCACAGGCGATTACAACCAGAAAAAGGATATTTCGCTCTCTATCCTCGAGGGAAGAGGTGTTAAAGATATTGATCTGTTCTTAAAAACACCTACTTTAAATGAATCTTTTGAATCTTTAAGTTCTGATTTTAAAAAATCTCTCTCAAAAGCCCGCGACCTAATTTTTTCTGAAATGGAAAAAAATACTCCCATTCTGATTTTTGGAGATTACGATTCTGACGGGATAAATGCGACAGCGATTTTGTATAACTTTTTTAAATATGAAAAAAAATACGATAAAGTTTCTTATTTTATTCCGAATAGATTTGAGCATAACTACGGTTTATCCAAACTTGCGATAGATGAAGCTTTGGACAATTATAAATCCGATGAGAAAGTGCTTTTTATTACGGTCGATGTAGGTGTCACTGCATTTGAAGAAATTTCTTATATCAAAAAATTAGGTCATTCCGTGATACTTACAGATCATCATCAAAAGCCGGAGAAAGTGCCCACCCCCGATCTTCTGGTGTGGAACGATGGCGTATGTGGTGCCGCAATAGCTTGGTTGTTATCAAAAGCTTTGGGATCAAAAAGCAGGGACGGGATAGTAAATGCCTCCGTAGCTACCGTCACTGACCTAATTCCCTTAACGGGATTTAATAGAATAATTGTAAAAAAAGGTTTAGAAGTAATTAATAGTAATCCACCGCTTTGGATTAAAAAATTATTTGAGGTTTCAAGTATAAAAGATATTGAAATTACTACTTACGAAATTGGTTGGGCGGTCGGTCCCCGATTAAATGCTTCTGGGAGGTTAAAAAGTTCAGAGGATTCAATAAGACTCTTAACTGAACATGACGAAACGGTTTTAGAGAAGCTATCTTCAAGTTTAAATTCGAAAAATATTGAGAGGCAGGAAAAAACAATTGAGATGTACGACATGGCCTCTGAAATAGATGAAAAAAACCTTCCTAAAATAATTTTTTCATCCAATGAAAAGTTTCATGAAGGCGTTATTGGTTTAGTATCTGCGAAGCTAACTCAAAGATATTACCGACCTTCCGTGGTGATCTCATTAGAAGATGGTTACGGAAAAGGTTCTGTCAGGTCTATACCCGGCGTAAATATTATTGAAATCTTAAGAAAATTTAATGATTTATTTGTCGATTTAGGAGGCCACCCCATGGCGGGTGGTTTTACAATTGAAAAGAAAAATATTCCCGAGATGCAGAAAAAAGTATCCCAATACATTGAAAAAGAATTTGATGATGATATTTTTGTACCCGTATTAAATATTGATTTAAAAATTCCCTCCGATATTTTAAATGTAAAAATTCTTGATGAGATTGATAAATTAAAGCCTTTTGGTATGGGAAACGAACAGCCACTATTTTTAACTGAAAATTTTGTAATAGTTAACAGCGATATCATAGGTAAGGACAAAACGCATCTAAAATTAAAACTTTACGATGGAAATAAATATCACAAAGCAGTATATTTTGGCGGAGCAAGATACGAGAAAGATTTAGCAGTTGGAGATAAGGTAGATTTAGTTTATATGTTGAATAAAAATGAGTACAATGGTAATACGTATCTTGATTTAGTGATTAAGGATTTTAGAAAGGTTTAAAAATGGAAAGAACACAAATTAAAAATTTAAAAGAAAAAATAGGTGAAAAAGTCAAGGTTTCAGGCTTTGTTCAGGTCAGAAGAGATCAGGGCGGGATTAAGTTTTTTGTTGTTAGAGATGTTACCGGCACGGTACAGGTAGTTTTTTTAAAGGGAGCCGGCGAGGTTTTTAATAAGGCAGGTGAGGTTTCTTTAGAGTCAGTGGTTTCTATTGAAGGTTTGGTTAAGGAAGAGAAGCAGGCTCCCGGGGGTTTTGAAATTTCCGCCGAGAGTTTGGAGATTTTATCTAAAGCAGAGCCCGAACTTCCTATTCCTGTTTTGGAAGAAAAGAGCGGGGAACCTACTGATATTACAAAAAGACTTGATTGGAGATGGGTTGATTTGAGAAAAGAGGAGAATTTAAAAATATTTAAAGTTTGGACAGAGCTGGAAAAAGGTTTTAGAAGCTACTACAGTCAACAAGGTTACATTCAAATTTACACCCCTTCCTTGATGGGTACTGCAAGCGAAACAGGTTCCGATGTTTTCAAATTACAATATTTTGAAGGTGAAGCTTACTTGGCTCAATCCCCTCAATTTTATAAGCAAATGGCTCAAGCTTCCGGGTTTGAGAAGGTTTTTTGTGTAGGTCCTGTTTTTAGGGCTGAGCCCTCTTTCACATCCCGTCATATGACCGAATTTACCGGTTGGGATTTTGAACTTTCTTATATAGATTCTCATTTGGATGTAATGTCCGAGGAGGAGAATTTAATAGTTTCAGGTTTTACACAGCTTAAAAATACGGTACTACCTGATTTGGAAATTCCTTCAACTCCTTTTCCAAGAATTACAATGGAAGAAGCAAAGGAAAAATTAAATAAAGCGGGTATAAAAGCCGGCAGAAAGTTTGATATCAGTGGAGAAGAGGAAATAGAAATTTGTAAAATAATAAAAGAAGAAACTGGGCACGATTTTGTTTTTGTTACCGATTGGCCCGCAGAAGCACGACCTTTTTACCATATGAGATACGAGGACAACCCATCATTAACAAAAAGTTTTGACCTTCTATATAAAGGTCTTGAAATTACCACTGGCTCACAAAGAGAACATAGGTATGACGTTTTGATTTCCCAAGCTAAAGAAAAGGGAATGAGCGTTGAATCTTTGAGTGACTACCTTAATTTCTTTAAATTTGGTTGTCCTCCTCACGGAGGTGCCGGAATAGGCCCCGGAAGATTGGTGATGAAAATTCTTAATATTCCAAGCGTCAAGGAAGTGACTTTCCTTCCCAGGGATGTTAGAAGATTAAAACCATAATTCTACGGTTAAAATGTCTTTAGGGATTAACATTTCCATACCAAGAAAAATTCTGCTGTTTCTTGTTGAAGTTTTTATAAAGATACTTTGGGTATTTGATAAAGTAACTAGTCTCGATCTCTTATACATTGGAAAAACACTTCTCCGTACGATTTTTTTGACAATTCCTCTGTCTTTTCTTGTTTTTTTAGGATATTCGATATCAACAGGATACCTCCACAAATTATATATTGCGTACTTTTTTCCTGAAACGAATATTATCTATAAAAATTTCAGCAATAAGCCTTACCCTGTACTTACCGGTTCCGAGCCTCTTCCTCAAACTACAGCTTTATCTTTGTTAGCCATAGATAAAAAAAGTAATAAAACGCTGGTTGAAAAAAACATAAATATTTCATTAGCCCCGGCTTCTACAGCTAAACTTATGACAGCAATAATCTCGTTGGATATTTATGATCTTGAGGAAGTACTCGCAGTGTCCGATTATTGCACAGAAGTAGAGGGTACCAAGGCTTTTCTTCCGGTTAATAAAATTTTTAAAGTGAAAGATCTCTTAAATAGTATGCTAATAGGTTCCGCGGGAGACTCCGCTTGTGTTTTAGCGACGTCAAAAATGAGTGAGCAAGATTTCGTAGAAAAGATGAATGAAAAAGTAAATTCCTTGGGGATGACTTCAACTCATTTTTCAAATCCGGTAGGTTTGGATGATGCTTATGGGAATAACTATTCAAATACATTGGATTTGTACAAGTTGGCCGTATATGCAACTTCTATTTCGGAGATTAAAAAAATTGTGGGTACAAAAGATTTTTATTTTACAGATGTTGAGAGGGGTATAAATTTGTTAGTTAGAAATACCAACAGACTTTTATGGGAAATACCTAATAGTGTGGGTGTAAAGACGGGGACCACGTTTGAAGCTGGGGAGGTTTTGATATATGAATATGATGACGGAATTAAAGACATATTAGTTGTAGTAATGGGTAGTAAAAATAGATTTGCAGATACAAAAAATATTCTTAGTTGGATAGGTAGAAATTACTCTTGGAAGATTCTTTGAAAAACTCTTTTTGAAAAATTACTCACGGTATCCAAAAACTCATTCCAGTTTTTTAAAATTTAAAGTTACTAAATTATTATTGCTTAGTCCACTCTCCCGTTATAGCAGGGAAGTATAAAGTTATATCTCCTCCTTCAGTTCCTCTCGTGGTGTATTTTCCTGAAAAGACATAGATAGGTTGAAGGTATGTTTGAAACTTTGGAGTTTCGTAATAGGCTAAGTAGATATTATCAATTAATACTTTATCTACACTTACGGGGTAGTAAGGTTCAAAAGGGTTAGATTGTCTCGGAGTTACTTGAGTAATGACTGCCTTTCCTCCAGTAACCATTTTCCAAGCTTCTTGCACTGTAATTATTGGGTACATTGAATCAGTTTGTGTATCTATTTCCCAGTAATACGCTTCCAAATAAGGATTGCTTAAAGGATTTGGCTGCTTAAATTTTGCACCTACAATCATTCTCATCAAGCCTTTTGATGGGTCCGGTCCAAGTATTGGGTATTCTTCTATTGATCTATAAAAATCAACGAGTGCAACTTGAGCTTCGTTTTGGTTTTCTGTTTCAAATAATTTATTTCCTATATAGTAGCCAAGTTTGACGTTCTGTTTGCCATTTGGATACAAACCATCGTTAAATCTAAATATGGAAGACATCGTATCTTTACCCATTTGGACAGCACTGTCTTTGTTAACGGATCCTTTATCAAAATTAGAGCTTCTTCCTTCCATATCAGTTTCTAAATTAATCTGCCTGGTGTTAATATCTATCGATAAATTACTCATAGTCCTTGAGTTTCTCCATCTATATACTGTCACCGTAAGATCCGTTCTAAGATCCTCATCCCCGAACCCTAGCACTGCAGCCTCGGCGGATGCGTTTTTACCTGCTAAATAGGAATATTGTGCCGGTTTGAATTTATAAACTTTCATTTTGTCGGGAAATCCCGAAGGTAGTTTTCCGTTAGTGGTATTAATCGAGTAAGTAATATTTTCGTTATTAATTTTCTTTTTAGTAAATTCTAATTGATCTAATTGGTTATATATAGTGTTTGGCGGTATTCTTTTGGTAAACATTGCCTTAATTAATGAGACTGACCCGGGTAGTATGACATAAGCTACAAGGTAATAGGAGGTTATTATTAAAAACAAATATTTGATAACTTTTTTAACTAGTTCGGCAGTTTTAGTAAGATTCATTTGTTTAATTTTAACAGATACCTAAGTCAATTCCGAGGTACCTCTTTATATTACACCATTTGTTTTCGTGCTAAAATCGAAAATATGAAGATGAGAACCAGATTAGCACCAAGTCCGACCGGTGAGATTCACGTCGGAAGTATAAGAACACTTTTGTATGACTATGCTTTAGCAAAACAGTCTGAAGGTGAGTTAGTTTTAAGAATAGAGGACACTGATCAAAGCAGATATGTTGAGGGTTCGGTTGAAAGGATGCTTAAAGTCATCAAAGATTACGGCTTGAAATGGGACGAAGGCCCGGAGGTCGGTGGTCCTTACCAACCTTATTTTCAGTCACAAAGATTAGATATTTACAAAAAATACGCCTTGGAATTAGTAGAAAAAGGTAACGCCTACTATTGTTTTTGCGATGAGGATAGATTAAACAAAGTAAGAGAGGGGCAGAAAGAGATGGGCGGGGTTACAAAATACGATAGATTTTGTCTTAACTTAAGCAAGGAAGATGTCGAAGAGAATTTAAAAAAAGGAAAACCCTATGTCATCAGAATGAAAGTTCCATCAGATGTAGATATTGAGGTTGAAGATATGGTTTTAGGGAAACTCACATTTCCTTCCAACGACTTGGATGATCAGGTTTTAATAAAATCGGATGGTTTCCCAACATACCATTTAGCTGTCGTAGTTGATGATCACCTAATGAAAATCACACATGTTTTAAGAGGTAGAGAGTGGCTACCCTCTACACCAAAACACGTACTTTTATACGAATTCTTTGGCTGGGAGAAACCAAAATTTATACATCTTCCTTTATTGAGGGAAACCGACAGCACCAAGAAATTATCAAAAAGAACGGGATCGGTGAGTGCCCTTGGGTTTTTAGAAGAAGGGTACCTTCCGGAAGCGCTTTTAAACTTTATGATGTTTTTAGGATGGAACCCCGGCACCGAGCGGGAAGTGTATTCACTGGATGATTTTGTAAAAGACTTTTCAATAGAAAAAATACAAAAATCAGAGATGGCCGCTTTTGATAGACAAAAACTTTTATGGTTCAACGGACTTTATATTAGAAATTTACCATTAGAAGATTTATGGAACAGAGTAGTAAAGTGGCACGAAGAGTATTCAGAAAAACTCAATTTGAAAAATTCTACTGACGCTAGAAATTTAAAAATATTAGAAATTGTCCGAGAGAGAATGAAAAAGCTTAGTGAGTTTAACGACATTACTTTTTACTTCTTTGAAGAACCCAAAATAGATAAAAAAACTGCGGAAAAATTTTCAGGTGATTCAAAAAAAGCTCACGAAATAATTGATAACTTTATTGAAGTTTATAAAAATATCCCGAGCGAAAAATGGAACGTTCCTGACCTTGATGCCATCTCTCACGAAAAACTTGCAGAATTTTCATATAAGCCTAAAGAGGCCTTTATGACAATAAGATATATCACGACAGGGTGTGAATCTACCCCTCCTCTATTTGATGTCCTTGGTTTACTAGGAAAAGAGGAGACATTAAAAAGACTTAAGAAATTTTAGTTAAATATAGACGTCGTAATATATCACATACTCAAAACAACTTCTCTATTAAAAATAGAAAATTCTAATTGATAAATATACCAGTACTGGTAAAATAAATTTATTATTTAAAAACAAGGAGGCAGCATATGGCAGCAAAAACATCTTCTAAACTTAAAGAAATTAAAGAAAAATCTCCAGCTCAGGCAGGAAAAGATCTGGCTTTAAAAACAGCTATTGATCAGATAGAAAAAAATTTCGGAAAGGGTTCAATTATGAAGTTAGGTGGTTCGGTGGGCGAAAGAACTATCCCGGTGATACCCACAGGTTCCATTGCTTTGGACATGGCTTTGGGTGTAGGTGGAATTCCCAGAGGTAGGATTATTGAGATTTTCGGACCTGAATCTTCAGGTAAAACTACATTGGTTCAACACATTATCGCGGAAACCCAAAAGCTGGGCGGTACTGCTGCTTTAATTGATGCTGAAAATGCTTTTGATCCTTCCTATGCAGAAAAAACTGGAGTTGATGTTGAAAATCTTTTAGTCTCACAACCTGATACAGGTGAACAAGCCTTGGATATTGCAGAAACTTTAATAAGATCAAATGCTGTGGATTTGGTGGCTATTGACTCGGTTGCGGCACTTGTGCCTCGGGCTGAAATAGAAGGTGATATCGGAGATAGTCACGTGGCAATGCAAGCAAGGTTAATGAGTCAAGCTTTAAGAAGATTAAGCGGGGCAATAAGCAGATCAAAATGTACTGTGGTTTTCACTAACCAGCTAAGATCAATGATTGGTGTGATGTTCGGAAATCCTGAAACTACCGCCGGAGGCAAGGCTCTTAAATATTATGCTTCAATTCGAATCGATATTAGAAAAATAGGTACATTAAAAAGAGGTGAGGAGTTTTACGGTATTAGAGCAAAAGCAAAGGTAGTAAAAAACAAAGTCGCTCCCCCATTTAGATCTGCAGAATTTGATATTTTATTTAACGAAGGAATTAGCAAAGAAGGTAATTTAATAGATGTTGGTGTGGATTTAGGTGTTGTAAAAAAGAGCGGAGCTTGGCTTGAATTTAATGGTGAGAAAATTGGTCAAGGTAAGGATGCCGCAAGAATGTATATTAAGGAAAATCCTAAGATAAGTGCAGAAATAGAAAAGGGAATAAGAAATTCTATTAAAGAAAAGAGCGATATACCTTTAAACATAGGGACAAAAGAAACCGAGAAAGCTTCGATAGAAGAGACTTCGGAAGAATAAAATATTAAATAATGGATTTAAATAACTTAGATAAAGCATACTCAAGGGTATATTTCAAAGTATTGAATTTTTTATCTTTTAGTAAAAGAAGCGAAAGCGAGATACTTGGTAAAATTCAAACTTACATTTTTAAAACACATCTTTCTCCAAAAGAAAAAGAGATATTAAAAGACCGTGTAATTACAAATCTTAAAAGCGATGGTTATTTGACAGAATCAAACGACGAAGATTATGCCTCTTCTTATATCCAAGGATTAAAAAATTCAGGTAAATCTTTCAATAAAATAAGGGTTTTAAAATTTTTATTAAAAAAGGGAATTTCAAAAGATATTATTGATGAATCTCTTTCGGAAATTGAAGATGAAGATATTTATGAAAGTGTTTTGAAAGAAGCTGAAAAGAAGATTAAATATATTAAAGGTGAAAACAATTTTCAAAAAAAGCAAAAATTAACGACCTTTCTTTTGAGAAAAGGCTACCCCTATGAAACCGTATCTTCCGTAATTGACACTTTAACCGACTTGCAATAGAATTACCCTGTGGAATTTGCTATGAAAAAAGATTTTTCGTTTACAAATATGAATACCTTTTGTTGTTATAACGATATTTATCGGGTGTAAACCCTTTTTAAAGCAATTCCCATAAAATTTAAAACCTTGTGTAATAGGTTGGATTTATTGTTGATATATGGAGGAAATAAAAAATGGATTCACTAAATATTATATTTATAGTAATGGCCCTTTTGGGTCTATCAGGGGGTTATGTTTTCTATTCCAAGAAAAGTAAAAAGGAAGAAACCCCGAAAGTAATAGAAAATTCACAGGCAGATTCTGCACCAAAGAAATTCCATGAAACAAGGATAGATGTAGAGAATGATCCTGTTGTTATGGAAGCAAAAGCCAAATCCAGAGAATTGATTGTAGAGGCGAAAGCCGAAGCTTTAAATATACAAACTAAAGCTCAAGATCAGGCAAGGAAAATCAGGGAAGATGCTCTTGAGACCGAAAGAAAATCTATGGTGTTAAAAGCGCAAGTTGATGCTAAGGCAAGAGAACTTGAATCAAAAGCAAAAAGTCTTGTTTCAATAAAAGAAAACCTGGAAAAAAAGCAGGAGGAAATCGAGAATTTTCATAGAAAACAACAGGAAGAGATGGATAACTTTAATAGAAAACAACAGGAGGAAATTGAAAAAATAGCTTCGATGTCCAAGGAAGAAGCCCGTGATATTTTGCTTAAAAATTTGGATAAGAGTTTAGTTGAAGATAAAGCCAAAAGAATAAAAGAAAAAGAAGAAGAAATTCGAAGAGATTCTCAGGAAATGTCAAAACAAATCTTGATGGAGGCGCTGGAGTTTGGTTCTACGGATATTGTAATAGAACACTCCACCTCAAAAATTAAACTTCCGGATGAAGATATAAAAGGAAGAATTATAGGAAAAGAGGGGAGAAATATTAGAACATTTGAAGAATTAACAGGAGTTGATCTTGATTTGGATTCTTCACCCGGGGACATAATTGTTTCATGTTTTGATTCAGTTAGAAGGGCAGTTGCTACAGCAGCTTTAGAAAGATTAGTTGCAGACGGTAGAATTCAGCCCGCAAGAATTGAAGAAATTGTTGATCAAACTAAAAAAGAGATGGATAACATTATGTATAAGGCCGGAGATTCTTTATGCCATAAATTAGGTTTATATAATATCCCTAAAGAACTAATTCAGACGTTAGGGAAATTTAAATATAGGTTCTCTTATGGTCAGAATATGCTTGAACACACTATGGAGACAGCCAGAATTGGTATGTACATTGCGGAAGAGCTTGGGGCAGATATAGACACAGTTAGACTCGGGTGTGTGTTTCACGATATAGGAAAAGTATTAACTGACCAAGACGGTTCTCACGTTGATCTGGGTGTTGAACTTCTTAGAAAATTTAAAATTCCCGAAGAGGCAATAAAATGTGTTGCCGAGCACCATGATGACAGACAGACAACCATTGAATCAGCCATCGTTACACTTGCTGACCACGTTAGTGGAGCGAGGCCCGGTTCCAGAGGTGAGGATTATGAATCGTACGTAAAAAGATTAAAAGATTTGGAAGAAGCAGCAATGTCTTTTGATGGTGTAGAAAAAGCCTATGCAGTTTCAGCCGGAAGAGAAGTAAGAGTATTTGTAAAACCCGAAAAGGTTGATGATTACTCAACAGCTCTATTAGCAAAAGAAATTGCTAGAAAAATAGAACTTGAACAAAACTACCCCGGTGTAGTAAAAGTAATAGTAATAAGGGAAACCAGAGTTTCAGAAACCGCTAAATAGCCATCGGGCAGTTTTAATCTATTGGGATTAGAATATACTCGGTAGCAGAAAGGTTTTTTATGTACTATATCTTAATAAGCGTATTTGCTCTGCTTATATTTATTCTTTTCATAAAGGCCCTTGGGTCCGTTATAAAAGGAATAATTACCACTGCTTTTGTGGTAGCTGTATTAGCATTTATAGTAATTATGGGTAAATCAATGAGTGAACCGATGGATGTTTTTGGTATGTATAGAGTAGATAAAATGCAAATTACTAAGTTTGATAGGTAGTTAAAAAGGAATAAAAATGAAAATTTTATATGTGGGAGAAATAGTTGCAAAACCCGGAAGAGAGGTAGTTAAAAAATTTTTACCGGAAATAATAAAGGAATATAAACCTGATATGGTTTTTGCAAACTGCGAAAATCTCTCGGGAGGCAGGGGAATTACAGAAGAGAAAATAGAACAAATGAGAATGGCGGGGATAGACTACTTTACAAGCGGAGAACATATTTTTCAGGAAAAAGGAACTGAAGATTTTATAAATAATGTACCGGTTTTAAGACCTGCAAATTATCCTGAAGGAACTCTTGGTGAAGGATACAAGATAATTGATTCAGGGAAAAACGGCAAGGTGCTTTTAATAAACTTAATGGGGTTGACTTCGTTCGGCGGGAAGAACGCTTTTTTGGATAATCCTTTTTCAAAAATAGACGAGATATTGGAAAAAACAAAAGATGAAAAAGTTGATGCAAAAATTATGGATTTTCATGCGGAAGCCACCAGCGAGAAGTATTCTATGGGTTTCTATTTAGACGGTAGAGTAGATGCCATTATAGGTACTCACACACACGTTCCAACATGCGATAACATGGTATTACCCAAAGGAACATTGTACCTTACTGATGTAGGTATGTGCGGAGCAATAGACTCGTCATTGGGCGTAAAGGTTGATATAACAATAAAAATGTTTTTAACTGCGATGAATCAAAGATTTGAGTGGGAAAATGCTGGTAGAAAAGCTTTTCGCAGTGTATTATTAGATTTACAATCAAAAAAGATTGTTAGGATAGATAAAATAATATAAGTTGCCTGACCGGGCAGCAATTTACCTTTGAGAGGGGGTGTTAATAAATGACAAAAATAGATTTAATTGCAAAAGTTGCAGATGTAGCAGGAATGACAAAAGTCGACGCAACAAAAGCTGTTGACGCAATCTCCGCTGCAGTAGAAAAGTCCCTATCAAAAGGTGAGAAAGTAACATGGACAGGTTTTGGTACATTTGAAGTAAGATCAAGAGCAGCAAGAATGGGAAGAAATCCTCAAACAGGGGCACCATTACACATCGCAGCAAGCAAAACTCCAGCTTTCAAAGCAGGAAAGAGCTTGAAGGATGCTGTTAAATAAGTGATTTAACCGATGTACATTAACTTGTACACAGTGAAGGCTCTCCGCCGAAGGCGGAGAGCCTTCTCGTTTGCTTTTTTATAGAAAATGTTAAAATAAACAGTCGTATTTTAATAAATGTTAAAATAAAAATCGTATGGCAATAGCGAAAGACTATTATGAAACTCTGGGTGTGACTAAAAACGCAACCGCAGATGAAATAAAAAAATCCTACAGAAAGCTCGCGAGAGAGCATCATCCTGATATGGTAAAAGAAAGTGACAAATCTGCCGCTGAAAAAAGATTTAAAGAAATTAATGAGGCTTATCAGGTTTTAAGCGATCCTCAAAAAAGAAAAATGTATGACCAGTTTGGAAGTGTGGGCGGAGATTACGGACCGGGAGGTTTTTCGGATGCCGGTCAAGCCGGGCAGTGGGGTCCATTTAGTTATCAGTACTCAAGCTCGGGGGCAAATCCATTTGGCGGAAACGGCGACTTTGACCCTTTTGATATTTTTGAAGATTTTTTTGGATTTAGAGGTTATAACTCAAGAAAACCAAGAAGAGGAAAAAATCTTTATTACGAAATGAGACTTGAATTTAAAGATATGATTTTTGGTATTGAAAGAGAAATTGATGTTGAAAGTGGAAAAGTTAAAGTAAAAATTCCTGCGGGTATGAGAGACGGTATGGAAATTAAATTTTCTGGAAAAGGAATGCCCGGACCTGACGGAGCACCCAACGGTGATTTATATTTAACAGTTAGAGTTAGAAATATTCCAGATTTTGTAATTATGGGTGATGATATTTTATTGAATAAAGAAATCAGTATGATTGATGCGGCTTTGGGTACTATTATAGATGTTCCGGTTGTTGACGTTCAAAGTAAAGATGGACTTGGAAAGACAAAATTAAAGTTACCAAGCGGTACGCAGTACGGTTCAAGATTTTTAATAAAAGGAAAAGGTATGCCTAAACTTCATGGCAGAGGTCAGGGAAACGTTATTGTTCAAATTTTAGTTAAGGTTCCGGAAAGATTAAGTAAAAAACAAAGAGAGGCTTTGGAGAATTTTTAGAATTTTCTTTTCAGTAATTTTTCACTTCTATAATTTATAATTTTATTCTTCCCAAAAGTTGAAATGACGCTGTAATTATGCTATTCTCCGATTAATTTACTGAAAAAAACAATACTCGTTAAATAAACGAGAGAAAGAGGAGAAGAAAATGAAAACGAGTAAATTGATTTTGTTGTTTATGGTATTTGTATTGTTGTTAAATGGTTGTGGTTACGTAGTTGGGGGTTCCAGCGTTAAATCGAGTAAACAACCATCTGTTGTTTCTACCAACACGCTAATTCCAACTTTTCCCCCTACCTTTAAACCAACTTCAACACCAACGTTAGTTCCAACAAGCACACCAATACCAAGTCCAACTCCAACATTGACCCCGACACCCACTGCGATTCCTACCCCAGTGTTTACGTCTATAGAAAATGATTTAAGCCCATCTTTTGCACAGTCAATTTCTACTGAGTATATGGGTGTTAAGTTTAATCTCGAGCTTATAACTGACTCGTCTCTAAACCCAGAGATAACGAAGATTAAACTAAACGAAGGTTTCGAAGATACTCTTGCAGCAGTAGTAGCAAGGGTCTTTTTCGAAATATGGTGGGCAAAGGGACCTGTACAGCATAATTTTGACCCCCATACCTTTGACCTTGGTGAGGTAGATGACGAATTCAATTCTTTTATGTCTCTGTGGGCTTTGGCTCAGGAAACAAACAATTTTGAGGATTGGGAAAAGGTTCAAATAAATAGGGTATACGCTAACAATCTGAATGATGGGAATGGGTATCAAATGAATCCACACAATTTTTGGATTATGTATGATGGTGAACCCCCCGAAGGAATCACTGGTGTGGGAACCTATTCAGTAGCTTTTGTAGATACAACTGAGGTCGATAACTTACAAATATCTTGGGTAAGTAGTTATTCTGGAGAATTTCTTACGGGCTACGGTATGAACATAGACAACGATAGATTGATTGTATATCTGGGATTTACCGACTTTAGAATGGGAGAAGTTCGTAACGGTTGTGGTTTGTCCTGTGTCCCCGCAACATTTACTCTAAGGTTTGTTCCAATGACAATAATGTCTTCTGTTAATGTGGGGATTAAAAAATTTTTTAGCAATACAGATATGGATTTGACTTATAATTTGAGGGATAATCTAATTGTGATACCTGTAACATATCCTTAATTCACATGCGCACTTGGTTAAAAAACACAGTGCGCATTTTTTCTATTGACAACGATTTTTAAATAATTAGAATTAAGACACTATTATTTAGATTTTAACATGGAAGAAACTAACAAAAGAAACGCTAGGGTGATAATTAAAAATCAAGGATTTTTTTTACGCATACTTTTAGCATTTATAATTTTACCGTTAATTTCCTTTATAATTTATCGATACTATACTAGCTATATTCAAAAAACAAATAATCTTCCTGATAATCAACAAATTACAAATCAAAAAACACCTGAAGTAAGCACTTTTGGGAGGTTTATAGATGAGGAAACTAATTATTCTGATCAAGTCCTCAGGAGTAGGGAGCCTACCTTTAGAGCTGGGATGGTGGGTTTGTCTGTCTTTAGTGCTCCTGAGGAGGAAATTAAATCTTACCTTCCAGATAATTGCATTGTCCTAAAAAAAGCTGAATTTATCGAAGACAGCCCCTCCTTTTTATTAATAAGTTCTACAGATAATCAATTTAATTATAAAATTGGTGATAATGTGGATTTTGTTAATTACAATATCTCTCCTCAGAATGTAGTTATTTTAATCGAAGATGGAGTTTATGAAACATTGGATATTTTATCTTCGCTTGATATTCATGAGATAATTAAACCTGGTAGTAGGTTGGTTTTCTCTTGCTCATCACCTTCTTGTCAAGACAAAACTGTTAGCTGGGTACTATTTCTAATAGAGGATCTGAATTTGTAATTTCTAATAAATTAATTAAATGTAATATGTTTAAAATATCAAATTATATCCCAAAATTTTTTTTTACAAGTGTGCTTTCTTTCTTAATGTTGTTATGTTGTTATATTAACATTAAAAATGTTTACGCAGGGTGTACGCGCATATATCCTCCGCCAGGAACTGAGCCTAACTATTATTGTGCTAATTATGAGGCCGATTGGTGTGAAGATTCTGGAGATTGTTCGAGTACCGGGAATTGGTGTGCTTACGACACGCGTTGTAGCATTCCCAATCCTAATAACCCTTATGCTTGTCAGAGGTGGTCCTGTGAAGGTACTTGTTCTGGAACTTGTGGTGGTGGTATCCCCCCTGGAGACGACGGTTGTGATCTTTCCTGTCGTGATAGCAGATGCGGTATAAATGAAAATGGTTCTAGATATTGTAACCTTACGAACCCTTCAGAATCTTATTGGTATGATTGTATAGCCGATGGTGACCCAGGTGAGTTTTGCTGTATATGGAATGCTAATTTATGTGACGATTGCTGTGTTGATGATGATGATGATGATGATGACACCAATATCTGGTACGGAGTGTTGGGTCAAGTTTGGAGCGATTTTAACAGTAACAACGTAAAGGAGAACAATGAGATTTGGAAGGGAGCTCCTTACTACGGGACTATAGTTAATGGCGTACCAGCGCGTGATGATTGCGAGGATTTTGGTGGGCCTATAAATGACTTCTCAGTTACAGTTAATGGCGAGAACATTGCACGTGCCTGGTGGTGTCACCCCGGTGATCCTCAGATTTATTATTTTTCACATTACCAGTACCGTCCTGGATGGGAGGGACTAAATGCCGATATGACAGAAGGTGGGTATTACACTGCCACCTTAGGTAATGTGCCATCCGGGTCAAGTTGTGGTACTTGGAGTGTTTACAATCCTGGTTCTTTTCAAGAAAGTGGGACAGGTTGTGATGCTTCTTTTCTATTTACCACTGTAAATGATTATATGAGGATAGATTGGAAATTAGGACCTGCTGGTTGCACTTCCGATGCAGATTGTAACGATAATTTATTTTGCACGGATGATATTTGTAATGCAGATGGTACATGCAGCAACCCGCCTAAGAGTTGTGATGATGGTTTTGATTGTACAACAGATTCTTGTGATGAGAATAACGATGCATGTGTTAATCCAAACGTTCCTGTAAACGGTTTTTTAGGGTCGTGGGGAAATTGTTCAAATGGAAATCAAGCCAGTAGTTGTTCGGGATATAGTTGTGGAGGTTCTTGTAGCGCAGAATGTGCTGCCGAAGGAGGTACTTATAACCTTTCCAACCATACTTGTACGAGACCTTGTCTTCGAATCGATGGAAACATCTGGAGTGATGACGATAAAAATGGAATTTCAATAAGTGATTATTGGAAGAAAGATTCAACCTCACCTTCTGGTTGTAGTACTAACAAAACTTTTTCTGATTTTGTTATGACTATTAGTGGAGAAACAACCCCTTCTTTGAATCAGATTTCTGATTGGTGGTGTCACCCTTCTGGTTACGGAGTTTATTTCAATACACCTGTTCCAAATGCAATAGAACCAGAAAGTACAAAAACTGCAAGTTTGACAAATATTCCTGCAGGTTACGATGTACTTTCTTGGAGGTATAGGTATTTAAAAGACGGTATTATAACATCTCAGACAGGTTTGGGAGGCGTCACATCTAATCTACTTATGCCCCCTTATGCTAATTGGGTCAATCTTCATTGGGAGCTTGAACAACAAACATACAATCTAACTATAAATGTTAAAAAAATAAAACCTGAAATAACTGATTTGCCTGGAAGTTGCGGTGATAGCGACATCTACGACGGGCCTCTGTCAGATGCTTCAATAACTGTTAGAGATCGGGACGATAATACGGTAGTGTGTTCAGGTAGTAGTAATAGTAGCGGTGATTTGGTCTGTCCTGTTTGGATTTTGCAAGGACCTCTTAATATTGAGGCTACAAAAACAGTTGGTGGTGCTATCCCTGAAACATACGAATTAAGATGTCCTAATAGCACAGTCTACGAGTACAACCCTGGTTCAGTGAATGATGGAGATAACAAATCTGTTGGGATTGGTCTTAAAGTTAACTATAAGGACGGTTGGGTCTCTGCAATTGACTCTGACATATTCGCTAACATTATTAATGTAGTAGTTCCAGAAGGTTCTACTGATAATTCAGATACAAATCAGACTCCTCAAGGATTTGCAAAAACTTTAATTAATTCAAGTGTGAATGATGAAAAACATTTAGGTTTTATATTTTCCGAGGTTAATGATAGGAGTAATCCTAACGTAGATACAGAGTGTCCTGACAGTAAAGGTTTTGAGACTACCGACGATCAGTGTACAAACTTAGGAGGTTTTTCATATAATCTTATTTCAGGTGGTGAACACGATAGTAAATGGCTCGAGAGCTTCACATTTAAAGCTCCTGAGAATTCACTGGATTACACCCCAAAGAGTACTTCATTTAAATCAGGAGAAATATATAATATTAGTATTGGAAGTGGTGGAGGCGATATTTTACCAACTTCTTATTCAATAACTGATGGTGATTCGGTAGCTATACTATATGTTGATGGTAACCTGGAAATAAATAATAATTTTACTACTAATTCAAGTGGAAGATTGTTACTAGTAGTAAACGGTTCAGTAACAATTAGTAAAGATGTAGGTACAGACGTAGGTTCCTTTTTATTATCCCAGGATCCAAATATTGAGGCAGGTATAGTTGCAAGCGGTGGGATACACTTTAACTCTATTGGAGGGTTGATAGAAGAAGGTAATAATGATAAACCAATAATGGTCTCCGCACCTTTAATATCCAAAGAAAGTTTGACTTTTGCAAGAGACCTTTACCATGATAATAACGCAACAATGCCAGCAGAATCAGCTAAATCATTTAACAAATATCTTTATCTTTTAACATCTCTTGAAAGAGAAAAATCCATAGATAATTTATATTTCACAGGTTTAACAACCTTTGATCTTGATTGGGAGTATATTTATTAAAATGATTATGAAAAACATTAAATATAAAATGAATAAAAACCAAAAAGGTCAGACACTTCTTTTTGTTATTGTGGCCGTAACAATAGCAATGGCTGTGGGGGTTGCAGTTTCAACAAGAACTATTCAATCATTAAAAAGAGTAGCCAGAACGGATACATCTGCAAGAGTAATTGCAGCAGCTGAGGGAGGAATAGAAAATCTTCTAAGTAAAACATACAACGATTTAGATAATTTTATAGATGAGCCTAATCCTGAAACAAAGTGTGGGTATATCGGGGCTACCCCAGGACCTGTCGGTGAGTGTTCCTATGTTTTTACTGGCGGGACAGAAGATTTAATATCCTCAAGAGCTGTTGTAAATGTAGAAAAATTTAATTCAAATGAAGACAGTAACGGATATTCATTTACCCTAGAACCTGGTTCTGTAAAGGAAGTAAATCTTGATACATACGATGACAGTTTTGTCAGAATATGCTGGAGTGAAGAACCTACAGTGATCTATTATTACTCATACGATAAAAATGGGGAGGTAAGAAAGGGTGGTATATATGCTGATGATGATTCTCCCAATGTTCCTGGAATATCCAATATTTTTGTAAAAGCTCAAGATTCTTATTCTGGCTATAATTACTGCAAGGAAGTTCAACTAGTAAATAATAGTAGCTACGGTCTCAGAATCAAAGCATTGTACTCGGAATCTAAAGTAGCTGTGTTTCCAAAAACAGGACATACTTTACCTCTCCAAGGGTACAAGCTCACCTCAAGAGGTGAGATAGTCACGGGTTCCGGGAGTGAGGAGAATGCTACAGTTATAGTTCATAAATCCTATCCTTACGCTTCTGATATTTTTGATTACGGGATATACACCCCTGCAACATTATCAGGGTCTAATTAAAAACTCAATCTCTTTATACAAGACTTTTTTCGTCTCAACATTCTATATGTATTTTCAATTAGTTGACCTCCTCTTACTCTTAGTATAGAATTCATTCGTATTAAGTTTATAAATAGTGATTGATTTAAGTGGGCCTAACCCACTTTTTTTAATAAAGTAGTAATTTGCTTGAAAGGGCAAAAACCTAAGAGGAAGCGCAGTCCCAATGAAATTGGGAGGAGCAGGCTCTTATAATAAAACATATTATGGCAATATCGGAATTTAATGCGGCAATAAGTCAGGTTGCAACCGAAAAGGGAATAACAGTTGAAAGTGTTCTTGAATCGGTTAAATCAGCTTTAGCTACCGCCTATAAAAAAGATAGAAAAGAAGCAGGTGAGGATGTCGAGCTTGAGGAAATAGTTGTTGATCTTAGTCCTGATACGGGTGAGGTGAGGATATTAAAAGATGGTATGGATGTCACTCCTGCAGGTTTTGGTAGAATAGCAGCTCAAACTGCCAGGCAAGTAATGGTTCAAAAAATAAGAGAGACTGAGAAAGATGTTATTACATTGGAATTCAGAGGAAAAATTGGTCAAATAGTTTTAGGCACAGTTTTTAGAGTTGAAAAAGGAATTGTTACTTTAGATATGGGTAAAAACAGAAGCCAGGGCGTTATGCCAAAAACCGAGCAAGTACCCACAGAAGTTTATAGAATAAACCAAAGACTCAAAGTTTTAGTAAAAGACATTCAAGAAACATCGAGAGGTACTGAAATTGTTGTAAGTAGAGCAGATCCTGATTTTGTCGTAAGACTTTTTGAACAAGAAGTTCCTGAAATTTCTTCTGGTGTTGTTGTTATCGAAGCAATTGCAAGAGAAGCAGGTTCCAGAACTAAGATGGCCGTTTCTTCAAAAGATGAAAAAGTAGATCCAGTTGGAAGCTGTGTTGGTCAAAAGGGAGTGCGAGTTCAATCTATCATCTCCGAGCTTTTTGGTGAAAAAATAGACATTGTTCCTTACTCAGATAATTTAGAGAAATTTATAGCAGCAAGTTTATCTCCTGCAAAAGTAACTGAAGTAGAACTTGAAAGAAAAGAAAAAAGAGCAATTGTAACTGTTCCTGAAGATCAACAAAGTCTGGCAATTGGAAAAGAAGGTCAAAATGCCAGATTAGCCAACAAACTTACAAGATGGAAAATAGATATAAAAGGTGTTGCAGGAATATTTTCAAGTGAACAGGCTGTTGAAGGTAGTGATAAAGTTGAAAAAGACGATAAAGTTATTGGAGTTTGGGACGCTGAGATTAAAAAATACAACGAAGCAGAAGAAATAAAGAAAAAAGAAGAATTGGTTGAAGAAAACGATTCTTCCGAACAACCTGAAGCTTCAGAAGATAACCAAGAGCCTGAAAAAGCCGAAGAGACACAACCCGATCAAGAATAAAGTTTGATTTAGAAAGATGACGTTTTTAAAATCTTTTGATCAAATAATGATTGAAAAAAGTGTAATATTAAATTGCTTGTATAAACTATGTCTGAAGACATTAAAAATAAAACTGAAGATTACATCAGAGCTCCCATTGTCACCATTATGGGACATGTCGATCATGGTAAAACAAGCATTCTCGATCGTATAAGAAAAACTAATGTTCAGGAAAAAGAGTACGGCGGTATTACACAACATATTGGTGCTTACCAAATTTCTCATAACGGTAAAAAAATAACTTTTATAGATACACCCGGCCATGCAGCATTTACTCAGATGAGAGCCAGAGGTGGAAGAGCTGCCGACATAGTCGTACTAGTTGTAGCCGCAGAAGAAGGGGTAAAACCTCAAACTAAAGAAGCTATTTCACACATCAGAGCAGCAAAAGTTCCTTTTATCGTAGCTATAAATAAAATAGACAAACCGGGTGCTGATCCGAGAAAAGTAAAACAAGAATTAGCTCAGGAAAACGTTCTTGTAGAAGATTGGGGTGGAAGCGAAATTTGTGTTGAAATGTCGGCAAAAACCGGAGAAGGGATGGACACTCTTCTTGATGCTATATTGCTTTTATCTGAAATGATTTCGATACCGGCTGACCCTTTAGGTGAGATGGAAGCCATAATTATTGAATCCCGACTTGATAGGAAAAAAGGTGTGGTGGTTTCTTGTATTTTAAAAAATGGAACTTTAAGAGTTGGAGATACAGTTTCAGCTTCGGGAATTAATGCAAAAATAAAATCAATGACCGGATATGACGGAAAAATAATGAAGGAAGTCGGTCCTTCGGACCCTGTAGAGTTGCTCGGGTTTAGCGTTGTTCCTCATGTCGGAGATATTTTATTAATGAAGGGAAGTGAGTTAGCTGAATTATCCAGAGACGACAACAAAATAGAGATTATTGGAAAAGACGCTAAAAGAATGGTTTCTATGGTCTTAAAAGCCGACACCGAGGGTACGCTGGAAGCTGTTAAGGCAAGTTTATCAAACTTGGTTACTTCTTCGGCCGAGACAACCTATGCTTTAAAACTCCTGCACACCGGGACCGGGGATATAACCGAGTCAGATGTAATGCTTGCTCAAAGTGTTAAAGGTGTGGTTGTGGGTTTTGATATAAGAATTTCTCCCGCGGTTGAAGATTTGGCAGAATCCTTAGGTGTTTTTATTAAGTCTTACAGAACTATTTACGATCTAATTGATGACGCAGCAAAATTTTTGGAAGGAACTGCTGTTAATGAAATGTCAAAGGTAAAAGGCAGAGCCAAGGTCATAAAAATATTTAAACTTGATTCGGGCGATATCATCGCCGGATGTAAAGTTCTTGCAGGAGCACTAAAAGTAAAATCACGTGTAGCTATTTATAATAAAAATCCTGCAGATCTTACAAAAGAAGACGAGCCGTTATTTTACGGTTCCATTAAAAAATTAAAAAAAGGAAAAGATGATATTGATGTTGCCGGTAAAGACAATGAATGTGGTGTACTTCTTAAACCCCAGTTTGAAGAAATTACTGCAGACATGTACTTTGAAGTTCTATAGTCTTTAGATATTTCTTTATAAATTTATACCCCAATTTACCTTGTCATTATAATGTTTTACTGTTTTCCTGATTTTCTAGGATCGCCCTCAAGCCTCACTGACATTTGACACTATAGGGCTAAAGTTGTACAATTCTTCAGGTTCTGGTATAGTGTTCCATCCTCTACTTATTATGTGTTCCCTGCTCGAGTAAATTTTAAATAAAATATGAATTCTGAATTTGATAAAACAAACCAAATATTGAGTCTTATTAAAGAAGCGGGAAGTATAGTAATTCTTCCTTCTAAAACTGCGGGTATTGATTCATTTTCATCCGCGGTAGGTCTTTACTATATGCTACAAGCCGAAGGTAAGGAGGTAATGATTTTGTATCCCGGTATGGTTCCGCAGGATTTCGGAGATGTCGAGGATATAAACATTGCTGATAATTCTTCTGCAAGAGAACTTGTGGTCTCTGTTGACTACTCCAATACTAATGCTTCAAAAGTAAATTACTCAACCGAAAACGATGTTTTACATTTTTCACTAAGTCCTATTGAAAGAGATTTCGATTTATCCAAAATAAAATCTGAAATCAAAGGTTACGATTTTGATTTAATCATAACTGTAGGCGCCCCTTCGAGAGACAGCTTGGGCAGATTATTGGAAGATGTGGGAGGAACTTTCGGTGGGGTTGATATTTTAAATATTGATAATTCTGAAAGAAATCAAAGATTTGGGAATATAAATGTAGTAGACCCGAGCTTTGATAGCACAAGTTTGCTGGTATTAAATCATGCCATTAAATGGGACCTTGAAATTTCCAGCAAGGCTGCGGAAGCTTTACTTAAAGGAATTTCTAAGAGAAAGGGTATTTAGTAGTTGATTTATTAAGTTAGTTTTGGTATATTACCATAGTTAATTATGGCTTTATCTAAGGAAAAAAAGGCACAGATAATAAAAACCAGCAGATTACATGATGCTGATACAGGATCACCTGAAGTTCAGGTTGCTATCCTTACTGAATCTATTGCAAAATTATCCGACCATCTTAAAACCCATAAAAAAGATAATCACTCCAGAAGAGGTCTTCTTCAAATGGTTAACAAAAGAAGAAGATTGATATCCTATCTAAAAGGAAAAGATGAAGATAGATATAGCCAATTAGTTGAAAAAATTGAGCTGTCTAAGTAAGGACAGCCGGAAAATTAGGATAGCGGGTCTTATTCATTGGATTAGGAGGCAGGCTATTATGCATCGAGTGCATAATATTTTGAATCTTAATCCTCTAGATAACAAACCCCTATGTAAGAAAAAATGAATAAAATTGTAAGAAAAGAAACCAATTTTGCTGGTAAGAAACTTATTTTCGAAACCGGAGAATTAGCTTTAAGAGCAGATATGTCTGTAAAAGCAACTTATGGAGACACAGTTCTTCTTGTCACAGCTGTTTCAGGAGATCCTTCTCCCGAGGCTGATTTTTTAGGTCTTAGAGTCCAGTATGAAGAAAAACTTTATGCCAGCGGTAGTATAAAAAGTTCGAGGTTTGTTAAAAGAGACGGAAAAGCAACTGACGACGCAGTGATAGCCAGAAGATCTATAGATCACGCTATTAGACCTTTGTTTCCTAAAGATTATATGGATGAGGTTCAAATTGTTGTTACTGTGCTTTCTCTTGATGAAGAAGCCGATCCCGAGTTTTTAAGTATGTTAGCTACTTCAGCTTGTTTACAGGCAAGTAATATTCCATTTTCAGGCCCGATCGCTTCTGCTAGAGTCGGCTTAATAAATGGTGACTTAGTTTTATCTCCTACATTAAAACAATTAGAATCTGAAAGTGACTTGGATATGATGGTTTCTTTTGTTGGTGATGATAAAAGATTTTTAGCTGCAGAAGTTGAAGCAAACGTACTTCCCGAAGAAAAAATCTTGGAAGCGGTAAATTTTGCCAGAGATCATATTGATGATTTGTACAATTTTGTGGATGAGTTTGTTAAAGAAATAAATCCCGAAGGTAAAAAATATGAGTATGTTTCAAGATTCCCGTCAGAGGAAATTATAAATGCAATCTCAGATTTAACTATGAATAGAGTTGAGGAGATTATGAAAGAGAAAACCTTAACCGAAGGTAAGCAGTTGATGAGTGAGAAATTAACGGAACTTAAGGAAGAGGCTTTCAAGAATTTTGAAGGCACCTATAAAAAGTCAGATATGGAAATGGCTTATGAGTTAATTAAGAAAAAAGTCATGAGAAAAATCGTACTTGACGAAGGAAAGAGAATTGACGGTAGAAAAGTAGATGAAGTCAGACCTTTATCAATAAGAACAGGGATTTTACCACGAACGCACGGAAGCGCTCTATTTACCAGAGGTGAGACCCAAGCTCTTACAGTATGTACATTAGGCTCTCCTTCGGATGAACTTTTAATCCAGGACATGTACGGAGAAAGAAGGAAAAGATATTTGCATTATTACAACTTTCCTCCTTACAGTGTAGGCGAGGTAGGTAGATTTGGTGCTCCTAATCCAAGAGAGATTGGTCACGGTATGATAGCTGAAAAGGCTTTGAGACCGGTAATACCGAGCCAAGATGAATTTCCTTATACAATAATGTTGGTTTCAGAAATTATATCCAGTAACGGTTCTTCTTCTATGGCTTCAACTTGCGGTTCAACTCTTTCGTTGATGGATGCAGGTGTTCCTATTAAAGATATGGTAAGCGGAGTCGCCATGGGACTTATTGTTGAAGACGATTCTTTTTCAAGATATCAAATATTAACTGACTTATCAGGTGAAGAGGACGCAAACGGCTATATGGATTTCAAGATGACCGGAACAATCAGAGGAGTTACAGCAATTCAATTAGATGTAAAAGTAAAAGGAATTCCAATGGATGTTCTTCCTAAGATTATTGAACAATCAAAGGAAGGAAGACTTTTTATCTTAAAAGAAATGCAAAAAGTTATTGATACTCCAAGGGCTGAAGTTTCTCAATACGCACCTAAAACTGTAACCACTATGATAGACCCAGATAAAATTGGTATGGTTATAGGTTCGGGCGGAAAAGTAATTAGAGAAATTCAAGAAAAAACTCAATCTGAAATTTCAATTGAAGAAGACGGTAAAGTGGTTATTTCTTCTGTGGATAAAGACAAGGCCGAAGAGGCCTTGAGAATAGTTGAAGGGATGACTCGAAGTATGCAGGTTGGTGAAATTTTTGATGGAACTGTAAAGGAATTATTGGATTTCGGTGCTTTAGTAGAAGTTTTACCCGGAAAAGTAGGGTTGCTCCATGTCAGCGAGATAACAGACTCATTCGTTGAGAATGTTGATGAGTGGTTTAAGGTTGGTGACATAGTAAAGGTAAAAGTAATTAGTGTCGGAGATGAGGGTAAGTTTAGTCTTTCCAAAAGAGCAGCCGATGATCCGGATTATGTTCCAGCTGAAAGAAATAACAACGGGCGCAGAAATGGAGGCAGGGGCGGTAACTTCAGAAATGATAACAGAAGAGATAGAAGAAGATAATTCTTGTGTTCTTATCTAATCGTTAAAAATTCTGGAAACAAGTTAATATCTGCTTTATAATAAATGAGATGAAAAGAATCTGCCCGTTTTGTAAATCAGAATTGACTGCCAGCAGTCATCATTTTTGTGAGTATTGCGGGAGTGAACTTCCAGAAGAACTCTACCTTAAACCCAAAGAAACCGTCTCCGAAAAGATAGCTTTTTCTAATAATGAGGGTGTAAAAATTTCGAAGAAACCTTCGAAGAAAGACACCACGATTAGTAAAATATCCCATGGAATTAGTATCAGAAGCGTGGTTGGAGGAGTTTTGTTGGGTATGTCTATCAGCACTATGATTTTTCTGTTTATTCAAACAGATTTTTTAAAAGTATTCTCAAGTAAGATAAATTTAAAAAAACCTAGGATAGTTAGTGTTGAAAAACCCACCACTAAAACTGATACCACAGAGCCTGCAAATTCAACCGAAACTAAAAATAAAGAAAATAATAAAAATTTAGGTTTGGATCTACGATCAGGAGTATTCGGTCAAAATAATGTTTACAGTTACATTCCTTATGACTTTTCTTTATATGTAGAAATCTCTGATCCTAAAACATTTGACCCTTATTTTAGTTTCCTCGGCGGTGAGTTTTTTACCTTGGCTGAAAGTCTAAAAGGTAAAATTAACTCTCCGTACTCTGCTTTTTATATGAAAAAAGGTTTGTCGAGTGGGTGGGTTTTGATTGCCTTTCCAGCAGATACTTCTCTTGAGTTTCTAGGTAATAAGGATATTACAACTGATAAAGAAGGAGATGCTTTGATTATTTCATACGAACCTGAACTTATAGATCAAGTTAAGTTGGCAAAATCAGAAATTGAAAAAAATATGTCCATACACCCTTCATTTGTGTCGATAAAAAATATCCTTCCTAAAGAAGGTCAGGTGTTTTTATTGAAAAAGCAGGGAGACGGCGATATTGTATTAAATGAAACCATGAGAAACACTCTTTCTGAAGAATTTAAATCTATTTTAACTAGTTTTAAAGAATCCGGAGATTCTTATTTGGTAATAAAATAATGGAGAAAAAAGACTTTTTATTTGAAGAATTAAATACATTATCTAAAAAAATTAAGGACACTAAAGGAATGCCCGAAGATTTGGTAACCAGATTAGTGCAGATGTTAGACAGGTTAGATAGAATGGCAAATCTGGGTCATTACGCAACTGAATTCGATACCTTATCCAGATACATTGAGACTGTCACATCAATCCCTTGGGTGGAAGAGACTAAGGATATTTTAGATTTAGAAGGTGCTAAAGAAAGTATGGATAGACATCACTATGGTATGCAGTACGCTAAAGATAGGATATTGGAGTATCTGTCTACTTTAATTTTATTATCACAAAGAGGTGAGGGTGCGGTGTCAAAATCTCCCGTACTTTTATTGGTGGGCCTTCAAGGAGTTGGTAAGACAACCTTAGCTTATTCATTAGCTGAAACACTTGGTAGAAAGTTTGAAAGAATTGCTATGGGAGGTATCGGCTCTTCAACTGAGTTAAGAGGCCGAAGCAAATCTTTTCCAGAGGCTGAACCCGGTCAAATAATAAAAGCTATAACTAGAACAGGTGTTAGAAATCCTCTTATTCTATTGGATGAAATTGATAAAGCAAGCGGTGAGCAAGGTTTAAGATCCGATATTATGGCAATTTTATTGGAAATTTTGGATCCGAAACAAAACGTAGCTTTCAGAGATCATTATGTTGATTATCCGATAGACTTGTCGAATGTGCTTTTTATATGTTCGGCAAATACCACGGGTACCCTTTCTGCGGCGCTCATGGATAGAATGGAAATTATAAAGATGCCTTCATATACCGATCAAGAAAAGACTGTAATTGCAAAAGAATATTTATTACCTCAGATTATCCAAAAATCCGGACTAAAACCCGAAGAACTGCAGATTGATCCTGACTTATGGCCTGGAATCGTGAGACCTTTTGGTTATGATTCCGGTATCCGAAGTTTAGGAAGGACGCTTGAGTCTATTTGCAGAAAAGTTGCTAGGGAAATTGTAGAAGGAAAGGTGACGGAAGTTAAACTCACCTCCGAGAATTTGAAATATTATCTTCCTCAATAATTAATGGATAAAGAAAAGTTATTAAAAGATATAGCGGTAAGTATAAGATCCTGTGATAAATGTAGATTGTGCAAACAAGCCACAAACGCGGTTCCCGGCGAAGGTAATGTAAACTCAAAAATTGTTTTTATAGGTGAAGCTCCCGGTTACTATGAAGACATTTCCGGGCATCCTTTTGTTGGAAGAGCTGGGAAATTATTGGAAGAGTCTTTAAAGGAAATTGGTTATAAGAGAGAAGATGTTTGGATAGGAAATATCATTAAACACCGTCCTCCTGAAAATAGAGAGCCTCTTCCGGATGAGATCCAGGCTTGCTCCCCTTTTTTGGATATGCAGTTGCAAATAATTTCTCCTAAAATTATTGTGACTTTGGGTAGGTATTCTATGAACCATTTTTACCCTAACGGGAAAATATCCATTGATAGAGGAAATTTAGTAAAGGCGGGGAAATACTATATCTATCCGATTTATCATCCCGCAGCAGCTTTAAGGAACGGTTCAATGATGGATGATTTTAAAAAAGATTTTAAAAAAATACCGGAGATGCTCATTAAAGTTGAAGATTTTCTCCAGAAAAGTAGTTTTGAAGAAAACGGTCAAAACAACCCTAAGAGTATCGATGGACAATTGACCATAGGTCTGTAAAATTAATTGGTTACTTAAAAGAAATTAAAGGAACTATAAACAAATATGAATTATGAAATGAGAAAGAATGATGAAAATACACAGGAAAATACCCACAAACCTGTTTTGAAAGTAATAATGATAGGTGGGACAGAAAAAGTAAATAAAAATCTTACCGTTTATGAATACGGTGATGACATGGTAGTGGTGGATTGCGGGATAGGTTTTCCTGATATTTTTGATATGCCCGGAGTTGATACTCTAATCCCCGATTTTGATTATTTAATAAAAAATTCACATAAAATTAAAGGTGTTTTTATTACTCACGGTCATGAGGACCACGTTGGGGCGGTGCCTAATTTGCTGATGGAACTTCCCAATGTACCAATTTACGCAAGTAAATTAGTCGGTGAATTTTTAAAAGTAAAACTCTCTGAAAAATCTTTTAGCAATATCGGAAAAAATTTTAGTTATCATCTTTTTGGCCCTGAATCAGGGGTAGTAAATTTGGGTCACTTTAAAATGTCTGCTTTTAGAATTAATCACTCTATTCCTGAATCAATGGGTCTGGTTATAAATACTCCGGAAGGTGTTTTGGTACATCTTGCTGATTATAAATTTGATGAAAATCCGGTTTTAGATAAACCTGCTGATGTAGACACTATGGAAAGATTAGGAAGAGAGGGTGTTTTGTGTCTAATTTCCGATTGTTTAGGAATCACATCCGAAGGTCATACAAAATCAGAAAGCACTTTAGCAAATACTTTCCATGAGTTATTTGCCAGGGCGGGAAATCGTCAGATTTTGGTGACAACAATGTCTTCAAATATTTCCAGAATGTATCAGATTATGGATGCTGCTGTGAAATTAAATAGAAAAATAGTTCCCAGTGGAAGATCTATTGAACAGATGATTGATGTGGGGAGAAGGTTAGGCTACCTTCCATTTCCTGACGACTTCTTTATAAATGAAAAAGACTCTACCAGCCATGACCAAAAAGACCTTGTTTATTTAATAGCAGGTTGTTACGGTCAACCCGGTTCTTCGTTAGAAAGATTAAGCAGGGATGAGCACGAGTCAATTGTTCTTCAAAATGATGCTATGGTCATATTTTCTGGAGATCCAAATCCTCCGGGAGCTGATATTACCGTCGAAAAGGTAAGAGACAACTTAACTTTAAAAAATAGTGAGGTTATTTACAGTGAAATTCAAGACAACCTTCATGTGTCAGGTCACTCTGTTAGAGGGGACATAGAGAGGTTGGCGAAGCTAATTAATCCTAAATATCACGTTCCTATAGGTGGAACAATAACAAAAATGAGGGCTTACAAAAATGTAATGTTTAATATGGGTATACCTAAAGAAAATGTATTCGAATGTTTGGAAGGTGATTCTGTTGAATTTTCAAATGGAAGAGCAAAAAAAGGAAAACATTATGAAATTAAGCAGGTTTACATTAGTAGCAATAAAGTCGACGAGCTTAATCCAATTGTGGTCAAGGATAGAAGTCATTTATCATCTGATGGGGTATTTGTTGTAGCGATACCTGCATCAAAAGAGGGTGATATATTTGCGGATAAACTGGAAATAATTACCAGAGGGTTTATTTACGTAAAAGATTCTAAGGATTTGATGGATAAATCCAAAAAATTTATATTCAAAAGAATTCATAATTCAAAAGCCGGTAAAAAAGACCCCTCAGACTACAAAAGACGCTTGGAAAATGATATATCCAGATTCCTTAAAAAAGAAACCGGAATGTATCCGATGGTAATTGTTCATTTTATAACAATGTAAATTGTAGTTAGCCTTTTTACTAAGGCCTTCTTTGTGCTATTATAGGGATAATGTCCAGAGGTAGAAAGAAAAAGTTCAAATTAAAAATCAATGTAAAACCTGACACTGTCAGGTCTATTGTATCCTTATTTTTTTTGGCTCTTTTTTTAGTTACTTTAATATCTTTTTTTGCTCCTGATTACGAAATAAACTCGAGAATTCAACATTTCTTAAAATTATATTTTGGCAAGTCATCTATTTTGATACCCTTCATTTTCGGTAGTTTTGGAATTTTATTTTTTGATCGTATTGGCGAAAGGTTCAAGGAAGCCAGGATATTCATAGGTCTTTTTTTAATGCTGTTTTCCCTATCAGCAGTTTTACATGTTTTTATTTCGGAAGAAAATTCTTATGATGTTGCTTTGGCGGGAAAAGGAGGCGGGTTAATAGGATACAAGATATCAAGTACTCTTTCTTCAGGAATTAGTATTATAGGCGCGGTGGTATTAATTTTTATAGGAATTTTAGGTTCGATATTTTTAATTTTTAATCTTTCGTTAAATAACATAGCTGATTTCTTACAAAAAATTGGATTAACAGATTTGCTTAAAAAGATTTTTTCTAAAAAAGAAAGAGTTGAGGGTGAGTCAGAGATTGAGGTGGACACATCTTCCGTACTGACCGTTGATGATTATAAAGAAGATAAAAAAAATATGGCTTTCGCTGATGTTCGTTCAGGCGAGTCTCGAGAACCATCACAAGCTTCGATATTCGAGGTAATACAACCCCAAGCCGAGCCTTTAAGTGATTTTAAGCACATTTCCAACGGTTCTGTTGACACCCTAGCCCCCGTATCTTTAATAAAAGCTTCTCCGGCGATACCTTCAGATAGGATTTGGGATTACCCTCCTGAGAATCTTTTAGCAGAGCCTCCAGTACGTGTGGTAGATACATCAGAGTTAGACAAAAGAATAAAGATTATAAAAGATACTTTTAAATCATTTTCAATTGATGTCGATATTGATATGGAAAATGTAAAAGTAGGTTCATCGGTTACTCAGTATGCTTTAAGGCCCAAGTCAGTTACAAATATTGCAAAAATTGCTACGCTTCAGGGAAATATTGCTTTAGCGCTGGCTTCTCCTACAGGAACCGTAAGAATAGAAGCTCCTATTCCCGGAAAGTCATTAATCGGTATAGAGGTTCCGAATACAAAAAGAACAATGGTTTATTTTAAATCATTAATTGCTTCCCCGACAATGAAAAACGCTCCTTCCAAGCTTTCAGTTGCGTTGGGAGAAGACGTTGGCGGCAGGGTTGTAACTTATGATATCGGTAAAATGCCTCACCTTTTAATTGCCGGAACAACCGGATCAGGAAAATCTATCTTTATTCATAACCTGCTTTTTTCAATGCTTTTTAGATCTACTCCCCAGGAGGTTAAATTTATATTAATAGATCCAAAGAGAGTGGAACTTATACTTTATGACGGAATTCCCCATCTTTTAACCCCTGTGGTTACGGATATGGAAAAAGCTCCTTCAGTCTTTAGATGGGCTGTTGAGGAAATGGAAAGAAGATATAAATTATTTGAAAAAGCCAGGGTGAAAAATATTGATACCTATAATGAAAAATCAGGCATCCAGGTTATGCCTTACATTGTGATTGTGGTAGATGAACTTGGAGAAATAATGATCCAGGACCCCGCAGGCGTTGAAAAGACTATTATTAGGTTGGCGCAGATGGGTCGAGCCACAGGACTTCACTTGGTCCTCGCTGTTCAAAGACCTTCCATAGAGGTAATTACCGGTCTAATTAAAGCTAATATTCCCTGTAGAGTGGCTTTTCAGGTCTTAAATCAAATAGATTCAAGGGTTATCATCGATCAGCCCGGTGCCGAGAAGTTGCTGGGGAAGGGAGATATGTTGTTTGTACCCCCGGATACTATGAAACCGGTCAGGCTTCAGGGTGCTTTTATATCAGAAAAAGAAACTTCTGACTTGGTTAACTTTTTGAAAAATCAGGGTGTTGCCCCTGATTATAAAGAAGAAGTTTTAAGTATGCCCGCGGTTACATCAAGAGGCGGGGTAGTGAGATCGAGCTGGGGTGATGATGTTGACGATGAGTTATTTGATAAAGCCGTAACCATAGTTGTTTCTGCAAAAAAAGCATCTTCGTCTTTATTGCAAAGGAAATTGAGTATAGGTTTTGCAAGGGCTGCAAAACTAATAGATATGATGGAAGAAAGAGGAATTGTTGGACAGGAAATGGGTGGAAGCAGGGGTAGAGAAGTTCTCATTGACGACCTTCCTGAAGATGGTTTAGAAATTGAAAAAGATTCGGGTTTTGATGCTGAAGATTTTGCTGGTGAGAATTTTCCAAGAAACCAGACAGATTTTGACGAATAACATTTTTAAAACGGTACTAAATATAAAAAAAATCCCGTGATTTGTGAGTATAAAAAAATAGAGATTATAGTTTTAGTTCAGCTTCAATAAGTTCTTCCAAATTTCCGTCTAAAACTCCTTCCGGATTAGTTATTTCAAGATTTGTTCTTAAATCTTTTACCAGCTTGTAGGGATGTAAAACATAGTTTCTAATTTGATTACCCCACCCCGGCATTTTGTATTCTCCCTTTAATTTCTTTTCTTCACCTTGAATTTTCTCCTGTTCCATCTGATAAAGCTTAGATTTTAATATTCTTAAGGCTTTCTCTCTGTTTTTACCTTGATATCTTTCCTCCTGGCATTCAATCACAATTCCCGAGGGAATGTGCCTTAATCTAACCGCAGTAGACACTTTATTTACATTTTGTCCGCCGGAGCCACCCGCCCTAAAAAAATCCCACTCTAAATCTTGATTTTTTATTTCTATTTCCTCGTCATCATCAATAATAGGTAACACTTCAACGAGAGCAAAAGAAGTTTGTCTAAGATTATCGGCATTAAAAGGGGACTGTCTTACGAGTCTGTGTACACCAGCCTCTCTTTTTAAGAATCCGTAAGCATATTTACCCTCTATCTCTATGGAAACGGTTTTAATGCCAGCCTCTTCTCCCGGTACTTCATTTATTGTATATACTCTCCAATTTCTTTTTTCTGCGTATCTTAGGTACATTCTTAACAACATAGATGTCCAATCCATTGCCTCGGTGCCACCCTGTCCTGCGTGGATAGACAGGATTGCCCCCTTATCGTCGTGCTTTCCGGATAAATAAGTTTTAAACTCAAATTCTTTTAATTCTTTTTCAATCAGTACCTCGTCTCCGTTTTCAAGATAAAGGTAGAGCATATCAAAATCTTCAACTTCTTTTTCCAAATCAGATATTTCTTTGGATAATTTATTTCCTTCCTCCCAATTTTTCCAAACATACTCTGATTTAGACTTTTCCTTCAAATCTAGCAATCTCTGCTTCTTTTCATCTATTTTTAATGTTTTTTTAAGTTCTTCTATTCTTCTTTGAAACTCTTCCATGGAAGGATTATATATCAAAAACTTGGTTTCCGAGCATTGTTTTATCAACAGGGTTCAGCTAGCCTGAAATAAAATTTTTTAGTAACCGTCCTGAAAACAACCCGCTGAAAAAACTCAATAGAATGAACAAGAATTTACTATTTTTCATAAAATTACACATATCTCCTAAAAAAGGTATAGAGAAAAAGTATTTACCTATAATTTCGGAGTCTGATATAGGGCTGGGGTCAGGGTTTTCGTTTGCATCTCCTTTGAAATAGAAATAATATTTATCTTGCAGCTTAGAAATTTTTGTAATTCTGTGAGTTATAACATTTTTATTTTGAAGAGTTCTGTAAGATGCAACATCACCTATTTTGAAAACATTGTCCTTTCGTATTAAAACCAAACTTCCTTCTTTGATTGCGGGCCCCATTGAGGAGGTAACTACTTTTAGTATTTTTATTTGGTAATAATCAAAAATTAAATAAGTACAAATAAACAAAATTATTATTAAAACAGTTTTTAGTTTCGATAATTTGGATTTAAGCATATTAATCAGGGGGCTCCGGCTGCCCGAAGGGCAGCCGGAGCCCTTTCCTCGGTTACCCACTTGTTAAAATTAACTTTGTATTGAGTTAAACTCAAAATCAAATACTGCTGAAGCTCCTTGTTTTAGTTCACTTATTGTTGGAGCTGAAAATCTAAGAATTAATTCCATAACCTGCCCGTAGTAAAGGTCTCCCAATGTAAACCCTTCCGTTTTCCACTTTATAATACTTTTCTTTCCCACAACAGGGCCCTCCTCACCTGCATCTACTATTCCATTCTGATTAGTGTCATACCATTTTATTATTTCAACCTGAATGTCTGATCTTAATTCTTGAGGATCATTTGCTGTTTCATAAAAGGCATTTGTAGATATACTAATTTTTGAAGAAGCCATACTTATAAGTTTCAACAAATAATCTTGAGTCCATCCCGGACCAATGTTTGTAAAAGTCGGACCAGGAAGTTCATCTTTGTAATTTGAAGGATCTGTTCCCATAGATAATGATTCTAGAAACATTAAGTTTGCACTTCCTACACTAAAAGATGAACCTAAAACCTTAGCTTTATCAGAGAAAGCTGCGTATGTTATGCCGGCAATTAAAGAAATAACGATTAAAGATGACCCGATTAAATATAGTAATTTTTTCTTTTTCATATTTTCACCTCCTTTCTAAATAATTAAATACTAATAAGGTTTTGTGCTTTCATGCTCATAAAATCATTGCTGGTTACTATAAGGTGATCTGTTAAAGGTATTCCCATGTCTATTCCTGCCCTAAATATTCTTTTTGTTACCTTTCTATCCTCGTCGCTCGGGTCGGGTTCATTAGAAGGGTGATTATGGACAAGTATTATTGAATAAGCATTTTTGTTTAGGGCTTTTTTAAAAATTTCACGAGGGTGTATTAGCGTTTCATTAATAGTTCCTTTAGATATGACCTCTTTTGATATCAGTCTGTTTCTGCTATCCAGACAGATTAAAAATAAGTATTCCTCTTCTTTGTTGATAACTTCCTTCCTAATCAGATCATAGACATCCTTTGGACTTTTTATTTTTATGGCGTCTTCTTTGAAAGGTGTTAAATAACGTTTTGATATTTCCTCCACAGCTTTTATTGAGGTTGCCTTTGCAATATCAATATTTTTAAAGTTTTTGAGTTGCTCAATATCCGCCGATAGAACCTTCTTTAAATTGCCAAATTTTAAAATAAGTTCCCTGGAAAGACCGGTAGCGGACGTATCTTTTCCTCCTGATCTTATTATTATCGCCAGCAGCTCAACATCTGTAAGAACTTCAGATCCTTTTTCAACCATTTTTTCTCTTGGTTTTTCTTCTTTTTGTAAATCTTTAATCTTCATATTATCTTTCTTGGATATAATCTATATCACTACTAAGGTTGTATCAATGTATGTTGTTCTATTAAAAATAGAAAATGAATAATAACCATGAAATAGCTAAGAAAATAAGGGAGATTAGGTTGGAAAGGAACCTTTCTCAGGATAGGTTTGGGAAGAAGATAGGTAAGTCGGGTAAAACGGTTTCTGCTTATGAAAATGGTAAATGCACCCCTTCCTTTTCAGTACTTGATTCAATATCTCAAGTTTACGATGTCACTTTTTTACATCTCAAAAAAAGTAAAGAAGAACAGCTTAGAGATAAAATACAGAGTGTAAGAGAAATAATTAAAGATTTAGAAACAACACTGTTGAGCAATAGAACAGAGTAGGTTGGTAATTTATCTTTTTGAGTATTGAGGTTTTTTCCTCGCTTTATGGAAGAAAGGTTTCTTTCTTTCAACCATTCTTGAGTCTCTGGTCATAAAGCTTTGTTTTCTTAAAACTTTATCAAATTCTTCATCAATTTTAGACAAAGCTCTTGAGATGCCAAGAATTATTGCGTCCATTTGTGAAGGTTTTCCTGAACCTGATAGTTTAATAGTAGCGGAGTATTTTGCTTCCGGATGTGAGACTCCGATCGCGTGGAAAGGTTTTTCCCACTTTGTTTTATCTACATTAGATTCAAAATAATCGTTTATACTTTTGCCATTAACGGTGAACTCACCCTTTTTATCCCATAAAAATACCCTGGCAATAGCTGTTTTCCTTCTTCCTGTTCCAACAAAAAACCCTTTCTTACCGGGCTTTGTGTCAACAGCTTTTTCTTCTGTTTTAATCTCTTCTTTTGTTTCAACTTCTTCATTTTCTTCTTTTTCTATTTCCATTTCTATTTCTTTATCTACAACAACCTTCTCTTCCTTAACTTTTTGTTCTTTTGGTGTTGAGGTTTTTTTTGCAACTACTTTTTTTTCTTTTTTATCTTTTTTTTCTACAGCCATTTTATTTACTTAATTGAGATTGATGCGGATGATTTTCACCGGCATAAATATATAAATTATTTAATCTTTCTTTCTTTAGTTTATTTTTTGGCAACATTCCCGTAACAGCTTTTTTCAAAACTTCGGTAGGCTTTCTTTCTAAAAGTGACTCTAATTTTTCAGTTCTCAAACCATGAGGAAACCCGGTGTTGTGAATGTATTTTTTATCTTTCATTTTTTTACCTGTAACCTTTATTTTTTCGGCATTGATAACAACTACCTTGTCGCCCCAGTTTTGAGATGGTGTATATTCCGGTTTGTTTTTTCCGTTTAGTATCAAGGAGATTTTCTCAGCAACTTTACCCAATGTCTGATCTTTAGCATCTATTAAATACCATGCTTCTTTCTTTTCCTTAATATTTAAAAATGTTGTTTTATTTGGTTTTGTCTTCATTTTTCTTTACCGCCTTTTTCTTTAATTTTTCTTTAGTTTCTTCAAGACTCGAAACCAGCTCAATTCTTGCTGTCAGCGAATTATCTCCATCTCTATTACCTGTTTTTATAATCTTAGTATAACCTCCTGCTCTCTCTAAAAACTTGGGTGCAATCTCTTCCATTAGTTTTTTTATCACTTCCTCAGATCTAAGACTTTTTCTTAAAGCCTTCACTGTGTTGAATTTAAAAATCTTATCGTCTGATTTGTGAGCTTTAATTGCTTTGGTTATAAGTTTTTCAATTTTAGGCTTTACCCACTTGGCTTTCGCGAGAGTTGTGTTTATTTTTCCGTTCTCAATAATTTGTGACGACAGGTTCAGGGCTAGTGATTTTCTGTGATCCATGTCTCTGTTTAATTTTTTCTTTACAACTCTATGTCTCATTTTATATTCCCTTTATTTTCTATATCCTTCCTTATCCAAAAGATCTTTAATTTCCTGTAATGACTTTTCTCCGATATTTTTAATATCCTCTAATTCTTCGTTAGACTTTTTTGCTAATTCGTGCAAAGACATTATCTTGCTTTTCTTAAGTGCGTTTATGGTTCTGGTTTGAAGAGGAAGTTCTTCAACTGATACATCGTCTCCCATCTTTACACTCGATTTTGGTTTTTCTTTTACTTCTTCCTCGACATCAGCTTTCCATTCCTGAAAACTAATATAATATTCTTTTAATATCTTTGAGGCTTCTTTTATGGCGTCTTTTGGAGAAATACTTCCGTCAGTCTCTATTGTAAAAGTAATCTTATCTAAATCAGTTCTTCCGCCAAATCTTGTAGGTACTATTTCGTAATTAGCACTTATAATAGGGGAGAACAGTGCGTCTAAAACGATTACTCCCATTTTTGAGGTCTGTCTCTCTTCCATAGGTGAATATCCAATACCTTGTTCTATAACCATTTCCATGTCTAGCTTAGATTTTGAATCGGCTAATGTAGCGATAAGTTGATCTTTGTTCATGATTTCAACATCTGATGTGGTTTCGATATCTTTAGCGGTTATTTTTCCGGGACCTTTTTTACTTATGGTTACTACCACCGGTTCATCGGAATGGCTCTTAAATCTTAATTTCTTAAGATTTAAGGTTATTTCAACAACGTCTTCTTTAACACCATTTATAGTAGTGAATTGATGTGTAGCGCCTGCAATTTTTACTTGTGTTGCAGCAGAGCCTTTTATGGATGACATCAAGACTCTTCTAAGAGCATTTGCTAAAGTGTATCCAAATCCTGTTGGTAACGGCTCGTAAGAATAAACTCCCATATTTCCTTCTTCTTTGATGGTGTTTATTTTTAAATTTTCTTTTGTAACTTCCATATTTTCCTCCTTAAGACTCCGCGTCAGCGGAATTTAAAAAATTTATCTCGAATAAAACTCTATGATTGACTGAATATCAATCTTCTCCTGAAGATCCTCCTCAACAGGGAATCTTGAGAATTTAACACTTTTTTCTTTAAGATTGACTTCAAGCCAATCGGGCATAATAAAACCTTCTCGCAAACTAATTTTTTCAAAACTTTCGGGCTTAATGATGTTGCCCACTTTAATTTCCATTGAAGGTATAGTGACTTTTTTACCATTTACTGTAAATAAACCTCTTCTAATATTTTGTCTTGCCTGTGCTCTTGAAACTGCAAATCCGCTTCTGTAAACCAAGTTGTCAAATCTCGATTCAAGTTTTTGCATTAAAATATTTCCTGAAACACCTCTTGATCTCAAAGCCTCGTTTATGTAATTTCTAAACTGTCTTTCTAAAAGACCGTATATTCTTTTAGCCTTTTGTTTTTCTCTTAACTGCATTCCGTAGACTGATAAAGCTTTTCTGCTGGTGCCGTGTTGGCCGGGTGCTTGTGATTTATCATTTAAAGGACATTTTTCACCTTCGCATCTCTTGCCTTTTAGATAAAGTTTTACGCCTTCTCTTCTGCACATTCTGCACTTAGGTCCGTAGTATCTTGCCATTTTATACTCTCCTCCTGTTTTTTGGTCTACACCCGTTATGAGGCATAGGTGTCTGATCCGAAATTGAAACTATGTTTAGTCCTGCTGTTTTTAAAGCTTTAATGGAAGATATTCTTCCCATTCCGGGTCCTTTTACAAAAACTGCAACTTCTCTAACGCCGGCATTAAATGCCATTGCTCCTGCCTGCTCCGAGGCTTTGGTTGCAGCATAAGGAGTTGATTTTCTGGAACCTTTGAAACCTGATTTTCCTGAACTTCCTGAAAATAATGTATTTCCCATATCATCAGTAATTGTAATTATTGTATTGTTCATGCCGGCTGTTATGTAAGCTTTTCCGGTTGATGATATTTGTTTTTCTTTCTTTTTCTTTGCCATTTATTTAAAATAACCTTCCTTTTATTTCTTTGCTAATTTTTTCTTCTGACCGCCTACAGTCTTCTTTTTACCTTTTCTTGTTCTGGCGTTAGTTCTTGTTCTTTGACCTCTTGTAGGAAGCCCTAAGTGATGTCTAAGTCCTCTGTAGCTTTTAATTTCTTTTAATCTTCTGATATTTGATGTAACAATTCTTCTTAACTCACCTTCTATGGGAATTTCCAAACTGGAAATTGCATTATTAATTTCTGCTATCTCACCGTCAGTCAAGTCTCTTGCTCTTTTATCAGGATCTATCTTGGCCATTTTTAAAATATTTTTAGATGTGGTTAGGCCTATACCTTCTATGTAAGTTAGAGAAGCTTCTATTCTTTTTTCATTTGGTATATCCACACCCTTTATTCTTGGCATATTATCCTTGTCTTTGTTTGTGCTTAGGATTTCTTTTACAAATGACCCTAAGGACACCTTTCCTTTTAATTATTTTACAATCTTTGCAGATTGGTTTTATCGATGCTCTAACTTTCATATTTTTTTAATTATAACTAAAGGGAAGCAACAGTTGCTACCATTAAAAAAAGAAAACCAAGGTCTTATCTAAGTCTAAAAGTGATTCTTCCTCTTGATAAATCGTGAGGAGAGAACTCAACTTTTACTTTGTCTCCGACTAAGACTCTTATATGTTGTTTTCTCATTTTACCAGATATCATTGCAAGAGCGGTTGTTTCATCTTCAAATTGTACTTTGAACATGCCGCCCATTAATGTCTCTGTTACTTTTCCTTCTTTTGTTATTACTTCTTTAGTAATCATCCTTTAAATGACGCGCTTGATTTTATCAGAACAAATTTTGTAGGTCAATAAGCGTATTTTTTCTACAAAAACACCTTTGTTACGGTGTAACAAATGTTTGTAGAATTAACCACTGATTTGTTCTAACTCAATGTTAGAAACTTATATTACCACCACTTATTGAAAAAGCAACGAAAAAGCGCTTTAATGTAAAAGATGTTGGACATAAATTTTATAAAAAATAATAGTGAGGTTGTCAAAAAGGTAATTTCTGAAAAAAATATTAAAGGTGTAGATATAGACAACCTACTCAAGATTTATGATGACTACTTAGATCATTTGAAAAAATCAGAGGATCTTAGAAAATCCAGGAATGAGATTTCTTCAAGTGTCTCTAAAGTACAAGGAGATGAAAGGAACACCTTAATTGCCAAAGCCTCTATTATAAAAGATGAGCTATCTGCGGTCGAATTGAAATTAGATCAATTAAAAAAAGATATCGAGCAGATTTTACCCAGTATTCCTAATGTTGTTTCAGAAGAAATGCCTGTTGGTAAGGATGAGCACGATAATTTAATTATTAAAGTTTGGGATCCGGTTAAGGGATACATAAAATTTGAAGAACCTTTAAAGTACGATGACATTTCATATGCCCCCGAATCCGCTTTTTCTTATAAAGACCATATGGAGCTGGGGGAGAGTTTGGATATTATTGATATAGAGCAAAGCGGAAAAGTTTCGGGAAGCAGATTTTGTTATTTAAAAAAAGAAGCCGTTTTAATCCAGGATGCAATTTCCAATCTTTTAAAAATGGAGTTACAAAAGAGAAATTTTATTCCAATGATTCCGCCACTTCTCGTAAAGGAAAGATCTCTTTTTGGTACCTCTCATTTTCCTGAAGGTAGGGCGCAAGTTTATGAAATTAAAAATGAAAACGTCGAAGATAATAATTCTTTATTTTTAGTCGGTTCCGCAGAGCCCTCTAATTTTTCATATTTTATGGATAAGGTTTTGAAAAAAGAAGATTTACCTATTAAGGTCTATGCTCAAACCACTTGCTTTAGAAGTGAGGTTGGTTCTTGGGGTAAGGATGTAAGAGGAATAAAAAGAGTTCACCAATTTGATAAATTAGAAATGAATTGTGTTTGTACCGAAGATCAGGATAGGGCAGTTTTTGATGAATTTATAGAGATTAATGAGTGGTTATTCCAACAATTAAAGATTCCTTACAGGGTTGTCAACAAATGCACGGGGGATTGTGGTTACAACGCTTCATATTTTCAATATGACGTAGAAGCGTGGAGACCTAAAGAAAAAGAATATATGGAAGTAGGTACCGATACAATGACCACTGACTATCAAGCGAGAAGGTTGAATATTAAATATAAAGATAAAGACGGTTTGAAATTTGCCAGGACAGTAAACGATACCGGCGTCGCTTTTGGAAGGGCAATTATTGCGTTGTTGGAAAATCATCAAAAGGAAGACGGTTCGGTTGAAATTCCGGAAGCGTTATTTCCTTATCTTGATTTTAAAATTATTCTGCCCAAGGTTTAATTATGTTACGATTTATTAAATGAGTGTTTTTGACGGGCTTAAAATGCCCAAAATTATTTTTGAAACGGATTCGGAATTAAACGGACGTATTAGAATTGTTGATGTAGGCAGTACTAGAAAAATGGTGGTTGGAAACACTATTCAATCCATTAATCCTGATTCTCCAGCTTGTCCTAAATTATATTGGGGGCAGATGTCAGATTCTATAAAGGAACGTTTTACTGATATACAAAATATTTTAATTTTAGGATTGGGCGGGGGAACTTTAGCTCATCTATTATCGAGATCTTACCCAGAGGTAGATATTACAAGTGTTGAATATGATGAAGTGATGATTCAGTTAGCCAAGGAGTATTTTTATGTTGATAAGATTCCAAATCATAGAATTATTCATGAGGATGCTTTGAGGATAGTAATAGAGCCTGAAGAAAACGATATAGCTCCCAGCTCTTTAGATTTGTTAATTGTAGATGTTTTGAACGGTGACAAGTACCCGGATCTTGGTAAAACAGGAAACTTCATTTCTGCCGTAAAAAGATTAATTAGACCCGGAGGTCATATTGTGTTTAGTAGAATATATACTGAATTTTTCCAGGAAGAAGTTAATATTTTTGTAGACAGTTTGGAAAATTATTTTAGTGAAGTCGAAACTGAAGTTGTAGCCGGTTATACGAATTCAGACAATTTGTTAATATTCGGAAAGGTTTAACAGTGCCTTTAATCAAAGCTCTCATTTTAGGGATAGTCCAAGGTTTGACAGAATTTTTACCTGTTTCTTCTTCTGCACACCTCATAATTTTTCCGGATGTTTTAGGTTGGGGGGAGCACTCTTTGTCCTTTGATACCACGCTTCACCTCGGAACATTATTCGCTCTTATTGTTGTTTTTTGGAAAGATATTTTATCAATAATTAAGTCACTTTTTTTGGATATTAAGAAGCATAAAAAATCTTTCAATCACTACTCCTCGAAATCTTGGTTGGCTTTCAAAATTTTTATCGCATCGATACCTGTAGGGTTAGCAGGGCTCTTCTTCGGAGATTTTTTAGAAAATAAATTTAGAGGAATTTGGTTCGTAATTATATTTTTGTTAGTGGGAACTCTTATAATGTACATTGCTGAAAAAAGATTTAAAAAAAGATTGATTGTTAAGGATGAAATATCCGTCGGTAAAAGTTTTAGAGTAGGAATTTTTCAAGCTTTAGCTCTTTTACCTGGTATATCGAGGTCGGGTTCTACCATTTCCGGAGGTATGTTCTTTGGACTAAGTCGGAAAGAGGCTGCCAGGTTTTCTTTTTTGCTATCAATTCCCGCGGTCTTGGCCGCAGGAGTTTCTCAAATTATTTCGTCTCTGGATTATTTAAATATGGCGGAAATTGCCCCCATGATGGTTGGTTTTTTTTCAAGTTTTTTAGTCGGTATAATAGCAATCAATTTTATGATGAAGTTTGTTAAAAACAACAAGCTTTACCCTTTTATATTTTACAGGTTAGGTTTAGCAGTATTTTTAATAATCTTATTCTACATCTAAGCAAATCTGCTAAAATCATCTTGTTATGTTCGGTTCATTATTTGACACAAATGAAAAACAATTGAATAAAATATGGCCTGTTGTTGAAGAAGTTAATTCTCTTGAGGAAGGTGTTAAGAAGTTAAGTAAGGAAGAAATTCAGGGAAAAACAAAAAAATGGAAAGAAGAATTACGTAAGTTTGATGAGAAAGAAATTGATAACTACTTAAATAAAATACTTCCCGAAGCTTACGCTTTAGTCAGAGAGTCCGCTACCAGAACTGTAAATATGAGACACTATGATGTTCAAATCTTAGCTGGGATAGTTTTACATCAAGGAAAAATCGCTGAGCAAAAAACAGGTGAGGGTAAAACTCTTACCGCCACACTTCCTATATATCTAAATTCCCTTGGCGGGAAAGGTGTTCATTTGGTTACACCTAACGATTATTTATCAAGACACGGTGCCGGTTGGATGGGAGCTCTTTATGATTATTTAGGAGTTTCTGTAGGGGTAATAATGCAAGAAAGGGCTTTTAAATATGATAGTTCTTTTCAAGGAACCGAATTTGAAGATTCTTATTCTGTCCATTTAAGAGAAGTAACCAGACAAGAAGCTTATCAATGCGACATCGTGTACGGAACTAATCATGAGTTTGGATTTGATTATTTAAGAGACAACATGGTTAGGTCTCTTTCTGATATGGTTCAAACCAATCCGAGAGGAGATTGGGGTGTTCACAATTTTGCAATTGTTGATGAAGTTGACTCTATTTTAATAGATATGGCAAGAACTCCTTTGATAATTTCCACTGCTGATGCAAAACCGAGTGAAAGATATCACCAAGCAAATGGAATTGTTAAATCTCTTATTAAAGATACTGACTACGAAGTTGAGGAGAAATATAAAAATGTAACTTTAACCGATTTGGGTATCAGAAGAGTAGAACGACTTTTAGGAATAGAGAATTTATATGAGCAGGATTTTGAAATGGTTCATTTGATGGAGCAGGCTCTTTCTGCAAATACCCTTTATGAAAAAGATAAAGACTATGTTGTCAAAAACGGAGCTGTGGTTATTGTAGATCAATTTACAGGTAGACTACTTCCGAGCAACAGGTTTTCTCACGGACTTCATCAAGCTATCGAAGCTAAGGAGGGCGTGACCATTCAGCAAGAATCAAAAACTCTTGCAGAAATTTCGTATCAAAATTATTTTAGAATGTACGGAAAGCTTGCAGGTATGACCGGTACGGCAGCTACCGAATCTGAAGAGTTTTTTAAGATTTATAAATTAGAGGTCGTTATTATCCCCACTAATAAAAAGTGTATTAGAAAAGATAACAACGATGTTGTTTACAAAACCGAAGCAGGAAAGTTTAAAGCTGTAGCAGATGAAATTGAAAAAAGATATAAAAAAGGACAGCCTGTTTTAGTTGGAACTACGTCAGTTGATAAAAGTGAACTCCTTCATCACTTTTTGCAGAGAAGAAATATTCCTCACGAAATTTTAAACGCAAAAAATCATGAAAGAGAGGCTTTGATAATCGCTCAAGCCGGACGAGAGGGGTCAGTAACTATCTCTACTAATATGGCAGGCCGTGGTGTGGATATTATTTTAGGAGGGGACCCGGTTGATTTGGATATGCAAAAAAAGGTGGTCGAGGCCGGTGGTCTTTGTGTTATAGGTACAGAAAGACATGAATCCAGAAGAATTGATAATCAGTTAAGAGGAAGATCCGGACGACAGGGCGATCCCGGTGAGTCGAAGTTCTTTGTTTCCTTACAGGACGACCTGATGAGAATTTTCGGTGGCGAATCTGTTTCAAGAATTATGGATAGGTTTGGTTTGGACGAGAATATCCCTTTGGAAGCAGGCATTGTTTCCAAGTCTATAGAAAACGCACAAAAGAGAGTGGAAGGTTTTAACTTTGACAGAAGAAAACAGTTAGTTGAGATGGACGATATTATGAATACTCACAGGGAGGTTATTTATAAATTAAGGAGAAGAATACTAGAGCTCGGGGGCGGGGTTGAAGATTACAAAGATTGGTTGGTTGAAAAGTTTTCAGAATTTTCTTCTTTGAGTAGGGAGTTTTGGGATGAGCGTGAAAAGGAATTTGGAAAAGAAACATGGTTTCAAATTGTTAGTGGATTTGGATGTCCTGTTATAGATTTTATGTGGATGGACCATTTGGTTGATATGGATCAGTTAAGGGAAGGTATTGGATTGAGAGGTTACGCGCAAAGAGATCCTATGGTTGAATATAAAAGAGAAGGTCATGAAAGATTTGAGATCTTAGTTTCTAAGGTTTATTCGATGGTAGGAGAAAGATTATCTTCAATTTCAAAAGATGCTGTTCCTGAAAAAAGTTCTCATTCGGATGTTTCTAGAAAACTTACATATCATAAAAGTGAGTTGGAGACAGGTGTTTCTGAAGAGGGTATGGAAATGAGCGAGAGAAAAGTAGTCGATGATTCGGGGCGAGAAATGAAGGTAGAAAAAATTGAATCTGGTAGAGAGAAGGTGGGGAGGAATGATCCATGTCCTTGTGGAAGTGGGAAGAAGTTCAAAAATTGTCACGGAAAAAATATCTAACCTCCAAGTTTTTTAGTGCGCCACAATTTTTCCGTCACTTCGTGATGTAGAACTGCCATGGTAGAAACGTCTAGAATTATTTACTAACTTTTGCACTGCAGTTCTTGCGCCGCTTTGCGTCCAATAATTTTCACGAGAGTAGCATTTTTCCTCTATTATTTTGTAACGCTCTAAAATTCTTGCATCACTATGTGATGAAAAAAATTGTCACGGAAAAAACATTTGATTCTAGGTTTTGTACTGCGCCACAATTTTTGTGTCGCTTTGGGTTCAAAAAATTATTGAGCTAGCATTTGGTTTGCGGTTTGAAGACCCGCGTTACAGTCAGCGCTTGTAGGTTCATATTGTAAACAAGCTTCAAAATACTTTTTAGCATTTTCAAAATCTTTTTCCTCCATGTAGATAATTCCTAGTTTATAAGCTGATGGGTATAACCTTGGATTCATTTGTAATGATTGTTCCAGATATCTTATGGCTTGAGGTATGTTACCTTGTACCATATATATGTGACCGATATTATGTACCGCGTCTGCGTAATCAGGTTTTAGCGCATATGATCGTTTAAAGTTTTCCAAAGCTCCCTCAAGATCTCCTTCATTTGCAAGAACATCGCCCATGTTGTTATAAACTCTGTAACTGTAGGGAGCAGTTTTCTTGGAAGCAATCCACAAGTTTTTACTATTTCTCAAATCATTATTTCTAAGAACCGTTCTTAAAGAGTACAAAGAAATTATTATGATTGATGCGTATAGAACAAAATTATTTTTCTCTACACCTTTTTTTACCTTTCCTTGTTTTTTATTTTTCTCGTTAATTTTATTTTCGAAGTATATTAATCCGATGCCAATTATTGCTGATGAAAATATTGAAGGTATATAAAGGTATCTCTCGGCAGCTATCCAAGCAACTATAACCGGACTAAAAGAAGGGAGCACTCCGAAAATTATCATCAAAAGTAGTCCTGAAATTCTTCTGTCTTTTTTCATAAAGTAAAATATGGCAAAGATAACGGCAAAGGTTAAAAACACCATAAATGTATATTCTGCGGGTGTTATGTATTTACCTTCATGGTAAATACTTAATGTTTTTGGGTAAAACAATGTTGTGTATTCCATATATATTGTATAGGGGATTCTATTGATTAGAGGTGTGGCTGTTGCAGTATCAACGTAATACAGAGTTTCTAAACCCTGAACCCTTTCTTTAATATATCCTGGTAGTAGAGCAATCGCGAAAGCTAAAGAGGTTAATAAGTATGGTAGATACTGTTTAATATTTGAAAATTTAATCTTTTTTTCAATTATAAACTGATCCATTAAAACTAATAAGAATGGTGTCACTAAAATCCAACCCCCACCCCTATAAAAAATAAGTGAGAAAACATAGATAAGAGTTGATATTAGCAAATAGATTTTATTATCGGTTTTTTTAAAAAGTGCAAAAAATATTAATGTTGGGATAATTATCGAGGCTCTTCCCGCATACCAAACACCCGCATGCCAACTAATGGCTTCGGTGTTTGCAGGATGAGCTATAAAAAGTAAAGTTCCAATTATTGATATTTTCTTGCCAAAAAGTATGTTTAAAAGAATAAAAACTAAAATACCATTTAACATATGAAACATTATCGAAACGATATGAAAAACAGACGAATTAATACCAAATGTTTGGACGACAACAGACATTACAATAGTAAAAGCATCAAAAGATTTTAGTGCTAGTCCAAAATCATGAAACTCAGGTGATGTGAAAGCCTTTGAGTAATCATCTAAATTAACAAAATCTCCGGTGATAATGTTGGCATAGATTAATAATGTAAATATTGTTATTACGACAATGAATAATTTATTTTCTTTAATAAACTTTTTGAAAGTCTTAAAATTATAAAAAGTTAAGTCTGAATTATTTACTACATCGACTGATTTTATTTCTTTGTCTTTTTTCATCGGAATTCATTTTACTATACAATTTAAAATTCTTCACTTATCATTTAATGATATTTGGATTATTATTTGTTGGATTATGAAAATTAAAAGTTTTATTGGCGAGATAATTGAGACAGTTTTGCTTTCAGCCGTGGTAATACTAATGATTTACCATTTTATCGCATCTGTTGAAGTTGTTTGGGGACCAAGTATGGAGCCGAATTTTCACTCAGGAGAAAGAATATTAGTGGATAGAGTAACCACCAAATTTTCGGAATTAAAAAGAGGAGATGTGGTAGTTTTTTACCCGCCTAATGATGATTCAAAACATTATATAAAAAGAGTTGTGGGAATTCCCGGAGATGTTTTTAAAATAATAAACTGTAATGTGGTAATTTCCCGAGATGGGAAACATTATGTTTTATCCGAAAATTATTTGTCAGAAGGTGTGTGTACTGAGGCTGGTTCTTTTATAAAAGAGGGCAGGTCAATAAAACTAACAGACAATCAATATGTCCTTTTAGGTGATAACAGGCCCCAATCTCTTGATTCGAGAAACATCGGTGTTATAGATAAAAGCAGGTTGGTAGGTAGAGTTGTATTTAGATTTTGGCCAATATCAAAAATTGGGTTTATAAAATAGGTATTGACACATTTTTGTTATTATGGTAACTTTCGCACTGTCCCAAACACGTCCGCAAAAAATAATAGGTACAAAGATACCCAGTAGGGATGGGTTTCTTTTTATCTTTATTTCAGTTTGGTACTTTCAAAAAATTTATATTTCACTAGTTAATTCTTTATTTGAAAAGGCTTATAATTAAAATTTAATGCGAGAAACTTTTTTAAAAAGAAAAATAGCTCTTCCTTTACCAAATTTAGTGGGAGTACAACTTGAGTCATTCGATTGGCTTAAAAGAGTTGGTTTGAAAGAAGTATTGGATGAGCTCGGTACTATAGAAGATAACTCCGGAAGAGGATGGGTTTTAACCCTATCTGATCCAAGAGTTGATAAAGAAAATATTACGATAGAGGAAGCTAAAAGAACCGGAAGAACTTACGATGCTCCTTGGTATGTACAAGCTTCCATTGAAGATCCAATTTCCAAAAAGAAAAAAGTAAATGAGATTTATATGGGAGATATTCCCCTGATGACAGATCAAGGTACCTTTGTTATTAACGGTGTTGAAAGAATTATTATTAGTCAATTAATAAGATCTGAGGGTGTTTTATTCGGCGGGGAGAACTCTCCCGTTACGGGACAATTTCTTGCTGCAGCTAAAGTACTTCCTAAAAGCGGTGTCTGGCTAGAATTCGAAACTTCCAGGACCGGTGTTATTACCTTAAGAATAGATAAAAAAAGAAAAATTACCGCCACAACATTATTGAGAGTTTTCGGTTTGGAATCAGATGACGATATAAGGCAAGCTTTTGTAGGTGTGGAAACAAATCCCGAAATTAATTACACTGAAGCTACTTTAGCCAAAGATCCTGCAGAAGGGTTTGATGATGCTTGTTTAGAAATTTACAAGAAAATGAGACCCGGTGAGCCTTTAGTTATCGATAATGCAAAGGCATTGGTTCATGCTATGTTCTTTAATAAACGAAGGTACAGTTTGGGGTCCATAGGTAGGTTTAAACTAAACCAAACCTTGGGTTTAAACTTTCCTAATGATCCTAAGCACAAACTTATTCAACTCGAAGACCTTATAAAAATACTCTCAAGAATAATTGAGCTTAATAATGGTATTGGTGATCCCAGCGACGTTGATTTTTTGGGCAACAGAAGAGTAAAAAGTATGGGAGAGCTTTTACAATGGCAGATGAGAGTTGGTTTCTTGAGGATGGAAAAGAATATTAAAGAAAGAATGAGTCTTGCCCCGAGGGACAGGTTACCTGAACCTTCCACATTAATAGCTCCGAGAGCAATCGCTGCTGCAGTACATTCATTCTTCGCTACCGGACAGCTTTCTCAGTTACACGATCAACAAAATCCTTTAACTGCACTTGATCATTTAAGAAGACTTTCTGTCTTGGGACCGGGTGGTTTATCAAAAGATAGAGCAAGTTTTTCAGTTAGGGATGTTCACAATTCATATTTCGGAAGAATTTGCCCAGCAAGAACTCCTGAAGGACCTAATGTTGGACTCATAAATTACATGTCTATGTATGCAAGAGTTAATCAATACGGATTTTTAGAAACACCTTATATAAAGCTCGAAAAAGATTCAAAAGGAAATGTAAAAATTACTGATGAGGTTGTTTATTTAGCAGCTTACGATGAAGAGCATACAAATATTACAGACCAATCAGTTGAAATAGATGAAAAAGGTTATATTTTAGACGAACACGTACCAATAAGAAAGGGAGGAGAGTTTTTCTTAGGAGACAGAGCAACGGCTGAATACATTGAAGTTGTTCCGGCACAAGTTTTAGGTGTAGTCGCAGGACTGGTTCCTTTTGTACAGAACGACGAGGTTACACGTATAACCATGGCTACACAGCAAATGTCCCAGGCAGTTCCTTTGGTAAAACCTCAAAGACCTATAATTGGTACGGGTATTGAAGCCGAGGTTGCCAGAAATACCGACGCCTTAATTATTGCTGAGGATAGCGGTGTGGTCGATTATGCCGATGCAGAAAAGGTAATAGTTAAATACTCCGAGAAAAACAGAAAAACTGAATACAAAACAAAGAAATTTATTCAAACAAATAGTGGAACAAGCTATAACCAAGTTGTTAAAGTATTGACAGGCCAAAAGATAAAAAAAGGAGACATCCTTATTGAAGGTCCTGCAGTAGATGAAGGTGAAATTGCCATCGGAACCAATATGAAGGTCGCCTATATGATATATGAAGGTTTAGAGTATGAAGATGGAATTATCATTTCAGATCGTATCGTAAAAGAAGATGTCTTAACTTCAATTCATATACAGGATTATGTAGTTTCAGTTCAAGAAACAAAGTTAGGTCCTGAAGAAATCACCAGAGATATTCCTAATGTTTCAGAAGATACTCTAAGAAATTTAGATGAAGAGGGTATTGTTACTATTGGATCCAAAGTTAAATCTGGAGATGTTCTGGTTGGTAAAGTAGCACCTAAAGGAGAAGTTGATTTAACTTCAGAAGAAAGACTATTAAGAGCAATTTTTGGTGAAAAAGCTAAAGATGTTAGAGATACTTCTTTAAGAATGCCTCATGGGGAGCACGGAGTTGTAATAGGTGTTAAGACTGTAACAAAAGAAGATAATGAATCGCTTCCCGCAGGAACGATTAAAAAAATTACTGTATATGTAGCACAACAAAAGAAAATTGAAATAGGTGATAAACTTGCAGGCAGACACGGTAATAAAGGAGTTATTTCAGCTATTGTACCTGCAATAGACATGCCTTTGCTTCCTGATGGTTCTCCGGTAGATATTATTTTCTCATCAGAAGCAGTTTTAAAAAGAATGAATGTCGGTCAGATTTTGGAAACTTCTCTTGGGGCGGTAGGCAAAAAGCTGGGAAAATATTACGAAATTCCATCCTTACAAAGAATTCCGGAAGAAAGATTACTTGAAGAATTTAAGAAAGCCGGTTATCCGGCAAGCGGAAAAATGAAACTTATTGACGGTAGGACAGGTGAGTATTATCACAATGACATTGTTGTCGGAGATGCTTATATTCTTAAACTAGTCCACATGTCTGAAGAAAAGATGCACGCAAGGTCAACAGGCCCTTATTCATTGATTAACCAACAACCTTTGGGTGGTAAAGCACAGTTCGGAGGTCAGAGATTCGGAGAAATGGAAGTCTGGGCATTGGAAGCATACGGAGCTGCACATACTTTACAGGAAATGTTGACAATCAAATCCGACGATATGATGGGTAGAGTGCAGGCATTTAGTGCATTAATACAAGGAAACGAAATTCCCGGATCTACAGTCCCTGAGACCTTTAAACTATTAGTTAGAAAATTGAATGGTTTGGGATTAGGTTTAGAGGCTTATTCAGCAGAAGGTACTTCTGAAGAAGAAACTGATACACCGGTTGCAGCACCTGAAGAGGAAAAAGTAGATGGGAAAGGTTCTGAAATTCTTGATCAAGAGGTTAGTGTTGTAGATGAAGAAGGTCTTGAAAGTGAAGGTTTAGAAGAAGTAAAAGAGGAATCGGAAGATTTATAAAAGGATAAAAATATGAGAGATATTAATAAATTAAAAGATTTTGATGCACTTAGAATTTACCTTGCATCAACTGAAAATATTTTAGAATGGTCCTATGGGGAGGTTACCAAACCTGAGACTATTAACTATAGAACTTTTAAGTCCGAAAGAGACGGTCTTTTTGACGAAAGAATTTTTGGACCTTCAAAAAACTACGAATGCTATTGCGGAAAATTTAAAGGAATAAGATACAAAGGTGTAATCTGTGATAAATGCGGAGTCGAAGTTACCCATAACAGAGTTAGAAGAGAAAGAATGGGTCACATTAAGTTAGCTTCTCCGGTAGCGCATGTCTGGTTTTTTAAGGGTATTCCTTCGAATATGGCGCTTTTGCTCGATCTAACTCCTAGAAATGTTGAATCTGTAGTGTATTTTGCTTCATTTATCGTAACGGAAATCGATGAGAAAAGTAAAACAAAAGCAGTTTCTCAGATTGGAAAAGATTTAGAAATGACCAAAGCATCTCTTCAAAAGGAGATTGAGGATCAAGTCAAAGCACTGAACAAAGAGATCGACGATTTGAAAAAGACGAACGATGAGATGAAAGCTAAGGAAGAAGAACTAAAAATCAGACAACAGATTCAAAAAATAACCTCGGTTTACGAGAAGAAAGTAGAGGAGCAGGAGAAGAAATTTAAATTAATTCAAAAAAAGATTGAAAGTGTAGAAATAAACTCAGTAATTTCCGAAAACGAGTACATCACACTCATCTCCTATTTAGATAAATTTTGTAAACTTGAAATTGGTGCAGATGCTCTTAAAGTAATTTTAGACAGAATGGATCTTAATGTTTTGTCTGAACAACTAAGAGAACAGCTTACTAAAGCAAAGGGTCAAAGAGCTCAAAAAATTGCTAAAAGATTAGTTGTAGTTGAAAGATTTAGAAGATCTGGTGTTACTCCGGGAAGAATGATTATGGAAGTAATTCCTGTCATACCGCCGGACTTAAGACCTATGGTCCAGCTTGATGGTGGAAGATTTGCTACATCAGACCTGAACGATTTGTATAGAAGACTTATAAACAGAAATAACAGATTAAAGAGACTTTTAGATTTAGGTGCTCCTGAGATTATCGTAAGAAATGAAAAAAGAATGTTGCAGGAATCTGTGGATGCTCTATTTGATGCTTCGAAAAGGAAGAAAAAAGCCAGAACAAACACCCGAGGTAAGGAGTTAAGATCACTTGCCGATATGATAAAGGGTAAACAAGGTATTTTCAGACTGAATTTACTTGGAAAAAGAGTCGACTATTCAGGTAGAGGGGTTATTATCAATGGACCTGATTTGAAATTAAATGAATGCGGAATTCCAAAAGAGATGGCCTTAGAGTTGTTTAAACCAATGGTTTTGAGAGAAATATTAGCAAGAAGTTACGCACCTAATGTTAAGAGTGCAAAGTTCTACTTAGACACCCGAGTACCCGAAGTTTGGGATATTTTAGAAGAAGTTGTAGATGGTCACCCGGTATTTTTAAACAGAGCTCCTACACTCTGGAGATTAGGTATTCAGGCATTTTATCCAAAATTAGTAGAAGGTAACGCAATAAAATTACACCTTTGTGTTTGTAAGGGTTACAATGCAGACTTTGACGGAGACCAAATGGCTGTTCACGTTCCTTTGACTGATAAAGCTATCGACGAAGCAAAGAACATCTTAATTTCAACTAATAATCTTTTAAATCCTTCAAGTGGATCACCAATATCAATTCCTTCTAACATCATGTTATTTGGTGTTTACTACATAACATCCATTGATGAGAAGCTTCCAGTGTTAAATAAGGTGTTTTTCGGAGAGACCGAGTTAATGTATGCAATGGAAGTTAAAAAAGAAGTTGATTTAAGACAGTTAACAAAAGTAAGAGTCGGTAATGAGATTAAAGAAACAACTATTGGAAGAATTATTTTTAACAAATGTTTACCTGAGGGTTTTGACTACATAAACGAACCGATGGACAAGAAGAGAGTGACAAATTTGCTGACTAAAGTTTTGAAGGAAGAGCCTAATGAAGTCGCAGTTAAACTAATAGATGACATTAAAAATATCGGATTAAAATACGGTACTATCTGCGGTCAGTCAGTTTCATTGTCTGATATTGATATCCCCGCCGAAAGAGTGAAGATGATTGACGAAGGTAAGAAATTAGTTATGGGTGTAGACGGTTATTTTGCAAGAGGTCTTATAACAAAATCTGAAGTAAGAAAACAAAAGGAAGATCTATGGAATAAAATAATTGCTGATCTTGATAATGTTGTTTGGGATAACTTGAAAGAAGACAACCCTGTTAAGATTTTAGTTAAATCGGGATCTACTAAAGCTTCGAGAGACCAGGTTAAGCAATTGGCCGGTATGAAAGGATTAATTAACGATCCTACAGGTAAAATTGTCGAAATTCCAATATTTGGAAACTTTAAACTTGGTTTGTCAGCTTTAGAGTATTTTGTAGGTTCAAGAGGTGCTAGAAAAGGATTAGTTGATAAGGGTTTAAAAACAGCTGACGCAGGTTATTTAACAAGAAGATTAGTGGATGTTAGCCAGGACGTCATAGTAAGAGAAGAAGACTGTGGAACCACTGAAGGTAGAGAAATGATCGTTGGAAAGGGAACACTTCTTCAGACGTTCGGAGATAGAGTTGTAGGAAGAGTGTTAGCTAAAGATGTTAAGGTAGGAAATAAAATAATAGTTAAAGCCGGTACTTTCTTAACAGATAAAGATGTAGCGGAAATTGAGAAAGCAGGAGCTGAGAAAATAATAATCAGATCACCTATGCACTGTGAAACCAGAAGAGGAATTTGCGCCACTTGTTACGGTTCTGATTTGATGACAGGAAAAATGGTTAGAGTAGGAACCGCTGTTGGAGTTGCAGCTGCTCAATCAATCGGAGAGCCTGGAACACAGCTTACCATGAAGACATTCCACTCCGGCGGTATTGTCGGAAAAGATATTACTCAAGGTTTACCAAGAGTTGAGGAGTTAGTCGAGGCAAGAGCTCCTAAATTTTTATCAGTTATGAGTGAGATTTCGGGTACAGCAAGAATTGAAAAAAATGGTGACGAAAGAAAAATAGTGGTAATACCTTCGGATCCTGGAGATCAGGTTGTTGAATATAACATTGACCCTATTGAAGAAATTTTAATAAAAGATGGAGATACAGTTGGAAGGGGTCAAAAATTAACTAGTGGTAACTTGAACTTAAGTGACCTTTATAGAACAGTCGGAGTTGATGAGACAAAAAGATATGTCATCGAAGAAGTTCAAGGAGTTTACGCTTCTCAAGGAGTTACTATCAATGACAAACACCTAGAAGTTATTGTTAAACAAATGTTTAACCATGTAAAAATTGAAGACGCAGGTGACACAGAATTTATGGTTGGTGAGCTTACCACAAGAGCAAGATTTGATGAGGAGACAGAAAGAGTTGTTGCCAGCGGAGGTACCCCGGCTACAGGTAAATTAGTGATGTTAGGTATTACTAAAGCTGCTTTACATACAGATAGCTGGATGTCAGCAGCGTCTTTTATACACACAAGCACTGTATTGACCGAAGCCGCTTGCTCTGGTAAGGTTGACTACTTGATGGGCTTGAAAGAAAATGTCATCATTGGAAGGTTAATTCCTACCGGAGAGAGAGCAAGGGTAAATTAAAAATGCCAACTATAAACCAATTATTAAGAAAAAGTAGAAAGAAAAAAGTAAAGAAGGCAAGTACGCCGGCTTTGAAAGAAGTTTTTAATACTAAAAGAAAAACTATTTCAAAGAGAAACAGTCCTTTAAAAAGAGGAGTTGTTTTATTGGTTAGAACACAGACACCTAAGAAACCAAATTCTGCTTTGAGAAAAGTGGCAAGAGTCAGGCTTTCAAATAAAAGAGAAGTAACGGCTTATATTCCGGGAGAAGGTCACAATCTTCAGGAACACTCTGTTGTAGTTGTTAAGGGTGGGAAGGTTCAGGATCTTCCCGGTATAAAGTATGAGATTGTTAGAGGGACTGCTGACCTTGCAGGAGTTGAAAAAAGAAAAACATCAAGATCAATTTATGGAACAAGGAAAGTTAAGGAGAAAAAAGCATGAGAGGTAAAAGAGCCAAAAAAAGGGCGTTAATGCCCGATTCAATTTATAAATCTAAAGTTGTTGCCAGAACAATAAATACTGTTATGGAAAGAGGTAAAAAGAGTGTAGCAAAAAGTATCGTTTACGGGTCTATTCAAAAATTAAATCAGGATGAAAAAGAAGGCTTAAGAATATTTGAACAGGCCGTTAAAAATGTTATGCCACAACAGGAAGTTAGATCAAAGAGAGTTGGTGGAGCAACCTATCAGGTTCCTATGCCATTAAAGCATGATAGAGCAGAAGCTTTGGCAATAAGATGGATAGTCGATGCCGCAAAATCAAAAAAAGGAAAACCAATGGTAGAAAAATTATATGAAATTTTGAACGATTCCTATCAAAACATTGGTGATGCTATTAAAAAGAGGGATGATGTTCATAGAATGGCGGATGCAAACAGAGCCTTCGCACATTTTGCAAGGTTTTAAATATGTCTGACACTGCTGATAAAAAATATCCTTTAGAGAAAATTAGAAATATTGGAATTATTGCCCATATTGATGCCGGAAAAACCACCACTACCGAAAGAATCCTTTATTATACTGGAAAATCTCATAAGATTGGTGATATTGATGAGGGTAATACTCAAATGGACTGGATGGCCCAGGAAAAAGAAAGAGGAATTACTATTCAATCAGCTGCAACAACTTGTTTCTGGAAAGATCATAGAATAAATATCATTGACACCCCAGGCCACGTTGATTTTACCGCAGAAGTTGAAAGATCACTTAGAGTTCTGGATGGTGGAGTTATTGTTTTAGATGGTTCTCAGGGAGTTGAGCCACAATCTGAAACTGTTTTTAGACAAGCTCAAAAATATGATGTCCCCTTGTTATTTTTTGTAAATAAATTAGATAAAGTTGGTGGTGACTTTTTTATGTCCGTAAACTCCGTTGCAGAAAAATTAACCAAAAAAGGAGTTGCTGTTCAAATTCCAATCGGAATAGAAAACGGTTTTGAAGCTGTTATAGATTTAATTGAGATGAAAGCCTACAAATTCGAAGGATCCGGAGGTGAGAAGGTAGAAGAGTTTGATATTCCCCAAGATTACTTAGAAGATGCTAAAAAATACAGATCTATTTTAGTTGAAAGAGTTGCTGAATCAGATGATTCCTTAATTGAAAAATATTTGAACGGCGGGGAGCTCACTATTGAAGAAATTAAAAAAGCTATTAGAAAAATGACAGTTAAAGCGGAATTGTACCCGATCTTTTGTGGTGCTTCTCTATCAAACAAAGGAGTTCAAAAAGTTCTGGATGGTGTTATTGAATATCTTCCCTCACCTAAAGATACCCCTGATATAAAAGGGATAAATTCAAATACAGGTGAGGAAGTCTCCCTTAGTTCAGATATTGACGGACCTTTGGCAGCACTGGCATTCAAGATCCAAACAGACCCTTACGTTGGTAGGTTAACTTATATTAGAGTGTATTCAGGAAAAATAACCGCCGGTTCTTATGTTTACAATTCAACAACAGGTAAAAAGGAAAGACTTGGAAGAATTTTATTAATGCACGCAAATCACAGAGAAGAAATAAAAGAAGTTTTGGCAGGTGAGATTGCAGCCGGAGTTGGTCTTGAAGCTACCACAGGTGACACACTCTGCAACGAAGAACATAAAATTTTATTAGATAAGATTAGTTTCGCAGAGCCGGTTATCGGAATAGTTATTGAACCTAAAACCAAAGCAGATAGAGATAAGATGTCTCAAGTAATTAAGAAATTCCTTGAGGAGGATCCTACTTTACAAATTAAAACAAATATTGAAACCGGACAGACTCTACTGTACGGAATGGGCGAGCTTCACTTAGATATTATTGTCGATAGAATGAGAAGAGAATTTAATCTCGAAATCAACACAGGAAAACCCCAAGTTGCGTACAGAGAGACTATTAGAAAAGTTGTTGAGCAGGAAGGTAAGTATATTAGGCAATCAGGTGGTAGAGGTCAGTACGGCCATGTATACCTAAAAGTAGAACCTTTGGAAAGGGGTGAGGGCTTGAAGTTTGTAGATAAAATTGTCGGAGGTTCAATTCCTAGGGAATATATTCCGGCTGTTGAAAAAGGTATCAAGGAAGCAGCTGAAAGCGGAGTTATTGCAGGTTATCCTTTGGTCGATTTTCAGGTTACACTTTTTGATGGATCTTTTCATGAAGTAGACTCTTCGGAAATGGCATTCAAGATGGCCGCAATAGAAGCTATGAGAGCTGCTCAAACAGCTGCGGACACATTTTTATTAGAACCTATCATGAAGGTTGAAGTTATCACTCCGGAAGAGTTTATGGGCGATGTTATCGGAAACTTATCTTCTAAAAGAGGTAAAATTGAAAGCACTGAACAAAAAGGTAATGCAAGAATAATTTTAGGAAAAGTACCTTTAGCCGAGATGTTTGGATACGCAACAGAATTAAGAGGTATGACTCAGGGTAGAGCGTCTTTTGTTATGGAGCCCAGCCACTATGAAGAGGTTCCGTCAAACATAGCGCAGACCTTGGCAAAGGATAGTATTAGGCACTGATTTTTTGTAACAGCGCTAAAAGTATTGATTTTTTTGATTTAATTTGATTAACTATCACTTGCTTATGTAATTGTTTTGAGCTTTAGATGACGTTGTTCCGGACGAAAGCGAGGGTTCTTTATAGTGAGAAGAACATTCGCAAGCGTACAGAATAATGTGATCTAAAAATAAAAAGTAATTTATTTATCGAAAGGAAATTTAAAATGACTGATTTCGTAAGAAATAAAGAACATTTAAATATCGGTACCATAGGTCACGTTGACCATGGTAAGACAACCTTAACATCGGCTATTACAAAAGTACTTGCCGATAAAGGTTTAGCTTCTTACAGGGAATTTAACACAATTGACAATGCCCCTGAAGAAAAAGAAAGAGGTATAACAATTAACATCACTCACGTAGAGTATGAGACCGAAAAGAGACACTACGCACATATAGATGCTCCAGGTCACAAAGACTACATCAAGAACATGATTACAGGAGCTGCGCAAATGGATGGTGCAATTCTTGTAGTTTCAGCTCCTGATGGACCTATGCCTCAAACAAGAGAGCATATTTTGTTGGCCAGACAGGTTAACGTTCCTGCAATGGTAGTTTTTATGAACAAATGTGATATGGTCCAGGATAAAGAAATTTTGGACTTAGTTGAGCTTGAAATTAGAGAATTATTAAATAAATACGGATTCCCAGGAGATACCACTCCTATAATAAAAGGATCCGCGTTAAAAGCTTTGGAAGGAGATCCCGAATACGTTAAGAAAATTGAAGAATTAATGGCAGCTGTTGATGAATTCATTCCTACTCCTTCAAGAGAATTAGATAAACCATTCTTGATGCCTGTAGAAGATGTTTTCACAATTTCGGGAAGAGGAACAGTTGTTACAGGAAGAATTGAAAGAGGAAAAGTAGAGCTAAACGAGGAAATAGAGATAGTCGGAATAAGAGATACCAAAAAGACCATTGTAACCGGAATTGAAATGTTCAAAAAATCAATGAAAGAAGGTCAGGCTGGAGATAACGTTGGAGTTTTGGTAAGAGGAATTGAAAGAACCGACGTTGAAAGAGGTCAGGTTCTTGCTAAACCAGGGTCAGTCAAACCTCATACAGAATTTGATGCAGAGGTTTACGTTTTGTCCAAAGAAGAAGGTGGTAGACATAAACCATTCTTTTCAGGATACAGACCACAATTTTATGTTAGAACTACTGACGTTACAGGAGAAACAAAACTTCCTGAAGGAGTCGAGATGGTACTTCCAGGAGATCATGTAAAAATGACAGTTAAGTTAATTACTCCCGTAGCATTGGAAGAAGGAATGAGATTTGCTATCAGAGAAGGTGGTAGCACCGTAGGTCACGGAGTAGTAAGTAAAGTTATCGCATAAAGATAATTTCTTTTAGAGGGCCCTGCCGTAGGCAGGGCCCCCTTTATCTAAGATGGCAAAAGGTAAAACACAAAAAGATACAAAGATAAGAATAAAACTAAAATCTTACGACAGTAGGATCATAGACTTGAGCTGTTCAAAGATTGTTGATACAGCAATTAGAACCGGCGCACAAATCGTAGGTCCTGTACCTTTGCCTACTAAAATTGAAAAATTTACTGTAATTAGAGGTCCTCACATTGATAAAAGATCTAGAGAGCAATTTGAACTTAGAACTCATAAAAGAGTTATAGATGTTCTTAACCCGACTCCCTCCACTGTTGAGACTTTGTCAAAACTAAGTTTACCTGCAGGGGTTGGCATTTCGATTAAGATGTAGTATCCTATCTTGTTTTTGATATATTGGTCAGTTAGTTTAAAATTAATGATAAATAAAAGAACATAAAAAACGGTTTTTTTAAAAAGGGTAACTGCGAATAGCGCCCTTCGGGCGCTAAATTTTTTTTAATTTTGATACAAAAAATGGAAAAAATAATTGGAAAAAAATTAAATATGACTCAACTATTCGGAGATAATGGAGTAGTTGTTCCTGTAACTATTATTTCCTGTGAGTCGGATGTCAGTGTAGACTTTGAAAATAAAGATATTGTTGTGGTTGGTAAATCAAAAGGTAAAGGTTTCGCAGGAGTTATGAAAAAATGGGGTTTTCACGGCGGGCCCGCTACAAGAGGTCAAGGTATTAAAGGAAGGTCGCCTGGTTCAATCGGGTCTCAAACACCCGGAAGAGTTTTAAAAGGCAAGAAAATGGCCGGAAGAGCCGGTAATCAGAGGATAACAATAAAAGGTTTAAAACTGGTAAAAGTAATGCCTGAATTAAAACAGGTAATGGTTTCAGGGCCGGTTCCAGGTCCCAGAAATTCTAAAATTGAAATTAAATTTGTAGAAAGTAAGAAATAATTTTTAAAATATGAAAGTAGATGTTATTAATTTAAAAGGTGAAAAGCTAGAGCAAATAGATCTCAGGGATGAGATTTTTGGGTCAGATTATAATCCGACAGTTTTAGCTCAATATATTAGGGTATATCAAAATAACCAGAGACAAGGTACTTCTTCTACAAAAACCAGAGCAGAAGTTTCAGGCGGAGGTTTAAAACCAAGAGCTCAAAAAGGTTCGGGAAGATCAAGACAAGGTTCTATTAGAAGTCCTATTTGGGTAGGTGGTGGAGTAGCACATGGTCCTAAGCCAAAATCATACAAATCTCAACTAAGCAAAAAAATGAAAGGTGTTGCTTTAAGTTCAGCTCTTTCTACAAGAATGAAAGAAGGAAAAGTAATCATTATTGACGGAGTAGATATTAAAAAACCAAATACTAAAGAGTTTTCACAATCTTTAAAAAAGATAAAAGTGTCAGGTAGTCTTTCTTTAGTTTGGTTAGGTGAAAACGAAAATATGATAAGGAGTGCAAGAAATATCCCTGAAGTAAATTTAGTAAATGTTAAAAGTTTAGGTGCTTACGATGTAATGAGAACTAAAAATATCGTGTTTTTGAAAAATGCAGTTTTAGATTTTCAAGAGAGGTTTTCTAAATGAGATTAAGTAAATCAATAATAAAACCAATAATTACTGAAAAATCATATGATCACTCTTCTTTTGGAAGATATGTGTTTGAAGTTTCTGTAAAGGCCACAAAGGGTGCTATAAGAAGTGAGATAAAAGATTTGTACGGAGTTGATGTTACAGAAGTTAAGACTGCGATATTACCTGGTAAATCCTCAAGAATAGGAAGAACCAGATTATTTACAACGCCTGCTAAGTGGAAAAAGGCAGTTGTAAAATTAAAAGAAGGACAAAGTATAGATTTATTTCCTAAGGATAAATAAATTAAATGATAAAGTCATATAAACCAACAAGTGAAGGATTAAGAACCAGAAAAACCTTGGTAAAAGGTGTAGATAAAGTACGTCCTGAAAAGTCACTTACAAAAGGAAGATCATCCAATTCAGGTAGATCCAGAGGTAAGGTAACAAGCAGACATAAACAAAGAGGAGCCAAAAAACTCTACAGATTTGTTGATTTTAAAAGAGATAAATTTAATATTCCTGCAAAAGTTATAAGTATTCAGGATGATCCTAATAGAGGACCCAACATAGCTTTGTTAGCTTATGCTGACGGGGAAAAAAGATACATCGTCGCTCCCGAAGGTTTGGAGGTCGGATCTACAATAATATCAGGAGAAAATGCAGAAATTTCTTTAGGTAACAACGTTCCTTTGTCCAAAATACCTTTAGGAACTTCAATTCATAATATAGAGATTAATCCGGGCGCTGGTGCAGTCTTGTGCAGATCAGCTGGAAATCAGGCTCAGATTATTGCAAAAGAAGGCAATTATGTTAATGTAAAACTTCCCAGCGGTGAGGTTAAGAGAATTCCTGATGTTTGTACTGCTACTATAGGAGTTATTGGTAACATAGATAAAAGAAATGTTGATTTAGGCAAAGCTGGTAGAATGAGATATTTAGGAAGAAGACCTCACGTAAGAGGAATTGTTATGGGTGACCCGCATCGAGATCATCCTCATGCAGGAAAATATAGTACTTCAGGTATTGGTATAGTAGCACCGCTGTCACCTTGGGGATGGAAAACAAAGGGAGTTAAGACTAGAAAAAGAGTTAGAACTGATTACACTATAGTTAGTAGAAGAAAGGGCAAAAAGAAATAAATATGTCTAGATCACTAAAAAAAGGAATTTATACAGACGAAAAATTAATGAAAAAAGTCGAAAAGGCTTTATCAGGTGATAAAAAACCAATAAAAACATGGGCTAGAAATTCAACCATAGTTCCTAATATGGTTGGTTTAACTTTTGAAGTTCATAACGGTAAGAAACATATCTCTTTCTTTGTCACTGAATCAATGGTTGGTCACAAGCTTGGTGAATTTGCTCCTACGAGAACCTTTAGAGCACACTCATCAAAGAAAGGAATTGCTGAATAATATGTACGATGTGAAGATAACAGCAAAACACATGGGAGCAAGAGTATCGCCTAAGAAGGTAGCTATTGTACTAGATTTAGTTAGAGGTAGAGGTGTTTTTGAAGCAAAAAAGATTTTATCTTTTGACAGAAGTAAGTCTGCAAAAATTGTTTTAAAAGTGGTAAAATCTGCCGAGGCTAATGCCGTAAATAATAGTAAAATGAACAAAGATAAACTATTTATTAACCGAATATGGGTAAGCGGAGGGCCTTCTTTAAAGAGAATGAGTCCTGGTGCAAAAGGAAGAGTTGACCCTATTTTAAAAAGATATAGTCATATTTATGTAAGTTTAGATGAAAGGGATCAAAAATAATGGGTCAGAAAATAAATCCTGTTGGATACAGAGTAGGAATATCAAAAAACTGGTCATCAAGATGGTACACATCTAAGAGGGATTATGCCAATTTATTGATTGAAGATAAAAAAATCAGAGATTTTCTAAATGAGAAGTTAAGTACAGCAGGTTTGAAAAATGTTGAGATAGAAAGAACTGAAAACGAAGTTAGTATTTTGATAAAAGTGTCAAAACCCGGTGTGGTTATTGGAAGAGGTGGTACCGGTGTTGAGGAGATTGAAAAGGAGATTAAGAAGATAACCAAAGGTAAGGTAAAGATTACCGCTGAAGGTGTTAAATCTTCTGAAATCGAGGCCCAGTTGGTTGGAGATTACATCTGTAGGCAGTTAAAAAGAAGAGTTCCTTACAGGAGAGTTGTTAATTTTGCATTAAGTTCAGCAATTGATAAAGGTGCAAAAGGTATAAAAATAAAATTAGCAGGAGTTTTAAGCGGTAGTAACACCATCTCAAGATCAGAGACTTATAAATTAGGTTCGGTTCCGGCTCAAACTTTAAGAGCTGATATTGATTATGCTCAAATACATTGTCAAATGCTTTTTGGAACCATAGGAATAAAAGTTTGGATATACAAAGGAGAGATAGAGCTTAAATAGGAGAAATAATATGTTGATGATGCCAAGAAAAGTAAAATTCAGAAGACAGCAAAGAGGTACTAATAAGGGTATTTCTGTCAGAGGATCGTCTATATCCTTTGGAGATTATGGTCTGAAGGTTGTAGATAGATGCTTGTTATCTTACAGGCAGCTGGAATCAGCAAGAAAAGCTATTACACACGAAACCAAAAGGGGTGGAAAGCTTTGGATTAGAGCGTTTCCTGATAAACCAGTTGCAAAAAAGGCAAATGAAACAAGAATGGGAAGCGGTAAATCCAACACTGACCATTATGCTGCAATGGTTAAGCCTGGAAAAGTTATATTTGAGATGGCAGGTGTAACAGAGGATGTAGCTAAAAAAGCTTTTTATAAGGCAGCATCAAAGTTGCCGATAAAAACAAAGTTTGTAAGAAGGGATGGCCAATGATAGACATAAAAGAATTTAGAAAAAAAGAATTAGATGATCTAAAAAAGGAGCTCTTAAAAGTTAAAAAGGACTTTCATAAAACAATATCTGATGTTATGCAAAAGAAGGAAAAAAATATTAAAAAAGCTTCTCAATTTAGAAAAGATATCGCAAGAATTCAAACAATAATAAATGAAAAATTAAAAGAGGTACAAAAATGAGCGTTAAAACATTTAAAGGAAAAGTTATATCTAATAAAATGCAGAAAACAGTTGTTGTAGCTGTGGAATCTCCTAAAAAACATCCTAAGTACAACAAGAGTATAAAAAATACTACTAAACTTAAAGCCAGAGATGATATCGGAGTAATGGTTAACGATGAGGTAATAATTGAGGAATGCAAGCCATTTAGTAAGGATGTGGCGTTTAAAGTTTTAAGTAAAATTTCTAAAGAGGAGCAAAAATAAAATGTTACCTATTGGATCATATTTAAAACCAGCTGACAATTCAGGAGCGATAATGCTTAAAATTGTTGGCATACCCGGATCAAATAAACGATCTGCCAGATTGGGAGATTACGTCACTGTTGTAGTAAAAGGCGCTTCCTCTACAGGTACTCTAAAAGATCATAGTATGGCAAAAGCCATTGTAATCAGAACTAAAAAAGAAGTCAGAAGAAAAGATGGTAGCTATATAAGATTCGATGATAACGCGGCTATTGTAGTAGATAAAGATAAAAATATGATAGGCACAAGAGTTTTTGGTCCCGTGGCAAGAGAGATAAGGGATAGAGGTTATTCAAAGATAGTCTCTTTAGCTAAGGAGGTTTTATAATATGAGATTAAAAAAAGACGATAAAGTAAAAGTTATTTCAGGAAAAGATAAGGGAAAGGTATCCAAAATCCTGAAAGTTTTAAAAGATAAAAATAAAATTGTAGTTGAAGGTGTTAATGTAGTAAAAAAGCATGTTAAACCGGGTGTAATTTCAAAAGAGGGTGGGATTATCAGTATCGAAAAACCTGTAGATGTTTCTAACGTAATGTATTATGATGATTCTTCGAAAAAAGTTGTGAAGATTGGATATAAATTAGTTGACGGCAAAAAATATAGAGTATCTAAAGAAACCGGTGAAATATTAGATAAAAAGATATGAATAGATTAAAAGAAAAATACAACAAAGAAATAGCCAAAGATATGCTTAAAGAATTTAAATTAGGCAATGTGATGGAAGTTCCTTCTATTAAGAAGATTAGCGTAAATGCAGGAATAGGTCCTTTCAGAGAAAATAGAGAGGCTGCAGATTTCTTTGCTTCAGAATTGTCTGATATAGCAGGACAAAAAGTATTTGAGAGAAAAGCAAGAAAATCAGAAGCAGGTTTTAAAATTAAACAAAATGATATTGTAGGGTATACTGTTACCTTAAGAGGTGATAGAATGTGGGCGTTTTTGGATAAGTTAATCAATATCGCTTTCCCAAGAATAAGGGATTTCAGAGGTTTTAGTCCCGACTCGTTTGATGAGAATGGAAATTACTCGGTAGGTATTAGAGAACATGTTATATTTCCTGAAGTAAATCCGAATACAACTAAAGGTATTAGAAGTCTACAAGTGACCGTAGTTTTTAATGGAAAGAATATCGATCAGAATAGGTATCTACTTAAGAAGCTAAGTTTTCCCTTTTCGGAATCGGCTAATGTAGAAAGTAAATAAAATGGCTAAAGAAGCTTTAAAACAAAAACATAGTAGAAAACAAAAATTCTCGTCAAGGGAATATCACAGATGTTCTATATGCGGAAACCCAAGAGGTTATATGAGAAGATTTAAAGTTTGTAGAAAATGTTTTAGGGAGATGGCTCATAAAGGAGAGCTTCCCGGAGTAAGAAAGGCAAGTTGGTAAAATGAGTTTAGATAGATTATCAAACATGGTTAGTTCAATAAAAAACGCCTCGATGGGTGGAAGAGACTCTCTGGAGATTCCTTTTACATCTGAATGTGAGTCCGTTGCTAAGGTTTTAAAGGATAGGGGTTTTGTGGAAGAAGTAAAAACCTTTAAGAAAGAAAACAGCTCAGCAAAAATGTTGAAAATAACTTTAGCAAAAGATGGTAACGTAATAAAATTATCAGAAGCTAAGAGGGTTTCTAAACCCGGGAGAAGAGCTTACATTGGCTACAAGGAAGTAAAGCCTGTTCTTCAAGGTTTGGGAGTAATGATATTATCTACATCCAGGGGAATTATGGACGCCCAGGAAGCAAGAAAGAAAAAATTAGGCGGAGAAGTTATTTGTGAGGTTTATTAAAAAATGAGCAGAATTGGAAAAGCACCTATTTTAATACCGCAGGGAGTTACCGTAGAAATAGCGGGAAACGAAGTTATTGTTAAAGGATTAAAAGGTAACTTGAGTTTTAAATTTTCCGATGATGTAGTTGTCAAAAAAGAAGAAGATAAAATTAATGTTGAGATGATAGGTAAAAGTAAAGAATCCCCGGCTTTGTGGGGTACTACCCGAGCTATGATTTCAAATATGGTAAAGGGTGTAACCGAGGGTTATGAGAAAAAATTGGAGTTAGTTGGTGTAGGTTACAGAGTGAAGTCTGTATCCCCTAGAGAGATATCACTAACAGTTGGATATTCTCATCCTGTGGATTTTAAATCCCCAGAAGGTGTTGAGTTGAAAGTTGAGGATAATACTCACATCACTGTCTCTGGCTTTGATAAACATTTAGTTGGTTTAACAGCTGCAAAGATAAGAAAAGTAAGAAAACCAGAACCTTATAAAGGCAAGGGAATTAAATATGCTGATGAGGTTATTAGAAGAAAACCAGGAAAAGCAGGTAAGGTTGGTTCAGGAGGAGCTGCATAAACATGTATCACGTAAAATCAAGAAAAACAAATAGAGAAAAAAGAAGACTATCAATTAGAAATAAGATTTACGGTACTTTTGAAACACCGAGATTGTCCGTATTTAGGTCTAACAAAGATATCTACGCTCAAATTATAGATGACGAAAAATCTGGTACTATCGTAGAGTTTTCATCTAAAAAATTAAAAAGCGCAAAAGGTACCACAAAAACACAGAAATCGTTTGAAGTAGGTAAAGAGATATCAAAACTTGCTTTGGAAAAGGGTATAAAAAGTGTAGTTTTTGATAGAGGTGGTTATAGATATCACGGAAGAGTAAAAGCAGTTGCTGAAGGAGCAAGAGAGGGAGGTTTGAAATTATGAAAAAGGAAGAAAGAAATAAAGAACAATATTCAAACACTGCGAAAATAAGTGAATTTGAGGAAAAAATAATTGAGATCAAAAGAGTCTCAAAGAAAATCAAAGGTGGCAGCGCCATTGGTTTTTCTGTTCTTGTGGTAGTAGGTAATAAAAATGGTAAGGTTGGTTATGGTTTCGGCAAAGCCCAAAACGTAGCTGACGCAATTAGAAAGGCTATAAATTCAGCTAAAAAGAAGATGTATGATGTAAAAATATCAGGGAAGACCATCGCTCACGAGGTTACGGCTAAAGTTGGTGCTTCCAAAGTCCTTCTCAAACCCGCCCCCGAAGGTACGGGAGTTATAGCCGGTGGTTCAGTCAGAATAGTTATGGAAATGGCAGGTGTCAAAGACATTTCTTCAAAGGTGTTGGGTTCTAACAATAAGCTTTTAAACGTCAGATGCGCAATAAAAGCATTAAATGAACTTAAAAAATAATATGGAACTTTTTAATATTAAAAAATTAAATAATGACAGAAAATCCAAGAGAGTTGGAAGAGGTAGAGGTTCAGGTAAAGGTGGACATACTGTTGGAAGAGGTCAAAAAGGACAAAAAGCTAGAAAAGGCGCAAAACCTAATTTAGGGTTTGAAGGAGGTCAATCACCTTTGTATAAGAAACTTCCAAGAATTGGTGGTTTTAAGAGACCTTATATAACAAAAAGCAAAGCATTGGGTGTGAGTCTTGATATTTTCAACAAATTTAAGGACGGTGAAGAGATTACTCCAATATCTTTAGTAGAAAAGAAAGTATTAAAAGATATTCCATCAGGTGGTGTTAAGATACTCTCAAAAGGTGAGTTGAAAAAGAAAGTAGTTTTTAAAGATTTTACATATTCCGAAAAAGCTAAGGAAAAAATCGAAAGTTTTGGTGCTACTATAAATGCTTAAAATATTTAAGCTTCCTGATTTAAGGAAGAAAATAATATTTACGTTATTTATAATTGCTGTATTTAGACTCTTGGCCCACATACCGGTGCCGGGAGTAGATACATCATCAATTAAAGCTTATCTTGAGCAGAGTGTTATTTTTGGGTTTTTTGATTTATTCAGCGGGGGAGGGTTCCAAAATTTTTCAATTGTCACATTAGGCTTAGGTCCTTATATCAATGCTTCCATAATAATTCAACTCCTTACTATGCTTATTCCTTCATTGGAAGAAATGGCAAAAGAAGGTGAATACGGACAGGAAAAAATAAATATGTACACGAAGGTTTTGGCTATCCCAATGTCTTTCGTCCAAGCCTACGGCATTTACTTTTTATTAAGCAAGCAGGGCATAATAAATTCATTGGGGGGTTTTGATGTAGTGCTTCTTGTTTTAACTTTTACCGCAGGTTCCATGCTGTTAGTTTGGCTTGGAGATTTATTAACCGAGAAAGGCGTAGGAAACGGAATATCGGCTTTAATATTTGTATCAATTATAAGCAGATTACCTACCAGTGCTGTTTCTGCCGTAACGGGAATACTGTCTTCAAATTATCTTCAAACGATAATTGTTTTAGTTTTGATTTTATTAACAATAATCGCTGTAGTTTTGGTTAACGAGGGGACCAGAAATGTTCTTTTGGAGTACGGTAGAAGTTCAGAGAGATCAAAGAAAGTGACCAATTACCTTCCTATTAAGATAAATCAGGCTGGAGTTATTCCAATAATATTTGCAGTATCTATTGTTTCTATCCCGGGTATGGTGTCAGGACCTTTTATGGCCTCGGGGAAACCCGGTTTGGTTAATATTGGTTCTTTTATGGCTAAGTTTTTTGAACCTACAGCTTTTTCATATAACGCTTTGTACTTTATGCTTGTCGTAGCTTTTACGTTTTTTTATACTTTTTTACAATTTAATCCTGAAAAGATTGCTGAAGATGTTAAAAAAAGAGGGGGCTTTATACCCGGCGTCAGGCCCGGAACCTCTACTTCAAACTATCTAAAAAGAATTGTTTCCAGAATTACGCTTATGGGTTCTTTATTCCTTGGTTTGATAGCTATTTTGCCCTATTTTATGAATTTTATATTTGGTCCCAATGTTATTTCCATAGGGGGAACTAGTCTTTTAATTGCTGTTTCTGTGGTTCTTGAAACAGTGAGACAGGTGGAGTCATTAACCGTTACGAGAAGTTACGAGAAATTTTTAGGATAATTTATTTTTTACTGATAAAATATAACCATGTTCGATAAAATAAAGGAATTAAATAAATTTAAACAAGCACAAAGTAAAATTAAAAAGCAGATGGAAGAAATATCCGCTACCAGAGAGAAAGATGGTATTAAAATAGTAGTTAGAGGTGACAAAAAGATTCAAAAAATTGAGGTAGACGGAGAGGATCAAAAAGAATTAAAAGATTTAATAAACGACACTTTTAGTGATGTTGACAAGAAACTACAAAAACAGATGAGAGGTCAGTTACAAGACCTTGGACTTCCTGATTTTTAAGCTTTACAATTATTATCATGAAAATATTACTAATAGGACCTCAGGGATGTGGAAAAGGTACCATAGGAAGTATGTTAAGTGATTATTTGGATATCCCGTTGATTTCAGCAGGTCATATATTAAGAGAGGTTGGAGAGGCTCACCCGAGAAAAAGAGAAATTCAGGATTATATGGCAAGGGGTGAACTCGTACCTCAGGATTTAGTTGCTGACCTACTTAGAGAAGAAACCTCAAAAGATTCATGCAAAAACGGATTTATTTTTGATGGGTGGGGTAGAACAATGAAAGACCTTCATTTTTACGACCCTGATTTCGATAAAGTAATTTTAATCAACATCTCTCCGGAAACCTCCGTTAAAAGAATTTCTTCAAGAAGAACCTGCGATGATTGCGGAGCCGTTTTTAATATTGTATCCGTTCCTCCTAAAATAGAGGGAATTTGTGACGAGTGCGGTGGAAGATTAATTCAGCGCGAAGATGACACTGAAGAAGCTGTTAGGAGAAGATTGGAGATATTTAATACAGAAACATCGGAAGTTATTGAGCATTTTAGAAATGAAGGTAAGTTGGTTGAGATAGATGGCGAGGGAAGACCTGAAGAGGTGTTTAACCTTGCTTTAGAAGCACTAAAGTAAATTATAATGTTATAATTACAATTAATGTTTGACTACTCAAAACATAAAGATGAAAACCAGAATATTTCGAAATATTGGAGGAAAAATCCCAAGTCCATAGAGAAGTATCAGTTTGTTCATCATTTTTTACCTAAAGAAGATAAAAGAAAAAGGGCCGATTTTCTTGAAAACAAGGCACTTTTAATTTATTGTGTTTTAATTCTGGTAGTTACCGCAATTTTTAGAGTGATTCCAAAAGTAGCTCCCGGAGTGCTTGGGTATGCCTCGGATATTAATATCACGGACCTTTTAAAATACACTAATAAAAAAAGAGAGGAAAACGGAGTTTCCGGTCTTAGATTAAACGATAAATTATCCGTAGCGGCGCAGAATAAGGCTAAGGATATGTTTGAAGATGGTTACTGGGCTCACGTTGCTCCCGACGGAACAGAGCCTTGGGATTTTATTGTTGGGGAAAATTATGAATATATTTACGCTGGGGAAAATTTGGCTAAAAACTTCTCAACCTCCAAGGAAGTTGTCGAAGCATGGTTTAAGTCGCCCTCTCACAAAAGTAATTTAATTGGAGCTAATTACGATGAGGTGGGTTTTGCCGTAGTAAACGGAGTTATGAACGGTTACGAAACTACTTTAGTGGTTCAGATGTTTGGAAAACCTCGACAGCCCTCTATGTTGGCGAGCGTTAGTGAGCAGGCCGTTAATATAGGAAGAGAAAATGTTTCCGCTTCCGAGGCAGCGCCTGAACTTAACGTAGGTGAGTCTGAGGTTAGATCAGAAACAAGTGTTTCCGAACAACCCGCGGGTACTGAACCTGTAGTTTCTGAGCCTGCTTTTCCTGAATCATCTGATAATAGTTTTATAGATGTTACTTTGGCGACAAAAACCATTAGTTTAGTAGTTGGGGGCTTTGTGGTTTCACTTTTACTTATTGATATATTGTATTCCAGAAAGAAAGGTATAAGAAAACTTACAGGATTAACATTGGCGCATATGGCAATTTTATTAGTGGTTATTGTAAGTATTTGGTTAGTCTTTAGACCTGGTTTGATAGTATAAAGGGATAAAAAATATGATGGAAAATATTAAAGAAAACAGGGTAGAGTATTTCATTCTTTTTGTTGCTATATCGGTTTTTATGTTTTTTATATATTCCTTTAGGTTTGACAGGCAGATGTTGATACTTTTAAGCGGAGTAGGCTCTGCTTTTTATATTCTTTGGGGTATAATTCACCAATGGCTTAGAGGCAAGTTGAATAGAAATGTAATCTACGAATATGCACTTTTCGGTATATTAGTATTTTTACTTTTTTTTACTGTTCTAAGTTTTTAATATGAAAATAGTAGTTGTAATACCTACATATAATGAATCTAAAAATATCGGAAGGTTGATAGAGGCTTTGAATGTTGAATTTAAAAAGATACCCTCCCATGAATTTCACTTACTCGTAGTTGAGGGCAATTCACCTGACGGAACGGCTGATGTTGTGAAGGAGCAGATGAAAAAGTACGATTTTGTTCATTTGCTGATGGAGGAGAAGAAAGCCGGGTTGGGGGCTGCGTATGTTTATGGTTTTAAGTATGCAATGAAAGAACTTGGAGCCGATGTTTTGGTGGAAATGGATGCGGATTTTCAGCATGACCCTAAAGAACTTGTCGATTTAATAAAAGGAATTGACGATGGTTATGATTACATTATTGGTTCGAGATTTACCAAAGGCGGAAGTATTCCTGAATCCTGGGAATTAAAAAGAAAGCTTTTTAGTAAAGGTGGTAACACTCTTTCGAAAATTATTCTTGGTATTAGAGGCGTTAATGATTTTACAACAGGGTACAAAGTATCAAGAGTTAAAGGTTTTGCTGATAGCATTGATTTAGATAATATTCTTTCAAGAGGTTTTGCTTATAAACTAGACCTTTTATATAAAATGCATAAAGCGGGGGCCAAAATAAAAGAAGTTCCCATAACCTTTGGCTTAAGAGATGAAGGTGCTTCAAAGATGGAGAAGAATAATTTAAAAGATTCATTAAGAGTTGTTACAACATTGAGATTGAAGGACCCTGATACTCAGAAATTTTTAAAATTTTGCGCTGTGGGTTTTGCTGGACTGTTCGTAGATTCCGCGCTTTTCAATATTTTAAGATTATCCATTAGAAATTCAAAAACTGCCTCTTTAGTATCAGGTTTTATTGCTATGTTAACAACATTTACTTTAAATAATTTTTGGTCTTTTAAAAACAATAAAATCGAGGGAAATAGTAAAAAAATTCAAGGTTTCATTATTTACATACTGTCTTCATACGTGCCAATTGTGTTCAGATCACAGCTTATTAAATTTTCAGTTTCAAGATTCGGAGATACCTTTTGGGTTTCAAATATTACATTTTTTATAGGAATTGTTGTTGGCTTGATTTGGAATTATCTTGTGTATAGTAAAATAATTTGGAAAGATAAAAATAAATGAATTACTCTATTGTTGTACCTGCATATAACGAAGAAGATAAAATTACTTCTACCTTAACTCAGATAGTAAATTTTATGAGGAATTTTACGGAATCGTTTGAAGTTTTAATTGTTAATGATGGAAGTCCCGATAACACTGCGTCCAAAGTTTTGGAATATTCCAAGGATAACCCAGAAGTTGTGCTAATTGATAATCCTCACAAGGGAAAAGGCTACGCAGTTTGGACAGGTGTGATGAAGGCCCAAGGTGAGTTAATTTATATGGCTGATGCTGATTTGTCGGCTCCGATAGAGGATATTAAAAAATTTAGTAACTGGGCTTTAGAACATGATTTTGATGTTGTTATAGGTAGCAGAGAGGGTATAGGTGCTAAAAGAGTGGGTGAACCTTTTTACAGACATGTTATGGGAAGGGTTTTTAATATTTTTGTCCAAGCACTAGCGGTACCCGGAATAAACGACAGTCAATGTGGTTTTAAACTTTTTACTAGGAAAGCTGCAAAAGATATATTTGGAAGAATGTTAGTCTACGGGGTAAATACAAAGAATGTTAAAGGCACGTACTTCGGGGCTTGGGATGTAGAAGTATTATATTTGGCAAGAAAAATGGGTTACAAAATAAAGCAAATTCCGGTAACTTGGGTATATGTTAAATCCAAGAAGTTTAATCCTATCTCAAATTCTGTTAAAATGGCCTTCGACGTTTTAAAAATTAGATTGAACGGTATCAGGGGGAAATACAAAACTGCCAATCCCACCTCTTCTCTCCCTGAATAATAATTATTTTCGAGGTGGCTTCAATTTATTATGAAAATATGTGTTGTTGGAACAGGTTACGTAGGTTTAGTAGGTGCCGCAATTTTTGCCGATTGGGGCAATGATGTTATTGGTGTAGATATAAACGAAGAAAAGATAGAGAGAATCAAAAAAGGCGAAATGCCTATTTTTGAGCCAGGTTTATCTGAAATAGTACTTAAAAATATTTCAGAAGGAAGATTGACTTTTACCACATCCTTGAGTGAGGGTGTTAGGAATTCAGATGTAATATTTATATGTGTGGGTACTCCGCAAAGTGATACAGGAGATGCAGATTTGTCTGCCGTTTGGAAGGTTGCTGCTGACATTGGTAAGCTTATAGATAGTTACAAAGTTATTGTAACTAAAAGCACGGTTCCCGTTGGAACAAATCAAAAATTAAAACAAGTTATCAGAGATAATATGACTAGCAATGCTGATTTTGATATGGTCTCAAACCCCGAGTTTTTAAGAGAAGGATATTCAGTTGAAGATATGATGCAGCCTGATAGGACTGTTATAGGTTCGGATTCCGAAAAAGCCTTTTCGATAATGAGAGGGCTCTACGAACATTTGGGTAAGCCTATTTTAGAATGTGATTTGAAATCGGCAGAGATGGTTAAATATGCTTCCAATGCCTTCTTGGCGTCTAAGATCTCTTTTATAAATGAGATGGCCCAAATCTGCGAAAGATCCGGCGCCGATGTTTCAGTTGTAGCCAAAGGTATGGGTCTTGATAACAGAATCGGTCCAAGGTTTTTGAGCGCAGGTATAGGTTACGGAGGTAGTTGTTTTCCAAAAGATGTTGCAGCCCTTTACAAAACTTCAACAGACCAGGCTTACGATTTTAGACTTCTAAGAGGTGTTATGGAAGTAAATGAAAATCAGAAGAATTATTTTGTGTCCAAGATAGTTAGATATTTCGGTAAAAATATGGCTGATAAAACCTTCGGAGTCTTGGGTTTAGCTTTTAAAGAAAATACTGACGATATAAGAGATTCAGTTGGTATAGAAATTGTGAAAATTCTTAGAGGTTTGGGAGCAAAATTAAAAGTTTACGACCCCGAAGCTATGTACAATTCAAAATTGGTCTTAGGTTCAACCAGCGTAGAGTACTGTTTAGACAAGTATGAAGTAATGCAAGATTCCGATGCCTTGATAATCCTGACCGAATGGAAAGAATTTGCAAACATAGATTTGGAAAGAGTTAAAACATTGCTTAAAAACCCGGTTATTTTTGACGGAAGAAACATTATGGATAGAAATAAAATTGAGTCTTCAGGATTTACCTATTTTGCAGTTGGTAAAAGAACAGCGGGCTTAGAAGCTTTGGATAAGAGACCTTCAGGTACTCCTGGTGTAATATTAAAGAATGGAAACTAAAAAAAGAATACTGGTATTCATTTCCGAATTTCCGGTATTAACCGAGACCTTCATTGAAAGGGAATTGGCTAAGTTGGAAGAGCGTGGAAATGTTGATTTAACAATATTTTCATTGGCTAAAGGTAGCGGGGAGGTTTCTGAAATTCTTGAAAATAAAATTGTCTACGAAAGACTGTGTCTCAAAGATTTTTTTCTATCTTTACCTTATATTTTTTCAAACCTGTCCCGTTTGAGGAAAATATTTTTAGATTTCAAAAAAACGACGGGGGATCTGCCAGGTGAAGGAGTTGAGGATAGCAACTTAAATTCTTCAAACAAACTCTATACTTTTTTTAAATCAATTTTGTATTCCATAAAGTTTTCAAAACATAAACCCGATTTTATATTGGCTCATTTTCTTTCATCCCCTTCAACTATTGTTATGTATGCTTCCGAAATACTTCAAATTCCTTACGGAATATCCGCGCACGCAAAAGATATTATGGTTACCGGGGAGTTCATTAGAGAAAAAGTACAAACATCAAAATTTATTACTATTTGCAATAAAAATGCCTACGAATATGTGTTGGAGAAAGCCGTAGGTTTAGATATGTCTAAAATATTTTTAAAATATCATGGTGTTGATGTCCCTAAAATTATAAAAAGAGTTGAAAATAAGGATTTTAAGTCGGGTAAACCCTTAATATTGGCTGTGGGAAGATTTGTGGAAAAGAAGGGGCTAATATACTTAATTGAATCCGCCTCTTTATTAAGGGACAGGGGGTTGAATTTTGAAATAGGTATTATCGGTTCGGGCCCTTTATATGAAAATCTAAAAGAAGAAATAAATTCGAGAAATCTTCAGAACGAGGTAAAAATTATTGGTGAAAACAAAGGTCTGTCTAATGAAGAAACTTTACTTCATTTTAAAGGTGCGAGGCTGTTTGTTTTTCCTAGTATAAAAACTGATGAGGGGGATGTTGACGGGGTAGCCAACGTTTTGATGGAGGCAGGTATTTTTAAAGTTCCTGTAGTTTCCACTGACGCCGGGGGTGTTGGAGAGATTATTGTAAATGAAAATACCGGTTTGGTAGTTAAACAGAGAGATTCAGTTGCACTTGCCGATAAAATAGAATATTTGTTAAAAAACGAAGAGGTTTCAAAAAAATATGGAGAAAATCTTTGTAACAAGGTTCTTGAGAAATTTGATTTAAATACCAATATAATAGAGTTGGAAAATTTGTTATTAAAAAACTAAAAATACAATGAAAATTGCAGTATTTACAAAATCTACAACTTTACACAAAGGTCACGGTGGTTTGGAGACACAAAACAAGGCTTTGTGTGAGGGGCTATCAAAAAGAGGCCATAAAATAACAGTATTTTCACCTAAAAAAGATCTTGAATTTGATGAATTTAAGGAAAATGGGGTGGATTATGTTTTTATTGAAGCTGATTATAAAAATTATATATCTAGCTCTTTTCGTAAAAATAGTTGGTCAAAAAAATCTTTGGAAGTTTTTACTGATTATCACCAAAAAGAAAAATTTAATTTGGTTTTAGGTCAAAGTTCGGCAGCTGAAAGTATAGTTGAAAATAAAAATAAGTTGGAAGTAAAAACTGTTTCAATATCTCACGGGACTACCCTTTCAGAATTTAATACTTTTGTAAAAAATATCTCAAGCATAAAAGATATTTATTGGCTAATAAGAAATACTCAATATTTTTTGAGGCAGTATTTTGGGAGGCAAAGGAGATTTGTTTTACATTCCGACAAAGTAATTGCAGTTTCTCAATATGTTAAAAAAGCATTGGTATCTGAAACTTTTGTAGATGAGAGAAGAGTTGAAGTTATTCACAATGGGGTTGACGGGGACCTTTACAGAACCGAAAGAAATAATCGAGACGTCGGGGGTTTGGTTCACATCTATTTTATAGGAAGAATTGAGAGATCGAAGGGAATTCTTACCGTAATTGATATTATTAATAAAATAGACAGGGATGTTGTTTTACACGTTGTGGGCTCCGGTCCTTGTCAAAAAGAAGCTGAGAAATTAGTGGCAAAATACAAAATTCAGGAAAAAGTTATTTTTCACGGTAAGATGCCTCACTACGAGTTCATAAAAAAAGTTAATCCCGATATTTTTGTTTTTCCTACAAAAAGAGTAGAAGGATTCCCGATGGTTATTGTAGAAGCTATGTTTGCAGGAATGCCGACGGTTGCCTTTGATTGGGGAGGGGTATCCGACGCTGTTATTGATGAAAAAACCGGCTTTTTGATAAGTGCGAATAAAAACGAAGAATTCACAGAAAAATTGGTAAAATTAATAGACGATTTTGAAATGAGAAAAGAAATGGGTAAAAATTCCAGAGAAATTGCTGAAAAAGATTATACAATTGATACAATGGTAGACAGATACGAAAAAATATTTACGGAGGTTTTAAAATGAAGATATTAAGAATTATATATGACTGGCCACCTCCCTGGCAGGGATTGGCGCCGCACCCTTACGAACTAACTGTAAGCCAGGATAAGGCAGGTCACGAAATTGAAATATTTTCAGGGAGGTGGCCTAGTGCCGGAAAAATTGAAACCCCCGGCAAAGTTAAGATAAACCCTATTATCAGAGAACCTCTCCCGGGAACCATTTTTTTCACAAGTTCAGTTATATTGTTTTTTAAATACATCAAATGGAGAAGAAAGAACACTCCGGACATAATTCATTCGCACGGGCATTTTGCTGTATGGATTTACTATTACAGAAGTTTTTTGAAAAGGTTTTTTCCTTGGTCTAAGGAGCTTACCGTACCTTTAGTTGTTCACTTTCACAATGTGGCAAAAGATAGGTGGGTGAAGATGGAAGAGGATCAAAAACCTATTACGCCCTTAGCAAGATATTTTGTTTGGCCTTTGTCAGTTTTTTCAGATAAATACGCTGTTAAAGCTGCTGCTGCCTGTATTTTTGTTAGTGAGAGTAATTTAAAAAAGGCTGTTGAATATTACGGTGCTGATCCAAAGAGGTGTTTCTTTATAGAATCAGGTGTTAATTCTACTTTGTTTAAAAAAACAACAAATGAGGAAATTGAGAAATCACGTCTTGATTTGGGTTTAGACCCGGAGGACAAAGTAATTTTAAATCACGGAGTAATGTCTGAGAGAAAAAATGTCCATTTGTTGGTCGAGGCTATAAAATTTTTACCTAAAAATTACAAGTTACTCTTGGTTGGGTCCGGTGATTCCGGTTATGCCAGTAAAATAAACGAGATGATAGCTACTTCAGGATTAGCCTCCAGAGTGGTTAAGGTTGGTTACACTCCTTATCCTCAAACCCCCATTGCTTATCAGGTATCTGATATTTTCGTACTCCCCTCTTCGTGGGAAGGTCTTCCTAAGGTTGTCACGCAGGGTCTTTCTTGTGGCGTCCCGTGCCTTGTTTCCGGGTTTAAATTATCTGAAGAAATTAGAGGGCTTTATTATCTCGAGGACCTTGATCCTAAGTACATAGCAGAATATATTCAGACTATTGTTGAGAATAGAAGCATATCTGTCGACATTGAAAAAGTGGCAGTGAAGTATTCTTGGGATGAGAGGGCTAAGGAGGTTGGGAAGGTTTATGAATTTGCTAAGAAAAATTACCTCTTCTAAGTTTTTTAACTTAGAATTATTTTCACTCATATTATTTATAATTGTTCATATTGCCCTTTTTAATGTTAACGTTGCAGAATGGGGAGATTCTTACAGAATTTTACGAGCTTCTGAATTTATTAGAGATGGTAGTTACCCTTCTAACGAAAAAAGGCCTCCTTTGTTTTCAATTTTTACTGCTTTAAGACCCGATTTTATTGAACAGGTGACGTGGGGTAGAGTTGTGATGCTGGTGTTTTCACTTTTATCCTTTTTTATATTTAACAAATTAGTAAAAATATATATTAAGAATCAAAAATATCAATTCATAGCCTTAATGCTTTTTACCTTTAATCCAATTTATCTTTACTGGTCGATAAGGATAATGGCTGACGTACCTTTTTCCTTTTTTGTTATGTCGGGATTTTATATTTTTAAAAAAACGTTCGATAAATCAATAAAAAAATATTTACTTTTAGGTTTAGTTTCGGGTTTATCTATCTTAACTCGATTCGAAGGTTATTTATTTTTATTTTCACTATTAACAGCTGTTTTACTAAGTAACGTCACCTTAAAAGATTTGATAGTAAAAAAGAATTTTATTTCGATAATACTTGTTCAGCTACGTAAAGGCTGGATAAATCTATTAATTTTGGGCCTTTCCGCCTTTGTTACAATATTACCTTGGATTTTGTATCGAAATCCTTTAGATTCCTCCTATTTCGGAGAAACCGCCCGAAGAATTTATGATTTAAAAATGGTTTGGGTCTATTTGGTTTCTCTTTTATTTTCTATTGGGTCTGTCATTGCGTTTTATTTCTTTATTCTAGATTTCAAAGGCGTCGGGGATTTTTTTAGTAAAAATGTTGATATATCAGTGTTTACACTATTTGAATTAATATTGATCTTGCTTTGGCCTTCCGCTGTACCCAGACTTTTTGTAGCTTTAATACCTATATTCATAATAGTACTTACAAAATGTATCGAAAGAGATTTTGAATCAGATAGATATAATAGTCAAAAAAAGATACTCGATAATTTACTTCCGTATTTTTTATTTTTAGTATTTATAATAAGCCAGTATTTTTTGAAGCTTCAGTTTTTAATAACAGATAAGATTCTATTCGTAATTTTAGTTTTTTTACAGGTTGTTGTTATTTTATCCTACACGTTAAAGAAAAAAATATTGTTTTTAGCTGTATTGATAGTTTCAAGTATCGTGTGGTCCCTATCAATAATTTTTATGCACAAAGATATTTACAGTGCAATAAAATCAGCTGCAATATATTCAAAAGATAATTTAAGCGGAAATGTAGTATATAACGATACTGCGAGTGTCGCTGATTGGTATATTAATTATTACAGTCCCAGGGAAGATCTGAGAGGCAGGAAAATGAATTTTATGAGCAGGAGTGATTTACGTTATAATAATTTATCCGGAAAGAAAGTGTCTTACTTGATAGCAACAAATGAAAACGGAGCTCTTTTTTATAAAGATATAGATACACTGAAACACCTGAAATTAATTGAAAGTTTTAGGTATAATATCGGAGATAAAGAATTGTTTGCTAATATTTATAAGTTTGAAAGGTAAGAAAAATGAAACTATCCGTGATAATACCGGTATACAACGAAAAAAACACTCTCGAAAAGATAGTTGATCTGGTAAGGTCAGTTGATGGTATTGAAAAGGAAATTATTATTGTAGATGATGGTTCTACAGATGGTTCTGTAGATTTAATTAAAGATATTGGTAAGAGATATTCTGATATAAAAATTGTAATTAAAGGGGAAAACAGAGGTAAAGGTCACACATTAAAAGTTGGTTTTAAGGAATCGACCGGGGATTATGTAATTATTCAGGATGCTGATCTTGAATACGATCCGCAGGATTATAAAAAACTTTTGAGGGCTCTGGAGGAGGATAAGGTTGATGTGGTTTATGGTTCAAGATTCTCCGGTAATTATGAAAAAATGTCCACACTTCACTATTTTGGAAATAAACTTTTAACTTTATTAACCAATTTATTTTATGGGGTCATGCTAACTGATATGGAGACTTGTTACAAATTAATACCCGGAGATTTTGTTAGAAGTTTAAACATTAAATCTGATAGATTTGATTTTGAACCTGAAATTACAGCAAAAATCCTAAAATCCGGATTGAAAATCAGGGAAGTGCCGATATCTTATTCAGGGCGAGCCTTTAGTGAAGGTAAAAAAATCACATGGAGAGATGGTTTTAAAGCTGTTTACACTCTTATAAAATTTAGGTTTTTTTCTTAATAAATAATGAATATATCAAAGATTAAGGAATTTATAATTAATAATATTTTTTTTCTATCTGTTGTGTTTCTTTCAATAGTAAATTTTCTTGTAGCTTTAAAACTAAACATATTTAGATACAACAATTTTGATTTTGGAAAATTTGACCTTGGAAATATGACACAAATGGTTTGGTACACCTTGAACGGCAGGTTTATGTATTTAACAGACTATTTTGGATCAAATGTGCCAAGATGGTCAATGAGTCATGTTGACCCGCTGTTAGCTCTATTTACACCAATATTCGCTATTTTCCCCCATCCCTTGACGTTGGTTATTTCTCAGCTTTTTATAGTTGTTTTTTCATCCCTTCTTATTTACGCTATAGCAAATTTGGAACTTAAATCTAAACTATCGGCATGTTTGATAAGTTTTGCGTACATACTTAATCCATCCATGGGTTATATTAACGGCACCATGGGTTTTCACGCCGTGACCGCGGCAATACCTTTTTTCCTCGGAGCTTTTTATCTTTTTGAAAAAATGTATAAGGAGAATTCTTTTTCAAAAAAAGGATTGATTTACTTTTGGGTTCTTCTTGTTTTAACAATGATGGGCAAAGAGCAAATATCTCTCTATATTTTTATGTGGGGAATTTTCATTTTATTTTTCAGAAGCTTGGGTGCAGGGTCCTTTAAGTTAAAAAAATCTTGGTTTGCTGAATTCTTTAAACAAAAAACAGCAAAAACAGGGCTGAGTATGATGATCGTTGGTTTACTTTGGTTTATCACAGCTTTTTTTATAATAATCCCTAAAAATTCACACTACAGAGTTGAGAGTTATGAGAATTTTCTTGATTCGTTGGGAATTGAAATAAACGCTTACAGCGATGTAACTATGGAAAATTACTTTTTAGGCAGGTACAACGATTTTGGTAACTCTTATTCGGAGATAATTAAAAATATGATAGTTAACCACCCACGTTTGATAAGAGTTTTTTTCAGCGGGGATAGACTTGATAGTTTAGACAGGACTTTTAAGCCGGTTTCCTACTTCCCTTTTGCTAATCCGGCAATGCTTTTAATCTCGGCCCCCGACTTTTTGATAAATTACTTAGTGACGGAAGAAGGCCTGGGTGTAGAGAACATTGAAAACCACCGAATTTCTATGATTATTCCCGTGCTTTTTGTTTCAACCATTTACGCAATAAGTATGTTGAGGGAAATAGTGTTTGCAATTGGTCCCAAATTAAAGAAGTATTATCAGGTGCCCGTAGTAATCTTTTCCGCTTGGGTTTTATTATTTAGTTATAACACTAGTATCGATTACAACAACCCCCTTCATCTGTGGTTTAAACAAGCAATTTTAAGAAGAGTTTCTGCCGACTTGGATTTGGGCGAGAAGAATTTATCCGAGCTTGAGGTTGGTGACGTGGTGAAACTTCCCGACCTCGACCTTAAGGATGTGAAATGTGCCAACGCAGTTATTTCTCATATTCCGGATGACGCCTCTGTATCAGGACCGGATAACTTGGGAGACCACATGAGTATGCGAGAAACTTACGGAATATTTCCCGCGCTTTGGAACGAGGCGGATTATGTAATTGTGGACGTGCAATCCAGAAAACTTTTGGGCATTTTAGGTTTAAATAAAAATATAATAAAAGATTTAACCGAGAGTCTTGTTTCAACAGAAAAGTACGATTTAGTTATGGCTTGTGGTAATTTATACCTTTTTAGAAAGGGAGACCCGGGAGAAAGAACCGGTTTAATTCCGATCCAGGAGAGATTTGAATATCCTGCAAAATATGATTTTGAAGTTTTGGATTTAATAAGAGTAGTGGATTTTAGTATTCCTGACGAAGTAACGAGAGAAAAAGTTAGTAAAGGTCAGCTTGTCTATCAAAAAATGGACAATGATGGTATGGATGGGTACCTTTTTTACATTACATTTGTGAATAAAGAAACTGAAAAAATATTTCAGGTAGCCAATTTGCCATCTTTCGCATTTTTGAGTCCTTCGGATTGGACAAAAAATCTTTACTACAAAGAAGATATTGATATTGCCCTTCCTTCATATGTAGAACCCGGTGATTACAGTGTATTTTTTAGTCTTTCCAATAAAATAAAAATGAGAAGTATGTATTTGGGGGATGTTTTAGTAAAGTAAAAATAATCTATGAAAGATCTTGGAAAATGGCAACTAATTAGCATGTTATCTCAAGGTTTAGCCATGCTTTTAGGTATGGTAGAGACCTTTTTAGTCATAAGAATATTAAATGTCGGTGAGTGGGGTTTAGTGCAACTTGCAGTTTCAATAGGCGGGGCCCTGGGAATATACCAGCATTTAGGTTTGGTTTCAGCAAGTACCCGTGAGATTTCGTCAGCCAAAAAAGACGAGGATATATTTAAGATTTTTATAACCTCTTCTGTTGTTAGATATTTTGTTACACTTCCTATAGCTGTAGGACTCTTTTTTGGCGCGGGAAAGATTTCCCAAAATCTGTATCATACTTTGGATTTAATTTTGCCCTTAAAGATTTATGCTGTAGCCTTGGTTTTTCAAGGTGTTCAGGGAATATTAAATTCTGTAATTTCAGGGACAAAAAGATTTAAACACCTTTTCATTTATCAGGTAGTAATAGCTTTTGTAAACATTTTAATTTTCATTCCTTTTGTTTACTTTTTTAAGGTACCGGGTTATTTTTACGCGTTTCTAACATTTAATATTATTTCTTCAATCTCCTTAGCTGTAATAGCTTTTAAACCTTTAAAAGGCAAGATAGTTATGCCTACAAAAAAAGAATTCAAAAATCTTTTTAAGGAAATATTTTCAATTAGTATTGCAATATATGTTGTGAAAATTTTGTACACAAACTGGGAAAAGCTGGGAAACAATCTTTTGGGTCTTTCAAACGCTCCGGAAGTTGTGGCAATGTATGCTTTTGCACTCCTTTATGCTAAAAAATTAATGACAATTTCGGATTCAATCACTACAGTAAATATTCCGGTATTCTCCGAAAGATTTGTAAATGATTTTAAAGAGTTTAAAAATTCTTTTTCCAAAAATTTCAACAAAATATTTTCTGCCATAATTTTGGTTGGAACTTCCGTCTCTTACTTTGCACCAACGCTAATTAGAATATTAGTAGGAGGAAATAAATATGATCAGGCAATACCTCTTATCGCGCCGATGGTTTTTGCAATTGTACTTTATTCATTTGTAAACATTATAAATTCAAGCGTTTTAATACCGGCGAAAATGGCAAAAAGTATGATAGGTAGTTATATATTTTTAATTATCGGGACAGGTCTCTCTTATTTAGTTCTTAAAAATATGATGGATGTTTCTTTGGCGTTTTCGTGGTCAATGGTTGCAGGTAGCGGTTTGTGTTTGTTTTTTATGATTTTTTGGATAAAAAAGAGAATGAAATTTTTGTTTTTTAATATTGATCATTGGGTAATATTAGTTCAATCATTAGCAATCTCGCTTTTGTGCAATGTAGACGATTTTTGGGTTAAAATGGTGGTCCTATTCCCACTTTTTGGATTATTAATCTGGGGTTTATTTGAAGCCGGTTTTGTTAAGAAAAGTGATCTTAAATCGTTGTTCGGAAAACTATCTCTTTTAACAGGTAAAAATAAAAAATGAAAAAACATCTTAAGACTGTAATAAAAATAATTGTCAGCGTAGGTTTGATTGTTTATCTTGTTACTAAAAAAATAGACAGAAATCAGCTGATATCCAATTTTAAACTTTTAGATTGGAGATTTTTACCTTTAATGATTTTAACTATCATAATCCATTATGTTATTAGTTCGTTCAGGTGGAAGTCTCTTTTAATTCATCAAAATTCGCACAAAATTTCAAGATGGTATCTTTTTAAACTTTATTTTGTAGGTGCTTTTTTTAATAATTTTATGCCTACAAGCATTGGGGGAGATGTTTACAAAGTTTACAGGCTTGGAAAAGATATAGACGATCCATTTATGGGATTTTCTTCGGTATTTACGGAAAGATTTACCGGTATTTTGATGCTGTTTCTTATTGGTTTGTTGAGTTTAAGCAAGTATTTGGGTTGGGGGGTGTTGGTTTTATTAATTTGGGTGATTTGCGGTTTTATTATTGGGTTTAATGTTTTAAGAATATTGAGCGGTAAATTTAAGCCTTTAAAAAAGCTTTACGATGCCCTATCCGTTTATAAAGATCACCCCAAAGTTTTATTATTTGCGATGATCACTTCTTTGCTGATTCAATTTTTATCAATTTCCACCCAATATCTGACTTTTATGGCTCTTGGGGTAAAGCTAAATATATTTGATGCTTTAATGTTCTTCCCGTTAATTACTTTGACGGGATTTTTTGTGCCATCAATTAATAGCTACGGTGTTCAGGATTATTTGTATGATTTATTTTTCCCTGTTGGTGGTGGTATAGCAATTGCAGCCTCAATTATTTATCATATGGTAAGAATGTTGGTAAGTCTGCTCGGAGGAGTTTTTTATGCTCTCAGCAAAAATTCATAGCATCCTTTTTAAAAATAAAAAAACGCTTCCGATACTGCTGATGTTTTTATTTCCTGTCTTATTTTTTTCAACCAGAATACCTGGAATAAAAAACGATATTATCAATCCCGATAGTTCTCTGTGGCACTATAGATCAGAGCAATTTATTGTCGGGATAAAAAACAAGCAATTCGAAAAAACATATCAACACTATCAACCGGGTACCACTTTGATGTGGATCACAGGTTCTGCTGTTGAAATATTTAAAAAAATTACCGGAATTAATTCTTACGATATAGAAAATTTCCAGAATTTTGATTTGGTTTCAAAAATTTCCGTTATATCAGTACAGTTTGTTTTATCTACTATTATTATTTTGGTTTTAGCGAAAATTATAGGGTTTTATCAAAGTTTTTTTACTGTTTCATTGTTTACATTCGAACCTTTTTTCCTTGCCAACTCTCGTTTGTATCATATGGATGTTTTGTTAACGCTATTACTCACATTATCTATCATTTTGGGATTTTTGAATATGAAAGAGCCCAAAATATGGAAATCTATCATTATCGGCTTACTCCTTGGATTTTCTTTTTTAACTAAAAGCATATCAATTGGGGCATTACTTTTTGTACTTTTCTATACACTGATATTTTTTATACACAATGAACAAAAAGGGAAAATAATTCCCATTTTGGGATTAATGCTGATTTCTTTTATCCTGACTGTCTTTATATTCTTACCCGCTCTTTGGGTGAAACCCCTATTCTATCTATCTGACATATTCAGTGAGGTAGTAAGAGTGGGTATAAAAAAAGGCCATGATCAAATTTTATTCGGAGAACCAACTTCCCGAGCAGGTTTGATATTTTATCCTCTGGTTACCTTGTTAAAAGTTAGTCCGTTTATTTTAGTTGGACTCCTGTTTTGTTTTTATTATTCGGTTAATTTTATTAAAAATATTTTTAAGACTTTTAAAAAAGTAAACTTAGCCTTTTTTACTTTCTCAATTTATTTTGCAATTTTTTCTTTTGGTTATATTTTTGCAATGTCTTTGCCTGCAAAAAAAGTAGATAGATATATTTTGGTTATATATCCTTTTTTAGCTTATCTTGCTTATATTGGTTTTCAAAGAGTTTATCAGAATATTAAGGTTGGTTTTAAAAAGAAAATATTCATAGTATTTTTAGTTATCATGTCGATCTTCTTTTGGATTTTTCCTATTTTTAAGTTATATCCATGGTACTTTACATATACCAGCCCTTTATTTGGCAGTCCTCAAAAAGCAAATATAATTTTGGCTCAAAAACCCTTCGGAGTTGCAATACCTTTATTAAAAGATACTGTTGTGGAGAAATATTATGAAGGTAACAAAGAAGATTTACCTAAATTGGGTTTTTACGACACCCAGCCTATGAGAGCCGTCTACCCTAATTCAAAAATTTTTGATGTTCGGGTTTACGGTCCCAGTACTTACGATATTTTAATTTTAGGAATTAACGAGGAGATGCCCGAAAAAATATTGAGTAACGGGGAGTATAGTTTTGAAAAAATCCATTCAATTTGGATTAATGGTTTAGAGTATTGGAGGATATATAATAAAATTACTTTAAGTGAGAATAATAATGGAAAATAGCGAAGATCTTATGATTGATAAAAAAGTAAATAAAAAAATATTTAATTTTGATCTTGTTTTGGTTTTGATAATACTTGCAGGTTTAATTCTTAGATTAACAGGAATTCAACATGGATTTCCTTTTATCTTTCACCCGGATGAGCCGACAATTATAAGGTCCGCTTTGGGTATAAGGTTTGAAGCTAATCCGAAGCATTTTGATTGGCCTCATTTATACATCTATTTAAACTACTTTTTATACATGATTTTTGCAAAATTTCGTTCTTTGGTTGAAGTTGTTAACTTAAAGAACGCATTCGTAAGTGTTTTCCCCTTGATTTGGAATGACGACTTGATTTTTTACTACCTCACAAGATGCCTCTCTGCAATTTTAGGGGCTTTAACCGCGATTCCCGTGTATCGCGCTGGAAAAGAACTTTTTGGAAGAAAAGCGGGTATTTTTGGAGCTCTGGCGATTGTTTTAATGCCCTATCACGTTTGGCATTCCCATTATTCTTTAGGAGATATTCCTTCGGTTTTTTTGCTGTCTTGGGGTTTGTATTATTCAACCTTAATAATAAAAAGTTCCAATCGAAAAAACTATATTTTGGCCGGTTTGTTTGTAGGATTGTCAGCCTCAATGAAATATAACGGGGGCTTGTCTGCGATTATGGTTCCAATTGCTCATTTTTTAAGAATTTTTTGGATTAATAAAAATGAAGATAAGATTAAGAATTTTCAGCGTATTTTTTTGGAATCGCAGGATATTAAGAATCTAATATTCTCCGGGGTTTTCGCTTTTTTAGGATTTTTAATTGGGACCCCGTACGCTCTTTTTGATTTTAAAACTTTTTCCAGAACAGACGGTCCTCAGGGAGCTTTTTGGCAATTTACAAATGTAGGTTCTGTAAGTTCCTCACAACATTTTGATAAATTTCTATCTGAAAGCTTTGGAAGACTTTTAGTTGATACAGGCTATGTTGTAATTCCTGTATTTTTTATCGGGTTACTTTATGTTTTATTTAAGATGATTAAAAAAAAGACCGGGGAGAAAGATGTTTATCTTTCTTTTATTTATGTTATTTCAATATTTTTAATCTGGTATTTGGCGGGTTTTAAGAACAACAGATCTCATTACTATTTTATAGTTTATCCGTTTTTGGCTGTGATATTTGGATATTTTACCTCTTGGATTCAGCAAAGTGGCTGGATGAAAGATTTTAATTTGGATTTACATGGTTTGGCAAAGAAATTAGCGGGTTTTATTCCGATTTTGTTATTTTTAACTCTTTTTATATTGTCGGTAAATAATGCCAAAAGATATTTCATGAACGATACCAGAACATCGCTTTACAGCTGGATTTCTGAAAATAAAGAATCAGGCGAGTCTGTGGTTTTTAACGACAGTACGTTAAGACCTATTTTCAAATATCTTGGTATGAGTTCTACAAAATCTTTAGACAGTTTTAAAATGTATGAAAAAACGCTGGTTGTTATATATGAGCCCGGGGCTGAAGAGGAAGCTTTTTTGGAGAAAAATTATACTAATCTTGAGAAGGTAGTACGATTTGAAGGGAAAGGAAGACTCGGCTCGGATATCGAAGTATACAGGTACTCAAAACCAACACCAGTGCCTGCCGTTTCCGGCGGTTGTGGGTGTAATTAGGAGGGCTGAGCCCAGGGCTCAGCCCAGGGCTCAGCCCGGGAAATAAATATGAAAAAGAACCGAGGTATAAAAAATAATTTAATATCAAAAATAATCCCCGGACTGCTTCCAGTATTAGTTTTCTTGTTTTTTGTATTGGTTCATTTGCCTGATTTAGGCCATGATAACTTTAACACCGATGTTTGGAAGTGGAAATCAAGGTCATACAATTTTGGAAGTGCGATATTGGGAAATAATCTTGAACAATCTCTGCAGACGTATCATCCTGGAGTTGTTTTGATGTGGCTGGGCGGTGCCGGTGCAAAAATTACTAATTACTTGGCTGAATCTCAGGGAAGATCTGTAATTGCCGATGACAGTGTTGATATTATTTTCCAAATCGATTTTGCACAAAAAATTCTTGTTGTTTTAGTTACGGCTTTAACTATATCTTCTGTTTTTCACATTTTCAAAAAAATATTTGGTTTAAAATATGCCGTTATTTCAATATTTTTATTAACTCTGGAGCCTTTTTATTTAGGTTTAACAAGAGTTTTTCATCTTGAGGGTTTGGTTTCAACATTTATGTTGGCAAGTATAGTTTGGCTTTATTACTTCTTTCTTGACTCTAAAAAAATAAAGAGACTTATTGTTTCAGCTCTTTTTGCAAGTTTATCAATACTCACGAAAACCTCAGCACTTTTTTTAGTTTTATATTTTGGTTTAGTAACTTTAATATTTGTTTACCGTGACGGTAAATATAATTTTAAAAAGACAGAGATTGGTAAATTTTTAAAAGAAAACATTGGAAATTTTTTGGCGAAATTTGGTAAAGTGTTTTTTATTTGGATAGGGGTTTTAATCTTTGTATTTTTTGCCCTTTGGCCTGCGATGTGGGTGGCACCCGGAAAAGTTATTCAATCGTTGTACGCAGGTATAAATGATATCGGTGTTGAAGGAGATCATTTCCAATTTTATTTTGGAAAACTTGTTGAAAACCCCGGCCCCAGCTTCTATTTTGTCGTATTAGCTTTAAAATCATCAATTTACTTACTGGTGGGTTTTATTGGCGCTTTAATAATCAGAAAAAAACTACCCGAAAATTTGGGAAAATTTATGGATTACCTTTTGATTTTTACCTTTTTCTATTTTATTCAGCTCACTATTCCGACAAAAAAACTTGATAGGTATATCCTCCCGGCTTTAGTGGTGATTTCTCTAATTTCATCTATGTTTTATGTTTGGGTTTTTGAAAAAATTAGCATTAAAAAAGTTTGGCAAAAAGCTGTATGTGTAATTTTATTTTTTATTCCGGCAATTTACACAAATATGTATGTCCATCCCGATTATTTTTCATATTTTAATCCTATGTTCGGGGGTTTAAAGACAGGTGTAAAAGTAATAGAGCCCAAATGGCTAATTGGAAGTAGAGAAGTTGTTGATTATTTTACTGATTTATCTGAAAAGACCGGAATGGAGGCTTCTTGGAGTGCCTCTTTTGAGGAATTGGTTTACAAAGCACACGGTAAGAATCTTGAAAAAGCTATGACCGTTGGTTTTAAAGAGAAATATTATAGCCAGATTTGGCCGTTTTTTAGAGAAAAAGGTACTTGGGCTGTTATAGAAAGTTTGACCCCTTTTGCTACCAAAACTAAATATTTTGTTTACCCTGTTTGGGATGATACTTCTTCTCAGGAGAAAAGATTTGGTTTAACCTATTTTGACAATATTAAACTTCGAGGAGTGCCTCTTTACAATGTTTATAAAAGTCAGGCGGAGGGAGTGAATGATTGAAAAAATAAAGGGAATGAGGTCGAATAAAGATGTTTTAGATACTATAATCGTCGGAGGAGCGACGTTGTTTGGGTCTGTTTTTAGTTATCTTTTGCAATTTGTACTAGGGAGAAAGCTTTCAGTTGGTGATTACGGTACTTTTAACGCCCTACTTTCTTTATCTTCGATGGTTGGGGTTTTTGGCGCTGTTTTTGGAACAGCTTTAATAAAGGTAAACGCTGAGATTTTTGCTAAAAAAGATAATGACAGCCTGCGCTCTTTATTTATTAGTTCTGTTAAATTTTCTTTAGCTGTTGGGTTATTTTCTTTTTTAATCATATTCTCTTTACGGGAATTTATTTCAAATTATCTTAATGTCGGTGACAGTTTTTTAATAACCTTGTTTGGGTTGTCAGTGGGTTTGGGTTTTTTAATTGTTATCCCAAATTCTTACCTGCAGGGAACTCAGGAATTTAAAAAATACTCTTTGTTCCATATCTTTAGTTTGTTTTTAAGATTTTTAATTCCTACGATTTTTGTTTTTATGGGTTTTGGTTTGAGAGGTGTTTACAGCGCGGCCCCGATCTCTTCTATTACTGCGTTTTTGTTTGGTTTGTTTATTTTAGGTCTTAATCTCAAAAATTTAAAAAAAGTTGATGTGAGCGATAGTTTTAAAAAGATTTTTTCTTTTGGTTCCACAGTTATTTTAGTTAATTTTTCAATGATGGCTCTTAATAATATTGATCTTATTATGGTTAAAAGATTTTTTAGTCCTACGGATGCCGGTTACTACGCAGGTACTATGACGCTGGGGAAAATACTGTTGTTCGGGGCGGGGGCAGTTTCGGTGGTAATGTTTCCTAAAATTACTGCACTACACGCCGGGGGCAAGAGTTTTATGAAAAGTTTAAAAAGACTTTTGATGCTTTTGATTTTAGTTTTGGTGGTTGGGGTGATTTGCTATCAGATTTTCCCTGAGATTATTACAAATTTATTTTTTGGAAAAGCTTTTGAAAATTCCGTGAAATATTTACCTTTGTTTTCAGTTTTTGTGGCACTGTACGTTTTGATAAATTTTTTGGTGATGTTTTTCTTGGCGATTGATAAAAAGAAGGTTGGATTTTTGTTGTTGCCCGGGATAGTTATACAGTACATAGGTTTAAATTTCTTTCACGGTAGTTTGTGGGAAGTTATTAATGTGAATATTATGGTTAGTGTTTTTACATTGGTTTTATTGTCTGTTTATTTTTACTTTTCAGTTCCAAAAAAGATGGAAAATCCAATTGAAACTCTGGGCTCAGCCCTAGGCTGAGCCCTAGGCTCAGCCCGTTCCGGGCCGAGCCCTCTCAAAATGTAGTACAATATGCCTGTGAAACCGAGAATTGCGAAGACCGTGTCAGTTATTATCCCTGCCCACAAACAAGAGAAGAATATTCTTAAGAATGTTATAGATATTGACGATGCAATATCAAAAATTCGTTTCGATTATGAAATTATTGTTGTGGTTGACGGTAAGTCCGGAGATTCCTATGAAGAAATCAGAAAGATAAAAAGGAAAAAAGTACGGGTTTTAGGATATTCTAATGAAAGAGGTAGGGGTTACGCCCTAAGATATGGTACTGCGAGATCGCGTGGGGATTATGTAGTTTTTATAGATCCCGGTATAAATGTAAATCCCAACGGAATCTCGTTAATGTTGGAGCATTTGGAATGGTATGACGCTGATATTGTGATTGGAAGTAAAATACATCCCGCCTCGAAAGTTAATTACCCCTTAATTAGAAGATTTTATAGTCGGGTTTATCATAGGTTAATTAAAATATTCTTGGGAGTTGGTGTTAAGGATACTCAAGTGGGGCTTAAAGTATTTAAGAGGGAGGTTTTGGAGGAAGTTTTACCAAGACTGGTAATAAAACAATCTGCATTTGATATTGAATTACTTTCGGTAGCGAGATACCTTGGTTTTAAGAGAATTTTTGAATCTCCGATACAAACAATATGGCACGAAGAGGACGGTGGCGAAAAACAACCTTATTTTTTAAATAAAAATGTAAGAGCGATAGTTCTTGAAACTATAGCTATTTTCTACAGATTAAGAATATTGCATTATTACAGTGATAAAAAGAAAAGAAAGTGGTTTTACGATAAAGAGCTTGATTTGAAGATAAATACAGGCGAGTACTCCAAAAACTTAAGTTGGAAAAAGAATTTAAAGAAACCCCAAGTTAAAAAAATTCTTTGGATGACATGGAAAGATAAAAAACACCCCTTAGCTGGGGGAGCTGAAGTGGTTAACGAGGAGTTAGCTAGAAGATTAGTTAAAGACGGATATGATGTAACAATTTTAACAAGCGGATTTAAAGATTGTGAAAGAGATGAGGTGATTGATGGTTACAGAGTTATTAGAGTGGGTAACTTAGTATCTGTTTATTGGAATGCTTACCTTTTTTATAAAAAGAACTTAATTGGTTGGGCAGATTTAGTTATTGATGAAATAAATACCATTCCATTTTTCTGTAAATTTTACGTCAAAGAAAAAAATATAATTTTTATACATCAATTATGTAGAGAGATTTGGTTTTACGGAATGTCGTTTCCAATTAGTTTGGTTGGTTATTTGGTAGAACCCTTATACCTAAGAATATTAAGTAACGTAAGGACAATTACTATTTCAGAAAGTACAAAATTAGATTTAAAAAGATACGGTTTTAAGAACGATAAAATTTCAATTATTCCCGAAGGTTTGGAATTCTCTCCTATTAGTGAAAAGGAGTTCAAAAATACAAAAAAAGAAAAAAAGCCTACTATTATTTACCTTGGTTCTATAAGAAAGATGAAAAGACCTAAGCATGTTTTAAAAGCTTTTGAGTTGGCAAGAAGCAAAATACCTAATTTAAAATTTTTTATTGCAGGTTATGGTAAAAATCAATACGCAAGTGAGTTTTTCGAAGATGTGAAAAATTCAAAATACGCTAAAGATATTAAATATTTTGGAAAAGTATCAAATAAGAAAAAAATGGAATTGTTAAAGAAAGCTCATATCATATGCGTTACTTCGGTAAAAGAGGGGTGGGGTTTAATAGTAACAGAGGCTAATAGTTGTGGTACCCCGGCTGTTGTTTATGATGTCGATGGTTTAAGGGATTCTTGTAAAAATGGAAAGACCGGTATAGTCTGCGGGGCCACGCCACACAGCATGGCTTTAGGAATTATTAAACTTTTTAATGATAAAAAACTGTATGATAAATATAGATATAATTCATGGAAAGATAGTTTTAATTACAATTATGATAAGACATACAAAAAGTTTTTGGAAATTATAAATGAATAAGCCATTAGTATCTGTTGTTATAACAACAAAAAACTCAAGCAGAACTTTGAAAAAATGTTTGGAATCAATTAAGAAACAGAATTACGAGAATATTGAGTTGTTGGTTGTAGATAATAACAGTACTGATAACACAAAGGAAATTGCCCAAAAATATGCTGATGAAGTTATTAATTTAGGACCCGAAAGAAGTGCTCAAAGAAATTTTGGGGTTAAGAAATCCAAGGGGAGTTATGTTTTGGTTCATGATAGCGATATATATTTTAACCCGAACTCAGTAAAAGAATGTGTAGAAGTGTGTGAAAAAGAAGGTTGCGACGCAGTAATATTAGCTGAGAAGTCTATTGGTGAGGGTTTTTGGACAAAGGTTAAAGCTTTTGAAAGAAGTTTTTATGTTGGAAATTACTATATCGAGGCTCCAAGGTTTTTTGATAAAGAAGTTTTTCAAAAATTAGGTGGTTATGATGAGAATTTATATGCTGGGGAGGATTGGGATCTCATGGTTAGATTAAGAGAAGGTGGTTATAAAATTGGAAGGATACATAGTTTATTGGAACATGACGAGGGCAGGTTAAGTTTTTTTGGAAGTTCAAAAAAGAAGAAATATTACTCAAAGAATTTCTTTGAAGTTTATGCTAAGAAGAATCCTGAATATTTTAAAAAACAAATGAGTTTTTTTGTTAGGTTTCCACCTAAAAAAATATTACAAAAAGCATCTGTACATCCAATTTTATTTTTAAGTATGATATTGATGAAAGGTGTTGAGTACTTGGAGACTAAAAAGTCTTAATTTTATGAAAAAAATATTTTTAAATTATCATTCTTCAATGATTCCGGGACCCGCACATTATTTGGAGAGTTATTTGTTAAAAAAAGGTAACGAGGTCTTATCTGTATCACACCCTTTAGATAATTATGATGGAAGAACTACGGTTTATCGTGAAGGAGATGAAGTAATTAAAGAGACAGGAAGAAAAAACATCGGTATTTTGAACCTTTTTTATGATTTTTACTTGTCTTTGAGGTTTTTATTAAGAACAGAGACTAACGTTTTTATAGGCGCCAATAATTTTGATACCGTAACGGGAATTGTTGCCCGAAAGTTTTTTAAAAAAAAGATTGAAAGGGTTATTTATTTTGCCTCTGATTATTCTGAAAATAGGTTTGGAAACAGGGTTTTGGATTGGATCTATTTTCAAATAGAGAAGTATGTTTTGAAAAACTCTGATTTAGTTATTTCTAATACAAAGAGAGCTGAAGAAAAAAGAATTAGTTTTGGTTTGGATAAGAAGAAAAGTCTGGTTATTCCAAATGGGGTTCATCTTGATAAAGAGATTTTTGAAGAAAAAGAAATTGATGAGGGAAGTTTTATTTATGTTGGGAATGTAACGAGCGAGCACGGCTTATATGATTTGCTTGAAATACTCCATCCGATTATTAAGAAGTTTGTTTTGATTGGTTCGGGAGACGATTGGGACAGGGTTGTGGAGCTTTGTAAAGAAAAGAAATTTAATTTTGAGAGTTTTTATAAAAAAGATCATGAATTTACTATTGCTTACCTTCAAAAATTCAGTGGAATTGGTTTAGCTCCTTACAATACGGAATCAAAATGGACCTATTATTGTTCTCCCTTGAAAATAAGTGAATATATTTCTTGTGGTGTTCCTGTTTTAATGTCGAGTGTTCCTGAGATAGCGGATTTGGTCGAAAAAGAAAATTACGGAATTACGTATAATAAGTTAGATTTATCAGAAATTGATAATAAATTGCAAGATTTTGATGTTAGGGATTACCATAAGAGAGCTGAAAAGTTTTACAGTGGTTTTAAGCACGAGGTTTTATATAGTAGATTAGTTTTATAATTACTTACCTTCTTGCGTTGTTACTCTCGAGAGGACGAGATAATATTTTGATTTACTTAAGGTAAAACAATTTAAATATATGAAAGTGAATAATAAAAAATTCTTCTTTATTTTTAACGGCTATGCCTCTAGGAATAAAACTATTACTGGTGGGGAGACACGTAGCATAACTTTAGCAAAATATATTTATAATCAGGGTTACAATGTTTCTTTTTGCTGTCCTACAAACTTTCATGTTGCTGAGGATATGTCCGATTTAAACCCTTTTTATTATCGAACACTACCGTGTGAGGAAAGATTTTACAATTTTCTACCAGCTCTCCTTGTTATTTATTGTTATAGAGTGTTTGCTTCAGTTTTTAAGATATTGAAAAGTAAATCTGATATATTAATTTCAACCTCCCATTTATTTCCAGACGTACTGCCTCTTTTTTTTATCAAGAATAGAAATATTAAATCTATAGTAATAGTCCACCACATATTGTCAGAACAAAAAAGAATAGGTTTAAGATCCAAATTAGCTCAAATCATTGAAAAGTTTTGTTTTTTTATAATTAGTAAAAGAAAGTCATATATCCTTACTCTTTCAGAAAATACAAGGGATATGTTAATTAATAAATATGGATTTAAGGATAAAAGCATCTACGTTACTAAGAATGGTTTGGATTTAAAATTTATAAATTCAATAAATACCCCGTTAAAAAAGAAGTACGACTTGTGTTTCTGTGGCAGGTTGAGTATGACTAAGGGAGTCTATGATCTTATTAAAATAGTAAAGATTATTAGCAATTCTTATCCAAATATTACCTGTGCTGTTGTTGGAGATGGAGGTGAAAAAGCCAATATGATGGCAGATATAAAGAATAATAAACTAGAAGATAATATTACAATGTTGGGTTTTTTAGATGAGGTAGGTAAATACGAAACTATTAAATCAAGTAAAATTTTTGTACTTCCTTCACATGAAGAGGGTTGGGGTATGGTCATTGGGGAGGCTATGGCATGTGGAGTTCCAGTTATTGTTTATAAACTGGTTGATATACTTAATATTTGGAAGGACAATGTAACATGGATAGATTGTTTTGATAAAAATTCTTTTGCCGTTAATATAATCGAATTATTAAAAAATAATATAAAAAGAGAGCAGTATATAAAAAAATCCCTAAATTTTGCTAATAAGCTTGGATGGGATAGTATACTGAAGGAGGAAGTCAGTGCCATATTATCAAATTCTTAAGCGCTATACTGGTTTAAATAGCTGTATAATAAATATATGAATAATAGGTTCAACGAGAGTAACTATTCAAGAAAGATGCCTGTAGATGGTGTAGATTCTGTTCGCATTAAATTTATTTTGGATAATATTCCAGATAACAACCTTAAAATATTAGATATCGGATGTTGGGACGGCTCCTATGCAATTAGGTATAAAAAAAATACAAATATCGTTTACGGTATTGAGTCTTCTCTAACATCTGCAAAAAGAGCCCAAAAACTGGGAATCGTTGTTAAGCAAGGGGATTTTATGGTCGGGCAGTATTTTCAGGATACTAAATTTGATATTGTAGTTGCGGGGGAGTTAATTGAACATGTTTTTGATACAGATTTGTTTCTGAAAATAATACACAAGATGTTGAAAAAAGGAGGTAAGTTAATACTTACTACACCCAATATCGCGAGTTTACCAAGAAGATTGCTTTTATTGTTAGGTAAAAGTCCTGTTATAGACAATAGAATTGTGGGTGAGACTGCTGGGCACATTAGGTACTTCACTTTTGACGGTATATATGAAATCTTAAAAGATAACGGTTTTAAAGTATTGAAATCTAGTTCAGACGTATTAAATTTTAATAACAAAGGTACTTCGTATTCAACTTTAATCCCGAAAATTTATAAAAGGTTTGGCAGATCCATTATGGTTGTTGCTGAAAAAATTTAAGTAACTATGGTGGGTGTAAAAAACTTATATAAAGACATATTTGATGTCATTACTAGTTACTTATCAGAAAATGAGAAACTTGGAAATAATTATTATGTCTCCGGTTCCAAAAATATCCTCACAGGTGAAATAAACACATATGTTGACCAGAATAATTTTACAAATATCGAGATTTTTTTTAATAAATTATTGGATAGGGAATTAAATATACTTGATTTGGGTTGTGGGTTAGGAGATAAATCTACAATTCTAAAAAACGTTTTTAAAAATTCTTCTGTGTTTGGTTTAGAGACCACTAAATGTGACGATCCTGATCAAAAAGATAATTTACCTTCTAAAATATTTTCCAGATTTTACCCTACCCTAAACAAAAAATACAACATCAACTTAGGTCTCTATGACGGTTTAAACATCCCTTTTGAAGATAGTTTTTTTGATATTATTGTTCTTTATGCTGTGATAGAACATATTGCACCTGAGAATAGAAAGGTTTTTATAGATACTATTTCAAAAAAATTAAAAAAAGATGGTTATATTGTAATTACAAGATGTCCGAGATTCTGGGGTTTGATGGAGTTTATTTCAAGAAAATTTAATTTAGGTGCACATCCTTGGGTTTTAAAGAAAAAAGAGTTATTAGGGTTATTTGATGAAGATAAGTTTTCAGTAGAAGTTTTCAAAAGAATGAACAATGTTCCCAATAACCACGTAGTTTCAAAATATTTTCATAAAATTCTTATTCCTTTAGATAAGTTTTTAGATTTTATTAAATGGCCTTTTTCTACGGACTATTTTTTGATTGTGAAGAAAATTTAGATTATCTTAGATTAAATACTTTATGGAATTTATAAAAAAATTAAGAAAATACGGGATTAAAAAAATATTTTTGTATTTGACGCCGGAAATAAAACGATTTTACAGACTTATTTTTTTAGGTTCCTACTCTCACTTAGGAGAGGATTTGGTTCTTTCAAAAAATTTTCCTACAGGATACAAAGGTTTTTATGTTGATGTGGGGGCAAACGATCCTATTTCAAAGAACAATACTTACTATTTCTATAAAAGAGGTTGGAGGGGAATTAATATTGAGCCAGATTTAGTTTGTTATAACAAAATTAAGAAAGTTAGAACCGAAGATATTAATTTAAATATCGGAATAGGGGAGGTTGAAGGAAAAGTTGATTATTATAGTTTGTTTCCAAGTTCTCTAAATACATTTTCAAAAAAAGATGCTGATAGATCAGTTTCGGAAGGTTACGAGTTGTTGGAAGTTAGCAAAATGGATATTAGAAGATTGGATGAAGTTTTAGATGAATATTTACCCCCAAATACCAAATTTGATTTTATTAGTATAGATACGGAAGGTTACGATTTAAATGTTTTAAAAAGTATGAACATCGAAAGATTTAAACCAAAGTTTATTTGTTTCGCATGTGCTGGAAATGTCTTTTTAGAAGATATCGATATATTGTTAAAAGAAAACAATTATTTGAAAATTTTTTCAAACGGATCAAACACTATTTACAAATACAGTGGGGAGTGAGATATGCCCCAACGATAGGCTGAGATCTAAAAAATCCCAATTTCCAGCTTAATGTAGTAAAATACCATTACAAACATGGAAAAAATAAACAAAAAACTAGTTTCGGTCATAATTCCTGCCTATAAACAAGAAAAAACTATTGTTACTGATATTAAAAATGTTGATGACGTTATGTCAAAATCAAGATTTGACCATGAAATTATTGTTGTTGTGGATGGTTTTGTCGATAAGACTTTTGAAAATGCCCAAAAGATAAAAAATTCTCGAATTAAAATCTTTGGTTATAAAGAGAACAAAGGAAAAGGCTATGCTGTAAGATACGGAATGGCTCGTTCAAAAGGTGAATATATTGTTTTTATTGATGCAGGAATGGACATATATCCAACCGGAATTTATCTTCTTTTGGAGCATTTGGAATGGTACAAGGCTGATATAGTAGTTGGTAGTAAAAGACACCCTGTTTCAAAAATTAATTATCCGTTTATTAGGAAACTTTACAGCAAAGGATATCAATTATTAGTTAGAGTTTTGTTTGGTTTAAAAATTAGAGACACTCAATCAGGTTTAAAAGCTTATAGAAGAGAAGTTCTTGAAAAAGTTCTCCCAAGACTTGTTGTTAAACAATTTGCTTTTGATATTGAGATATTAGCTGTCGCAAGATATTTGGGTTTTGACAAGATTTATGAATCACCAGTAGAAATCAATTGGGATAAAATGAATACTAACTTTACGCCATTATTATTTTTGGATAAATCTATAAGAAGAATGATGCTTGATACTGTTGCTGTATTTTACAGATTAAAAATATTAAAATATTATGATGAAAAAAAGAAAAAGAAATGGGTATATGATAAAGAATTGGATATGAAGATAGTTATGGAGTGATTGAATTATGGATAAAAAAGAACCACTAGTTTCAGTAGTAATGCCTGCCTACAACGCCGAAAAGTTTATTGGTGAGGCTATTGAAAGTATTTTAAATCAAACATTTAAAGATTTTGAATTTATTATCTTAGATGATTGTTCTACAGATAAAACTTGGGAAATAATTCAAGAACATGCAAAAAAAGACGAAAGAATAATTTCTGTTAAAAATGAGAAGAATTTAAACATTGCCTTGAATAGAAACAAAGGTGTTGAGATGTCTAAGGGGAGATATATTGTGTGGGCGGATGCTGACGATATTTCAAAACCGGAAAGAATTGAAAAACTATTTAATTACATGGAAAGTCATCCCGATGTTGGGATTTGCGGGAGTAATTTTCAAAGTTTCTATGGGAGTAAGTTATCTGATGTCAGGGATTTTTTGGAAGACGATAAGTCTTTGAGAGAGAATATTTTTAAATTTTCTCCTGTTGCACAGCCTACTGCAATTATTGGAAAAGAATGTTTTGATAAAGTAGGTCTTTATAACGCTTCTTACCCACCAGCAGAAGATATCGATTTTTCATTCAGGTTAGGTGAGTATTACAAGTTTGCTAATATTCCTGAAATACTGCTGATGTATAGGGAACATCCTGATTCAGCCACTCATACAAGGTTAAGAAAACAAATTTCATCAACCTTAAATGTTAGAGCCAGGTATTTTAAAAATAAAAGTTATAATGCCGGAATGTTGGATTATGTAGCTTTTGGTGTGACGTGGTTGTTCCAATTTTTACCTTTTGAATTTGTGATTAGGTCGTTTAAGTTGTTTCGTAGGATATTAATTTTCCTACTAAGAAGATAGAGTGTTATAGTAAAATAGCTGTAAACGGCTATTTAATTTGGTATTAGATTGTATAATGTACAAAATTTATGATGTTTTTAAACATAAAACTATCAATAGGAAAAAAATATGTTTAACGATAAAAATATTTTTATAACTGGCGGTACTGGTTCTTGGGCGAATGAGTTAGTAACTCAATTGCTTGAAAACTATAAACCGAAGAAAGTTGTGATTTACTCAAGAGGAGAGCACAGACAAGTAGAGATGAAAAGGCATTTCAATAACCCCCTACTAAAATTTGTTATCGGCGATGTCAGAGATAAAAATATTCTCAATATGGCCATGCATGATGCTGATATAGTGTTTCACCTGGCAGCCTTAAAACATGTGCCTGTTTGTGAAGAAAATTGTTGGGAAGCTGTGTTGACCAATATATATGGAACACAGAATGTTATAGAGTGTGCTATTAGCAATGGAGTTAAAAAAGTTATAGACGTGTCCACGGATAAGGCGGTAGACCCCTTTAACCTGTATGGGGTTACAAAAGCTTGTGGGGAGAAGTTGGTTGTCAATGCTGGAAAAAATTATGATACCAAAACCATATTCACTTGTATAAGAGCAGGAAATGTTATGGGGACACACGGTAGCGTTTTACCCCTATTTAGAGAGCAGATAGCTCTTAATAATGAGATTACTATAACTGATCCTGAAATGACAAGATATTTAATGAGTACAAAGGAAGCCATCGGTCTTGTATTTAAAGCCGTTACTAAAGCTATCGGAGGTGAGGTTTTTGTCATGAGAATGTCTTCCACCACTGTTGAAGAGATGGCTAATGTCATGATCGAGATTTTTGGAAATAAGAAAACTAAGAAGAAGATTATTGGAGTAAGACCAGGAGAAAAAAAACACGAGGTTTTAGTATCAAAAAACGAGTCACCAAGAACAAAGGTTTTAGATGATAATTATTTTGTTATATTGCCACAGGATAAAAATTCTAAACTCGAGGATGCGTACGGGAATTTGCCAAACATAAGTAGTGAAGAGTTCTCATCCTTAAATGCTAAAAGATTAAAGAATAGTGAATTTTTAAGTACACTTAAAAAGGAAAGTTGGTTATGGGAAAAGCAAAGCTGAATAAAAAAAATATTGGAATAACTGGCTCCGACGGTTTTATTGGAAGACACCTTCTTGAATTGTTAGAAAAAGATGAGAAATTCAACATAAGGTGTTTTAAGGGTGACTTGTTAAGGGAAAAAGATGTTAAAGATTTTTTTAAAGAAAAGGATATTGATACTGTTATTCATCTAGCCGGGGCATTTTTCGGTGATTTTGACACATTATTAAACATAAATTTTAAAACTACAGAAAATCTGGTGAAAATTGGTACGGAGAATGGGATGAAGAAAATAATTTTCAGTTCGACAGGAGCAGTTTACGGCGAGCCTGTTAACAATGCCTCCAGGGAATCGGATCCTACAAAACCTAATACTTATTACGGCATGACTAAGTTATTTGCAGAGAAATTGATTGAGCTTCACAATTATTTAGATGGTTTAGAGTACGTGATTCTAAGATTTCCGAATGTTTATGGTGAGGGCAATGATAAGGGGGTCATATTCAATTTCTTACGAGATATAAAGGAAAAGGGTGCAATAACGGTTTATGGGGATGGGAGTGCTGCCAGAAATTTTCTACATGTCAGTGATGCTTGCAATGCGTTAGAAAATAGTTTGAGTTATGGAAAATCTGAAATATTTAACATATCTAATCCGATTAAAGTATCAATTAATGATTTAATCTCAATACTACAGAAAGATTACAATTTTAAAGTAGATCACAAAGATGAGAACAATAAACTTCATGATTTACTTTTGGATACAGGAAAAGCTAAGAGAGAGTTAGGATTTGAACCAAAAGTTAAGGGTATATTGTTATGAAGATACTGGAAAAAGTTTTCTGGTTATTAGTTAATAGTCCGTTTTATCCACATTGGTTAAACAACTTAAAACTCAATAGTGGTAACAAGAGAATCGAAGACGCGATTTTTGGTAACGTTCTTGAAGTTGGTGCTGGTGATGGGTCGAGAAAGGATAAACTGGTAGAAAAAAACAAGAAAATAGAGAGATATGTGGCTACAGACTACAGTACTTGGGATTTAGATTTTGAAAATATAAATAAATCTTTAGATAAATTCGGCAATTTATTTAACATCATTAAAGGTTATGAGAAACGCAAACCAATGGATACAGTGTGTAGTGCAACAGAATTACCTTTTGCTGATAGTAGTTTCGATTCACATATTAGTTTCGAGGCTCTTGAGCATATTGACGATCCCTACAAATATTTTGAGGAGGCTGCGCGTGTAACTAAAAGTGGTGGTATTGTGGGATTCTCCGTCCCATTTATTTTTCGTATGCATGGGGGAGAGGCCTTGCATAAGAAGGATTTTTTTAGATTTACCAACGGTTTCTTTTATAAAGTGGCCGAGGATAATAATTTAGAAGTAGTTGAGATATACAACAATACTGGGGTTGGAACATCTGTTGCACAGATGCTTAATCACAAGATGATTCTTATGATAGAGGCAGGAAACCTTGCTATAAAAATCTTATTAGTTCTGATAGCACCGTTGTATTTTTTTGCTAATAATGTACTTGGTTTAATTATCGATGTAGTTCCTGATAAAAGATTTGCTACACGATTTCATATTATTTTCAGGAAGAAGTAGTACATGATTGTAACTACAAGTCACGCAACTATCATTAACGGTCATATATATGAGGTTCCTGCTAATACTCTTGTGGAGTCCTTAAAGTTGTTGAATAAACCTTTTATATTTGTACGCCATTCTATGAATGGAGATTTTAATTCCGAGGTATTTAAGCACGATGGGAGTATTGTATCCCATGAGAATCTAATTCCATTTCCTATAAAAATAAGTTTTTTGAGATATTTCTTTGAGATATTTTTTACAATTATATATTTCTTAAGAAAGTTTCATAGAAAAATCAATATCGAGGTATTTTTTGGGGTTGATCCATTAAACACTGTTTCGGGTTTAATACTTAGGAGGTTAAGAGTAGTTAAAAAAGTAATCTTTTACTCCGTAGATTATTCAAAAAATAGGTTTGAAAACAAATTATTAAACTTCTTGTACCAAAAGCTTGATACCACTTGTACTTTAAATTCGGATGAGGTTTGGAGCGTATCTACTAGAATAGTTGATTTGAGAAGAAAGATGGGTTTAGAAGATAGAAAAAATGTATATATTCCAAACGTACCTTCCGATGAATATAAAAAATATTTGAATAACAAGAAAGATAGACTATGTATGGTGACTTTAGGTATAATTGGTTCCCAGTTAGAATTTACGAAGGTTTTTATCACCATTAAGAAATTAAAAAAAGATTATCCAAATATTAAATTCAAGATTATAGGGTCTGGTCCGATGGTGGATTATTACAAAAAACAATGCGAAGAAATGGGCATTCAAGATAGCATAATTTTTATGGGAACTCTTGGTCACACCGAAGCTTTAGAAGAAATTTCTAAAAGTGGTATCGGGTTAGCCCTTTATAATGGTTCCTGGAGCTTTAATTATTATGGGGATTCGATGAAGTGTAGAGAGTATTTTTGTTTTGGCTTACCAGTTTTAACAACCGACACTCACTCCACGGTAGAAGATATTTTAAGTAATCGTGTTGGGTTGGTAGTAGGCACTGATGTAGAAAATTACGTATCTGAGATAAAAAGCATTCTCAAAAATTATGAGAATTTATCAAAAAATTCGTATGATTTAGCGAGAGTGTATGATGACGTTCATTTAGATAATTTGAAGAGACTTTGCTCACATAATAATGAATAAATTGTATAAATTAAGTAAAAAAACTTTCTTTTGGGATTTCTGTGTTTTTTTATTGTTACTTATTTTGTTTTTTGTCTTATTTTGGAAATTGTTTTTTAAATCTGGGTATGTATCTGTTGGTGATAACCCAAATCTCTATGAAAAGCTGTATTTAAGCTCATGGGATCCGTCTCAGAGCAACGGTATATCGCGTGAGGCAGTCGTGTCCTCGTACGTTTATCCAATTTTATTAGCTAGGGTATGCGCGTTTTTTGGGTTTGGGTTGGAATTTTCAAGTAAAATATCCTACTTTTTACCAATCGTAGTGGCGATGGTGGTGTTTTATGTGGTTTTGAAGAGAGTATCTCGAAGTTCGTTTTATTCCTTTGTTGGTTTATTTTCGTTTATACTATCTGTATTATCAATTGAGCATATGGCTGTGTTCTTTCTTGTGTATTTTTTACATGTTTCTAGTTTGGTGGTACTTACTTATTTTATTTTCAGGCGGGGTTTTGATTGGGAGAAAATTGGGTATAAAAGAATTTTAGCTCTTGTATTTTTATCATTTCTTAATCTACATCCCTTTTATTTCATAATTTATAATCTCTATCTTTTTTTGTATTTACTTTTTATTACTTGGAAAGACTTTAAATTACACAATATAGCTAAATTTATTTTTGTTTTTATCTCAACTATTATCATTAATTTATTCTGGATACTGCCCTTTTTTATGAGTATTTTTTCAGGAGGGGTGACCCCCAGTAATTTGTACGGGGTGTCAAATTTCAATGCTGTTTTAGCTGGTTACATAAATCATTCTACTGTTTACAGAGTACTAATTGGATCTGTTTATCCCATCAAAAGTCTTTGGGACAGACTGGTGAATAATTATTTAATATTTTCATATTTTGCTATTTTTGCATTGACATTATACTTTATTGTTTATTCCTTTAGTAAAAAAAACAAAACAGCTTCTTTTTTTTCTGTTATTTTTGCAATTTTCTTAGGCTTGTCTTTTTGGCCTAATAATCCTATTTTAGGCGGTCTGTGGGATTTTCTTTTAGGAAATTATTCTTTCTTTGGTTTTTTTCGGTCTTTTAATCGTTTTATTACAGTTTTACTGCCTACTATGCTTGTAATTATAGGGATTAGTTATAAAGATTTTCCTAAAAAGAGAATCTTAAATATGATTCTTTTTATAATTCTTACCTTAATATTATTTGGAAGAAGAAATTTAATGACCGGCGACCTCGGAGGAATTGTGCCTATATACAACATTCCGAAGGAATACTCTTTACTAAACAAAGAGCTTAAAGACTTTGAATATGAGGAGAAAGAAATACCTAGGGTTATTACATATCCTAAAACCGATTACGAGGCCTTTGTTTGGAATAAAAATCCTAATTATAATGAGTTACCAACATCCGGTTTCAATTTTTTAAATTACTATTTAGATGCGGAAATATTGATGAGTAAATACGGTAACCACATATTAATATCCGAAGGTTTCTTTAAGAATATTTATGATAATAAATATTGCTTAGAGACTGAGAATTATCTCAAGGATTTAAGAAAAATTCACATTAATTATGTACTTTTAAACAAGGATTTAATCACTCTTGAGGGAGATACAGTATCTTTTAAAAATTATAGAAGTTGCTTAGAAAATTCTAATTTTTCATTATTATTGAGTAACGAATATTTTGACTTTTTTAAAATAAATTACAGTGAGGACTATGAAAAAAACTATAAAATTTTAGAGGTATACCCTTTCTACTATAAAGTAACTTTTGATTTCAAGGGACAGGAAAACTCTGAACTGGTATTTCCTCAAAGCTTTAATTCTGGATGGAAATTGTATTTTTATGATAGTGAGGATTTAGGCTTTTTAGAAAAAAATGCGATTCCTTTTTATAACAAAGAAATTCAGGTTCAACATTTTGATAACGAGCCTGGAAACAAGTGGTTACTAAATAGAAATGACTTTAATGATGATAATGTAACCTTACATTTATATTATTACCCACAAATATACGTTGTTATAGGATCTGTTATTAGTTTATTTTCTATCATAACCTTAGTAACTGTTGGTGTTGGGTTGGGAATTAAAAGTATTAAAAATAAAAATGTTATTAATATTCAATAGTTTAATACACGCATACAATGATATGTCTAATTCCCTCGTATTAAGGTACTCTGTTTATGTTGATAAATCGTATCTTTATTTTAGATCTGGTAATTTAGGAGAAACGTATTATCTTGATGCTGTTATAAAGTTTTTGTTTAGAATTTTTTCTAATTTTTTACACCCCGTATTGCTAAATAATCTTTTTCTTTTGATAACTCTTTTTATGTCATTGATTATCACCTACTTGATTTTCAAAAAATTATCGAAACATTCAGTTTTTTTAAACGCTATTTTTTCGATACTATTTTCTCTTTCTTTGTACTACTTATTTCGATTAATATCTCTAACCCCATCCATGTATGTGACTTTTCTTATATCCCTGGTGGTTCTTTTATTACTCAAAAAAACACCCCCCTTTATTTTAGGAATTGTTGAGTTTGTTGTATTGTCTTCTTCAAATTATTATGGATTTTTCATATTTGTCTTAGTGGGTATCTGGTATTTCTTTGATTTAATTTCTAAGAAAATTTCTCTTAAAGATTTTCTTAAAAAGATAGTTCTTTTTATCGCCCCTGTTTTAATAGGAATATTAATATTTTTCTTTCCTTTGTTAAAAAGTAATTTAACTTTTTCAAAGTCATATACTTTAGAAAACAATCAAAGGCCAAAAAATGAGAAAACCACAGTCTATCGCCCTCTCGAAGACTGGTACAATCTTTCCTTCCGTCCCTGGTATTTCTTTATACCTCCAAAATCTTCTGTTTTCTTTGGTGAATTTTCAAAAAATATTAATGAGAAGATACAAAACACAGGGTACTACCTAGCAGATGATTACATGGAAGAAGAGATGGCAGGTAGTTATATGGGCTGGCATTTTTTATTAGGTTTAGGGGCAGTAGCTGTAATTCTTCTTTTAAAAAGATATAAAAACATTGAATTCAAAACATTTAAAACAGTATATGAAAACAAAGAAATGATAATTAGGAGTTTCTTTATCATCTTTTGTATACTTCTAATCTCCGGACCCCCTTCATTTACCATAGGTGGGGTAGAAATATATACTCCAACATATCTTCTTTACTACATAGTACCTGTATTTAGAACATTAGTTAGGTGGGCAGTAGTAATTTATCTCTTTGTTTTAATAATCAACTCTTTTCTTGTTCAAGATCTATACAACTTAATGAAAACAAAACTTCAAAAAATACTCTTTATCCTATCCTTTTTAACTTTAAACTTTGTAATCTTTGCAATAAAAATACCTGTAATAAATATAAACAAACCACCTCAAGAAATAGCATTTGTAAAAGAAAAATACCCGGAAAGTGTACCTTATGCCGTATATCCAAAAGGAGACTACTACTCAATATTCTGGATAATTTCACATGAAGATTTATTAATTAATCCTGTAAATTTTGTAAATTATGAAACAGGATTTGATTCGAATGAATTTTCGAAAAATTTAGTAACCCAAGAGGGCATACAAGAGTTCCTTGATAAAGATCCTAAGTACCTAATTTATTATCCTGAGAATATTTCTAATGACGATTTGCAGAAGATAGCAGAAATAAATCCATCTTTGAAATCAAGAGAGAATATTTATGAATTTTTCAGATCTAATTTTGGAGATGGTGTAGTAGTGGGGGAGTCTGTAGTTTTTGAAATAAACAAATAGGTTTACTTATCTCTAACAACATTAGCTTCTTTTCTTTTAGCTATTTCAATCTCTTTCCACCTGGCTTTCATTTCTCGAGTAAAATCATCTCCCACTTTTTTAAAAAGTCTTTCTTGTTCTTCTTTAGGCCACTCAAGGAAACTCTTGTTTTCACAATCTTTACTTCTTTTGAATTTTTTAACTTTTATTCTAATATCATCCATTTTTTAATATTTCTTCTAATTTTTCTCTACTGTAAGGAATTTTTACATAGGTTTTTGTATTGTCAATTTTTGATTTTGGGATACACTGTCTTAGCGTTTTTAACACAAATGACTAACTTTTTCTTTGCTTATCAGTTACCGTTTTCTCCTCAGCTCTTTTAAGAGTTTTCTTTTTTTCCTTCCATATGTCTTGTGCAACTTCATTGAAGAATTTTTCCTGATATTCTAGAGGCCACTCAGATAAGTTCAGGCCTTTGCATTCTTTTCTAATTGTAGGAATTATTGATTTCATTTTAAATTACTTTCTAACCAACTTTTGGTATAAGGCATTTTTACACCTTTAATTATTAAATCCTACCCGCAACATCTGTAACCAGTTCCATCGTATTCTTAGGAAACACTTTTGATATCTCAATTAACTTTTCCTTATCAATATTTTTTAAATAAAGCTCATCAACATTCATAATTCTCTTTCCCTTGGAGACAAGATACAGACAATCAACCAATGCTTTCTCTGGACTCGCAATATTTATTCCGTTCTCAAAAGTATATCCAAAGAAATACTTATTCGATAGCTTAGTAAATTCCACTTCAACATCATTCAAAATCATTTTTCTAGTTCTTTTTGGAGTAGCAAAGGTTAAAGTGTATGGAACTTGGCTTAAAATCCCATATTTGCTTAAAACACTCTCAAAAGAAAGGTAAGAGGGGTAGTACATTTGATTTGCTATCTTTAAAACATCGATTTCTGTTCCATAGGGAGCATAAATTCCTTTAGCAATTCTTATCAAAATTCCATTCTTACACCATCTTGTTAATTGGCCTCTTAAGGAATCAATCGGCATGTTTAAAACTCTTTCGATATCTTTAACAGAGTAATAATCTTTTTTTAACTCTTCAAGTTTTTTTAAGGCATCTATTCCAGTCATATACTTTTAATCACATCCTCTACAAGCCCCCTGTAACTAACAGGAAGCAATTTATTAAGTTCTCTCTTAACTTCGTTTTTACTAAAATTCGTAAAATCCATCTTAGTGTCTTTATTTCCCAAACTTTGTTTAATAAACCAAATATCGAAAATATCCCTTATTCTCTTCGGCTCAATACTCAATTTGTCGGATAATATTTTTTCAAGTGAAAAAGTATTGGCTATTAGGTTAATCGGAGAAACAGAGCTTTTTAATACAATTAAAGAACAGTCTTTGTCTTTTTTTAAATTCTCTTCTCTTGTTGAGATCTCAATTTTTATACTAAAATTCTGTAATATCGAAGAGTCAATCACTTTAAAAAGTGCAAACAGTGTATTGAACTTTTTCAAAGCCTCAACAAGCTCAATATTTGGATTATTTGTTGCAATTTCTTTACAAACATTAATGAAATCAACGGTTTTAACATTTTTTAATATTGAAAAATCAAGATCATCAGAAAACCTTGGTGAATCATATGCAAGTCTTAAGGCAGTCCCACCTTTGAATACTAGTTTGTCTGCTAAATTACTAGAATAAATCTCTTTTAGGACAATAAGTTCGTACTCCTCTCTAACAATCTGAGGAGTTGATATTTTTAACTTTTTGCTTAGTTGCTCTGCTAACTCTTTGTTCATGTTTTATATGATACCACAATATGAGCAAAATTGCTAATATTACATGAACATATCTTTAGGCTTTAGATATATCATAAATCATCATGTAGCCTTTGAAATTACTCAAAAAAGTCGCAAAAATTGGAAAAATCCCTCAAATCCCCTATAATACCCGTACTTGCCCAAAAAGTTTCAAATGATTGACTTTATTTTAACCAACAAATTTAATATTTTATTCAGCTTGGTTTTAATTCTTTTGTTGATATCGTTCTTATTTCCGTTAGATAGTTTTCTATCTAAATTATTAAAAACCAATGTTAAAAAAACATATATATTTTCGGTTCTGGAAATTATTGCGTTAGTAATACTATTTTCAGTCTCAAGACTTGAATTCATTCTCACCCTGCCGATGGTTGTTTTTTCTATTTTTGTTTTTCTTCTAGGTTTTATATCCGATAGAAGATACATTTATTTATTAGCGCTTATTTCATTAGCCTTAACTCCAATAATGCTAATTTTAAAAATGGAAGATGTCGCGGAGTTTTTTGCACAAACTTGTTATCTTCTTTTAGTCTTAGGCGTATTAAAGGATATTTTCTATGAAAAGATCTTTGAATAAAGACAGATTAAAAATAAAGATGCTTTTATCACTCCTACTTATTGGTGTTTTACCAATATTGTTCAATTCTTCAGCAAAAACAAAACTTGAATACTACAAAGAACTTTTTGGAAAGGACTTTGGTATTAAGATATTTGAATCAGATAAAGAAAAAGTATCTAAAAAAGATTACTTATCTACAAACCCTGATAAAGGTTATTCTTTAGTTTTATCTTCTCAAATCTCTGGAGATGAGGAGATTGTGGAATCTCAAGAAATTGAAGATATAGGTGTTTCAAAGGATACAAAGCAACCAGAAAACGAAGATCCAATCAAATCCTCTTCTTGGATTCAGAATAAAACCATATTAATTTGCGATAGTGATTTTTCATCAAATTACCCTTTTAAATTTAATTGTTCTAGTCAGTCAGTTTACTCAGATGAAGTTTCTGAAATGGGTGGTTTTATAAGAAATCTAAATTCTGAAAATGTTGATTTCTTTGTTATTCCAGAAAACTTACTCTTGGAGCCTGAACAAAGAACGGAGTTTCAGAACTATTTTAAAGCAATTAGAAAAGCTGATAAAGCCTCAGAAACAACAGAATACAATGATGAAATTCAAACAAACATCAGTATTCTAACTAGATTGAAAGATTTCACAGACACAACGGTATTTGAGTTTTTCTCAATATCTTTTTATATGATAATACTTGCTAGTTTATCCTGGAGGTTACTTAGTTACTTTAGTGAGGAAGGTAAGAAATTTACTTTAAGTGATTTTAAAAATATTCCTAATTCGTTTAAAAATTTGTACCTATATCAAAAAATATTAATTCCTGTTTTGGTTTTTATGGGGTCCATTTACATCCTATTCGTTTTATTTATAGGTATAAAGGATGGTAAAGGTCTAAATTTGAGTTACTTAATTTCATATACAAAGGAAAATTTTAATATATCCAAGTTATATGAATTTTTTCAAAAAGGTAGTTTTTTAAGAATTGCTGTTTTTAGTTATAGTTTGGTTTTTATTGGACTTTTTTTCTTGTTTTTCATTCCTGTGTTCGTCAAATTTTTTAAAAGAGGGGGCGAAAAGATTGCAGAAGTAAGTATTAAAAAAGACGTTATCAAATATGCTTTTCCGACTTTAATAGTGTTATCTTTAGTTGTTTCTTCTGTATTAGGAGTCGAGGTTTCGCTTAAATTTTTAATTTTTGTAATTGCTGTTTTGGTGTTTTTATTTTTAAAAAATCTTCAAGGAAAAGGTTTTGATTATGTTTACTCTGCAAAAGAAAAGTTTGTTTTTACAGCAGTAGCCGTTTTTATTATTTCTGTAGGTTTTCTATTTAATTTTAAAGCCAAGGACACAGATTTTGAGTACAAAGAGGAAGATTTGATAGGTGTTACCGATGAGGTAGTTTTATTGCCTTATTCAAAACAGTTAGGGGAGAACACATTGATGAATGAGTATAACTTCTCAGGCTCTGAGCCAGTGTTTGTTGATAATTATTTGGTTTATACACCCAACAATTCAAGAGTTGAAAACAAAAATGCTAAAGATTTTAAAAATGAAGGGGTTTTCTATATTCAAAATGGTGATTTGGAAGATATTGTTTTGGCAATTAATTCCAGCGAGAATCTTTCTAATGAACTAAGATCTGAGGAGCCTTCAAATTTCTTTCAAATTAAAAATCTTAAAAAGGAATTCGGGAGTTCCGAACCTGAAATTCAAATAACCTTTTCATGTAAAAGGCCAGATATTGGGACCGATAAAATAAAGGTTGATTTTTATTATTTAGAAGAAGGGGTAGTAGGTCATGATGATAAAACTCTTCTTTATTTCCCTGGTTGTTCAAAAATAGGGGAGCCCGAGACTTATAAAGTTAAATTGGAAATACCTTTTACGGATTCTGAGTTTTTATATATAAGATTAGTTGATGTTAATGGTAGTGATATTAAAGATATTGAAATTATTAATGGGGATCAGGTTTATTTACCTGAGTATTTTTCAAAAGGCAGGGGATACGAAATAATTGATTCGGGTGGTTTAACTACATCTGCAATTGTACCTGTAACTAATTATATTTTTGGTGATTCTTATGATTTGGGTTTTGATCTTAATTTTGATGAAGAAGGTAAATTTGATATATCTGTGCCTATAAACGGGCTAATAAAAGAGGGAAAGTTAAAAGATAGATTTTTAATTTGGTCCACTAAGAAATATCTTCCGGTGAGATTACCGTGAGGGAGGGCTGAGCCCGTTCCGGGCTCAGCCCATCCTAGGCTCAGCCCGTTCCGGGCTGAGCCCTCCAAAATCGTGTAAAATAAACCCATGAATTCAAAGAAATTTTTTCAGATTGTTTTTATATCGTTTTTCATATACTTCGGGTCTTGGTTATTAGTTTACAAAACAAATATCAATAAATTAGCAATTCAATCAGAAGACACCGTTCCCGCTATGTTTTTACCTGTAGCGATAATAAAAGAGAAAACTCTATATCTTGGTAGCTACTACAATATGCTGATTAGTAAATTTCCCCACCCCGATGATAAAAATCAAATCCGAGGTCTTACTCCTTTTTATTTAAAGAAAATTGATGGACATTATGTTTCCGCGTTTACTTTAATAAGTGGTTTACTGGCGGTTCCGGTTTATTTTTTACCATTAAAATTTGGAATGGTGGTAACATGGGAAAACCTCATTATTCTTTCAAAAATATCTTCAGCATTGATTATGGCTTTATCAGGAGGATTTTTCTATCTTTTATTAAAAAAACAATTTTCCCTTGATGAGAAAAAGGCTTCTGTTCTAACTTATGTTTTTTTGTTCGCAACAGTAAACCTTGCGATGTTGTCTCAGTCTTTGTGGCAACACGGCACTTTACAGCTTTTTTCAATCCTGGGTTTGTACTTTGTTCTGGACCACCTGAAAAGCCCAAATTTCAAGCCTTTTAGCGCGTTTTTGAGTGGTCTTTTTTACGGTTTAGCATTTCTGTCAAGACCCACCGCAGCACTCGGACTTCTTTTCATCGGAATTTATGCTCTCATAAAATTAAATAACCTTAAATCTATATTGAAAACAGGTGTTTTTGTAGCTTTGGGATTTCTTTTAAACGTTGCATTTTTTCTTTGGTATAACAACAAATACTATATTGGGATTGAAAATCAGGGTTATGCAAGCCAATTGTTCGGAAGTTGGATCTCTCCTTTTCCGGTTAGTTTTTTTGGAGTATGGTTGTCTCCCAGCAAAGGAATTCTAACGTACTCCCCGGTTTTCCTTTTTTCATTTGTCGGTTTTTATATAGCTGTAAAAAAAGGATTAAAAGAGAATCTTCAATATCTTTTTTACTTTCTGATTGTGGTAATTCACACCTTAGTAATTAGTTTTTGGAAACACTGGTACGGTGGTTATTCCTTTGGTTACAGAATGAGCTCGGATGTTATTCCTTATCTTGTTCTTTTAATGGTGCCTTATCTAAAATCTTCCTGGTATGATAAAAAACATTTTTTGTTTTCTCTTTTGTTTGGTTTTTCAATATTAGTTCAGGCTTTCGGTATAGTGTTTTTTGACGGAATTTGGCACGCCGCTTACGACACCGGATTTAAAAATACATCTTGGCTTTGGTCCCTAAAAGATTCTGAGTTTATGTTTAATGTCAGAAGGTTGTTAGTAAAAGCTAAAATGCTTGAAAGAGCTTGCCCGAAATGTCTTCCGCTGAAGTAAGTTGGGGCCCGGCCCACAAGTGGGCCGGGCCTTTCCCGGGCTGAGCCCGCAGGCGGGCTCAGCCCTTCTGTAATGTATAATGAGATTGCTAGGCTGAGCCCGCGGGCTCAGCCCTCTAAAATGACTATCGAAGAACCAAAATACAACATAATCTGTCTTTCAAACCAGCTTTGGGATTTTCCCCTATGGACTAATAAAAGACATGTTATGAGCCGGTTACCAAAGCTCGGGCATAGTGTTTTATTCATAGACCCACCTATTAATACAGGCAGGGTATTCGCCAAACAAATTTTGCAGAGAAACTGGTCTTTAAAACGACTTTTTACTAAAACGAAAAAAACTGAAGAAGGAGTTGTGGTTTATTCACCTTTAAATACCCACCCATTAAAAGGTATTTCTTCGGCTAAACACTCTCAGAAAATAAATGAGATATCTCAAAAAGTTTTTAAAGATAGCGGAAATGAAAAAACTATTTTATGGATTTATCACGTAGAGATAGAAGGTTTAGAAAATTATTTAAAAAATATTAAACATGATTTTTTGATTTATGATTGTGTAGATAATTATGAAGGATTTCCAAAATACAATACTCCTGAAAAGAAAAGATGGATTGTTGATCAGGAGCGTCTGTTAACCTCTCGAGCAAATATTGTTTTCACTACCACTCCCGGTTTGGCTGAAAAACTTAAAAAAATTAATCCGAAAACATATTTCACTCCCAATGTCGGCGATTTTGAAAGATTTTTTGATGTAAAAAACAAAGGTTTTGAAGTTCCCGAAGATTTAAAAAATATTCCGCACCCGATAGTGGGTTTTACCGGTGCTGTTGATGAGTACAAGTTTGATAGGGAATTGTTTAAAAAAATTGCGGATGATTACCCGTCATTTTCATTTGTAGTTATAGGGCCTTTGGCATTAAAAGATAAAGAATCAAGTAAAAAAAGCTTGGGTTTTGAGAAATTGGATAATGTTTATTTCTTAGGTAGAAAAGACTTTACTGAAATTCCAAAATATATTTCGTTCTTTGACGTTATGACAATCCCATATCAGTTGAATGATTACACAGTCGGCGGATGTTTTCCTGTGAAATTTTTTGAACCTTTGGCTGCCGGGATTCCCTTGGTGGTCACTGATCTTCCCTCTTATTATCCTTTTGAGGATGTTTGTTATATCTCCAAAAATCCGGAAGAATTTTCTCTAAATATTAAAAGAGCTTTAGAAGAAGACATCGCTGAGAAGTCTAAAAAAAGAATGGAAGTTGCTAAGAAAAACACTTGGGAGGGTAAAATTGCCGCCATGCTTAGTTATATTAACGAGAATATAAAATGAAAATACTCTATGTTTTAAATTCATCGAAGTTCGGAGGGATGGAAGTTCACGTTCTCGATCTTGTGAAGGGGATGGTAAAAAAAGGACACGAGGTTTTTGTTTGGTGTCCTCAAGGAGACATGTCTGATTTATATCAAAAAAATGGTGCAGTAGTTTCAAATGAATTCATTTCAAAAGACTTTGATTTTAAATATATAGCCAATCTTAAAAAATATGTTGAAGAGAATAATATAGATATCGTTCATTCTCATGAACTTAAAGCTGTAGTTAATTCCTTACTTGCTTGCAGAAATACAAAAGTTAAAGCTGTTGTAACACATACTCACACCCCAATATCTGAGTGGCAAATTAATTCAATTAAAAAATTCCTTAATGTTAAGTTGTATTCTTATGTCGTAAATAAATTATCAAGCGCGGAAATAGCACTTACCGAATCAAAGAAGAAAGTTAAAATCAAAGAGGGAATAAACGAGAAAATTTTGGAAGTGATTCCTAACGGAATTGATACCTCAATTTTTAATATACCGGCTTTGCATAGGTTTGAATTCGAAAAAGAAATTAAAAGAAGACACGGGATTCCCGAAGATGCGTTTGTATTTGGAAATCTAGGTAGAATTACTCAAGAAAAAGGACACGAAGTATTAGTGCGTGCATTCTCAAAATTTCTAAATTCACAGCTTTTCCGTAAAGAGAAAATGTATTTATTAATCGTCGGGGGCGGTGCTTTGGAAGATAAAATTAAAAATTTAGTCAAAGAATTGGAATTGGATAAAAATGTTGTAATTACGGGAAGATTTGATGACGAAGATAAGATAAAATACCTTTCTACATTTGATGTTTTCGTGTTTCCGACACTTGCCGAAGGTTTTGGAATTGTTCTTATAGAGGCTATGAGTATGGGATTGCCTGTGATTTGTTCCAACCTTGAAGTTTTAAAAGAAGTCGGAGAAGACTATGTTAAATTTTTTAATGTTGGCGATTACGAGGATTTGTCAGATAAGATGGTTGATGAGTACAATAAAACAGGTAGTGAAAATAAAAATTTGGTGGAAGGGGCGAGAGAGTTTGTTGAGAATAATTATTCATTGGAGAGTTTTGTAGATAAGTATGATTATTTGTATTTAAAACTAATGGGAGATAAAAAATGAAAGTTTTAATGTTAGGGCGAATCGGTCTGTTGGACGCCCGGGGCGGGGACAGGGTTCAGGTAGAAAACACAGCCTCGGAATTAAAAAAACTTGGTATTGATGTAGATATTAAAACGGATATGGATTTTGAACCTAAAGATTACGATTTGGTCCACATTTTTCAACTAGATTGGACTCCCGAAACCTATTTTTATGCTAAAAAAGTGAAAAAAGCAGGTGTTCCGATAGTTTTATCTCCTATTCATCACGATGTGAAAGAAGTCAAAAAATTTGATGATGAGTTTGTATTCGATTTCAGAAGAATTTCGAAATTATTTTTTAGAGATCAATTCAGAAGAGATACCTTTAAAAATGTTTACAGATCTTTATTTGATAGGAGAAAATTTAAACCTACGTTATACAGTGTTTTTCACGGATTCAAAAAAATGCAAAGAGAAGTTTTGGAAATATCCGACGCAGTTTTAGTCCAAACTGTAAGAGAAGCAGAAGATTTAAAAAGAACATTTGATGTAACTTTTAAGTGGGAGAAGGTATTAAACGGAGTGGGGGAAGCTTTTATTAAGCCAAAGCCTTTTAAGAATCCATTTGAATTTGAAGATTATATTATGTGCGTTGGCAGAATTGAGCCCAGAAAAAACCAACTTAATGTTATAAAAGGGGTTAAAAAATTTAGAGAAGAAACCGGACTTGATGCTAAGCTGGTATTAATCGGAAAAGCCAGCCCCATGAAACACTTCGAATATAATTTTTTAATAAATAAGTTGCTAAGAAAACATAAATGGATTACCAGATTGGATAATTCGATAAATTACTCTGATCTTCCTTCCTATTACCATTTCGCTAAGGTCTGCGTTTCAGCCAGCTGGTTTGAGACAACAGGTTTAACCAGTTTGGAAGCACTTTACTGCGGAGCCAATACAGTTGCAGCGGGGCCTCGAGCTAAAGAATATCTCGGAAGTTTTGCGTCTTTTTGTGTTCCTGATAATGTCGAATCAATAACAGAAGCTATTAAAAAAGAATATTTTGAACCCCGACCGGTTTTGGACGAAAAGATAAGAAAAGAATATACTTGGCAGAACGCAGCCGAAAAGACTCTTAGTGTCTATGAAGATGTTCTTTCATCGATGAAACCTGAGGTCGGTGAGACCATCAATAAAAAACCAAAAAGTTCAAAAAAGAAAAAATGAATTATTTATATCTCGTAGTAATATTTTTAATATTTGTTTCTTCTTATATTCTTGTTTTGAAGAATTTTAAGTTTTCACTTTACGTTTTGATAGTGTTGTCTGTTTTGATGCACAAGGAGCTTTTTAGTTTCTATAGGTGGGATTTGATGCCGGCAAGGATATTTATGTTAGCTCTGTTATTTGCAGGAATTACTAAGACGTATCTTTATGTAGTTAAGAGCGGGGGCATCAAATCCCTTCTTCCTTACATCAAAGATCCCTACATTCTGACTCTTTTAATAATATTTTTCACAAGAGCACTATCTTTAGTTTTTTCAAAAAATATACAAGCGAGCATCTTTTTGCTGGGTTTTTTCGCAACCATAGTAGTTTTAGGAATTTATCTTTATCTGACATTTAAAGATAATCCCCAGGAATTATTAAAATATCTTAAATTTTTTACATACGTGGTTTTTACATTGACTTTATTTGGTTATTACCAGCTGTTTCATTTTTATCAAACAGGAAGAGTAATCGGAGCCATGTGGCCTGTTCCCGGTAAAGTACCCAGAGTAGGTTCTTTGTTTTGGGATGTAAATCATTATGGGGCTTTACTGTCTGCGTTAATCCCCGTCATTTTAATTTCATTTGTAAATACTAGAAATAAGAAAGAGAAATTATTGGATGTGTTTATGGTGTTATCTTATTCCGCATCTCTTCTTTTGACTAATTCCAGAACTGCATGGATGGTTGCAGGTTTTTCAGCTGTATTCTTTTTTACAATTTTATTAATTAAAAAATTTGGAGCTAAGGGTATTTTGTATATTTTCTTAGCTCTGGTTTTAATAACGTCGCCTTTTGTGGTTGAGTATAGTAAGAAGAAAAGTAATTTCAGAAGATATGTAAGGGATGCCTTTCATTACAGAATAGATTCTTTTGATTCTCACTTTATGCTTTTGACAGGAGCGTATCAGATTTTTGAAAAATACCCGTACTTAGGTGGTGGCTACGGTTCTTTTTTTGAACATTTCAGCAAGACAAAGATTGCTCCTAAATTTTTCACTAGAGATACTGCGGCATTGAGCGGGAGAGTTCCGGCCCATACCATTTGGGGTGAGTCTCTGTCAGAAACAGGTATCATTGGTACTGTACCTTTCGTCTCGTTCATGTTGTTTGCCTTTTTATCACCTTTGTATGTTTTCTTTAAAAATAAAGATAAGAAGGTTGCTTTTACCGGAGGTTTAATGTCTTCCGTGATTTTGGGTTGGTATTTGGCGGGTATTTTTTACTCTTACAATTCTGAATTTTTTTGGTTACTGATTTTTTCATATTTTATTTGGGGGATTGGAATAATCGGTAAAGATTGGATTAAAAAAATCATCCAATATATTTTTGTAAATAAAAACATAATGTTTTCAACTATTTTAATTCTTTCGGCTCTCCTTATTTTTACAGGTCTCGGAAAAAACCATCTTATTCCGTGGGACGAGGCTATTTACGCAAAAGTAGCTAAAAATATGCTTATAAACAAGGAGTTTGTTGTTCCTCATTGGGACAATTTAACAAAGGGATGGTTTGAAAAACCTCCTTTGTATATGTGGATGATGTCAGGATTTATGAGCTTTTTAGGATTTAATTCTTGGGCGGCCCGCTTGCCGAGTGCAATTTTTGGATTTTTTACTGTTATACTAGTCTATTTATTTTCCAAAAAGTTTTTTAATAAAACATCAGCTTTTATTTCTTCTTTGGCGTTGGTAACAACCGTTCACTTTCTTTATTATTCAAGAGCTTCAATGCTTGATGTTACAACTACATTTTTTATTACTTTAGCCCTTTATCTTTATTGGAAAGCAAATGAGAACAAAAAAATATTCTTTTGGATACTTTCGGGTTTATCAACGGGTCTTGCCGTAATGGTAAAAGGTTTTGTAGGGCTCCTTCCTTTATTAATTATCGGAATATATGAGCTTCTGTTGATTTTTGTTTTTAAGGAAAAGTTAAAGAAGAAGAAATTAATCGGCTACTTTTTGATGTTTTTATCTTTATTATTTGTTGCTCTTCCATGGCATTTTGTAATGTATCAAAAGTTCGGAACGTCATTTATTGATAAATATTTTTTGTATCATGTTTGGGACAGAGCGGTAATGGCGATTGAAGATAAGGGCAATCCATTCTTTTGGTATTTGACCGTTATGAAGGTTAGTATGAGGATTTGGTTTATTGCTTTAATAGGAGCCTTTCCCTTTACGGCTTTTAAGTCATTTAAAAAGGACAAGAAGAACTTATTTCTTTTGGTGTGGGCACTTAGCATATTCCTGTTTTTCTCGTCTGCAAAATCAAAACTGGTTTGGTATATCATCCCAATATATCCGGTGGTAAGTATTATGGTGGGGGCTTTTTCAGAAGAACTTTTAGGTTTTGTGATGAAAAAAATTAAGATTTTTAATAATCTTTACTTTAAATTTCTTGCTTTGTCTTTTGTTTTAATATTTTCTCTTTTTTACCTATACCTGAATAGAGAAAAAGCCTATCCTTCTGACTTAAACGGAGCTCCTGCGTATCTACTAATGCAGAAAGATAGAATTTTTGGTATAGAAAGAACTGTATACCTTGATAGAGTGGATACCCCTACTGCACTATTCTATACCGATGGTCCGTTTGTTTTGACTGACGTAAATGTTAACGAACCTAATAGAGTACCCGAAGTATCAGATGATGAGCCGTTAATATTTATTAGTAAAAAAGGAAGATACTCCGAAAAAGTACCCGGGTATTCTAAAAAATCGAAGATTGTAAAAGAGTTTGATCCTTACTACCTTTGGTACGTACCTTCTGAATCAGGAGCTTTTATTCTTGAGCTTCAGTAGCTTTTAATTTCTGGTCTACCGAGATAAATATAATAGTTGCTGCTAAAGCGGCCATCGCCGAGATTAAATTAGATATAGCCAATCCCTTTAGCGAGTAAGTGGGAACTAATATCAATGAGATTAGTAAAAACAAAACGAGTTTTCCAACGTTAATGTACATAATTGAATTTGTTTTTTCTTCAATAAAAAAATAGTTTTCCATAAAATTGTGAATTGATGTAAATGCGCTTGAAAATATTAATAAAGCCAAAAGTGGAACTGACATAGCAAACTTATCATCAAAAAAGTCAGATACGAAGTATCTCGAGATAAAGGTGCCAAAAAACGCGATAACTAATATCAATATTGAAATTACGAAAACCTCCTTAAAATCATATTTCTCATTACGTTTTTTGGCGTAAGCGTTTTTTGGCAGGAGAATAGTGAAGATCGAAATAGCTCCAAGCTGTAAAATGTTAGCAACTTTTTCTGCAATGGCGAATATTCCCACATGAGAAAAGCTATTTGCTATTTTTGCAATTGAATTAGATATCGAAGGCCAACCCTCAAAGATTAACTGAGATACTCCGGCCGGGGCGGATTTTTTCAAATATATTTTAACTTTTGAAAAATCAAATCTAAACTTTTTAAATTCTTTGGGAAGAAAAAACCACATGATAGCGCTTGAAAAAATTGATAACGAAAATACCATAAAAGATCTATCGAGATTAAATACCACCATATCTAGAATTATAAGAACTGCAAAACCACCTTTAATTAAAGCTGGAAATGTATTAAGTAAAATTAAATGAAGAAACTTCTGATCTTTTTGAAAAAATGAATTCAGCGTGTAATTTATGGTGTAAGCAATAAGACCTAAGATAAAATACAAAATTATGTTTGGAGAATTTAACTTGAGTAGTAATAGAAGGATAATTGAAATAGGTATGGATATCGTAAGTAGAATTAATTTTAATGTATAAAAAGTATCCAGAAGTGTTTCATCGTCTTTGGAAATAGAATCTGCCACGTATACCGAGTTAGTCCCAAAATCTATAATTTTAGAAACTGCCACAAGAAGTGTCGCCAAAAGTGCATACTTACCGAACGACTCTATATCTAGTGTTTTGGCTATCATGGAGAGGAATGTGAAATTGAGAAGTGCATTAAAGACATTTCCCATGCCTACCAATCCTATCCTTATTAAAGATTTTTTCATTATGTATATGTTACCAAATTGAAGCTATTATAGCTGGTTGTTATAATGGTGAAGTAACATTAAGGATGAATATGAAAAAAATCTCTTTTATTATTGTTAACTACGCTACAAAAGGATTACTGGAAAAAAATATATCCAACTTATTAAGTATCTGGGAAAACTCCGAAGTAATATTTATTGATAATGATTCACCGGACGGTTCGGCTGATTTCGTTGAGGAGAAGTTTGGAAAAGACCCTCGTGTGATTTCAATTAGAAATCAAAATAATGGATTGTCAGCCGGTTATAATAAAGGATTAAAAGTGGCCACGGGAGACTACTTGGTCTATTTAGGCACAGACTCATTTCCCACAAAAGACGCAATTGAAGGTATGTTGAAATATATGGATGAAAATCTGGATGTTGGAATAGTAACTCCCAAATTATTTACTCGTGACGGAGCAGTTGATATAGACGCTCATCGTGGTTTTCCTACACCTTGGGCATCAATAACTCATTTTACCTATTTGGATAGACTGTTTCCCAAATCAAGAATATTTAACCAATACTCAAGAAAATATCAGGATTTTAATACCGTTCACGAAATAGATGCTTGTATCTCTCATTTTATGATGGTAAGACCGGAGGTGCATAAAAAAGTTGGGGGGTGGGATGAAGACTACTTTTTATTCGGGGAAGATATCGATTTTTGTTATAGAACAAAACAAGCAGGTTTCAAAATAATGTATATGGGTAATATACCTGTACTTCATTACAAGGGAGCTTCCGTTGGAAGAGATACTTCAAAAGATATTGATAATGTCATGAACACAGATTTCGATAAAATCAGTTTTAAAGGTCAGGTCTTTGGGAAGGAGAGTGCTGATGGTAGTTTTACAGTAAATAATAACGGAAGTCTAAGAGATTGGATGAAGAAACAAATTTCTAAAGAATCTACAGATGCCATGAAAACTTTCTATAAAAAGCACTTTGTGAAAAAATACCCGTTCTTTTTAAACTGGTTTGTTTTTTTGGGAATTTGGGTTAATGAACAGATTAGATTCTTAAAAGTTTTTATTAAAAGTAAGAGGTGAGTTAGTTTGAATTTGTCGGGAAGGCAAAAAATATTTTTAAAGAAAGATAAAAAATGTCAGAAACAAAAAAAATTGGAATTGATGCAAGATTTTATGGAAAAGCAGGTCCTGGTAGATATACCAAAAACATAATTAAACATCTTGAAAAAATTGATAACACAAATCAGTACTTCATTTTGTTAAAAAAAGATAATTTTGATAACTACGTCCCTTCAAACCCGAACTTTAAAAAAGTTCTTGCGGACTATCCGTGGTATTCGTGGGCAGAGCAGACCTCGTTTCTTTTTAAAGTTTTAAGTTTAAATTTAGATCTCTATTACGTTCCCCATTTTAATATTCCGGTTTTATATCCAAAAAAAATTGTGACCGCGATTCCAGACATGATTATGCATACCTTCAGCACTGAAAAAGGAACGACCCTGTGGAAGCCTTATTTTAAATTCAAAAAGCTCATATATAGATTAGTTTTCAAGTGGTCGGTTATTAGATCCTTTAAAGTTATAGTTCCATCAGAAGAAGTTTTTAGAGATTTTAAAACTGTTTACCCGGATATTTCGGACGATAAATTTGTTGTAGCGACTGAAGGGGTGGATCCCGATTTAATGAATATCCATGTAGAGGATACAAAAGCGGTTCTTAAAAAATATGAAATAGAAAAACCATTTCTTTTGTATTTAAGCAGTATGTATGAACATAAAAATGTTCCCCGTTTGTTGGAGGCTTTTAAACTTTTGATAGATGAATATGGTTATAAAGGAAATTTAATTTTGATAGGTAAAAAAGATAAATTCTCTGAAAAAATTCAGGAGTTGGTGGGGGAGATGAAACTTGGGGATCGGGTTTTGATGCCGGGTATGAAAGGATTTGTTACGGATGAGGAGACAGTTGCTTTGAGAAAGGAAGCCGATGCTTATGTTTTTCCTGCATTAAAAGAAGGTTTTAGTCTTACGCCTCTTGAAGCACAGTTTTATGGACTACCCTGTGTAATTTCTGATATTCCTTGTCACAAGGAAGTGTATGGTGATTCGGTTATGTTTTTTGACCCTTACAGTGTTGAAGATATTGCTAAAAAAATAAACAAAGTTTTAACTGAGACAGATTTACGGGCAGATTTGATTGAAAAGGGTTACTCAAGAATTAAAATTTATAATTGGACTCACACCGCGGAAAAAACTTTGGAAGTATTTAATCAGGCTTTGTGAATTTCTCGTGATGGGGAGATTTAAGACTATAATTTAGAGTTGAACAGAGCAATAATTACCCTTTACAGCTATTCATATAGCTAAGAATATTTTTACTTTTTAACCGTTTCTTTTAGAATTTCCAAAGTTTTTTCCGCCGTTCTTTTCCATGAAAAACCTGCGGCTCTGTCCAGTAGAAGATTTTTATCAAAATCTGAAGTCATAATTTTAAAAATCCCATCTTTGATGTTTTCAATATTGTAGGGGTCAGCGTAGATAGGTAAGCTTCCCCCAACTTCTCTATGAGCAGGTATGTCCGAAACTACACTTGGTTTTCCACAGGCCATTGATTCCAACAAAGGTAATCCAAAACCTTCTTCGTAAGAAATATTTATATACCCTTTTGATCCCGAATATAAAGCCGGCAAATCTTCGGTTGGTACTCTTCCCAAAAACTTAACATTACCCACCACCCCGTACTTCAGTGGTGCTTCCAGAGATTCTTGGTAATCCCATCCATTTTTACCTGCAATCAATAGTAACGTATTTTTCATTTCAGGATTTTCATTTAAAAACTGTCCAAAAGCTCTAATTGTTGAAGGTAGATTTTTTCTTGGTTGAATAGTTGAGACAAACAAAAGATAGGGCGAATCTTCAATCTTGTATTTTTCTCTTATTTTTTGAACCTCAATTTCATCTCTTTCATAAAATTCATTTGAAACTCCTTCATACACTATTTCAATTTTTTCATCTTTAACCCCCCATCTTCTTTTTAAAATCTCGTCTTTAGTAGCCTTACTTGGAACAATTATTTTATCCGAATTTATTGCAGCACACCTTATCGGTCTTTCGATTTTAAATTTTTTCAGAGGGTTTTTAAAACCTTCCGAAAATTTATATTCAAGTCCATGAATCATAACTACAAATTTAGTCTTTTTACTTCTTATTATCGGTATCGTGTGAATTGCAGTAAAAAAAACATCAACCGGATTTTTTAATAACTCCTTTGCTAAGTGATACTGTGTCCAAAGTCTTTTACCTTCAATTACTTTGTAAGAAAATCTTGGATTTCCCCCGGATACCTCATTAAAAAATTCTTCTGTAGGAGTTTTATCAAGATATATCGTATAATCATTCTCACTGTCAACACGGGCCAAGTTTTTAAAAAGGTTTATTGTATAAACTTCGGGTCCAGCGGGATTGGATATTTGAATAACTTGTCCGTTCAATCCTATTTTCATCTTAATTTAATTATATAGGTATAATATAAATAATGAAATTAGCTATAGTATGTGATGATTTAATTCAAAAAGGCGGGGCTGAAAAAATTGTTGAAGCGTTCTCTGATATTTTTCCTGATGCGCCTATTTACACAACAATTGCTTCTGAAGATTGGTTTAAAAAAATGGAAAGTAAAAATCGTATCGTTAAAACATCTTTTCTCCAGAAATTTCCATTTTCAGTTAAATTAAATAGATTCTATGCATCGTTTTTACTTCATATCTTAGCAATCGAGAGCTTTGATTTATCAGAGTTTGATGTTGTTTTATCTTCATCTTCAAGATTTGCTCATTTTGCTCTTACTAAGCCAAGTACAAAACATATTTCTTACGTGCACTCACCGGGTAGGATGTTTTGGGAACCTTTTGATTATTTTGAAAAAGAAAGTTTCGGAGTTTTTAGTTTTATTAAAAAAGTAGCTTTAGGGTTTTTGAAACTACCTCTCATGTATATTCGTATGAAGGATTACGAGGCTTCACAAAAAGTTGACATGTTTTTAACTAATTCCATAACTTCACAAAAAAGAATTAAAAAATATTACGGAAGAGACTCAGAGATAGTCTATCCTTTTGTAAATATTGAAAAATTAAAATTCACAGAGTCAGCTGATAAATCTGCTAAAAGAGATTTTTATTTAATAATAACCAGATTAGCTGCTTGGAAAAAAGTAGATATTGCTGTTAAAGCATTTAACGATTTAGGAATAGAGTTGAGAATAATTGGAGACGGGCCTGATTTAAACAGATTAAAAAAAATGGCTAAACAAAATATTAAATTTTTAGGATACGCAAGTGATTCTGAAAAAATTGAAAACATAAAAAATTGCAGAGCTGTTATTGTTACTCAAAAAGAAGATTTCGGGATCGTTCCGCTTGAAAGTATGGCGTGCGGGAAGCCTGTTATTGCTTTTGGAGAGGGTGGGGTAACAGAAATTGTAATTGAGGATAAAACTGGTGAGTTTTTTTATGAACAAAGACCTGAATCTTTGATAAATATTATAAATAATTTTAATCCTGATAAATACATTACTTCAGATTGTATTGAAAGAGCGCGCTTCTTTAATAAAGAGAAATTTGAGTTGGAAATAAAAAGGATAATTAATGTATAATGTTCTACAGTCTTAGTTTAGACTATGATTTATAGAAATTATATTAAAAGACTGGTCGACATAATTGGTTCTCTAGTAGGAATTGTTTTATTTTTACCACTTATGATTGGTGTTTCGATATATATTAAAATTGTTTCCCCAACAGGACCAGTACTAGCGGATATTCCCAATAGGGTTGGTAAAGACAAAAAACCTTTCAAGTTTTTTAAATTTAGATCCATGTATCCAAATGCCCATGAAATGTTAAAAAAAGACCCTGAACTTTACGCAAAATATGTAAAAAATAACTATAAACTTCACGCAGACGAAGATCCCCGTTTAATTAAAGGCGGCAAATTTTTAAGAAAATCCAGCTTAGATGAGTTTCCTCAATTTTTTAATGTTTTAAAAGGTGATATGAGCTTGGTTGGTTACCGAGCTTACTATTTTGATGAAGTAGAGGAACAGACCAAGAGATTTCCGGAATCAAAAGAATATATTGAAAAAGTAATGACGGTAAAGCCTGGGATGACTGGATTATGGCAGGTAAGCGGAAGATCTGATGTCGGGTTTGTTGATAGAGTGAAGCTTGATGCAAAATATGCAGAAAATATCTCTTTGATGTATGATTTAAAAATTATTTTAAAAACACCGTATGTGGTTTTGTTAGGAAAAGGAGCTATTTAATGGCAAATTCTAAATTTTGGAGCGCTTCTTCATCTGGAAGCACAATACCTACAATTAGTAAAACTACAAAGCAATCCTCTAAGACAAAAAAGAAGATTGGTATTGGTTTACTAATTTTCTTTTTGTTAGTGGCAATTGTTTTAGGATTAGGTTACTACTTTGTTGGTAGGCCTGCATTAGCGATATATTCAAAAGCCAATACTTTAAAATCCGACATCAGTCTTGTTGGAGAGGCTTTTCAGAATCGAGATCTCGTACAGTTAAACGAAGTATTAGATAAAACAGAACAAGATATTAACGATTTGAGAAAAGATAAAGATGAAAAATTTTCATGGGCGAAAAATTTAAAGCTTTTTAAAGTTAATGAATATTACTCAGACTTTGATAAATTTTCTAATGCTGGTATATACGCAGTTGATGCTGTTAGGGAAATGTCCAGAGTTATAACTCCTTTTGCTGATGCGGCAGGATTAAAAGTATCTCCTGATCAGGAATTACCAAAGGCTGAAGGTTTGATGGAGGCTTTCCAAGGTTGGGTTTCTGTAATGCCGCAAGTTGCGAATGATATGGACGGAGTTATAGAAAGAATCGGAAAAGTTGGAGATGAGTTGAATTCCGTTAACGTGGGTAAATATCCTGAAAAAATAGGGAAGACTGAAATTAGATCAAATGTTGAGTTTATAAAAAACTCACTTTCTAAAGCTGATGATTACGCTCCAGATATAAAAAAAGCCTTACAAATAGTACCTGGACTCTTAGCAGTAGGCACGCCAACAAAAAGATACATGATTATTATGCAAAATGATAAAGAAATAAGACCGACCGGAGGTTTTATGACTAATTATGCAACATTTAAGATATCAAACGGTTTGTTAGACTCTGATTTTACTTCAAAAGATATGTATAGCGTTGACCTTACCTTAGACCAGATAGACGCCTATACTGATTTTCCGGATCCACCCGCACCATACGGCAGTTTGCTAAAAGTAGAGAGATGGTATGCCAGAGATACAAACTACTCGCCGGATTTTGTTACTTCGATGGATGAATTTTTAAGCTACTACAACTGGGCCGGTAGAATAAGTCCTTTCGAAATCAAACCTGTAGATGGAATCATTGCCATAGATACAAATGTAATCTCCGAGCTTTTGGAAGTCACAGGCCCTGTTACAGTAAATGGAACGACATATACCCAAGATAACGTTGTATTAGAATTGGAGAAAGTCGCTTCCCTGGCTTTGGCAGAACAAGCAAATAGAAAAAGAGTTTTAGGTGATTTAATGCAGGGAATGTTAATAAACGTTTTCGAATCAGATAGTAATTTATGGCCTAAACTTATTGATAAAGGAGTTAATCTTGCTATTAGAAAACATATTTCGATTTATGTTTTTGATGCGGAAGCCCAAGCACTTTTAGATAGCTATGGTGTAGGTGGAAGAATAAAAGAAAATGTTGATGGTGACTATTCTATGGTTGTTTCTACAAATTTAGGGGGAGATAAAACGAACTGGTTTACTAATAAACAGGTAGAACACGCTTTAGAAAAAGAAGGTGACAAATGGATTAGAACTGTAAAGATCAAATATCAATATACAGAGCCTAATGGGGATTATTCTGCGTTTGTAAAGAGATTTAGAGATTGGGTGAGAGTGTACGCTCCTATAGGATCCGAATTAATCTCCGTACAAGGTTCTGAAGCCGAAGCTTACAACTTGTCAGACCAAGAAAGAAATAAAATTTGGTTCAGTGGTTACCTGGAATTAGGTCCAGGAGAATCTAAGGAGATAACTTTCAAATACTATGTCCCGTCTGAAGTTATTGGCGAGAAGACTTATAAGTTAGATATTCAAAAACAATCTGGAATAGATAAGGAAAAACACACGGTAACTTATGGAAATCAGACAAAAGAAGTCGAGTTAATAAAAGATACATTTGTAGAAATATCTAAGCAATAAGGCTTGTATGAAAAAATATAATGTCAGGGCAGTAGTGTTGAAAAGTCTCAAATATAGAGACTCTGACAAAATATTTACTCTCCTCTCTAAGGAAAAAGGAAAAATATCCGCAATAGGTAGAGGTGTAAGAAAAATTAGTTCCAGAAGAAACGGAAATCTTGATACTCTAAATTTAATTTCAGCAAATATTCATGAAGACGGGGCTGGTTATAAAGGTATTGAGGAAGTAAAAACAATTGAATCTTTTAAAGACTTAAAGAAAGATTTTGGAAAATCCATTAAAGCTTATTATTTAATTGAGTTAGTTCATAAATCCATTGAGGAAGGTGAGTCGGTACCAGAAGTTTTTAATTTATTAATTAAATGTTTAAAAGCTTTGGATAAAAATAATTATTCAGGGGACTTATACACAAGTTATTTCGAAATAAATTTTATGAAAATACTTGGATACCAGATGGATTTTGATAAGTGCAGAATTTGCGGTAAAAAATTAGATGATTCATGGAAAAAGCATTATTTTAACGTAGAAAATGGAAGTATTGAATGTGGTGATTGCTCCAAGATAGGTGTAAATATCTCTAAAAATGCCGCTCTATCATTAAATAGAATTTCGAATGGTAAACTAGAGAAGAATGACCATAAAATATTTGAAGAGATAGATAAAATTTTAAAAATGTATGTTGGAAGAAAGTTAGAAAATAAGTTTAAAAGTCTTGAGATAGACTTGGAATGATTTGATATACTAAGTGCATGGAAAAAATAGATAATCTTCAACAGAAAATTGTTTCACTATGCAAAAGGAGGGGTTTTGTATATCCCGGATCGGAAATTTACGGTGGCTTAGCTAACACTTATGATTACGGTCCATTGGGAGTATTGATGATGAGAAACATCCAGAATCTTTGGTGGGAGCATTTTATAACAAAAAGACCGGAAATTTATGGTTTGGACACTGCAGTTTTTATGTCTCCTGAAGTTTGGATTGCTTCAGGACATACAGCAAACTTTACGGAAGTTTTAGTTGATTGTAAGAATTGTAAACAAAGAACCGGAGCTGAAAAATTGATCGAAGCTTATTTTAATGAAAAAGGTGAGGAAGTGGTTGCTGGAGGGAAGTCAGCAGAAGAATTAGAAAAAATTATAATCGATAACAAAATTCCTTGTCCTGAGTGTGGTGAGTTTAATTGGACCAAACCCAGAAAATTTAATAATTTATTTGAAACACATATCGGAATAGTACCAGAGAATCAATCCTTAAATTACTTACGTGGTGAATTAGCCCAGGGAATGTTTGTTAATTTTAAAAATGTTTTAGACTCACAGAGACCAAAACTACCGTTCGGGCTGGGGCAAGTTGGAAAAGTTTTTAGAAATGAAATCACCAAAGGAAATTTCATCTTCCGAACTTTAGAGTTTACGTTAATGGAATTCGAATATTTTTTTAACCCTAAAACAAGAAATTGGGAGGATATTTTTGAATATTGGAAAAAGGAAATGAATAATTGGATTATTTCCTTAGGTTTATCACAAGATAAATTGAGGTGGAGAGTTCATACTGACGAAGAAAGAGCTCATTATTCTAAAAAAACAGAGGATTTGGATTATGAATTTGCGGTAGGTTTCAAAGAAATGTTTGGTTTAGCTTACAGAACCGATTTTGATCTTAAAAACCATATGGAAAAATCAGGTTCTGATCTTCAGTACATGGATCCCGAGACTGGTGAAAAATTTATACCTCATGTTATCGAACCTACTTTTGGTTCTTCGAGAATATTTTTAGCCTTGTTAACCCAGGGTTACACTGAAGAAGAGGGAAGATTAGTTTTAAAGTTAAATAAAAGGGTTGCTCCTTACAGAGTTGCGGTTTTCCCTCTTGTTAAAAATAAAGAGGATTTGGTTAATAAAGCCAAAGAGATTTATAACAGTTTGTTAGAAAAAGGTTTTTCCGTAGATTGGGATGATAGAGGAAATATTGGTAAGAGATATTTTGCTCAGGATGAAATAGGTACTCCTTATTGTATTACCGTTGATTATCAGACTTTGGAAGATGGTACGGTTACTATAAGAGACAGAGATACTATGACTCAAGAGAGAGTCAGTATTTCAGATATTTCTTCAAAAATATAGTTTTCTTTTATCTTTTTATATCGCCGAGTAGGTGCTAATTAAATCCTTTGTATTGTTTATGTTAAGTACACATCGATATTTTTAAATCTTTCATACCTTTATCTTATAAAAATAATTATTTCTGAATTTACAACCTATAGGTAGATTATGAAAATCAATACTTCGGGTTTTATTTGTATTGACAACAACGACTAAATGGTGGATATTGGATATAACATGGTGACAAATGGTGAACGTCACGTGTATAAATTTTCTAAGTTTATATGAAAATGTTTCTTGGGGAATACCAACCGAATATCACCGAAGGATCAAGAATTGCTTTGCCCAAGAAACTTCGGGAACAAATAAAGGGAGACGAGTTAATTCTCTCTAAGGGTTTTGAAAGCTGTGTTTTTGGTTACGATAAAGAAGATTGGTTAGCTGAAGCAGAGAAGCAAGTTGAAAATCCAATAACTGATTCCAAAACCAGAGACCTTAAAAGATATATGTACTCCGGGGCATCAGAAACAGCAATTGATACTCAAGGAAGGATTGTAATACCTGGAAATTTAAAAGAGTATGCAAAAATCGGGAAGAGGGTTGTTGTGATAGGGGCGGGTGATCATATAGAAATATGGGACTTTGAAAATTGGACCAAACATTCGGAAAAAATTTCAGCAATACTGTCTGCCTAAATTAACAAAAATGGAATATCACAAACCGGTACTTTTAAAAGAAACGATTGAATCATTAAAAGTAGAGAAGGAAAAATTATATATAGATGCTACTTTAGGGGATGCCGGTCACACCTTAGAAATTTTAAAAAAAGGTGGGAAGGTTTTAGGAATTGAGATAAACGAAGCAGCCTTGAAAAGAGCAACCGAAAGAATAAGTAACGAAGGCTTCGGGAGAAATTTTTTAGGTGTTTTAGGGAACTTTAAAAATATAGAAGAAATAGCTCAAAATAATGGGTTCAGAAAAGTCAGCGGAATTATATTTGACCTTGGATACAGTTCAATCGAGTTAGAAGACATGGGTTTAGGTCTTAGTTTTCAACTAAATGAACCATTGGATATGAGATTAGATAAAAACTTGGGAGTTACGGCCGCCGATATAGTTAATTCTCTAAATGAAAAAGAATTGGCAAGTTTAATATACAGATATTCAGACGAAAGATTGTCGAGAAAAATTGCACAGGCTATCGTGGAAGCTCGTAAGTTGAAGAAAATACAGACTACAGGGGATCTTGTAGAAATAATAAAGTCTGTGTCTTCTCCAGGTTACGAACGAGGTAGGATTAATCCTGCCACAAGAACCTTTCAGGCTCTACGAATCGTGGTAAACGATGAAATAGAGAACCTGGAAAAATCACTGCCTCAGGCCGCGCGCCTATTGCTGCCTGGTAGTGTGATCGTCCTGATCACCTTCCATTCATTGGAAGATAAGGTGGCTAAAGATTTTAGCCACCGCGCGCGGCCTAGTGTAAGTGAAATGTACAAGAAGCCTCTTACACCTGCCGAAGAGGAAATAAGGACTAACGTTAGAAGCAGGAGTGCGAAGTTGAGAGTGTTTATAAAAAATGGGAACAAAATATAAATTAGACAAATTATTTAATACTTTCTTTGTACTATCCATAGTATTTTTCGTTTCTGCATTGGTTTATAAGTTTTATCAGTGTAGTTGTATTACTATTAAAAACGAAGAGCTTGAACAAGCCTTTTCAATTAAAAAAGATATTGAAGAGGATATAAGTAGATTAAAGGCTGTTAATTCTTCTCTTTCTTCAATTTCCTATATAGAAAAGAGGTCAAACGAACTTGGTTTTGTAAAAATGGATGCAAGATTAATTTCACTGGATTTGGATTCCAAGACTCAAGTTGCTCTAATCAATTAAAAAATTTCAGATTTTAGAAGCTAATTTAGTAGTTTTTATGTTGCTGTACCTGTAAAATATTTAAATATGAGCCCTGTTAGAGAGAAAAAAAGATTTTTTGATGAATGGAGAGTTAATGCTGTTTATATTTTCTTTATTTCCGCTTTTATTGTAGTAATTCTTAGACTTTTCCAAATACAGGTAATTAATCACGATGATTACCGTGCTTTAGCTGAAAGTCAGTATTCCAGCCAGTTTGAGATTCCTGCGAAAAGAGGTGAAATATTAAGCTCGGACGGTTATGTTTTAGCTGGAGCTAAAAGCAACTATTTATTGTTTGCTGAACCAAAAAGAATTTCAGACCCTTATAAAGTGTCTTCTGATCTTGCAGAAATACTTTCTTCTATGCGTTCTTTGTTAGATGATTATGAAACTGATTATGAAGAAGATGGTGATTCCGAAGATGGTGAGGAAGATGATATTACAAATACGAATAAATCTGAGGATTCAGGTAGATCGCCTAAACTAACCAAAAGTGAGATGTTTGAGAAATATTTTAAGGATTTTTATAATTATATTTCCTCGGATAGGCTTTGGGTTCCTCTGATGAGAGATATTACTTCGGAAGAGAAGATAAAAATAGAGGAAAGCGGGATTACAGGAATTGGTTTTGAGGAATATCCCGTTAGATATTATCCTGAAGGTACTTTGGCAAGTCATTTGCTGGGGTTTGTGGGAAGCACTGAAGATGGGGAAAAAGTTGGGTATTTTGGAATCGAGGGTAGATTGAATGAGGATCTTAAAGGTAAGCCTGGGAAGGTTTTGGAAGAGACGGATGCTTTGGGTAACCCAATCCTTATGGGTGACTATAGAATGGTACCTCCAATTCAAGGAAGAAATGTTGTATTGACAATAAACAGGTCAATTCAGTATATGGTTGAAAAAAAGATTAAAGAGGGGGTAGAAAAATATGGTGCTTACTCAGGTAGTGCAATTGTAATGGACCCTTTTACAGGAGACATAATTGCCTTAGCAAACTATCCCACCTACGATCCTGCGAATTTTAATGAAGAGGAGAAATATGTTGAAAAGCTCGGTAGAAAAAATATTGAAAGAAAAAATTTAGCCATATCGTACACTTATGAACCGGGATCTGTCATGAAACCTATGACCGTATCTGCAGCGGTAGATCTTGGTTTAGTTGGCCCTGATACTACATTTGTCGATAGTGGTCCGGTGGTTTATTCTACACATACAATTGATAACTGGGACGGAAAGCATTACGGTGTTCAGACCATAGCTCAATTACTTCAAAAATCAAACAATATTGGAGCAGCTTGGGTCGGTATGCAAGTTGGGCGTGATAAATTGTATAAATATCTTTCTGATTTTGGCATTGGAACAGTTTCAGGCATTGATTTGGAGGGCGAAGATACCGGAATTTTAAGACCAAAAGATAGCTGGACTGATATTGATACAGCTAACATATCTTTTGGACAAGGTGTGTCTACTACGCCTCTTCAAATGCTTTCAGCTTTTAACGTCATAGCAAACGGTGGTTTTCTAATGCAACCAAAAATAATATCAAAATTAGTTGATGAAAATGGAGAGACTGAAATCCCTTCTAAAAATATTAGAAGAGTTATATCTAAGGAGACTTCGGATATTATGACAGATCTTCTTGAAAAGGCTGCAGAAGGTGGTGAGGGTAAATACTTTATTTTAAAAGATTATCGAATATCAGGAAAAACAGGTACAGCGGAGGTTCCGGAAGAAGGAAGTTATTCAAAAAATAGAACTAATGCTACATTTGTTGGATTTTTAACTCAATCCAAAGCATTTTCATTGATTGTAAAACTGCAGGAACCTCAAGAATCGCCTTGGGCAGCAGAAACAGCGGTTCCAGTTTGGATGGACATTGCATCTGAGCTTGTTAAGTTTTACGGTATTGCTCCGGACAGGGTTGTTGAAAACCCTGTCACCTCAACTATAAAATCGGAGACAAATCCTTCACTAAACCAATAAATCTCAATATTTTATTAAAAATGAAAAATTCTATTAATAGTAGAATCAGATACGTTGATAAAAATTCATTAAGATTTATATTTATCTCGTGAATAAGAGGTGTGTGGGGAAGGTAGCGGAACGAATCGCTGTTACTTACCTGAAGAGCAGGGGCTACAAAATTATTACTACCAATTGGACGTGTTTGGGCGGGGAGTTAGATATTGTGGCCTACAAACGTAAACTTACATTTGTAGAGGTTAAATCCGCTGAAAGCGGATTTTGTAGCCCCTGCGACCTGTTTAATTATAAAAAGAAATGTCACCTATCAAGAACCATTAATTCATATCTTGTTAAAAATTACGAATATAGTGTAAAAATTCCGGATTATTCTGTTGATCTTATAAGTATAGAAAAAAATAAAGGCCAGTATAAAATAAAACATTATTTTGATATAGATTTGTCTATTTAGAGATAAATAGTGCAGAGGTAAGATGATTTTCTACTTCTTTCATAAAAACGGTTTACTTGTTTGAATTCCTTTTGTAATATTACTGTATGCCTAAGAAAATATTTTTTGTTGAGGACGATGAGGGTTTTTATAATATATTCTCCGTTCCCCTAAAGATGAAAGGATATGATATTGTCAGGGTTTCCGAAGGAACCTCTGCGGTAGAAAGAATTATCACCGAAAAACCAGATCTTATTCTTTTAGATATAGTTTTACCTGGTATGAGCGGTTTGGACATTCTAAAAGAACTTCGTGAGAGAGAAGAGACCCAATCAGTTGTTGTTATAATGCTTACAAACTTCGGTAGTGATGAAAACATCTCGAGAGCTATGGAATACGGAGCAAATGATTACTTAATGAAATATAACATCGTTCCTTCTGAACTGCCCGACAAGATAGCTTTATTTTTAGGTGAAGATCAAGACTTTAATGTAAAGGTTATGGGATCGTAAACTGCCACAATGGAAAAAATAACAATACTAAATATTCTGGTAATACTGGAATCAATAATTCTTTTAATTATTTCATTTATCTTATTTTTTAGGTTAAAGGACTTATCTAAATTAAAAAAACTTCAAGATGAACTCAACGACCTAAAATCTTCTAAAAATTCAGCTAGAGATGATTTTTTACCTATTCTTGTTCATGAATTAAGATCACCTCTGTCAGTAATAAGAGGTGCCGCAGATTTGTTAATTAAAAGTACAGACGAACTGTCGGTAGTTCAAATACAAACTCTTCTGAATCAGATTAAAAACTCTTCTACAACTCTTCTCACTATGGTGGGAAGTATTTTGGATGTCTCAAAAATGGAAAACGGTAAATTTGAAATTAACAAAACATTCAGCGATATTAATTCTGTTTTAAATGAAGAGTGTTCATATTTTGACCCTCTTACAAAAATAAAAAAATTAAGTATTCAATGTACAGTTGATAAAGATATTCCTAATTTTAGTTTCGATATTGAGAGAGTGAAGCAGGTTTTAAACAATCTGATATCAAATGCCATTAAGTTTAGTCCCGAAGGTGCAGTAATTACAGTAACATCAAAAAAAACGGGCTCCGATTGTGTAGTTTATGTTTCTGACCTTGGAGTTGGCATACCAGAACATGAGAAAAATTCTCTTTTCCAAAAATTCTTTCAAGCGTCTAATCAAAACGGCGTTCAAAAAGGAACTGGTTTAGGACTTTTTATCTCAAAGGGAATTGTTGAAGCTCACGGAGGTAAGATTTGGTTTGAAAATAATTCTCCTCAAGGATCAAAATTTTGTTTCTCTATCCCTATTAAATCTTAGATTTAAAGTAAAAAGCTATTGCCCGTAAAATTTTTCAATGTTAACATTTTCACATGACTAAAAAAACTGCTCATGTCCTTTGGTTTAAGGACATTAATAAAAATGATATTCCTTTGGTAGGTGGTAAGGGTGCAAATTTAGGAGAGATGGTAAAAGCCGGTATTCCCGTCCCCGATGGTTTTGTGGTAACTGCCAAAGCTTACTTTGATTTCATAAACTCGACTTCCATAAAGAAAAAAATTATGACGGAACTCTCAGGTTTAGACGTTGACGATTCAGATAAACTTATAGAGGCTTCCGATAAAATAAAAACTGCGATACTGCAGGCAGATATGCCAAAGGAATTGATAGAAGAGATTAAAAACTTTTATTTGGAGCTATCCGGGGAAAATGATAAATACGTTGCAGTAAGGTCATCTGCTACGGCGGAAGATCTGCCCGAGGCTTCTTTTGCGGGACAACAGGAATCGTTTTTAGAAATAAAAGGGTGGAAAAGTGTTGTTTCTCATGTACAGAAATGCTGGGCTTCGCTGTTCACAGCCAGAGCAATATTTTATAGAGAGGAAAATAAATTCTCTCACTTAAAAGTGGGTATTGCAGTTCCGGTACAACTCATGTGTCAATCTGATGTTTCCGGAATAATGTTTACGGTTAACCCTGTCACAAATAATCAGGATGAGGTTTCTGTTGAAGCTGCTTACGGTCTTGGTCAGCCCATTGTTTCAGGTGAAATTACGCCAGATCAATATGTAGTTAGTAAAAAATCTAAAAAAATTACTACCAGGACTGTAGTGTCTCAAGATTGGCAGCTTACCATAGAAGGAAAAACTAATATTTCAGCAAAATATAAGAAAAAACAAAAACTTTCTAATAATCAAATTGTTGAGTTAGCTAAAATTGGTATGAAGATTGAAGAGCATTACGGAAGACCTCAAGATATTGAATACGGAATTGAAAAAGGAAGAATTTTAATAGTTCAATCTAGACCTGTTACAACCTTGGTTCAAAAAACCCAGAATGTTGTGGTCGAGGAAGGTAAGGGTTCGAAAGTTTTGTTGGAGGGTCTCGCAGCATCTCCGGGAGTATTTTCCGGAGAAGTGCAGATAATAAAAAACCCTAAAGAAATTTCAAAAGTTAAAGAGGGTGACATTCTTGTTGCTGAAATGACTAATCCGGATTTTGTTCCCGCAATGAAAAGAGCAGGAGCTATTGTAACTGACTTAGGGGGTAGAACCAGCCATGCGGCTATAGTAAGCAGAGAGTTAGGCGTTCCTGCAGTTGTAGGTACTTTAAATGCTACAAAAATGCTTTCAAACGGTGAGATTATTACTGTAGACGGAGCTTCTGGAAAAATTTATGAAGGTGATATTACAAAAGTAGTCCAGGAAACTAAGAAATCCTCTGTCGATTTGAGTAAAATAAAAACAGCCACAAAAATATACGTTAATTTAGCAGAACCGGAGTTAGCTTCAGAAATGGCTTCTAGAAATACAGACGGAATTGGTCTTTTAAGAGCTGAATTTATCATTGCAAATATAGGCACTCACCCTAAGAAGTTTATAAAAGAAGGGAAAAAGAAAGAATTTATACTGAAATTAGCAGAAGGTCTTGAAAAGTTTGCCGATGCGTTCAATCCAAGACCGGTTGTGTACAGATTTACCGATTTTAAGAGTAACGAATATGCCGGTTTAAAGGGTGGGGCGGAGTTTGAAACAGATGAGCCAAATCCAATGATTGGTTATAGAGGAGTTTCAAGATATATAAAGGATTTAGATGTATTTGAAATGGAGCTGGAAGCTATAAAAATCGTTAGAAATAAAAAAGGATTGAAAAACCTTTGGGTGATGATGCCTTTTGTAAGAACTGTAGAACAGTTAAGGGAAGTAAAAAAGATTGTTTCAGCTTCAGGTTTAAGAAGAAGCGGGTCATTTAAATTTTGGATGATGGTTGAAATTCCTTCTAACGTAATTTTACTTGATGACTTTATTGACGAAGGGATAGACGGTGTATCCATTGGTACAAATGATTTAACGATGTTAACTTTAGGTGTAGATAGAGATAATGAAAAAGTTGCTGATACATACAATGAGATGGACCCCGCAGTGTTAAAATCTTTGGAAAAAATTGTTACTACCTGTCGAAAAAGAGATATCACGTGTTCCGTCTGTGGACAAGCTCCCTCAGTATTTCCGGAATTAGTGGAGATGATGGTGGAATGGGGTATGACCTCGGTTTCTATTAGCCCTGATGTGATAGAAAAAACTAGAGAGATAGTTTATGAAGCCGAGAAGAAAGTACTTAATAAAAAGAAAAAGTAATTAAAAGGTAAAATGCGTAAAATTGAGAATATTAGAAGTCAAAAGATATTAGATTCCAGAGGGAATTGGACTCTTGAAACCAAGGTGACTCTAGATGATGGTTCCGTGGGTGTGCAGCCCGTTCCTTCGGGTGCTTCAGTTGGGGAAAACGAGGCTGTGTATATAGATGTAGAAAAGGCAGCCGATTTTGTTTCAACAACCATCAATGACGTTCTGGTAGGTAAAGATCCCTCTAACCAAAAAAGTATTGATGAAAATCTTATTAAAATGGATGGTACTTCAAATAAAAGTAGGTTGGGGGCTAATAGTATTTTGTCTGTTTCGTTAGCGTGCGCAAAATCGGCTGCTGTATCGGCTGGTTTAGAACTCTACCAATATTTAAGTCTAATGTATTCGGGAAAGCAAAAACTCAACGGAGATTTAAAATTTCCCACTCCTATTTTTAATATTATTAACGGTGGAGAACATGCAAAAAATAAACTTTCTTTTCAAGAATTTATGGTGATACCAGCTTTGAATACTCCTTACAATAAAGCTCTACAAATGGGAGCAAGTATATATAAAGATCTTAAAAAGATTTTGTTAAAAGACGATTTTGAAACAGGTGTTGGTGACGAGGGTGGTTTTGAACCCAGAGGTTTATCCGCAAGAACTGCCTTGGATTTTCTTGAACAGGCTGCTTCTGTCCAGTTTGACCCCGGTAATGATGTGTTTTTTGGATTAGATATTGCTGCAGGTTCTTTTTATGAAAATGGGAAGTATTGTATTGACGAAGAGAATTTAGAGTTGAGTTCTGACGAGGTAATAAAATACTATCAAGATCTCTTTATGCATTACAAAATTATTTACCTGGAAGATCCTATGTTTGAAAGAGATGAATTTGGTTGGACTAAATTTTATAAACAAAATGCTGGTAAATATTTGGTTGTGGCTGACGATTTAGTAGTAACTAATCCAAAAATATTAGAAAGAGTCGCTAAAGAAAAAATGGCTAATGCGGTGATAGTTAAACCCAATCAAATAGGTACATTGACCGAAACATTGGATTTTATAAAGTTAGCTCGAAAATCAAAGATGGATATCGTTATTTCACATAGAAGCGGTGATAACGTTGATTCGTTTATCTCGGACCTTGCAGTAGCGGTAGATGCAGATTTTATGAAATCAGGGGCTCCCGCCAGGGGCGAGAGAGTAGCTAAATACAACAGATTGCTTGAGATTTTCTACGAATTTTAATTATTTTCTAAAAATTACTTCTAGTTAGATATTACGTAAGAAGCGTAATCTTGTCCGAGCGGAGTTTCAAGCTTTGCGGTCGTTTCTTCGTCTAATTTTTCAAAATATTTTCGAAAGCCACGTATAGAATTTCCGTGGCAGGAAATAGCCACCTTAAGATTTTTTCCTGATATCTCTTTGACTAAGTCATCGCAGAATTCCTCAACTCTTTTACATACCATTTCTATACTTTCACCATTCGTCGGGACGAAATCGTAACTTCTTCGGATTTTTAATAACTCTTCAGGGTTGTTTAATTGAATTTCCATCTTACTTTTTCCCGTTAAATCACCATAAGATCTTTCTCTTATTCTTTCATCAGTTTCAATTTTCATATTTTTAGCACTTTGGTTTTGTGACATTGCTATTTCCATTGTCTGTACAGCTCTGTTTTGAGGTGATGATATAAGCCTGTCGAATTTTATTTCCTTAATCTTTTCAGAAAGTATTTTAGCTTGTTTTTTTCCTTCTTCTGTAAGTTTTGCGTCTCTATTACCACTGAAAATAAAGTTTGCGTTATCATCGGTTTGACCGTGTCTAAAAATATAGATAGTTGAAAATTCTTCTGATTCATCTTTTGGGAGCTCATCTACTGTTTTGTAATTTAAGAGATCTTTAGCTTGTTTTATTTTATTTTCACTAGACCCGTTTTCATTATTAGAAAATATTTGTTTTCTTTTTTTGTATCCCCATAAAAGTGCAAATCCAATCAAAGAGACAACAATTATTTCTCCAACGGTTTCGGATTTATTTAACCCCCTCATTACTTCTTCAGATGCTGCAAGACCGGCATATCCGAGATATAAATAACACAGGTTTCTAATAATAGTTCCCAAAAATGTAGTGATTAGAAACGTCTTCATTTTAATTTTTATCAATCCTGAAGTAATTGAAATTGGTGAGCTCGGAAATATTGGGACTGATCTAAGGGTGAACAATACCAACCAATCTTTTTTTCCACCGTTAAAGTATTTTCCGATTCTCTCGACATCGTTGGAAGTTATTCCAACAAATTTACCTATTTTTGATGTGAATACATCCTCGAGCTTGTCAGTTATTTTATACAAAAGCCAACCTCCAAAAGTTTTGCTTAATGAGGCAAGAACGGCTATGAAAAGAATATACGATAGAGGGTTATTTTGAGCTTTTGTAATGGTTCCCGCTGTTGTAAGAACGAAAGGAGATGGGATGGGGGCAATTACTTCTTCTAGAAAAGTACCGACAACAGTAAACACCTCAAGTGGAACGTATTGAGCTAATTTTTCTAAATATGTAATTATGGGTGCAATTAAGCTGGTCATACAACCCATAAATTCTACATCACAGAGGGTATCTACACAAATTATTTAAGAATTTTAAAGAGGGTGTTTTTTCCCAAGACTCAATAATTTTAATTTTTATATCTTCTAACTATTCCTGTTACAACTCCCTGAATTTTAACCTGATTTGCTTCAACAATAATTGGCTCCATTTCATCATTTGCAGGTTGAAGCCTTATTTTATCGTCTTTTTCTTTGTAGAATTTCTTTAGGGTAGCAAAACCTTCGTCTATCAACGCAACTACAATTTGACCGTTTTCAGCTGTTTCTTGTTGTTTTAAAACGACGTAATCCCCATCCATAATACCTTCGTCTATCATAGATGATCCTTTTACCTGAAGAACAAAACATCTCTTGCTTTTTGAAACCATATCGGGGGAAACCATTACTGTGGTAATTTCGTTTTCAATAGCTTCTATAGGCTCTCCTGCTGCAATATAACCAATTAAAGGAAGTTCTATAGCCGAGAGACTGGCATTTACCGAGTTATCTACTACCTCTATGCCTCTCACTGCTCCATCATATCTTTTTATAATATTTTTCTTTTCTAAAGCTTGAAGATGTTCGTGAACCGTAGCTAACGATGACAATCCCATGGCATCCGCAATTTCCTGGAGAGTGGGGGAATAGCCATTAACTTGAATATACTGTGAGATAAAATCTAAAATTTGTTTCTGCTTTTTATAAATAGTTACGGGACTCATTTTAATCCTTTTAAAAAATAACTACGGTTTTTCTTCGTATTTTTATAATACCGAAAAATAACCGAAGATGTCAAGTGCTTTTTATGATATTATCATTCTATGTTTAAACTCGTATCTCCGTTTAAACCTACGGGCGACCAACCCCAGGCGATAGAAAAATTAACTGAAAATATTCAATCTGGTACTAAGGATCAGGTATTGTTGGGAGTAACCGGTTCCGGGAAGACGTTTGTAATGGCAAATGTTATAAAGAATTTGAATAAACCTGCTTTGATAATTTCCCACAATAAAACCCTAGCCGCCCAGCTTTATCAAGAATTTAGAGACTTTTTTCCTGAAAATGCAGTTGAATATTTTGTTAGCTACTATGATTACTATCAGCCCGAAAGTTATATTCCTTCCACAGATACTTACATAGAAAAGGATTCTGCAATAAATGAAAAAATCGATAAACTTCGACTTTCTGCGACCACTTCTTTAATGACCAGGAAAGATGTTATCGTTGTTTCTTCAGTTTCATGTATTTATAACTTAGGTTCTCCTGTTGAATACGGAAAAGTTGCTATTGAATTAAGGCTTGGGATGAAAATTAGGAAAACAGATCTTTTAAAAAGATTGGGTCAAACCTATTATGAGCGTTCTGATTATGATTTTAAAAGAGGTACTTATAGGGTAGTCGGTGAGGTAATAGATGTTTATCCTGCTTATCAGGATTTCGGGTTAAGGTTAGAAATTTTTAACGATATTTTAGTTAAAATTACACATTTTGATCCATTGACAGGAGATTCTATTAAAAAAGATGAAACTCCTTATGAGAAGTACGGTACCGGATCTAATACTCCAAAAGAAAACGTAGAAAAATATGTTAAAGAAAGAGATTTAAGAGAGGATTTTGCCGTTATTTTTCCAGCAAAACACTATGTGACTACAGAAGAAACAAGGGAACAAGCATTTGCACAAATTGAGAGCGACTTAGATAAACGTCTCTTTGAGTTAAGAAAGGAGAACAAAATAGTTCAAGCTTACAGACTTGAACAGCGAACCAGATACGACTTGGAGATGATGAGGGAGATAGGTTATTGTAAAGGAATTGAAAACTATTCCAGATATTTTGATGGGAGAAATCCTGGTGACGCACCTTATTCTTTAATGGAGTACTTTCCGAAAGATTTTATTACCATTATTGATGAGTCACACATGAGTGTTCCGCAAATACGAGGGATGTTCAACGGAGACAGATCAAGAAAACAAACTTTAATAGATTATGGTTTTAGGCTCCCTTCATCTTTAGACAACCGACCTCTTAATTTTGATGAATTTATGAAAAGAAGAGGGAGCACCGTTTATGTAAGTGCAACACCCGACAGCTGGGAGCTTGATCAATCTAAAAAAACTGTAGTAGAACTTTTGTTAAGACCTACAGGTATCACGGACCCGGAAATTACTATTGTTCCCACAAAGGGGCAGGTGAATGATTTACTTTTAAGAATTCAAAAAAAGGTATCCGAAGGTCAGCGAGTTCTAGTTACGACTTTAACAAAAAGAATGGCGGAGGACCTATCCTCATTTTTTGCTGAGAAAAAAGTAAAGGTGACTTATTTGCATTCTGATGTTGATACTTTGGAAAGAACCGATATTTTGGATGATCTTAGAAAAGGTGAGTACGATGTTTTAGTGGGAATAAATTTACTTAGGGAAGGTTTGGATTTACCTGAAGTTGGTTTAGTAGCAATTTTAGATGCTGACAAGGAGGGCTTTTTACGATCTGAAACTTCTTTAATACAGACCATGGGGAGGGCGGCAAGGCACGTTCAAGGAGAGGTTGTGATGTATGCTGATAATATCACTGGCAGTATGAAGAGAGCAATTTTAGAAGTTGAAAGGAGACGAAACATTCAAATTGAATACAACAAAGAGCACGGTATCTCTCCTAAACAAATAGTAAAACCGTTGAGAGAAAAACTTATAGATGAGGTTATCGAAGAGCAGATTAGTGGAAAGAAAGAAGCTTGGCAGGAGGTAGATTACAAACAGCTACCACCGATAGAGTTGAAAAAAGAAATAAAGAAACTCGAGGAGATGATGAAGTACGAGGCCCAAGTATTGAATTTTGAAAAGGCTGCAACTTTAAGAGATAAAATAAGAGAGATTAAGAAGTCTGTTTGATTTTAAGTCTTATAGGTAGAGAAAATTCGAATTATTATTCACATATTTGCTAACGTCGGTTATATATTATTGACTGCCTATATTTTTAATAATATATTGGCATTAACTCCACCCGTATAAATAATTATGCAATACCTGAATAAATTTTTAGAATTTGTTGAATTTACAGGAAATTCTATACTTTATGTTTTAAAATTACTTTTAGCACTATTAAAAAATATTTTTTCCTCTTTATTTATTAGAAGTAAAAAAGTTCCAAAAGAATATCAGGATAAACATAAAAAACCTCGGCTCTTTACATTTTTTGTTTTTATAAAAGACACAATAATATCGGTAATCTTTTGGATATTCAGATTGATTAAAGATATAGTCCTTTTTCCAAAAAAAATATTTACATTCCTTTTTTTAAGAAAGTCTTTTCTGTCTGGAATTTTATTTGCAATTTTTTTTATTTTCTTACCAATTACCATTATTAGATGGTTTAAAGAATTACCCTCTCCGGAATCTTTGGTAATTGAGGCAAACAAAAAATCGACTGTAATTTTGGATAGAAATGGAAAACTAATGTACGAGATTTACGTTGATAAAAATTATCACCCTGTAGATTTTGAAGAGATTCCTGAGTATGTTAAAAACGCTACATTAGCAGTTGAAGATGATAAATTTTACAGCCATTTTGGTATACGTTTTGATAGTGTAATCAGGGCAATT